>Ga0172375_10002446_pt1 | contig 28878 bp, 14 predicted proteins | sample LakKiv1m_FD_114537 | JGI IMG/M metagenome (GOLD analysis project Ga0172375, IMG submission 114537) | Freshwater microbial communities from Kabuno Bay, South-Kivu, Congo - kab_092012_11.1m | ecosystem: Environmental > Aquatic > Freshwater > Lake | place: Democratic Republic of the Congo... | reverse complement strand
TCGGGTTCATTGAGCCCGACGGGGTTTTTGCCCAGGAGCAGATTCCGGTGACGGATGAATCCGGACAAATCCGTTTCCGAATTCCCCTTTCCGAGTTCTCCGGAGAAGTTCGTGGAGCGGTCCGGGAGGCCGTGGGGGAAATCGGCAGGGAAATTTCTCTGATCGGGAAAGCTTGCGGCGTACCGGAGCGGGTTGTGATCACGGGGGGGCCCGCCCGTATGCAGGGTTTGATTGAATTGTTTCAAACTGTCTTGAATGTTCCGTGCCGCGCGGGATTGGTCAAATCGGTCCAGGGACCTTGGGAATTGGTCGGCTCGCCGGTTTATGCCTCGGCGGTGGGTGTTTTGAAGACGATCGGGGCCGTTCAGGCGTTCGGGGAAGTCTGCGCGACCCAGAATGTTTTTTCGAAAACTTTCGAAACGTTTCGGACCTGGCTTCGGGAATATTTTTAAGATCTTTTGAACGAAAACGCCGTTCTTCCGTGACGAGGGCGTTTCAGCGGGGAGGCAAAGGGCATGGAATCCAGAACTTTTTTTCGTGAATGTCTTGCGGAATTGGTCGCGAAAGACGGGACTGATTTGCATTTGAAAGCGGGCGAGCCTCCCCGGATCCGCTATCAGAAACAGTTGTCTCCCGTTTCGGAGGCGACCCCTTCCAACTCTTTTCTGGAGACTCTGATCGATTCTTTTCTCTCTGAATATCAGAAAAGGAAATTTGAGACGCTGAGAGCGATTGATTTCTCATTTTCACTGGATTCGCTGGGGCGTTTTCGCGCGAACGCCTTTTATCAAAAAGGGGAGCTTGCGATGGTGGTACGCTGCCTCAAGAGCAATATCCCCGCTTTCAAGGAACTCGGCTTGCCCGAAGTGCTGAACCGCCTTGCGGGTGAGGAACGAGGGCTGATTCTGATCGCCGGGCCGGTGGGGTCGGGGAAATCAACCACGATCGCGGCGACGGTCAATTATATCAACGACACGAGAAAGGTTTCTCTGATCACGTTGGAGGATCCGATCGAATACCTGTACAAAGATCATCTGGCTTTTATCAGCCAGCGCGAGATCGGCCTTGATACCGATTCGTTTCTTCACGCGCTGCGTTACATGGTTCGTCAGGATCCGGATGTGATTGTGATCGGCGAAATCCGCGATTCTGAAACTCTGCAGGCTGCGCTGGCTGCCGCCGAGACGGGGAGGCTGGTGATCAGTTCCGTGCACGGAAAAAATGTGCAGCAGACGTTTGAGAGGGTTTTGGGGCTTTATCCCCGGGAGGCGCATGAAAAGGTTTTAACCGAACTTTCCTATAATTTAAAAGGCCTGATTTCACAGCGATTGCTCCGGTCTGTAGACGGGACGAAACTGGTTCCTGCCTGTGAGGTGCTTTTGGCGAGTCCGGCCGCGAGCAAGATTTTAAGGGATGGCCAGCTCGGGAAATTGAATCAAGTGATGCAAAACTCCCGGGAGGAAGGTATGCAGACCATGAATCAGGCGCTTCTTCTGCTTTTTCAGAAGAATCAGATTAGCAAGGAAATTGCTTTGGCTGCAAGCGACAATCCCCAGGAGCTGGAAATGAACATGAAAGGGATTTTTCTCGACGAATCCCGCGGAAGAATTCTCGACGAATAAATTTCCGTTTGGAAGAGACGGAACTCCAACAGACCTCTTGCTATTGGGCCGAAGTTCTGTATAATGATTGCCTCAATTCCTGAGACCGAACGAACAATGGCATAAAAATAAAGGCTCCAGCACTTAGGAATTGTTTGTGCGCAAGCGGTTTTTTATGTCGGGGAAGAGTGGAAATGACGGCAGACGAAAAAGTTAAAGTGGACGCGATTGTAATAGGCGGAGGGCCTGCGGGTCTTGCGGCCGCTTACACGATGGCCAAAGCAGGGCTCGAAGTGATTTTGATCGAGCGCGGGGAGACGTCCGGCTCAAAAAATGTCGGAGGTCTTCTCTACGGAACGGTTTTGAATCAAATGATTCCGCGTTTTTACGAAAAAGCCCCCATCGAAAGGCCCGTTTCGAAACGGACGATTTTTTTTCTGGGCGGGGGCGAGCACGCCGCTTTGACATTCGGCGACGATCAATGGTCCATTCCGCCTTATAATAATACTTTCGTGGTGCATCGTTCGCAGTTTGACCGCTGGTTTTCCGGCGAAGCGGAAAAGGCCGGGGTTTCACTTCTGGAGGGGACGGTTGCGGACGAGTTGATTTATGAAGGTCGGAACGGTTCGAAACAGGCCGTGGGAGTGAGAGTCCGCGGAAATGAGGAATTTTATGCCGACGCGATTATTTTGGCAGACGGCGCGAATGCCCTTCTGACGGAAAAAGTTTCGACGGAAATGAGTTTCAGGGGGGGGAAGACGAAACAGGATTACGCGGTCGGGGTGAAGGAAATTATCACGCTCGGAAAAGGAAAAATCGAGGACCGTTTCAATCTCGAATCGAATGAAGGCACGGCGGTTGATTTTCTGGGCATTCCTTTTGAGGGATTGATCGGCGGCGGTTTTATTTATACCGGTAAGGAAACGGTTTCTATCGGCTTTGCTGCGAGGCTTGAATCTGTGGTCCATTCGCGGTTGAGCCCGAATCAGATTATGGACGGGTTTAAGCGCCATCCGGTGGTTCGGAAATATCTGGAGGGCGGTGAATTGGCCGAGTATTCGGCGCATCTGATCCCCGAGGGAGGGTATCGCGCGGTGCCGCAGGTTTCCGGGAACGGAGTGATGATTGCCGGAGATGCCGCGGGGCTGGTGAACATGTCTCTCTACAAAGAGGGAACAAACCATGCCATGGAATCCGGAAAGACGGCGGGAGAAACGGCCGTCTCGGCGAAAGCGAAAGGGGATTTCACTTCGAAAACCCTTGGAACCTATGAGACGAAATTGCGGCGGGGAACGGCCATGCGCGATTTGAAGAAATACCGGGATCTTCCCAAAGTTCTTGAGACGACTCCCGAACTTTTGTCCTTATACCCTCAGAAGATAACCAGAATGCTGATCGATTATTTTACCGTGACCTCGGCGTCAAAATCCGAAACGCAGAAAAAAGCCCTCATGAATTTTCTGGGTGGCCTGCCGAAATTCAAGTTTGTTCGGAACATGATCCGGGGACGGAAAGTACTGTAAAGGGGAATCCGGTGGGAAGCGAAATTTTTAACCTGACTTTGGCGGACAAGCTTTATCGGACGAAATACGAAACCAATACCGATCATACGCACATCACCGTGAATGACGAAATTTGCCCCAAGTGCGATGGGAAGCCTTGTACCTACGGCTGTCCGGCGGAAGTCTACAAAAAGAATCCGAATGACCCGAACCGTATCGCGGTTTCTTTCGAGAACTGCCTTGAATGCGGAACCTGCATCAAGATTTGCCCTCTCGGTTCAATCGACTGGAAATTTCCGGACGGCGGGATGGGTGTGAAATACCGGTTTGGATGAACAACGGGAGGATGAGATATGCCGTATAACTGCGCGGTCATTGTTCGGGAAATCTGGGATACCCGCGATTTGGTCGGGAATGTCCTCAAAGAAGACGGCAGTCTGAATGAAGCGATTCTGGCGACCCGCTTCGAGCCGGAAGATCTGAATGCTCTTGAAATGGCGCTTCAGCTTAAAGACAAGCAGGGTGGGAACGTCACGGCGATTTCGGTTGGGCAGGCGAGAAATGTCGATGTCCTGAGAGAATGTTTATACCGGGACGTGGATGCGGTCATTCGGGTGGATGTCCCTTCCGTGAAAGAATTGGATACGGCGGTCATGGCACGACTGATTGCAGAGGCGGTAAAAAAGGCAGGGCCGTTTGACCTTGCTCTTGCCGGATTAGATATCGTCGAAGGAGAGAATTCCCTCCTGGGGGCGCATGTGGCGGCCTTGCTGGGAATGGATTCCATAACTTACGTCGACGCTTTGGAAGAGATTGGATCGGGTAAGGTGGTTTGCAAACGCCAGATCGAGAATGGCTCAGAAGTGGTTGAGGCCAAACTTCCTTCGCTGTTGGTGGTAGGCGTTGCTCTTCTGAAAGACGATCCCAGAACTCCCCGGAGCGCCAAAGCGACTTTAAAACTGAAACACAAGAGAACTCTTATTCCTTCATGGACTCCTCAGGATTTAGGAATAAACGCCCCTTCTTCGCTTCCGTTGACCGTTCTGGCCGGTTACGAGGGGATTCCTCAACGCGTGATTGAATCCAAGCAGGTGGATCCGAACGATGAGCCTTCACTCAAGGCGATGCTGGATGAAATCCGGAGAGGAGCCTGACATGTCAGAGTTATGGGTCTATATTGAAATCAACGAGAACGGAATTACGGATTTAAGCCTTCAGTGTCTTGCGAAAGGGACGGAGCTTGCCCGGAAGAACGGCTGGAAAGCGGGGGCGGTGGCGTTGGGATTCGGGATCAAGGATTTTGCCAAAGAAATCATTGCGTATGGCGCGGACACGGTTTATCTGGCGGATGACGCGAGGCTGAAAAGCTTCCTTCCGGCTTCCTATCAACGGGTTTTAACCGGACTTTTGAAACAGAAAAACCCCGGTTTAATGATTTTTCCGGCAACGACCCGCGGGAATGATCTCGCGCCTCTGGTCGCAACGGAGCTCGATCTGGCCTGCGCGCTGGATTGCCAGAATACCGATTTTGAGGGCGGGAGATTTGTCTCCCGTCGCTCTGAATTCGACGGAAAAGTTTTTACCAAGTATCTTCCGGCCGGCAGCCGGGGGTTGGTGACGAGCCTGAAGGATGGGGTCGCGGAACCGGATTCCGCGAATGCGTCGCGAACCGGGCAAACGATTCCCGTTGAAGTGGTATTCAATGAAAACGATTTGACGGCGAAAGTCCTCAAACGCGAGGTAATTAAAAGCACAGTAAATCTCAAGGCCGCCAAGATTATTGTAACGGCGGGTGCCGGAATCGGAACCAAAGAGAATTTCGGATTAATTGAGAATCTGGCCCGTGCGCTCGGAGGGGAGATCGGCGCGACCCGTCCCGTTGTTGACGCGGGATGGGCGACGGCGGATCGGCAAATCGGACAAACCGGCGTTACGGTAAAGCCCGATCTTTATATCGCTTGCGGCGTCAGCGGCGCCGTGCAGCATCGCGTCGGCATGATGATGGCTAAGAAAATCGTGGCGATCAATACGGACGCGGCCGCTCCTATTTTTAAATTCGCTCACTACCGGATTGTCGGCGATTTGGTGGATGTCATCCCTAAACTGCTGAAACTCGTGAAATAATTTTCGGCCAAATCTGAGAGAAATAATTCCAGGAGAAAATCATGATTGAGAATTTCTATTCGGACAACGAAGACCTGAAGTTTCATATGGAGAAAATAGTGGACTGGAAGAGAATCGTCCATCTCAAGGAGAATCTCGGCTCAAGCGACTGCAACTACGAGAACGTGGAGGATGCCGTGAAGACCTACCTGGAGATGCTTCAGGACCCGATCGGAGAGCTTGCGGCAAAGCGGATTGCCCCCCGGGCGGCGGAAATTGACAAGCTGGGTTGCTCGTGCGAGAACGGTGAGGTCAAGTTTCCGGACGGTCTCAAAAAGAATATCCAGGATCTGAAAGACGCCCAGTTGATGGGGATTACGATTCCTGCCCGATACGGCGGACTCAATATGCCGAAGATCTTTTATGTCGCCGCGACGGAAATTATTTCCCGCGCGGATGCGTCACTGATGAATTTCTTCGGCCTTCAGGGGATTGCCGAGACGATCTCGGTGTTTGCTTCCGAAGAGCTCAAGCAGAAGTATCTTCCCAGGATGTGCTCGGGTGAGTGGACCGGCGCGATGGCGTTGACGGAAGCCGATGCGGGAAGCGATCTCGGGGCCGTGATGTGCAAGGCCGAGATTGATGCCTCGCAGAATCCGGAAACGGGCGAGTGGAAAGTCAAGGGAACCAAACGGTTTATCACGAACGGCTGTGGCGATGTGATTCTGGTTTTGGCTCGAAGCGAAGATCCACAAAAATACGGTGGCGGACGCGGTTTGAGCTTTTTCATCGTTCCCAAGACGCCTGCCGTCAAAGTCCGGCGAATTGAACACAAATTGGGGATTCACGGGTCACCGACCTGCGAACTCTATTTTGACAACGCCCCGGGATATTTGGTCGGTCAGAGGGGAAGAGGGCTTGCGAAGTATACCGCGTGGTTGATGGCTGCGGCGCGTTTGACGGTGGCAGCGCAAGCGGTCGGGATTTGCCAGGCTGCGGTGTCGGAGGCCGTGAAATATGCCAATGAACGGGAGCAGTTCGGGAAAAAGATCAAGGAATTTTCCCAGGTCGCGGACCTGCTGATCGATATGCAAGTTTATACCGAGGCGGCGCGAACGCTTCTTTATTCGACGAGTCAAATTATCGATCTTCAGGAAGGGGCGGAAATGCGCGAGATGAAGGAGGAGTCCCGGAAGTATTCGAAGTTTTCGGATGTCTTGACGCCTCTCGCGAAATATTACGCCTGCGAACTCTGCAATAAAATCGCGAGCGACGCGATTCAAGTCCACGGCGGGAACGGTTTTACGACGGAGTATCCCGTGGAGCGATTGTATCGCGATGCCCGCATCACCAATATTTACGAAGGCACTTCCCAGATTCAGGTCAACTGGGCCATCCTGAGAATTCTGAAAGGGGATCTAGAGGACCTCTTCAACGAACTTTCGGGAAAACGCTATGCCAATGCCGATCTCAATGAGCTTGCCGATAAAGTCCGGAAATCTCAGGCGGCGCTGAAGGTCTGCATTGAATTCGTGAAAGGTCGAGATCTGGAATACCGTGATGTGGTGGCAAAGAAAGTTTGTGACATCGTCATCGATATCCTGGTTTCCTATCTCTTTCTTGCCCAAGCGGAGAAATGGGATTACAAACGCAAGGTGGCTAAGAAATTCATTCAAGATGCGCTTCCCAGAATTGAATTAAACCGCCAGTATATTATGAGCGGGAATGGCCTGGAGCTCGATATCTTGAACCAGCAGGATTCTCCGGTCGTTGCCGGAAGCCGGTAACCTAGAATCGATTCTTCCAATCCCCCTATATTTTAAGTACCGGAAAGTATTCCCTGAATAGTTGACAAAACATGTCCTGTTTTGTAACTTTATCCTAACCTGAAATTAGACCTTTGAAAAATTCTTTTACCGGAGAGGAGGATTCTCACATGCTGCTTGAGGGTAAAAATGCGTTGATTTTGGGAGTTGCCAATCAGGCCAGTATCGCCTGGGCGATTGCAAAAGCTTTCTCCCGCGAAGGGGCGAATCTCGCGTTTGCGTATCAGGGGGAGCGTTTGAAGGAAAATGTGCTTGAACTGGCGGGAACTCTGCCTCGACCGTCGCCTGTCTTCCAATGTGATGTGACCCGCGACGATGAAATTCAAAATTTATTTTCCGAGCTGAAAAATAGTTTTGGAACCCTGCAGATCCTGGTCCACAGCATTGCGTTTGCTCCAAAGAGCGAACTCAGCGGAAGAATTTTGGACACGACGAGGCAGGGATTTCAGACGGCGCAGGAAGTGAGTGCGTATTCATTGCTTGCCCTTGCGAAAGGTGCTGAGCCTTTGATGGAAGGATCGGGGGGAAGCCTGATTGCGATGAGTTATATCGGCGCGGAACGCGTGATTCCCAATTATAATTTGATGGGTCCTGCGAAAGCGAGTCTGGAAGCGGAAATCCGCTATCTTGCCTATGACCTCGGCTCCAAGAATATTCGCGTCAACGGTATTTCCGCAGGACCTGTCAATACTGTCGCGGCCCGTGGAATTTCAAGGTTTGGCACGATGCTGAAGCATCATGCTCATGTGTCGCCCCTTCGCCGGAATGTGGGCGTGGAGGAGATTGCCAATACCGCGGTTTTTCTCGGGAGTTCTCTCTCGAGCGGGATTACGGGCGAGATTCTCTACTGCGATTGCGGTTATCACATTATGGGGATGTGAAGGGGCAAAAAAATAATGTCATTTCGTTCAAGCGCTTCGAATTCGTGAAGACCTAAGGGGGCGCTTTCGGGGGACCTCACCGACATTCCCCGCCATGAAGCTTGGCAGGGCTGCTGCCGACCCTTTCAAGACTCGCCCAAGCCTTCCCAATGAATTTTTTCCGCATTTACTCCGTGAAATTATTTTTTCGCTGAGGTAGTTTTCAATTGTTTCATTTTGGCAAGAAACCTCTACTGCGCTCAACCTTGAATGAAATCTCCCGTATTTGCTTGACGGCTTTCGTCCAATATAAACTGGCCCCGGAGAAGGTTGTTATTGGTCAAAAGACAGCGCTCCTTTGCGTGAAGCTCCTAACGCTTTCCGTGTTTTTGCAATCGCAACAATGTGTGCTATACTTAATTTACGTAATTTAAAAAGATTTAAAACCATTTCCAGGAATCTTTATTGTAAGGGAAGATAAACACTATGCCTATATATGGTCATAGGAATCACTCTAGAGTGCTGTTACTTAATAAAGAGGGGTCCAATGCTTCGTCATAATCGAATGCGCAGGCTGGTTGCGCTGGTGACTGCGGTTGTTTTTGCATTCACAAATCTACCGGTGGCGACGGGAGAAATTCGCCCGGCTGAGAATCTTTCTGGGGCTATATTGCAGACGGATTTAACTCATTTCGAAATTCCTTCCCACCTTGGCCGGATTGAAGCCAAATATCTGGCACCCCGGGAAAGTCCTTTTATCGTGGTGATTCGCGATGCGCACGCAGTACTCGATGCTCAAAATCATATTGAGGAATTGATCCGCTATGTTCAGGAAAAATATGGCATCAATCGGGTCGGTCTTGAAGGCGGCGCCGGAAAACTGGATCCGACGCTCCTCAGGGCCTTCCCGGATAAAGGCATTTCTCGAAAGGTCCTGACCCGTTATCTTGCGAGCGGAGAATTGACGGGGCCGGAGATGGCCATGGTTTTCAATCCTGCGAAAGCGGATTTCCGGGGAATTGAAGACTGGTCCCTGTATGAGGCGAATTACCGGGAATATTTCGGCGCGGCCGGGATGCGCGAAAAAGCGCTCGCCAGAATCGAAGCGATCCGGAAGGAATTGGATGAAAAACGCCGGGAAACTTATTCTCCGCGGCATAACGAATTCCACGAAAAATCCGTTGCGTTCAAGAATGAGAAAATCAATTTGTTCGAATTTTTCGAATATCTCTCGGCGTTTCCCCGAGCCACTTCCGAAGAGTATCCGGAGCTTGAGAAGCTCTTCAGATCTTTTGCGGAAGAGAAGAAGCTGAACCGGGAAAATCTCGAGCGTGAAATCCGGAAATTGGGGGAAGATTTCCGGAGCGGTCATTCTGATCGCCTCGGAAACGGGGAGCGGGCGGATTTTAACGGGAAGTATCAAGCTTTTGTGACGGGTGAATTGGATCCGGCGGGTTTTTTGAGGGCTTTGCAGGAGACGGCCCGATCGCTTGATGTTCCTCTGGACCTGACGGACGAAATGCGGTCTTTGATTGCGCATACGGAAAAAATATCCGCACTTAGGGGAACGGAGATTTTTTCGGAATTGAAAGGTTTCGAAAAAGAGACTGAAAAACGTTTGTCGAAGAGTCCCGCGGAACGGGAACTGGCTGACGCCTATGGCCGTCTTGCGCTCATGGAGTTTCTCGCGAAACTTGAAGCCGAACGCGGAGATTATGAGCAATACCGGAAACAGAAAAAAGCTTGCCTGACGCTTCTCGGAGGAGATCGACTGTTTTCTCCGGCACTTCAGTTTTACCGGTCCGCGGTCCGGCGGGAGCGGGCGTTTCTCGGAAATCTTTCGAGTCTTCTGGAGGACGGAAAGAAGCCCGCGGCTGTTTTTGTGATCGGCGGTTTTCATACCGAAGGATTTGAAAAACGGCTAAAGGCCAAAGGGTATTCCTATGCCGTCGTCACACCTAAGGTCGAATCGCTGAAGGGCGGGGAGTGTTATGGACGCGTCATGGACGGAAAAGTTTCCTACCGGGAGAATTTTCGGACGACTTTTTATGATGCGTTTATGCGGCATGTCTCGGCAAGCCTGATCAATGAAATCCGAGGGCGGGATGGCAGGCGGATTCTGAAGCAATGGCGGGATGAACTGCTGAGAGAATTGGCCTCAGAGGGGCGCATTGCGGAAGCCGGAAACTATACCCGTTATGTGGATTTTCACTTGCAGGCTTATCTTGAGCAGTCCGGGGAAAATCATCAAAGCGATGAGGTCCGGCGAAAAATGATGGATGAGATCGGTGCGGAACTTGACCGGACCTCGGACGATCGGTTCCGGGGCATTTGGAATACCTTCTCCGGTAAACTCGAATTTTTTGGGAAAGGACTTCGCCGTCTGGTTGGGACGAAAGAATTGTCGACGGAAAAGTTAAGGGGCCTTCTTGACGCTTCAAGAGAATTTACTCCGGCCGCATTTGCCGCGCCCGTGGATGTTTTCATCCCGGGACTGAGACGGTCACCGGAAATTTTACGCGCGCAGAAAATAAGGCCGCGTTTCTCCGATAGAACAGCGCAACCGGTCGCAGCTTCTCTGGGAGTGGATGGAGTTGGCGATAGCCGGCGGGTCGAACCTGCTTTGCCGTCTGCTGCTTCCCGGAAATTAGCAAGAGAAGACACCCCTTCATCCGACGCTGAACAGGGCAGGGATTCCGTTCGGAAAGATAAACGACCCGATGAGGAAGATTCTTTCCGTGACAGTCTGGGGTTTGCAACGCTTCTGGAGGCTCTTGAAGAGTTAAGGCAGCTGGTGGATCGTCCCGAAACGGACGATGAAACGGTACGCGAAATCATCGGTGAAAAGATCCTGCCCAATCTTGAAATTTTGGTTGCTCTGTGGAAAGAACGTCAACTGCGGAACAGTCGGCCGCCCGCGCGGGCGTATCTGGTAACGCATTTTCAGGATGTCCTGGCCAGCAAAGAAGATCTTTTGGCCAAACTTTTCGAACTTTCGTCGGCTCAAAATCTTCCGGCTCTTGTTGGATTTTTGGAAGAGATTTTATCTCAAGAAGCGTCGTCGCTTGGAAGCTCTTCCAGACGCGATCCGGAATTAGCACGGGGACGCGGGGCGTTCGATGTGATGGGGGAAGATTCCTTTCCGTTGCCGGAGGGTCTTGCCGATGAACTCAGGGTCATGAAACGGGATCCCCGCTTGGGGCTTGTCGTGGACGCGAGAGGAATTTGGTCAAAGATTAAAACTTCCCGTGGAAGAGAAAATTTGGTCAATCAGATCGTTATGGTTGAGTACAAAGCTTTTCAGGAAAGCGGCGGGTATGGCGGGAATAAGAAAGATTTGGAATTTATGGCCAGGCAGTGGGAGGAGATGCTGAGATCCCGGGAGTATCTGATTGGGCTTCAAATCGACGAGGCCGGGATGATTCGGGGATTTTTCCGGTCTCAGATCCCGGGCAAAGGGGCTTGTTACCTTTACGATCTCGCGGTTGATCCCTCGGTGCAGAAACGGGGACTTGGCTCTTTTCTGATGGATGCGTTTATCGAGGAACTGTCGAGGAGAAAAGTAAAAACCGCTTTTTGGACGGCAGAGGATCCGTCTTTCGGTTTCTATTGCCGGTATCTTGCCTCAAAAATGGATTATACCGCCGATCCGGAGGGGCGCTTCGACGTCTTTGTGGATACACTGGGAAAGTTGACGGAATCGCAAATCACTCGGCAAAAAGCTTACGCGGCTGAGTTTGACCGGTTCGCACGAAGGACTGAAGAGATTCTGAATGCTCTGGAGCCGGGGAGATATGCTTGCTCTCAAGCCGGGGATAGCAGGAGTCATCTGCAGTTTTCCGTTTTGCCTGATGGCGCTTTTAAGATTGACGACGATCACCGGAATTCCGGCGATGCTAAAAATCTTGTTTATCGCTTGCTTGCCTATGACGGATATGAACTGCTTCGCGAGTCTTCCGGCGAAAGGGTCGGTGAGGTTTTTGATTTTAACAAGCAAAGAGTTACCGAGGAAGGTGCTTCTCTCGGAGGGATGGCGCACCGTTCGTTTGCCGAGGTGTGGGAGGGGATTTCGGAGCGATTGCATTTGCCGGGATTTTATCGCGCGGGAGATCGCCATACTGCTTGGGCGATTCCTCCGGACTTTTTGGATAGTATTCCGGAGTTGGCTCGCAGAGAAGGCCTTGGCAGAGTGATCTTGGGGAGTTCTTTTGCAAAAACTCTTGCGGACTGGACCCGTTCTCCGCGGGATGAGAGGGAACGCGAACGGCGCGAAAAATACAAAAACCACATGCTTGAGCGATTGGCCCGAAAAATCATCAGCCTGGAAGCCGAAGCGTTTTTGTCGACCGGTCTTATAATCCCGGAGGAGATTGTTGAGGACTGGATGAACAGTTTTGAGAGCCCTCAACTCGACATTCTTCTTCTTATCGATTCCGCAGGAGTGTTACAGGGGTTTCTGAAAGTCATTAACCATGGGGAAGAAGTTGCTTCGGCGCTTGAGACGGTTGCCGTAAACCGCAGCGACGGGGTCAAAGGACGCGGGAGCTTTCTGATGGATACCTGTATCGCACGTCTGATTTCAAAGAAGGCTCCGCGTATGACATGGGTTTCGACGGTTCCCGCCCGGCCTTTTTATCAGCATTATCTCTCGGGAAGAATGGATTATGAGATATCGGACATGAACACTTTCGTTGCGCACTTGGAAACTCTTGGGAAATTGACGCCGGAGCAGAAGTCGGCTCAAAAACAATACGCGAAAAATTATGACGAATATGTCGCGCTGGTCAGGAACAAACTTGATTTGCTGCCTTCCGGTGGGTATTTCTGTGGGAAGGGAGATGCCGGAGAGGAAATTATCATCCTGCCGGCCGGTCAATGGATGAGGGCCTGGGAATTTAAACGGAAGAGAAAATCTTCTCCGGGGACACATCGTGATGACTTGAAGCAGACCATTTTCCTGAATTTGGTGGGATGGGGAATGGATTTAATGAGGACCGAAGATAAGGCCCAGATCATCCCGGGCAATCCTTATTCCGAAAAGGAAAGTGTGACGAAGGCGGCTTCACTGGGGGTAGCGGAAAAGCCTTTCTTCCAATTGCCTGACGAACTGATGCGGCGGATTACGGTTTTTGCGGAAGAACCGGGCATTGGGAAGGTTGTCGAGGCTCGAGACGTGATGACTCTTCTTGAATCGGATGAAGAACGGCTGGCTTGCTTGAAGGAACTCGGTCGTATCGGGATGTCGGCGTTTGAGGGAGATTTTAAAATGAGCCTTCAGACTCCTGGACGGTTTTCGGAGGAATGGCTCGACAGAATCCGGGATCCGGACAGTGAAACTTTTTTTGCGGTTGATTCGGGGGGCAGGATTCGGGGTTTTGTCTATGCGTCTAAGGATATTTCGGATGATGACGATCTCGGAGAGTTATCTGCCTTAATGGACGAGGAAACGGCTCCGGGAAAAATGCCTCGGCAGAAGCGAGGGGATGTGTATTACTTCCATTGGCTTGCCTCCGACCCGGATGACGGGAGTAAGGGCCGCGGAAGCCTTTTGATGGATGCGTGCGTCCGGGCATTGACGAATAAGGGCGTTCGAAGCGCATATTGGGTAGCCGTCGGAAACTCTCCCGGATTCTATTTGAAATATTTGGCGAGCCGGATGGATTATGAGACGGAGCATCTTGGAATTTTTATCGCATATTTGGATAGCTTGGGCCGTTTGAATCCGGATGAGATTGAACGGCAGAAAAAATTTCAGACTCAATTTGAAGAACATGAAAAGCGGGTTAGAGCGGCGCTGAGCAATCTGCCTGCCGGGTCTTACGAATGCGCGTCGGTGAAACCTTACGCGCGAATCCGGTTTACCGTTCAGCAGGGCGGGGCATGGGATTTTTCGGACAAGGGAACGGCTGAAGACGACGAAGCTTTTTATGCGACAAAAATCGGGCTTCCGTCGAGAGAGAGGGTTGAACGGGTATTGATTTATAGCGGAGGCCGTTTAACTGATCAGGCAAATGGCGCAATGATTGTGAAGCCGTTCCGGCTTTTTAAAAGGAGGGTTTGTGCCGGAGCGCAATCGGATTCCGGGAGAATTTTGGGAGAAGAGGATTCCCTCCTTGCGGATTCGTTTCCCGTTTTTCCGGGGACGGGGTCCGATGAAGGCATCCCGGGAGCGGGCGGCTTTTGGGACGTTAAGGATGCGGAATTTAATGAGTTTCAGCCGGATTCAGGAGCTTCTTTGGGTGGCGACAGTCGGAAGCCAGCTCAAGATATCCCTTGGAAACTTTTGAACGGTCAAGAGATTCAGGACAAAACCGGGCGGACTTATCGTTTGAGGGTCGACGGCAGTCAGCCGGGTGGGGTTGTTTATGTGGCGGCCGACTTTGACGGGACGGTGGATGAGGATTGGGCAAATAAATGGGAAATAGCCGGCGCGCGTGAAATTGTGACCGAAAAAACAGCCGCCTTTCTTGGCTTCCAGAAACAGGGCGGAGACTATTCACTTTTCGGAATCGAAACCATTCAAAATCGCAAATTCCGCCGGAAGGGGATTTATCAGGCGTTGATGCGGAAAGTATCCGAGTTTATTCCTTCGGGCATGAAAATCATCGTTTCCAATATCCAGGAGGACCGAACCCTGGATTTTCTGGAGGAAGTCATTTTGCCGGGAGACCATACTCCCGAAGAATACAGGGAATTCTTTAAAACGGTTTTAGGCCGTGGATTTGATCCGGCTCAATTCGAGGTGATTGCGGTTTATCAGGACAATGAAGTGATTGACGCGATTCTCAGAAAGAAAGAGTTGGCGGGAGCGTCTTTGGGGCAGGAGGAACCAGCGGAGACTTTGAATAAAAGAAGAAAGGTTTTGCCTCCCGGTCTGCTCAAGGAGTTGCCCGCCATCTTGGATGCCGGGGCGGCCGGCAAGGTTTTGAATTTAAAGGATTTGACAGCGCGTCTCGACGAATCACAAAAAAGGATCTTGGCCGGGGAGATGGGGCGGTTGGAAACGCGCATGAAGCAATTGGAGGGGCAGGATGAAATTAAAGAGAAGAAAGGGACCTGGCTTGAAATCTTGGAATCAGGCGGCGAGAAGGGCCAGCAGATCGGGGTTTTGATTGATAACCGCGGATTTCTCAGGGGGGTTTTCTGTTCCCGGGAACAAATTCTCGAAGGTTCTGAGCATGAGCGGGGCATGAAAGTTTCATGGCTGTTTAAGCTGTTTTGGAGTGGGGGCAATCAGAATCCCAGGCAGATATTTGCGTTGCTGGATGCGTATCTGAAGACAGTGCGCGCTCGGAAAGATATTGTAATCGCCTGGTGGGGGACTCCGAAGAAGGATTCGGATATTTATCGCCGTTATTTGAAAGCGCGCGAAATTTCGGGGGAGGAATTTCTTGATCCGTTTTCGCGGGATGTCTTCTTTACGATCTTTTTCGGTTTTCGCGAGAAGGCCCCGAAGGTTTTTAGCCCCGAAAGTGAGGCGGAACCGATTCTTTGGGAAGATTTGGACGGAGAGAAAATTACGGACAAAAAGGGAAATCGATACACGCTCCGGGTCGGAAGACGGAATCCCGGGGAGATTTATGTCGCTGCGGACTGCGAACAACTGGTTCTTGGAGCGAAGGATGCGGTTTGGGAATTTTCGGGTTATGCCGGACAGATCGCGTTAAAAGGGGAAACGGCTTCTTACGCCGTGTTTGAGGCCCGGGGGCATGAAATCCGGTTCAGGGTTTTTGAGACCCTCAATCATCCGGCGTTCAGAAACCAGGGGATTCATAAAGCATTGATCCGGCGTTTGACGGATTTAATCCCCGAAGGCGGGCGAGTGGTGATCCCGGCTGTCATTCATCCCGAAACACTGGATGTTTTGCTTGCGATCGATGAGGGAACGGCGGGGAAAGAAGCTTTTTGGGATACGGTGATCGGCCGTGCATTTGACAAAACCCTTTATGAGATCGAGGAATTGATTGTGAATGAAGCGCATCTTAGGAGACGATCCGCGCCATTTCCTTTGAGGGGGGCGTCTTTAGGAGGAGAGCCGCTTCTCATTCCGGGATTCGAATTGATGCTGGGAAAATTGGAAGTCTTAGGGGAGGACCTTTCCCGTTCCGGATTGGGGAAAGTCTTTGACGGGAATGAAGTGTTTGAAATGCTCGGGGACGACGAACGGAGAAAAATGGCTCAAAGGGTTGCGTTCCTTTTTTGGAAGGCTTTTGACTTTCGAGCGGATCGGATGCAGCAGATTGCTGACGACTGGTATGGATTTTTGAGCCGGAAGCAGTATGACACTTATTTTTTGATTGATGCGGGAGGAATCTTACGGGGAGTTCTTGCGGTTTTGGATAAAGGGGAAAAGACCTTCCTGCTGCATTTGCTCGCTACGGATCGCGTCGAACCGGAAAGGGGACGGGGCACTTTGCTGCTGGATACTTGTATGAAAAAGCTGGCCAGCCGGGGGGGAGGGATTGTTAAGGCCAAGTCGCTAAGCCATGCGCGCGGTTTTTATATCCATTATTTCACGCCTCGAATGGATTATGAGTATGACGGCAGAAACTGGTTTACAGGCTATTTGGATACTTTCGGAAATTTGACGGTGGAGCAAATCGAACGGCAAAAAAGATTTGAGGAAGCTTTTGCGCAAGGCAGGGAGCAGGCGAAAAAACACAGGGTTGCGGGTGCTGCCATTATTCGCGGGGAGAGAAAGGAAAAAGGCGCTTCGCTGGGGGATGAACCGGCCCGGGTTCCGGGATTTGAGGAAATTTCGGGACAGTTAACTGTTTTGGGCGAGGATACGGAAAATCCAGGACTCGGGAAGATCTATGATGCGAAAGAGATTTTTTCCCATTTGAATGCGCAGGGGAAAAGGGATCTGGCGGAGGCCATCGCGGTGACTGAAAACCGCGTTTTTAACTATTCGGGGTCCGTCAACCAAGGGGCGGAACGCTGGCACGTTTACTTGAAGGAAGATCGGAACATGATTTATCTTTTGGTCGACGACCAAGGAGTGATGCGCGGGTTTTTTCTGGTCCAGCCGAAGGGTCTTTCCTGGAAGCACACCCGTTATCTTTCCCTGTTGGGCGTCGACAAAAGCGACGGAGTTCGGGGGCGGGGGACCTTTTTGATGGATGTGCTGCTGCGAAAACTTCTGGTGGATGGTGAGACAAAAATCCTTGAGGGGATTGCACGGATCGAGTCTTTCGGTTTCTTTCTCCATTATTTCGCCCCGAGGGTTGATTATGAAACGGAAGATACGATTTTTACGGTTTATCTGAACACCTTTCAACGTTTGACGGAAGCGCAGATCGAACGGCAGAGGCATTTTGACCTGGGGATGAATCGGAGAGTGATGGGAATGAAAGCGGTCCTGGATTCGCTGGAGCCGGGAGAGTATGTTTTGAAAACTTCACGGGAGGAATTTCGTGTCAGAATTTCTCCGGCAGGGGTATGGGAAGTTGTCGATCACACCGAGTGGATTTCTTCGCAAGCCAAAGAGCGGGCGCTGTTTGAATTGACCTGTTCGGGCGCGGAGCTTTGGGGCGGGGAGGAGGGAGGAAGGCTTCTTGCGGGACCGCTTCCGCGATGGAATAAGGAGAGATCCGCCGCTGTGGACGAGAAAATTCTGAAGGATATTCTTCCGATGCTCGCGCACGAGATCCGAAGCCCTCTGACGATGCTGAATGTCGGGATCCTTTCGCTAATTCCCGCGCTCCAGGAGTCGGATATCGGGGATGACAACAAGGAGAAGCTCGCGGCTTTTCTCAGGGTTTCGGAGTTGGAAAGGGTTTTGGGAGAAATCATCCGGACTGCCGCCGGTCTTGAAGCTTCCGGGGATGACGGAATTCAGCCCGAAGATTTTTCAAATTTAAGAGAAGGACTGGAGAGTTTGAACGAGATGATCGGCCAGTTTCAGGCGTTGATTCGGGAGATCAAGGCGGGATATTCTTCTCCGGACATCGATACGATCGTCGAATCGATGGAGCAGGGAATTGTCGGTGTCCCGGTAGCCTGCCATAGCCTGTATTCGATGGAAAAGTTTCTGAACGACGGGAATTTCAGTGGAGCTCCGGGGGAAGTTAATGTGTCCCGGTCAATCCGCCGTATCGCGGACTATCTTTCGGGCCGGCTGGATCATGGCGTGGAAATCGAGGTTTCTGAACCGGAAATTAAAGTTCTCGCGGATGTCGATCATGTGGAGCGCATCTGGGACAACATGATCCGGAATGCGATAGAAGCGGGGGCTCGCAGGATACGGTTTGAAATTACGAGCAACGAAGAAACGGTGACGGTGAAAATCGTGGACGACGGGAAAGGAATCCCGTCGGAGATGCAGGGAAGAATTTTTGAGCGCGGGGAGAGCAGCAAAGGGGGCGAGCAGAACGGCCATCAGGGTCTGGGACTCTGGATTTGCAGGGAGATTGTGAGAGCGGCCGGCGGGACGATTTCGGTCGAGAGTGAAGTCGGAAAGGGAACAACGTTTACCGTTACGTTGCCTAAAGCGACTCTTGCGGCTGAGCCGGTCCCTGAAGCATCCTCTCTGGGAAGCGATGGATTGACTTCCGGCGCGCATATCGCAAGCGTTATGCTGGATAATTGGCAGGTTCGGCCGGATCCGTTGACAATTGAGCGGCTGATCCGGGAGGGAAATCTTTCCGCCGGGGATATCCTGGCGGCGGGGCGAATGGCGGGATTTTTGCCTCCCAGGATGGAATTAACTCTTCGGGAATTGGACAGTGTGCTTCCCCATATTTATCGTTGGATTAAGCATGTCTTGAGGGAATTTCCGGAGCGAAGGCTTCTCTTTGCCGGACGTGATGCGGAACTGCTCTATGATGTTTGCCGAATGATTCTTGCCGAGCGGGGCGAAGCCGACCGAGCGATGCTTTTTCCGGGAAGCTGGTCATTCTGGCTTCTGGACGTCAACGATATCGACCACGATCTTATGTCCGAATTTTTCGAGCAATACGGTTTGACTCGTGAGGCTTTTGAAAGAGGGGAACAGTTTCTTTTAATCGATACGGGATTTCACGGATCTGTCGGGGAAAACGCTCATAAATTTCTGGCGGAACTCTACGGCCTGCCGGTTGAGCAGATTCAGCGATCTTTCCCGGTTGGGTTGGTCTCGAGCGGTGGGTATGACGACCGGTATGGAACTCAGCTGATGCGCTTCGACATGAAACCTCGGGAATTGGGTTCTTTTGCCCGGAAATTCCCGAAAGCGGCACGGGAGATGGAGACGATCCGCTCTCCGGTCCGTTTCTCGAACTCAAGAATGCCCGAAGGATACGGATTTGATTTCCTGCTGGCCGTGTCACTTCAGCTTTTTCCGCATTTTCACGGCTATTACGATACGATCCGGGAATTCCAAGGCCGCTGGATTCCCGTGCCGTCCCGGAAGTCTGCGATCCGGCAGAATATTGATTGGACCGACGGCCTGAATGACTCGATTGTAAATCCGGTGGCGGCGCTTTTGGTCCAAAGAGAATTGGTTGAACGAGTGATGAACGGCAGAATCGCAAGCCGTGGCAAAGCCTCTTCACTGGGGCAAGCGGAGTCGGGGGCGGTGAAATACCCCGCGGGGATTGTATTTCTAAAACAGTCCATGGATGCGCTTGCCCATGATATCAATAACCTTATGACACCCGCAGAGGCATATCTGGAAATGATCCATACCGACATTGAAACTGAAAAAACGCGCGAGAAAGGTCGCTTATGGGCCGAAATGGTTGAAAGGCTTGAAAGATTTCACGATGCTGCGCTTGATGTTGAGGGGAGAATTTTAAAATTAAGGGAATTAAAAGGCGAGGAGGCGGATCTCGAATTTATCCGGGTGTTAAGCCGGGATTTGGACGATTTGTACAAAAGTGTGATCGGGCTTGTGGATGACATGGAACGGCTTGTCGAGCGTGAACCGGAAGGGATGCAGTGGCTTCAAGATCATCTTGTCTTTCTCCGGCAAGTTATGGCGGGGATGGAGATGACCAGCAGGGATCTTTCGTCATTCGGGAAATATGTGAGGGACGGGAATTACCGCGGAAAACCCGGAGCGGTTCCGGTGGCGGAACATTTCAGCAGCATAAAAGAATTTCTGGAAATTTACCATGGAGTGGAAATCGAGATTTTTGAAGAGGGGCGTGAAGGCCAGGGTGCGGTGATGGGATTCTTTGATTTGGATCATTTTGAGCGGGTTTTTGAGAATATGATCCGGAACGCGTATCAAGCCCGAGCCAGGAAGCTCCGGCTCAGGATTTCCGAAGAGGGCGGGAAAGCGGTCCTTCGAATTGAAGACGATGGGATGGGGATTGAGCCGCGAAACGGCTCGTTTGATTGGATTTTTGAAAAAGGCAAGAGCGGGCGGGACTCGACGGGGCTCGGGCTTTGGACGAGTAAACAGATCATCGAGGATGCCGGAGGGACTATTACGGTGGAAAGCGAAGTCGGTAAAGGGACGACGTTCACGATTGTTTTACCTGCGGCAAGAGAAGGGATGATAGACTTGATCGCGTTGATGAATCACGAATTGAATGCGGCGTTGACTCCGTTTATTTGGCGGTTTGAATCGATGGTAGATAGTTTTGAAGAAAACTATGGGCTGGAAGAGGGGGCCAAGGAACGCCTGAGCCAGAAGATACTGTCCTATTATGACTTGATTGCAAAGGTGACGGCCCAGACGTTGGTATCGATGCGTTCCGGGTCTTCCGGTGAGGCTGTCAGGAACCTTTCGGAGGTTAATCTAATGATTGACGAGTTGAAGGCGGAAGCCTCCGAGCTATTAGAAGTATTCAAAGCGGTTTGCCTGGAAGCGAAAGTCGGGAGCTTCTCCGAGGAAATTTCAAAATGCGAGAAAAGAATTTCAAATTTGGATGTCGGTCGAAGGGCTTTGCGATTCGTAATGAAATATGCGTGGACGGGGAAATTCGAAGGAGATCCGATTGATGTGACGCCTGAGGAAATTATCGAGAGTACAAAAGGTTACTTCGAATCCCGCTTCAATGATGGCATTGAAGTCGCGATCGTCCGGCCGGATTTAGCGGTACGAATCGATCCGGATTGTTTCGGAACGGTATTGGACAACATGATGCGGAATGCTTTGGATCATTACGCGAAAGGAATGCGCATTGAAGTTTTGGAGAAGGATAGCAGCGTGGTTGTCAGAGTGCGTGATGACGGCAAGGGTATTGCGCCGCGGGACGGGGAGGAAGGGCTGGACTGGATTTTCGAGAAGGGGAAAAGCGGGCGGGGTTCGACCGGGCTCGGGCTTTGGATGGCCAAGGGGATTGTGGAGGCGGCAGGCGGGACGATTTCGGTTGAAAGCGAAGTCGGAAAAGGGACGACGTTCACGATTCGTCTGCCGAAGGCGCAAGCGGCTTCATTGGGGAACGACGTGGCTATTTTGAGCGTATTTCCCGATTATGTCTTGGGCGGACAAGTTTCGGAAGAAGCGGAAACAAGATTCTTGGAGCTGATTTCCGGACGCATTCAGCAAGGGGCTAGCATCGAAAGTATCGAGGGAGAGCTCAGACGGGTTTTTAGGACGCATTTTGATCAGATGAGACAGCGAATGGCCGAAGGAAATCAGACGATCTTAGTGCAAATTGAAAAAGCTTTGAATATTGCCGGATATTTGGCCGGTGAAGCGTTTGATGATTTTATCTTTTCTACCTTGTCTTTCTGCTTTTCCGAAGAGGAATGCCGGGAGTTGGCCGGCCGTTTAAGAACGATTGTTTTTAATCGGGTATTTGAAGCGGCGGGATTTGGGATTCAGCGGATGGTGGACACAGGGGCGTTGGATGAAGCCAAAATCGCGGACTTTTGGAATTATGCGGAAACGGCTATTTCAGGAATTGCTTCCGAATCCGGAAAGGGAGGGATGGCTCTTGCGGCAGGCATTCCTGAGAGCGAAGACGGATTTGCCGCATTTGTCTCCGTGATGAACCGGTTTGCTCATCTGATCGATCAGATTCAGTTTGTCGCGAAAGACAGGGAATCCGGGAAACGGTTGAAGCGGGATGATTTTAAAGGAATTCGGTGGGGAATTCAGATGGTGCGCCCCGGCCGGGAAGCGGATGTTGTTGCTCGAGTTCGAAACCGGAGTTTGAGCGGGGAGACCGGGTTTGTGATGATGCGCAATGGGATTTTACCGGCAGAACTTCTCTCTCAATTAAATACCGTCCAGACCGAGATTGACGGAATTTCCGATGCTCAACTGCAGGAGATGGCGCTGACGGCTTCGTTATTGCTTCTTTTCAAGTTGGCAAGGTTTACGCCCGCGGAAAGAAAGAAATTTCTTGAGAGTGATGAAGCCCTCCGTAGTTTTCTTGCGGCGAACGGGCTTGAGTTTTTGCAGGATAAGTTCAGGGTGGAGGGTGGCGTGCTCAGGCTTCTCACCAACGAATTTGTCCAATCCTTTGCCGCCAAGAAAGTCCTCGAAACCGCCGCGTAAGCCATAGAAAAAATCGGATGGATTCACATGCGAGCTCCGCTTGCTACCTTCCGTCACCAAAATAGACAAAGACAAACCGGGTATGCTTAGCCCCATACCCGAATTTGACTTACAGTAAACCTGTTTTCTGTTTTGCAGCGCTTAATAGAGCTATTGTTGCTTCCTAACTTAAAGCAGGTATGACATAACCTGTTGATATGAAAAGGGAGAATGATACACGGTTTGTTTCTTCTTGCGTTCGTTAGTGTTTGCCAATGCCGGAAGCTTTGAGCGGATGAACAAACTGGAAAAATTCCTATTGTCGTTTTTTAAATTTTACTTCTGATTCGAATTCAATTATGCTACTTCACAATAATTAAAAGAGCACGGATCCGAAAGGATTTTGCATGTATCGGCACAGAGTTTTCATCAGTCTGACTATTTTTATTACCGGCAGCGCGGTGATGATTCTTGAGATTTTAGGAACCAAGGTGCTGGGGCCTTTTTTTGGCGTTAGTCTTTATGTCTGGTCATCTCAAATTACCGTGACGCTGCTTTCCCTGTCGGTCGGCTACTGGCTGGGGGGGATGCTTGCCGACCGTCAGCCCGCGGCGGAATTGCTTTACGGGATTATCTTTTTTTCCGGAATTGTGACGGCATTTCTGCCTTGCGAGGCGTCCCGGGTGATGGAATGGGTGGAGCCGCTGGGCTTGAAAACGGGAAGTCTTGCTGCGAGCTTTATTCTATTTGCCTTGCCGCTTGGGCTTTTGGGGATGGTCACTCCGTTTGTCGTCAAACTTTGCGTTGAGGAACTTCGGAAAATTGGTGGCACGGCGGGCCGTCTTTATGCGGTTTCGACGGTCGGAAGTCTTGTGGGGACTTTAGCCGCCGGTTTCCTTCTTATTCCGCAATTGCCGATTCGTGTGATTTTTTATTTTGTCGCGGCCATTTTGGTTTTACTGGGACTTCTTGGCCTTTTTTCGGGCGGGAAGAGGAGAGCTTGCTTTCTTGCCCTGTGTCTTGCGGTATTGTGTACCGTGTTTCTTCTTTTTTTTGCACGTGATTCCGAAGCGGGGACCGCGGAGATCCTTTTCAAATCGCAGGGGTTTTACGGACAGATCAAGGTCGTTGATCATGAAGGGATTCGAAGCCTTCTGCTTGATGGGTCAACTCAGAATATGGTGATCTTGGAGCCTGAATCGGATTCTCTCTTTGAACAATCCCCGTATACCATTTATTTGACGGGACTCTTCGTTGTCCGGCCCCAAATCCGCCGGGTGCTTATGATCGGTCTCGGAGGAGGAGTGATCCCGAATTTATTTGCCCGGTACGGGGCGGAAGTGGATGTTGTTGAAATCGATCCCAGGATGGAGACGGTGGCGCGGGAATATTTTGGCTACCGGACCGGCGGTGGGAAAATCATTTCCGGCGACGGACGGTATATTGTGAATCGGTTGGCCCGTGAAGGGAAAAAATACGATGCCGTGATCCTGGACGCTTTTTCCTCTTACGATCAGCCGGCGCATTTGTTCACGCGGGAGATGTTTGAAAAGGTCCGGGAGATCCTGGCTGACGGCGGTGCGTTTGGAATCAATACGACCGGATTTGTAAAGGGCGATGCCTCAAGGGTTACCCGGTCGGTTCTCCGGACTCTGGAAGCAGTCTTCCCCTTTGTCGAGGTTTTTCATCTGGAAGCGGAAGAGGATGTCGGTAACTTTGTTTTTTTTGCGGCGTCCGAGCCGCTTGAGTTCCAACCGGAGTCAGACCGGATCCCTTCGGGAGACCGTGAAAAGTTGATTGAGGTTTTGAGCGGAAACCGGGCGAAGGATGGGCTTGACGGGGGAGTCGTTCTGACAGATGATTATAATCCCATTTCGTTTTGGGCGATTCCGGTTTACGAGCGCTGGAGGGAGATTGTTTTGAGATTTTTTGGCCGGAAAATTCTTCAGAATTTCTGAGCTGCCATAAGCTTAAGGTGAGAGTGACGTGAAGATTCTTACGTTGAATACCTGGCAGGAGCGCGGGTTTTGGGATAAGCGCTGGGAAGTGATTTTCGACGGGCTCAAGGGATTTTCTCCCGAAATCGCGGTGTTTCAGGAACTGTTCAGTCCGTCCTGGGCACGGGAGGTCCAACAGCGGGCAGGATTTAAAAATCTTGTCCTTTCCAAAGAACCCTGCGGATTGGCTATTTACACGAACTATCCCGTGCTGGCTTCCGGAGAGTTGCTGCTTTTTCAGTCTCCCGCGGAATCTTATCCCCGAGGGGTTATTTGGGCGAAAGTGGACGCCAAAAAGCATCCACTGTTTGTTTTTTGCACGCATCTTTCCTGGAAAGAGGAGGATGCGGAATCCCGGCGGAAGCAATTGCGCGAAATTTTGGCGTTGATCCGTCAGGAAACGCCTTCCGGAGAGTTGTTAATTGCCGGCGATTTTAACGCGGCGCCGATTTCTCCGGAAATGGATTCTTTTGTGAAGCAGGGGCCGTTCAGGGACCTTTACCGCGAGAAACATCCTTCCGAAGAAGGCTTCACGTGGGACAACAAGAGAAACTACTATGTGGCCCAGTCCATTCACAAACTTCCCGACCGCCGGATCGATTGCGTTTTTGCCTGCGGAAAAGGTCCTGTTCTGGCAAAGCTAGCTTCCTGCGATCTGATTTTTGAAGAACCCCGCGCGGATGGAGTTCTCGCTTCCGATCATTTCGGTGTCCTGGCGAAATTCAAATAAGATCTGCCGCGCGAAAGCACCCCTGAATGGCAGGTCTGCCTCCATTCAATTAGGTTAAATTCGGTTCCTCAAACGGGATGTCTACCACATTCGGATGATGATCCGAAACCGGATTGATAAGACTGGTGTTCATCTCTTCCAGTGTTTCCCCAAAATGCGGCGCGAAGCGGTACGAACCTTCCTTGTCTTTCGGTAAAGTCAGAAACGATTTGACGAAAACCCAATCCAGGCGGTATTTTCCGATAATCGGACCGAGCGGGCGCTTGACTTGAAACGTGGTCTTGAAGCCTTTGAAATCCCTTTGATTTGAATTTGCCAGAGTTTTTTTCTTGCCGTTGACGGAACGTTTTTTGTCCCCCCGGAAATCAAAAGTTTTCCCGTCCAAAAACCGGAAATCCTCAATCATCTCAAAGAGCGGTTTGCAGGGGTTGGGCGAAAGGACGGGAATGTCTTTTGCGAGAGGATCCTGGAGGTTTTTCGTGTACTTGGAAGTCAGCCGAGTCGCGTTGATCACAAGCGCGTTCGGAAGCAGGACGGAGGTTGCCGCTGAAACCCAGGTTTCGGGGTCTTTGGCGGTTCGGCTGAGAATCCGCGTCGTCGAAGTGGGACTCAGGTCTGTCGGCGCGGAATTGAAATCGCCGACCATGATGACCGGATTTTTAATCCCGGCGATGTAGGAGAGAATCTCCCGCATCTGTTTTTCCCGCCCTTCGGGCAAACATTTGATTTCAAGATGAATATTGATGATGGTGAGCGTCCGGTCCGGAAGTTCCGGAACTTCCAGATCGACGCGGAAGAAGATCCTTCCCCCGACTTTCATTTCGCGGGTCAATTCGTTTTTGAAGACGACTTTACTGCCGAAGCGCCTTGCTTCTTCGAGAAAAGAAGTTTGTCTCTTTTCGCCGGCATACCAGTCATAAGCCTGATTTTTGAGCTGAAAAACCTTGGCTGCCTTGATGGGGTAACGGGACAGGACGGCGCATCCGAAAGCTCCTTTGTAACGCAGGGGATCGGCCGTGTAATAGTCGGTGGCCTCCTGATCGACGGCACCGCCTTCATAATAAAGTTTTTCCGTCCCGAGCATAACGGGATCCACTTCCAACTGTTCGGTCCCGTAAGCGTAATTCATGTTTAAGGCGCCGGCCAGTTCTGCCGCGGCGTTGATGTAATTCGAACGCTTGACGCCGATGTCCATTTCTTGAAGAACGATCACATCCGCGAGGGACAGCTTGTTTCTTTGGCGGAGAACATCCGCGTATTCATCCGATCCTTCTTCAATTTCCGAGGTGTCAATCAACCGGGGAAATTTGGAGGGAGAGGCGAAGACGGTGATGGCATCCCGCATGAGAAAGGATTTTTCAATGTTCCAGCTGACGAGGCGAAGGTACGGCCCGAGTTCGGGAGAAACGGGCCGTATCGGTTTTGCTCTGCGGTAATAAGCGCGGTTGCTGATGACGGGGGTTGCCCAGAAACGTTCCAGTTTTTTCCCCAGCGCGCCTCCGGGATGCGGATTGGAGGAAAGCGTTTTGAGCTCGTCGAACGCCAGAAATTCCGGTTCCTGATATTCGATGAAAGAGCTCTGAGCGTCCGCCGGCAAGACGAGAAGAATTGAAATGATCGCACTGATGACAATTCGGGATGAAAACCTGCTCCGGCCAGGGATCCGATTGAGAGAATAAGAGCGCATTTTCTGGATTCCTATCTCGATTCTTTTCGAATTACAGGTGCTTGAGTTATAATACATCCCCTATTGAATATCGGCCTGACGCAGCAATGTTTTACCGTAAATCGGGAGAGCGCTTCGATGAGGAAGGATCTTTTCGCGGTTCTTATTTTGACCGGTGTTTTTTGTCTGCTTCCGGGTTGTCTGTCGGCGATTTACCATACGGGCAGGATGGTGGAAAACGCCGGTGTGAAGCATGAGACGGAAGGTTTTGCGGATGTGAGTTTTGAACGCGCGTGGCGGGCATCGCAGAAGGTGTTTCAGCGGGAGGGCAAGATTATTGTGGCGGATCCAGATGACGGGAAAATTGACGCCGAGATTTTACGGGCAAAGGTCCAGTTGAGATTGGATGCTATCGCTCCCGATTGCGTGCGGATCCGTATTCGCGCGGAAGCCTTCGATCGGACCGAGACGGAAGAGTTGGTGGACCGTCTTTACAATAAAGTTCTCGCCGAGATTAAATGAAGAAAATCCTATTTTGTTTTTCCTTCCTGGTAATAGTTTTCTTTCTCGTCTCCTGCGCAAGCACGGGGCCCAAAGTCAGTCGTGCCGAAAAAAAACGGAAAGAAGAAGAGTTTAACGCGAAGTTTCTTCAGGCAACTCAAAACTGGCTGCCCCGCATCTATCGGATCGGCTACCGGCTTGTTTCAGCTTCCGTACCCGGTCATGGCAATCCCGAGCCGAAGTTCGGGTTTGCAGGCATTGGGGTGGACGAACTGAAAGATTATGCGCGGACATTTTATAAGGTCGACAAATCGATAAAAGGAGTGCTGGTTTTGGGGACGTATCCTGGAAGCAAAGCCGAGTCCGTGGATGTGAAAGCGGGAGACGTGATTGTGAAATTGGACGGGAGGAAAACAAAAAACCTCGGAGGATATTTCAAGGCGGTCCGGAAGGCTAAACAGCCTTTGGTGCGGGCGGAAATCTGGCGGGATGGAGAAATGATCGAGAGGGCGATTCCGGTCGAGAAGGTTTATTACAACGCGCAGTTTTTTCTCGCGCCGACGCCGGACGTGGATGCGCATGCGGCGTTTTCAAAAATTGCCGTCGGAATCGGCGCCATCCGATATTGCCGGAACGACGATGAGCTGGCGGTGATCATGGGGCATGAGCTCGCGCATACGACGTTGAAGCATTCGCTGAAAAAAGTCGGCGTGACTACGGCGACGGGGATCGCTTACGGGGTCGTCGCCGGCGCGCTGGATGTCGTGACTTTTTCAGGAGTCGGAAGCGCGCTGATCTGGCCGGTTCAGAGCGCGACGGATGCGGCGGTTTCTCGTCGTTATGAGAGGGAAGCGGATTACTTCGGGATGCTGCATACTTTTTTTGCCGGATATAATGTGGAAGTGGGATCAAAGATTTTCGGGAAACTCGCTACGGACGCTCCGAGCCACGGGCTTGTGGCGTATACGTTCTCGACGCATCCCAAAAGTTCCGAACGATTCCTGCGCCTCGAGAAAATCGTCGAGGAATTGAAGTTGAAATATCCCGACCGGGATTGGGTGAAGACTCCGGATTGGGAGATCATCATTCCGGTCACGCCGGGCGAAACTTTGGACGAGGCGGTGAACCGTCTGCTGGAGGAGAAGAGTTTGGAAGATCAGGCGAGGGCCGAGCGGGAGAAACTTCAACGGGGCGAGGAAAAGGAAGATCAAGCAGCGTAAAAGAACGAGTTTCCGCTACGACCAGTGAAAAAGGTAAGGCCAGCCCTGCCAGTCCGGATAAAGATCAAGCATTTGGATGTCCGGAACCCAGAAAGTGGTGACGTCCACGAAGCCGGCCATGAAGCGGATTAAAGTATTGGCGTAGCCCATTCCGAGGGACTCTCCGACCGATTCTGTTTCGTGCTCGCCGAACGGGCGGAGAAAAATTTCAGTCCAACCGAGCGCGATATTGGTGACGCCGCGGACGATTTTATAGGGCACCCGGGCGGGATAGGGAATATCTTCATCCTCCGCAAAAGCGGGTGTTGCCATCAGGATGCAGACACATCCAAGGATGGGAATTGAAATTCCTAATCTGAAATTTCGATAGAGTTTCATGAGTTTTCAGAAGTATTATATAAGGTAGTTTCAGTTTTTTAACGCAACACCTGCAAGATGTTCAAAAACTTCGTACGC
>Ga0172375_10002445_pt1 | contig 28879 bp, 25 predicted proteins | sample LakKiv1m_FD_114537 | JGI IMG/M metagenome (GOLD analysis project Ga0172375, IMG submission 114537) | Freshwater microbial communities from Kabuno Bay, South-Kivu, Congo - kab_092012_11.1m | ecosystem: Environmental > Aquatic > Freshwater > Lake | place: Democratic Republic of the Congo... | reverse complement strand
ATCATGTGGTAACCAATTAGATAAACAAAAGGTATTTGAGCCGGCACCATTGCCTGAAGGGGATCATATCAGAAAAGTTGGTTATACACCTGATGGGCGCCTGCTCGCCGTGTTGTTTCAGTTCAGTAATAATGTAATTTTTTATGATTCAAAATCATATGAAAAGAAGGCAATAATCAACCTTGGGAATAAACCGATGGATATGGATCTTACAAACGGGAAAGCTTACATTTGTTGTCATGAATCAGGAGAAGTATTCATAATTGATCTGGTCAGTTTATCGGTTTCGAATGTTCTTAAAACAGGGGGAAATCCTTGCCAGGTAAGTGTAAATCCAGATGAGACCATGTTATACATAGGATTGACCAAACAAGAAACAGGAATGTTAGCCGCCTATGATATTGCGACGCTGGATGAGGTTTTTCGGACCGAAGAACCAAATGTTTATCATTATGGAAATGCCGGAGGCCCGGGAAGAACCTCGTATTCATTTACAAAATTTTATCTTTCACCGGATGGGAACAGGATCATTGCTGCCCGAAATGGAACATACATGCCAGTTATAATTGATGCCGGCACCGGTGAAATTGTAAAACAATATGATTTTGGCTATTTCAGGGGATCCGGATTTTCCACTACCGGTGATACTTTATTCGTATATTCCATCCTACTTCCTGATAAGGTAATGATTCATCGAATTGATATGAATAGCCTTTCAGTGATCGATTCTATCGTATCCCTTACCACAGATGCATCCCTTATCGATTGTGTTGACCTGGTGTGTAATGCAAATGGTTCAAAAATACTGGCTGTTGGAGACACCTGGAATAACCGGTATTGTTTTTTTGATTTTAATACCCATCAGTATCAGTATTTCCCCTCAAGTCATCTGATGCTTATTTTTCCGCCGGTTTTTGCAACTTTTGATGCAAAATATGCTGTGGTATTTAATACGAATGTTGCGGATATCATTGACCTCGAATTTGGGAATACAGTGGGAACAACGCCATATTCCATTCACATGGGTGAGCCCGGAGCAATCATCCCCAATAGTTATAAAATGGTTTCGGGCGATGGACCTTTCTATAATTATCCCGATTATTATGACGAAAAAATTCATGTGGTTGATTTTGAAGATATTTCAAACATTTATGTCGATACAACCATCATTGCCGGAGTTGAACCGGAAGCCGACATTACCAACATGGCAGCGCTGTCTGCTGATGGAAAGAAAATAATCGCCAGCAATTCACTTACTCACAATGTGAGTATTATCGACATTGAAAGCGGAGCGACGGACACCCTGGTAAAATCGCAGAACTTAACGGGAATGAGGATTGTCCCTGGGAAAAATCTGGCAATACTTTTTGGAAGCGCATGTAATTATGTTCGGATTCTCGATATTTCAACACAATCAATTATTGTAGAAATTTATACTGATGTTGTTAATAATGCGATTGTTTCAAACGACGGGCAATATGCTTATCTGCTCGATTATTACCAGGGGGTGTATTGTCGTGTTACGAAGTTGAAAATTGATGGTGCTTCGAGTTTTATTGAAAATCAAATGGTTGTATCTACTAATTATTGTTATTTTCATCAGGTTTTTGGTGAAATTGATATGTACTCCACCTCTGTATTAAGTCCTGATGGAAATACCTTGTTATTCGGCGGGCAAGATGCACACCTGGGAGATGTTATAAATGTTGTTGACACAAGACAAATGGAGGTTATAGCCTCAATACCCTTTACCGACGGGTGTATTTTTGGGTTTGCTTTTACAGACGATTCACAACGGGCTGTTGCATTAACTTTTGGGAGTGAAGTGCCTGTTATTTACCTTGATGGCGAAAATTCTTATATCGAGAACACTTTTTATATCGGATCCAATAGTTTTTCAGCTGACTACAATCCTTATGACGGGTTGTTTTATGTCCTGCAGCAGGACAACTATATTTACAGGGTTGAACCCGAAACGGGCCACATTGTCGATAAATTGAATACCGACAGCAACTTCGGCTGGAAGATAAAAATAGATGGACAAGGAAATCCACTTGTACTTACTTCATCAAAACTGATTTATAAAGACGAATGTTATCTGATGCCAGGAATCAGCTGTGAAATGTCGTATGACAGAGATCATGACCTGTTTTTAATTCCAGTCCCGGGCCCGGACAAAGTTGTAACATTTGGTGATTTATATGTTGGTATTTCAACACCTCCGGGAAACATTTGTGAAGGCGGATTTTCGATTACGCCTAATCCGGCAAACAATCAGGTGTTGATAAAAGCTGAAGTTTCGATGAATAAGATTGAGATTTTTGATCTGACAGGGGAAAGGGTGTTTACACAAAACATTGATAGCCTGAATGCAACTTTGAACATAAGTACAATGAGCCAGGGCATTTATTTTGTTAAGGTTCTGTGCTATGACCGGATAATGACACAAAAACTCTGTATTACAAAATAAATTTCCGGATAAAACGAATAATTCTTCAAGAAATTAAAAATGTTTCCCAACTTTGGGCTATAGCCTGAACCACTTACCTTTCATACAATTGTTTGGATACTTGAAACAAAAAACAATGACCTGAAACCATTATTTTGAATTCATGTGATACAGAAATTGAATATAAAATTCAAATTCCGGAGGTGTTTTCATCAAAGTGTATTGATCTCTGCTACTAATTTCTGGAGTGAGTCATTAGCGTTACCAAAGAGCATACGTGTATTGTCTTTGAAAAACAATGGATTTTCAATACCTGCATAACCTTTTCCCATTCCACGTTTCATCACAATTACATGCTTTGCAAAAGTTGCATTGATAACCGGCATGCCATAAATAGGACTTCCCGGGCTGTCGTTGGCAGCAGGATTCACCACATCATTTGCTCCTACAACAATCACCACATCGGTTGAAGTTATTTCTTTATTGATCTCATCCATTTCAACCAGTTTGTCGTAGGGAACATCAGCCTCCGCTAAAAGTACATTCATATGGCCGGGCATACGACCAGCCACGGGGTGTATGCCATATTTTACCTGAACGCCTTTTTCTTCCAGCAGTTTTTCGAGTTCATGTACTGCATGCTGGGCCTGGCCAACGGCTAGTCCATATCCGGGTACGATTACCACTTTTTGGGAATAGGCCAGCAGTACCGAAGCATCACTAAGCGTGATTTCCTTTATCATTCCCCCCTCCTCACCAGCAGCAGCTCCGGCACTACCAAATCCACCAAGAATTACATTCCATAGCGATCGGTTCATGGCCTTACACATCAGCAAGGTAAGTATTGTTCCGGCCGCACCCACGAAAATCCCACCAAGGATCATCGCCAGGTTATGGTAAATAAATCCAGCCATTGCAGCAGCAATCCCTGTAAGGGAGTTGAGCAATGAAATGACCACCGGCATATCTGCACCACCAATGGGTATCACAAAGAAAATTCCATACAACAATGAGACTGTAAGGAGAATGTAAACCAGGTAAGCCAGTTCATGCGGAGCCGGTTGTATTAAAATATAAACTGTCAATACAATAATGCCAGCCAATAAAATATAATTTACATATTTCATAATTCCGGCATTCAAGCTCCCCACCTTACCACTCAGTTTCCCATAAGCAATCATACTTCCGCTAAATGCGACAGAGCCAATGATTAAACCAAGTAAAGTCACCAGGAAAGATTCATTGGCAGGATTACCAAATTCCAGCAGCCCAACCAGCGCTGATGCAGCACCACCCGTGGCATTGAAAAAGGAAACCAGTTCAGGCATGGCTGTCATTTTTACCTTTTTGGAAATGATCATGCCAGCCGCAGTACCAATTCCGATGGTTATTAAAATAAGAATGACATTCATCAACTGGATGTGGGCACCTGTATCATCCTGATGCAAAAACAAAGTCGTAGCCATGGCCAGGGTCATCCCACACGCAGCCAGCAAATTCCCTCTCTTAGCGGTTTCGGGATGGCTTAATAATTTCAGGCCATAAACAAATAATATAGCCGCGATAAGATAGCTGAATTCCAGAATAGCATGGCCGACCGTAAAATCTGTCCCATTGAATGTATGCAATATTTTATCCATAGTTATTGAATTTCATTTTGAATGTTAAACCAGTTTTAAGTTTGATATTTTGCATTCAGTTTTCGAGAATTGATAAATGCAAAAAACCAAACATTTGATATCAGCGAGTGAGTGGCGAGGTCGAAAAACGAAATATGATGATTACTTTTTCCTCTTTTTTTGAAACATTTCAAGCATCCTGTCAGTCACTACAAAGCCCCCCGCAACATTTAGGGTCCCAAGAAACATAGCCAGTATTCCCAGGACAAGTTTTAGCGAAAAGTGGCTTAAATCGGTATGCCCTACCAAAATGATCCCGCCAATGATGATTACCCCGCTAATTGCATTCGCCCCCGACATCAGTGGTGTATGCAATACTGAAGGCACATTGGAAATCACTTCGATCCCAAGGAAAACAGCCAACACCATGATAAAGATTGGCTCCCGGAATGAATAAAAAAATACAATGATATCTTCCATAAAATTTAAATTTTATTTGCAACGCCTTGATTATCTAAGCACCAAATTATCAAACAATTGCAACTACCTAGCGAAAGTTCTGTTTTGAATTTTATTTGACTATTATTTGTTATTTGCTTCCAACAATGACTTAATTCGCTCGTTCACTACCTCACCATTGTGCGTAATGCACGCTCCTTTTATAATCTCATCATTGAAATCGAGGTTTAGCTTAGCCTCTTTGTTGATAAGGAGTTTAAGGAAATTCAGCAGATTTTTGCCATACATACGGCTGGCATCAATTGGCATACCGGATGGATAATTGGAGTTCCCGATGATCGTCACATCATGAATCCAGATTGTCCTATCGTTTTCGGTAAGTTCGCAGTTTCCTCCTGAACTTGCTGCAAGGTCAACAATCACCGACCCGGATTTCATTTCCTTTACGGTTTCTTTCCTGATGAGAAGCGGGGCTCTTCTTCCCGGAATCTGGGCCGTACAAATGACCACATCCGATTTTATTGCATGATCCTGTATCAACTGGCTCTGCCGTTGCTTGAACTCTTCGGTTTGTTCTACAGCATATCCTCCCGCAGACCTATCTTCAGTGGCACCTTCAACTTCAACAAATTTAGCACCCAGGCTTTGCACTTCTTCTTTCACGGCACTTCTTACATCAAATACTTCAACTACTGCTCCCAGCTTTCTTGCGGTGGCAATCGCCTGAAGACCTGCCACACCGGCACCTATAATCAATACTTTGGCTGGTTTAATTGTGCCGGCCGCTGACATGAACATCGGGAAAAAAGTTGGCAAATGCAGCGCGGCGTCCAGTATCGCCCGGTATCCGGCAACAGTAGCCATCGACGACAACACATCCATTGCCTGCGCACGTGTAATCCGTGGTATCGCATCAAGACTAAATACCGTTTGTCGCCCCTTCCTGAAAAGCATTACAAGGTCATGGTTTGAAAGTGGAGTGAAAGTTCCTACCAATACCTTTCCCACGCCAATTACAGAAATATCTTCCCTGGCTGGTGGATTCACCATTAACAAAACATCAGCACGTATAAGGATTTCTTGTCGTGAATGAATTTGTGCCCCGGCTTCTTCATATATTTTATCACTGAATTTTGCATTGATACCTGCCCCTTTTTCAACCCATACATCAACTTTGATGTCAATTAATTGTGAAAGGGTTTCGGGAAGAAGTGCAACCCTGTTTTCCGGTGGCTGTTCCTTCAAAACTCCAATTGTCATGATTATTTAAATTAGCAGAAACAAATATTTTATGAAAGCTAAATTTGGAAACATCTGATTTTAAGTTAATGGAACACATTATTAAAAACATTGTTCATTCAAATTCAGTTTTTTCAAATGTTTCGGCAATTAATCAATTACCTACATTATAAGAAATGGAGATTTTAAATAACCCGGCTGCAGTTGAAATCCGGCTTATCGGCTAATTCGTAAAGAAATCCAGAATATTTCCCATCTGGTTGCTGTCGGCGGCGAACAGTTCGGTGTAGCGGCAACGCGTGCAGGTAAGGGTTGTAAATTTTTTGTTCTGGATATTAAAGAGTTTCGTCAGAAAGCTGCTGGTTGTGCGTATTTCACCAGCCTCGTATTGTTTGTTGCCACACTTCGGGCACACATATTTTGTTTTTTCCATGATGTTATTTTTAAGTAAAAAATAGATTTTTTAATTCAAATGGCTGACTTTTTAAAAAAACATTACATTTGTATCCCTAATTTATTGGGGCGTTAGCTCAGTTGGCTAGAGCGTTAGACTGGCAGTCTAAAGGTCATGGGTTCGATTCCCATACGCTCCACCGGAGGATAAGGAGAGGCAACTCTCCTTTTTTTATACTGTGTAAATGATTTTAATGGAAGTGCATCTGATTGTGATGATTCCGAAACGCAAAGTCCTTAAACGTGTATATTTTTGCGTTACGGTATGATGGGATAATGCATGGAGAAAAATACTGAAAATAAGGCAAAATTCACTGAAGCAGAAATAAATACCTGCATTTCGGTTTTGGAGCATTTCCTTCAAAACGGAGATCAACTGGTTAATCTCTCGGAAGAGCAATTTTTTAAACTGATGAAAACTGCTGGTCAGCTTACCCGACCCGATAAGGCCGAAATAAAGCGAAGGAATAAAAGTGTAAAATTTGCAAGGAAACAGGCAGAAAGTACAAATAACCGTAAAGCACGCGCTGCCACGAGTATAAGAAGTGCGCGGAATTCGAGCCTGTACGAGGCCCCCAAGCAAATTGCTTCACCTGAACCAGAACCAAACGCTGAGAAACGTTTTCTTTCATCACCACAAAATTGCTACGTGTGTAAAAAATTGTACACCGAGATACATCATTTTTATGATTCGATGTGTAAAGAATGTGGTGACCTGAATTATGCCAAGCGGTTTCAAAGTTGTGATATGACCGGCCAGGTGGCACTGATTACCGGGTCCAGGCTCAAAATCGGCTATCATGCTACCCTGATGATGTTACGTTCCGGTGCAACTGTTATTGCCACAACACGTTTTCCGGCAGATGCTGCAATCAGGTATGCCAAAGAAAAAGATTTTCCGGAGTGGGGTCATCGTCTGCATATTTATGGTCTTGACCTGAGACACATTCCAAGTGTGGAGTTGTTTGCCTCCTATGTCGAACAGAAATATCAAAGGCTGGATATCCTGATTAATAATGCAGCCCAGACTGTTAGACGGCCATCCGGTTTTTATGCGCACTTAATGCCTAACGAAACGCTCCCCTTTGAGCAGTATTCCAAAGAAGTTCAAACACTGCTTTCTCACCATCAGCAATGTCTGAGAGAAATTGAGGGCTTCAATGTTCGGGGTTCTCAATCCTCAAAAGCATTGTCGGTTAGCTGGAACGGTCAGGCGCCGGGCATCGGTATCCGTGCATCCGCACAGCTTTCTCAGGTACCCTATAAATTCGACAATTCCATTGATGCACGGGAAGTCTTTCCGGAAGGAAAACTGGATGCTGATCTTCAGCAGGTCGATTTGAGAAAAACCAATAGCTGGCGATTAAAGCTGGGACAAATAGAAACGCTGGAAATGCTGGAAGTCCAGTTGGTAAATTCGATCGCTCCATTTGTACTTTGTAACCGTTTGATTGCCCTGATGAGAAGAGACTATACCGGCAAAAAACATATCGTAAATGTTTCGGCAATGGAAGGAAAGTTTCATGTTTTTATGAAAGCAGACCGGCATCCGCACACCAACATGGCAAAAGCGGCCATCAACATGCTGACACATACTTCTGCAAGCGATCTTGCGAAAGATGGCATCTTCATGAATGCCGTTGATACTGGATGGGTCACCGATGAAGATCCTGCGGAATTGGCAAAATTCAAACAAAAGGTGCATGATTTTCAACCGCCACTGGATATTGTTGATGGCGCAGCGCGTGTTTGTGATCCGTTTATCGATGGGATAAATACAGGAAAACACTGGAGTGGACAGTTTCTAAAAGACTATTTCCCGATAAGCTGGTAAAAAATTCGGGCAAACCAGCGAAATAACTGTTCTTGTTGAGCTAACTCACCTGCTGAAAAATATTATATTAAATCACGTCAATTTCTTAGTCTTCCCAACACCCTGTTTAATTAAAATGCTTTTCTTAAACACATTAAACATCGGGTGATTGTTATGTTTTTATTTTTTGACTAATTTGCGAATGGCAACCCATTGTTTGAGCATTTCGCGCGAATCGGTCGCCGGATAGCCAAGCACAGTCTTACCGGCAGGAACATCGTTCATTACCCCGGAGCCTGCACCTACAACCGCACCCGAATGGATGGTGATGTGATCTTTTATCGACGCACTTCCACCAATGATAACACCATCGCCAAGGGTGACCGAACCAGCCAGCCCGCTATTGCCAGCCATGATACAAAAGCGACCCATAACACAGTTGTGAGCGATCTGGACAAGGTTGTCAATTTTACATCCATCACCAATGATTGTTGAACTGAATTTACCCCGGTCAACACAAGAGTTCGCGCCAATTTCTACCCCATTGCCGATCACTACATTCCCGATCTGAGGGATTTTAACCAAGCCCCTGCCGTCTTCAGCAGGCCGGTAACCAAAGCCATCGGCACCGATGCTTACGTTGATATGGAAAATACAGTAGCTCCCGATTTCACAACGTTCCCGAATCACTGTTCCGGGCCAGATAATGGTGCCATTGCCGATTTTGGTTTCGTCGAGAATGGTAACATTGGGGTACAAAACAACACCGTCGCCCAGAACAACGTTTTTGCCAAGATAACATCCTGCGCCAATTTTACAGCCGTTGCCAATTTTAACAGAATTGTGGATGACTGCCGTGGGATGAATATCAACTTCGAACCTGGGAGGCCCCGGATCGAAAAGTTCCAGTATTTTCGCCATGGCAAGATCAGCATTTTTTACCATGATGATTGCACGGTCGTCGCCAGGTTCAATTTCCAGCTTTTCATCGATAACAGCGGCACATGCTTCTGAAGTTTCCCAGAGACGGGCATATTTTTGACTTCCGATAAAAGTAATATGATTTTTGCCGGCCTTTTCCAATTGTTCGGGTCCGATGATTTGACGGGACGTATCTCCAACCAGCCTGCCGTTTAAAATCCCGTTGATTTCTTTGATGCTGAATGATTTCATGAATTTACCTTTAGGTTCTTGTCCTGAAAATAATATTGGCGAAACTATAAAAAATATCGAAATTTTGTTTTGGTCAATATTTTGGGTGCTTTGCTATCAGATATCATTTCACAAAATGCCATTTTTGAAATCGTTTTTTAATTAGCAACTCATTGGCATATCCAATTTAAGCATGAGAAATACGAATTTCGAAACGACTGTCAATTGTGCTCTCATTGTTAATTATACAAAATAATTTTCTATTCCAGTTTGCCCTGGAACGGGCCGTGCAACTTCATCAGGAGCACCTATATTTATAAAGGAGTTTTTTTATTTAATCAGCACCATGCTGGTGGTTTTAATTTCTCCACCTGTATTTAACCGGCAATAATACAATCCCCCGGTAAGTTCGCCGGCAGTAAAAACAAAATTGTGTGTGCCTGCAGCTTTCTTTTCGTTGAGCAGAGATTTGATTTTCTTACCATAAACATCATAGATATCCAGCGAAACCTCAGCTGTTACAGCTAAAGTATAACGGATAGTTGCCTGGTCGCAGAATGGATTTGGGTAACTCGAAATTGAAACAAAATCGTGCCGGGCAGTTGCATCTTCAATGCCGGTGACCTGTGGTGTAATATGTCCGTAATAAACATCCTGTTCGTTGTTTAGCGTATTTGCCCATGCAAGATGAGCACCCTCATCATCGGACACCATATCGAAATAATCGCCCATTTTCTGCTGGTTTGGCCAACCCACGTGCGGATCGAATGATTCGGATAGCCTTTCGTTTGCCGACCAGTTATCACCCTGATCGGTGGAATAACAATAATACAACGATGAAAGGTAAGAACCTGCCGGAGCATCCCGTGTGTCAAGCCATACCACGTCGATACGACCGTTTGGTGCAACCGACATCGTTCCGAACCACTGATAGTTAGTCGTGCTTATGTCGGTGTTTAACCGTTTTGGTAAACTCCAGGTTTGCCCGCCGTTGGTGCTTTTTGCAAACATCACATCACCGGGGTCGGCGTTGGAATTCCGCTGGACAGCGGCAACCACGTAAACATTACCATGTCCCGGGCCATCCGAATGATCAACACCAATGTAGGCCTGGCCAAGAATTCCTTCGGGATTAATTTCGACAAATCCTGTAATTTCTCCATCGAGGTTAACCTGTGAGTATGAATCCCACGACACGGGAGCCATCGGGTTTTGTGCAGTCGTTGATTTTGCTACGACTACCCCACCATATTCGCCGGAACCCACGGAATATAATTCTCCGTCCGGACCAACAGCCAGGGTTCCCCAGTAAGGACTACCGGAAACTTCAACACAATTTTCATAACTTTCACCTCCGTTGGTCGAACGTGTAAAGAAACCCGGATAGCAAATGCTGTAATAAGATGTCCACGACGAATAGATATTTCCGCCACCCATACCATCGGTTTTGTCGATTTCCATCCATTGCTTGTCGCCGCCAAATGCATCCGTTCCATTATCCCATTCAATGCCGCCGTCCAAAATCCTGTAAACGTCGCAGGCATAATTTCCCCCATCATCAACAGTGAGGCTGTTGTAATAAAAATTACCGGCAGCATCATAATCCAATACCGGATCGGAGCGAAAAACCCCTGCATCGATCACCCCTGGGAATGTCCAGGTCTGCCCGCCATTGGTCGTATATCCGTAACCTGCCTGCCTGAAATTGTTGGTTACTGTATTGAATTGCCGCCATCCCATAACCATCCTGTTTGGATTGGTCGGATCGACCGCAATGGAAGGTTCGTTGGCTGCATCTCCCAAAATGTTTTGTCCAAAGGCATTAACGTTTACCTGTGTTGTAAAGAACACATCGCTCCTGGATGTATAGGCAGGGGAGGTTTTTGTCGGGACAACCGGGGAATAGGCATCATCAGGAACTTCGTGATGCATCATTAATCGTTTGGTTAGTTCAGGGTTTTCATTTTGTGCAAATGTTGCATTTGAAGTACCAAGCGTTAGAGTAGTCAATAGCGAAACAAGGTAAAATAGCTTTTTCATAAAATTTGTTATTAATAAATTTCTATTTAAACGATTTTATCGGCAGCGCTGAAAAGGGCCGGTAAAATCAAACTTTATTTTTGGAGTGGTTTAATTGGTACCGACATGTGAGTAAGCACAAGTTTCCATTTCCCGTCAATCTTATTTAACACGCCTGTATAACACAGACCTTCATAGCTGAGAGCTTTACCGTGTAAAATAAAGTTGTAATTGATAATTTCAGAAAACCAGGCTGTATTACCATCTTCACTTACATCGATCAACAAATCGTGACCAGAAATGTAGGTTTTCGAAAATGTTTCAAACTGTGCTTGAACAGCTTCTTTGATATTGGAGATGCCGACTAATTTTTCACCTTTTTCGGTGCCGAAGCTCACAATGTTCTTTGAAGGATACCAAATATCCTCAATCATATCAATATCCTGAGATTCGTTGGCAATCACATATTTTTCGAGGACCAATTTTACAGCTTCTTTTTCCTTCCGGATGTCAGCCTTTTTTGAAGATTGCTCACAGGAGGGCAATAATAAAAAGCTAACAATTGCAAAAGAACAGATGATTTTTGTCATTTTTACCTCCGTTTAAAAATCACATCAAATGTACTTATAAAATTGCAAAAGTTGAAGTTTGGAATTTTTCATTCCAGAGAATAAATTTAATCCAACATACTTGTTTAGAGTTTTGTTTTTCTTGACAAAATTAACGGAAATTTATAGATAGATAATCAACAAAGGCCCTCAGTCACTCATATCTTTTTAAAGCTGGAACAGTCGTTTTTTCCGGTATTACTGAACCGGACATATGGCTACAATATCGATTTTACTAAATTGCGGTGCGAAATTCCACCTTTTAAATTGAACTAAAATGCCATTTTCGCACTTTTACTTTTTGATAAGAGCCGATCGAAAACAAAACCGCCAATTACAAAATGGATGTAACCCGATTTATTGTCCATCAAGTGCCTGATTTTCCATTTTTTAAAGCATCCCTGCAAAGAATCACTTTATAAAACTTAGAATTCATTCAAACATTTCTAATTTTGCCGGAAGTACAAGTATCATCCAACAAATTAAAATGGTTAGTAACTTTCAGCTATAATTCATTGCTTTATGAATATCAAAAACATTGTAAAGGCCCAAAAGGAAAAACTCGGGGATTTTCTTGATGCAAATCAACTGGCTCTGGGCGAAATCATTTTTAACAATGGGAATTGCCAAATTTTGTCGCAATCACCTTTACGGTACGAATTAATTGTAAGTGATGAGCAGTCCGGCGAATCAGTTGAATATGCTTTATGCTTCGAAGAAAACGAAAATATTTATCCATTGGTAGGAGATGATTTACCGGGTTGGGATAAGAAATCCTATGCGTGCCTGCTTCAGTTGGAAAACGAATTACAGTTGCTCGACCCGAAAGAACAGTTGGAACATAAAAAATATACCCGTGAAGGGATGATCCAACGTGTGTTGAAAGAGCGCCGCGAAAAAGCCGCTTCGGCCGAATATCGCATAAAATGGGCACACAATATTTATGGAGACCATATCCTTACAAACGAAAAGGGCATAAAATATAAAATTTTTCTGCGCGATTTCGAAAATGAGACAGGTTATAGCGATAGTATGGATTCGCAGCTCAACAAACTCGGGACTACCAAACACATCATGTTTACTTTTAATCAGCTAAAGCAAAATGAATCACTCTTTAAAAAGCTTAATAAAACATGCCCCTTTATCGAAATTTATTGCGACCCGTTGAACGATTACAAAATTTCATGGTTTTACCCACATAAACTGCCGGTTGAGGAGCAATTGCTCATTTCAAGATATTTTAAAAAATCTTCATGTATCGAAGATTCTGAAATCACGGCTTTTCTTGGCTTTATCGAATCTGCTGATGCATCTGAGATTATACGAATTCGCCCGCAGGTCCGTGAAAAAATTGAGGCAGCCTTTGAAAAAGAATTATTAGTCAAACTTAAAGAAATTCATGTGCCTGACTACAGCATGATTAAGGCCGAATTATTTGAATATCAGAAAGAGGGTATCGAATTTGCGATTTTCAGGAAAGCGGCCATTATTGCAGATGAAATGGGGCTGGGAAAGACAATACAGGCAATTGGTGCAGCTATCTTGAAAAAACATGTTTTCAATTTTAAAAAGACCTTGGTGGTTTGTCCGGCTTCGTTGAAATCGCAATGGAAAGAGGAGATTGAAAAATTTTCGGATGAGAAATCCATCGTGGTACAAGGAAATCCGGATGAACGAATGATGCAATACCTCGACAATGAGAACTACTTTTTTATCGTAAATTACGAAACCATCCTACGTGATCATATCGCAATCAATAAAGCGGGTTTTGATTATCTGATTATGGACGAAGCACAACGTGCCAAGAATTATGAAACCAAAACGGCTTCTTCACTCAAACGGATTGAAGCCAAACATAAATTGGTAATAACAGGTACACCCATCGAAAACAGGCTGATCGATATTTTTTCGATCATGAGCATTCTCGATCCCCGATTCCTGGGGCCTTTGTGGGAATTTTCGTACCAACATTGCCTTTTCGATCCCGAAAAACACAATAAAATAAACGGCTACTACGACCTGCAAAAGCTGCACCAGAAATTAGACGAAATTTTGCTCAGGAGAGAAAAACGCAAAGTTCTCGACCAGTTACCCAATTTACAGCAAATAAATATCCCTGTTAACTTGTCGCCATTGCAGTCAGAATATCATGGATCGTATGCCAGGGGCATCGCACAAATAATTCATAAAAAATACCTCACTCCTTTTGATCTTCAGCGCCTGCACCTGCTATTGTCAAGCATGCGTATGGTATGCGATTCGACCTATCTGATTGATGAGGAGACTAACGAATCGCCCAAATTGGAAGAACTTCAATACATCCTGCTCGAAAAATTAGATGTACCAAACAACGACCGAAAGATCATTATTTTTTCGGAGTGGGTAAAAGTGCATAAACTAATTGGGAAATTATTACGCGACAATAATATTGGATTTGTGGAACTTAGTGGAAAGATACCCGTAAAATCGCGCGGTGAACTTATACGCAAATTTGAAACCAACAACCATTACAAAATTTTTCTGTCCACTGAGGCCGGTGGATCAGGATTGAACCTTCAAATGGCTGACACACTTATCAATTTTGAACTACCCTGGAATCCGGCTAAAAAAAATCAACGGATCGGCCGCATCGACAGAATTGGGCAAAAAAGCAATAAACTAACCATTTTCAATTTCATTACACGCAATTCAATCGAAGAACAGATAGCATCCGGACTTCTCATAAAACAAAGTCTGTTCGATGGGGTGTTAGGGACCGAAGCAAACACCAACTTTGTGGATTTCAGTTCAAAAGGACGCTCTCAATTTATCCGACAACTCGAACAGTTCATCGCTGAAACAGAAAAACTTGCTGAAACCAAAGAAGAAGAATTTCCGACAATAGAATCCGCAGTTTTAAATGAAGAACAGATACCGGTAAACAGCGAACAAACGGAACTCGCTGTGGCCCAGTTTAAGAAACCTGATTCGCAGGAGATAGATTTAACTGACGATTTAACTGAAGAAGTGTTTGCCGGAGACACGCCCACCACAATAACTGCCTCTGAACCCAAAGCTGTCTCTAAAGTTGAAGAATTTGAACAAGTAATGAACAATGGCATGCAATTTCTTTCGGGCCTCTTTAAAATGAGCACAGGGAAAGATATGGGACTCGAAAACCAAAAGATTGAGGTGAATAAGGAAACCGGTGAAGTTGTGATGCGGTTTAAATTGCCATTGTGATTGCAAATCATTCAATAATGTTCGATACAAGCCGAAATGCCTTCCCGGAAAACCTGAAAACTTTTTGAACGATTTTTTAAGGGCTGCATGTTTTTTGAGCTTTCATGGGCTACTTCATTTTTCCTCAGCCCTGTTTTGAAATATCCTCTTTGTTGAAGTAGTTTTTCTAATGTTTCCCAAGTATTCACGATATTATCCGGGTTTCTGTAATTTGATTTTTTTTCGAATGCTGTCGAAACTTTTAGATAAGCCAATCGAATTGCATCCGGATCTCCAAAAAACCAGGCCTCAAGTTCCTCAATGGCAATTCTGCTGATGACCTGGAATGAACTATCATTACAATCAGACTTACTCAGTAATCCGGCCATCATTGCATAATGCTGAAGTTTGGATTTTAATTCGTGACAGTTATCATCATCTCTGTCGATCAATATTACAATCTTATAATGATGAGGAATCCATTTCTTATAGGCCCTGAGTTCAGCAGGCAATTTTTTTAATAAATCATTTTTTCCCTGAAAAATGATACACCGATAAGTGTGTTCTTTAGTAATTAACTGTGGGAGGATGTTATTTAATACTTTCTCTGCTGAAAGTGCTTCAAGTAAAAATTCAAAATGCATCACATTTATTATTTTGATTTATACTTAGAGCTTCCGGCATTAACCAATGGATCTCCAACTTCAAAATGTCCTTCAATCCATAGATTTCCCAGCAATGTTCCCTCCGAAAGAAAATCCTTGATTCCACACATTTCTGCAGCGCATTTTGCCTGAGTATATCCCGATTCATCCCTGTAAAGAACCCAAAGTTCTTCAGAAAGCAAACCATTTACAAAAAAAGGACTATGGGTAGTTACCATAAGCTGTGATTGTTCAGCAGCTGCCCGGCATTCTTCGCATAATTCCGGTAGTAAACGAGGGTGTAATTGATTTTCCGGCTCTTCGATACCTATTAACTGAGGAGGTGTTGGGTCAGAAAGTACGATGAGATAAGTAAGTATCTTTAACGTCCCATCAGAAGCAAATTTAGAAAGTATCGGCTTGTCAAATGGAGCATCTTTGATCTGAGTAGCAACCGCCCAGCCTGCATTATGTCTGCATCAACTTTTTCGAGACGAGGTACGCGTTTCGACAAAGTCGTCAGAATTTTATGTAGAACATCTTCGTGCTGTTCTTTAAGGTATTGAACTACATTTGGTAAATTGTCCCTGGTTGCGGAAAGTCTTTCCTGTGCGCCGGCTTCTGGTATTCCACGGGTTTGGTCAGCTGTAAGATATGATAAATACCATCCGGTGATAAATCTTCGTAACGCAATTACGCGCGGGTTTTTTGATAATTGTCCTAAGGTGTTAACAGCCAACATATCCGGACTATCAAGGGATTCTTCGGTTTTCGTATCAGAAATATCAGGAGCATTACCCATGATAACCTTCCCTATACCTTTTTCAAATTCAAGAAATGCAAAAGGTTGCCCATGACTTCTACGACGCCATAAAAGTCGTTCGCTGGCAACATAAGGGCCTTTGATGTTTTCATCAATTTTGAGTTCATATGTAATCACAGGGGATCCTGGTTTTTCCCTATATTTAATTTCAAATTAAATGGGTTCTTCACAACCACGTGAGCGAAGTTCTTTAAACCTTCCACGCTTATCCCACGCTTTTCGCAGGCCTACCGAAAAACACTCGCTGAGAAATGCAAACACATCAAAAACAGTGGATTTACCACTACCGTTTGGCCCAAGAAATACGGTCAACGGAGTGATGTTCTTCAACTCAAAATTCCTTAGTGAGCGGTAATTCTTTACGCTGAGGTATTCAATCCTGGGTACGCCTCTTTAAAGTATATTAATACTATCATTCTTCATGCAGTAAAATTAGTGTTTTTTGCCTAACCACCTAACATGTAATTATCGGAGCCTAAATCGACAAAACAATTTAAAAGCTATTTGGGCCGCTTATTTGAAAAATAATAAACGGTTAACTGGATTATTCGAAAGACTGTAAAAAAATCAATACAAGATTAATTTTTTATCCCTTCGTCGGGGATTAAATTTAGGTTCTGATCGGTTCCAATTATCTAAAAATCAGGAAAATCCATAATCACAGAAATCCCAGGCTTTTCTCCTTCCAGAATCCTGCCAATTTTTACCCCGGTAATCTGATGATCCTGCCAAAGTTTTTGCACGAAAAGCGCGGCCTGGTTTTCGGGTAAAGACACCAACAAGCCGCCTGAAGTTTGTGCATCACAAAGCATGATTTTCATGAGTTCAGGCACATCATTCCCCCAAAAAGCAACCTTGCGTACAAAATCCATGTTGTTTTTTGTTCCTCCCGGAATTGCACCGGCAACTGCCAATTCGTACGCACCTGGAATGAATGGAACATGACCCGCAAAAACTTCGGCTGCCACCTTTGAAGCCTCAACCATTTCTTTCAAATGACCAAGTAATCCAAAACCTGTTACATCAGTACAGGAATTCACCGGAAAGCCCTCCATTACCTTTGCTGCAGCGGCATTGAGTTGTGCCATAACTTCGCGTGCGGCATGAGTTGTTTTTTCATCGGCAAGACCGTGTTTTACAGCCGTGGCAATAATTCCGGTACCGATTGGTTTGGTCAGGATAAGCGCATCTCCGGGTTTTGATCCAGCATTTGTGATGACCTTTCCCGGATGAACGACTCCTGTTACAACCATGCCAAATTTGGGCTCAGTATCTTCAACGGTATGACCGCCCAGGATTGAAATTCCGGCTTCTGCGGCTTTATCTGCAGCACCCCGTAAAATATCTTTTAAAACCTGCATAGGTAGCCGGCTATCCGGAAACCCGACGATGTTGAGGGCAAAAAGCGGCCTGGCACCCATGGCATAAATGTCGCTGAGGGCATTGGCAGCAGCGATTGCACCAAAATAGTACGGATCGTCAACAACGGGTGTAAAAAAGTCAACGGTCTGTACAATAGCTGTCTCGTTGTTGATAAGATAAACCGCCGCATCATCGGAAGTGTCGTTCCCGACAAGTACATTTTTATCAAAAACGGCAGGTAAATCTTTCAGTACCTTTTCGAGGTATTGAGGCCTGATTTTGCAGGCACAGCCCAATCCATGCGTAAAATGGGTAAGTTTTACCTCTCCGGTAAAATGCGGCTCAACGATATTAGTTTTTTCATTTTTAGGTCTGAGCCGTTCAACGGCATTCAGGATAATTCCGGTGGCAATGTCAATATCAGCGATTGTAAGAAATTTCCCGGTTGAAAACCGTATGGTTCCCATTGCATAATCCAAAGGCACCATCATGGCGTTTAAAACCGGCGACACATCTACTTTTTCTGAATGGCAGGCCGCTCCGGCCGATGCAGCCACACCTTCGATTTCAGCCAATAACGTATTGGCCTCAATCCGGGGAAAACTCACATTTAATGTATTTGGAAGTCTTTTTTCGGGATGGCCGTTGAGTTTAATTTCGGGAAATACCAGCATTAAACTTTCAAAAAGGTGATCCCGAAGTATCTGATTGTGCCGGATATTTTTCTCCATATCCCTTTTTGCAATTTCGGCGGCTTTCCCCAGACCTGCAATTTCGAGCACATTTTCGGTTCCGGCACGAAGGTTTTGCTCGTGATCGGCACCATGGATGAGTTTTTGAAGTTTAACGCCTCTGTGGATAAACAGAGCACCAATTCCTTTTGGGGCATACAATTTATGCCCGGCAACCGACAGCAGGTCAACACCCATTTTACGGACGTCGGTTTCAATTTTACCAACCGATTGCGCCGCATCGCAATGAAAAATGATTCGATTTTTTTTGGCGATTTCACCGATTTCGGCAATAGGCTGGATTGTCCCAACCTCATTGTTGGCGTGCATTACCGAAATAAGAATGGTAGCCGGTGTGATGGCTTTTTCGATATCCGCGGGATCGACCATCCCATATTCGTCAACTTTTACGAATGTAATATTGAACCCCTGTGTTTCCAGAAAATGGCAGACTTCGGTCACTGCCGGGTGTTCAATTGAAGTGGTGATGATGTGATTCCCGCGATCCCGGTTTTGATAAGCAGCGCCCTTGATGGCATAATTATTCGATTCGGAACCGCCACTGGTAAAAATGATCTCATCAGGGAAACAATTTAGTAATGCAGCTACCTGCTGACGGGCATTTTCGACTGCTTTTTTGGTTGAAACCCCGAAAGCATGTGTACTCGACGGATTTCCGAACATCTCATCCAAAAATGGACGCATTGCACTGGCAACTTCCGGATCGACGGGTGTTGTTGCGTTATAATCGAGATAAATGGGTGTAGTCATATTGCGGTTTTATTCTTGAATGATGTCTTTAATAAATTCCAGAATTTTTTCTGCATTTGCGCCAGCATCCGGTGTTTCGGTGGCAAATGTATAAACCTTTTCAGATTCATGGTTTTTTATTCCGAAATCATAAACTTTATCATAATAGAAAAGAATGGTATCCACAGCTTTTTCAAAATTTCCCTCATCGATAGCCTGCATGGCGATGCTTACATTTTGCCCTCCCATCCTGCGTGAAATTTTAACTACTGCCTCTTTCAGCATCTCCGGAGGAAAACCGGAATATTCGCCAACCAACCTTTGGATACGGTGTTCTTTTAATAGCTGAATCCTGACAATTTTGCTGTTTTGCATCTGAATAAATAGTGGGTCCGGAATAAAAACTCTTCCTACCGACCGGCTTTCATCTTCAATCCAGGTGTGTTGTGTGTGGTCAAGCCGGCTCCATTCCTTAAACAAATCATTCTCAAATTGTTCATTGGTAGGCTGGATTAACTCACCGATATGACCAAATGCAGAACCCTTGTGATGGGCAATCTTTTCGAGGTTTAGCACCTGTTCCCCTTTTGAACGAAGCATATCCAGGATTTCTGTCTTGCCTGAACCCGTGCTACCCCCCAAAACGATGTACTTTCCATGGAGACCAATTTCTTCACGAATATATTGCCGGTATGCCTTGTAGCCACCTTCGAGCAGGAATATCTCAAAACCTGCCAGTGATAAGAGCCAGCCGATGCTTTCAGAGCGCATTCCACCTCGCCAGCAATGCAGTAATACTGATTTTTTCGGCGCAAAACGAGTCGCATTTTTCACAAATACCGACAATTTTGGGCCGGTAATATCCAGGCCTTTCAACAGGGAAGAATCTCTTCCTGATTTTTTGTAAAGGGTTCCTATCAAGGCGCGTTCATTATCATCGAACAATGGGAGATTAAAGGCGTCCGGGATATGTCCGAGGGCGAATTCGGCAGGTGAACGAACATCCAAAACAGGCATTATTGCCGACTGGTACAAAAACTGTTTTGGATGGATTATTTTGATCATTTAAGAAATTACAAAGGGTGTGTTATCAACCCAGCTTTATCTTGTCAGTTGATAATCATTGATTAATAATTCAGGTGACAGGTTTAATCTGGCAGTCAATTTTCGAATCATTTCAACAGTCAGTTTTCGTTTTCGGTTTAGAATTTCCGAAACCCGGCTTTTACCACCAATTTCATTTACCAAATCAATTTGTTTGAGCTGCATTTCTTCCATTCTTATTTTAATAGCCTCAATTGGATCAGGTGTATTGATAGGATAATGTTTTTTTTCATATTCATCAACTAACAATCCAATTACATCTGCTTCATCGCTTTCAGCAGTTCCAGTTTCAGCATCAAAAATGGCGTCAAGCCTTTTCAATGCCTGCTTATAGTCAGATTCTGATTTTATTGGTTTTATTTTCATCGTAGCAAATTTTAAATTTTGTCTGCATAAATTTTATCATATTCATCGTGAGTTCCGATAAACCGGATAAAAATCCATCGTTTTTTAAAATTGAATTTTGTTACCAACCTTAATGAAATGCCTTTAATGTTAAAAACAATTCTGCCTTCTTTCAGAGCACCTGCATTTATGTAAGTTTGTTTAACTTCATTTGGTGTATCCCAATCAGAATTCATTGCGGTATTATACCAGGTCTTCAGGTATTGCTTTGAATCCGGGTGAGTTTCCCAAAAGGTTTTCAATGTCCTTTTTGCAAATATTCTTTCCATAAAGGTTAAATGATAATGCAAAAGTAACTGGAAATTCGCAATATGGGAACATTTGATGGAAATATCCATTCAAGCTTTCGGCGGGTAGTTGTTCACTCAGTTTTGCGATAAGTCTGTTTTGGGAACCCTAAGCTGTTTGTGAGTAGCAGTTTGAGTTTTTAAAACTCATTACGAAGGTATTTGCCATGCTCCTCAAAGATTTCTTTGCTGAGCAATGTTTCTGCATGTGATAACATATTTTTAGCAGTTCGTTGTTCTTTTTTCGTCATTTACATATTCCAAAATGTCACCTGGTTGACAGTCTAATGTTTTACAAATTACATCTAAAGTGCTAAAACGAATTGCTTTCGCCTTCCCCGTCTTTAAGATAGAAAGGTTAGATAATGTCAAATCAACTCTTTCAGAAAGTTCATTCAGAGAAATTTTTCGTTTTGCCATCATCACGTCTAAGTTTACAATGATTGGCATAGCTTAAATTGTTAAGTCATTTTCGGATTTCAAATCAATGGCATTTTGCAGGATTTTTTCAAATATTGCCGCAGCAGTTGCTACTATGATAGAAACAAAAGTAGTCACGATACAAATGGCAAGAAAACCCGCAGGGTCGTCCTCCTTATTATGGAATATCCTTATGTATAGCCCTGCCGTCACAATTAAAATACTTAATACGATTGCACAGTACTTTATACTCTTTAAAGTCCTGACAGCCTTTGATGAGAATACTTTATTTTGTCCGATGTATCCAAGTAATTTGAACGCCTTGTACAGCGCAACAAAAAAGGCGATTGATGCTGCGTAGCCATACAAGATGAACGGGTCAAAGTAAATGCTGAACAAGTCTAAGTTTACAGCTCTTCCTTCGGTTAGGGGAAGCCGAATTAAAATGGCAAGTGCCACAATGCCGATAAGCACTATGACTGCCTGAAGAAATATTATTGAAATTCTTTTCATTATGATTTTAGAATTTTAAATTATACCGCAAATATCATAAATAATTATTGATAAACAATAAATATTTATTGTTTATAGAAATTAATGGAAGGGTAAATGTCTTTGTCTTATCAAACTGATTTACAAATTCAGCATTTGACTTGTCAGGCAGTTAGGATTAGTTGTCTTGTCCGCAACAATCACGGCAAAGGTTTGTCAACTAAAGCAGGTGGCCGTTCATTACTCAATTTATGTTGATTACTTGCTCGTTTATTTGCAACTCATTTGACTTGACCCAAATGCAACCTTGTGCTATTAGTTGCTGTTAGCGGCTTGCAGCTATTTTTTAATTATTTTCGTTAAATAACTTTTATCTTCTGATTCTATTTTTATTATATAAAATCCATTGATCTTTATTTTGTCAATAACCACATTTTTGCAATGGCCAACAGTTGTCTCATAGGCTGCCAGTCCTTTTAGGTCAAAAATCTTTATGTTGTATGAATGAATGTCATCCGCAAATCTGATGTTAAATTTGTCAGTAAATGGATTGGGATAAATATTTTCAATACCTAAAGAAATACTATTTGACGCTATTGATGTAGTCAGGTCTGGAGTTCCGCACTCCATTGTATCCTTTTTAAAATAGAAAATTTTATAGTCATAAACCATAGTAGGGTCTTGCCAATAAACATCCCGCACAATTCCCAATCCTTTTCCGTAAATTATTGAATAATATTCTTCAGGTCCAATGTATTCCCTTCCATTTGTAACAATTCCGCAAATTGTAGTATCAACAATTGAGTTACAGGTTGTGTCGGAGCTGTTGCACAAAACATTATCATTTAAGCTTGTGTAAAAAACAGAATCGATGTAAGCATTAAAATAATAGTCGAGATGTGGTGTTGGGTCCGGATTAAAAACAGTGTGATAGTTATTGAAGGAACGAATATAAAACACGGTGTCATTTGCAATAGAAAAATGTTTGTCAATAATTTTCATGCGAATTGCATTGGGTGGTCCACCCTGTGGATAGTCATTAAAAGTATGGACTTCGTCATTAATGTTGAAGTCAAAGATTTCTCCAATAGTCATGATTGTCTGGCCATGTAACATTGTTACCAGAAATAAGCTTGTAAATAGTAGAAAACTTTTCATAGCTATGATTTTTTATTTAGCTTAACGCTAACAGTTGGTGCAAGTGGAGTGCGGGACTTTGAAAGACGAATCTTTCTGCCCGCATTGATTTATATTTGAAACAAAAATACTCATTATTGCATTGTTAGCAAATGTTTATTCTATTTCCTGTACTTTACTTTCACCCATTTCTAATTCTCTTGAAAAGAACCTATTCATAAATTCAGTTTTATAAATTCTGGTTATTGTATAAGTCGAGCCACCAATTACTATTGTGGCAAAAACGAGAATAGCCAGATGGTATTGTATTGTTGGGTCATCAGTCATTATTGCAGTATATGTTGTAAATATTTCTGTAATAGCCAAAAACGGTAGAAATCTTATTACAATTCCTCTTGACCGTTCTTGTCTGACTATCATTCCATATATTTCAAATAAAATTATCACTACTAAAACCATGAGGGCAATAAAGTTTACTAAATTATATTCTCGTGGTAGTATTCCAGTATCAATTTTTATTCTTTCAATTGCTGTCTGAAAGTTATTGAAAAACCAAAAGACATGTCTCAACGAGCCAGAATACAAGAAAAGTAAGATCGAAGTGCAGATGGTATGATATGTTTTCCCTTTTTTAAGAGATCCTTTGTCTTTCTTAAAATCTCCAATTAGTCCAAGAAAAAGAAAGATTACTAAAAATTATTCTAAATGTTGTTATGGCCTTTTTAAATATTTGCTAACTTGTTAGTACCCCTGAATTTTTCAGGTGTACCCGGCTAATACTTCACAGCTAACCCTGATACTCATTGGGATTTATTTTTCAATTAAAAAAACAATAATAGGAAGATTGACCTTCAAAAGCAAACTTTAGGCCGTATTTAAAACCATTACCAATTACAAAATGAATTGCTTTACAACCTATTTCGTTGACTTAGGGAAAAGGCATAGCGTTTTAAAAAAAAATCTTCCTGGCCAGGCGTAGCAATATGCATTTCCCGGGCGCTCTTCCCGATGTCGGTATCATGCTTCAGCATATCGGATGCAACGGCTTTATCCTGTTCTGACTTATCCGAGCTCTTATCTGTCATCACTCCACAGGTTTGGACAATGCTGAAGCGCCTGTCAGGTCTCCTGCTACTTCCAAAACGGTAGTTTCCACTTCTTCAATGATCCGGAACCCTTTTAACGACCGGCAACCGCCGCTTTAACCTGCAACAGGGCCTTTTCAACCAGCGATTGCGGACATGCTACATTCATCCGCATAAAGCCTTCACCGCCGGTACCAAAAACCTGCCCGTCGTTAAAACCAACTTTTGCATCATCGATAAAAAACGCTTTCAAAGTGTCACCCCGGAGGCCCAGTTTCCGGCAATCGAGCCAGATCATATAAGTCGATTCGGGTAAACAGGCTTTGATCTGAGGCAGATTCGACTTCAGAAATTCATCGACAAATTTTACATTGTTCCAAATATAATCCATCAATTGCTCAAGCCATTCGTCTCCGTATGTGTAGGCGGCCTGAAGGGCAATGCTTCCGAAAAGATTCCCCATACCAAGATGGAGTCGGTCGCTCAGCATTTTATTGTAAGTGCTGAGTAGTTGTGGGTTTGAAATGATGAGGTATGAAGTGGAAAGCCCTGCAATATTAAAGGTTTTGGAGGGTGCATTGGTGGTGATGGTTTTATCTGCAATCTCAGCTGACAAAGAAGCCAGCGGGATATGTTTAAATCCTTTAAAAATCAGATCAGAATGGATTTCATCAGAAACCATTAAAACATCATTTTCGAGACAGATTTCGACCATTTGAAGCAGTTCCTCCTTTGTCCAGACGCTGCCACCAGGGTTGTGCGGATGGCTGATGATCATCATTTTTGAGCCGGGGGCTTTCTTTTTTAAATCTTCAAAATCCATACTCAGCCTGCCATTGATCAGTTTTAATGGATTTTCGACCTTGACACGGCCATTGTTTTCGATAGCCGAAAAAAACGGAAAATATACCGGCGGCTGAATGATGATTTTATCGCCAGGCTGTGTTAAAGCCAGAACCAGCATGTTTAGCGCAGGCACAACACCCGGACTGAAACTGATCCATTCCTGTTGAATATCCCAGCCGTGGCGTTTTTTCATCCAGTTTAGGATGGCTTGGTTAAAAGCATTGCCCCGGATCGAATACCCCAGAATTTCATGTTCGAGACGTTTGCTGAGGGCATCAATAATAAAGTCGGGAGTCCGGAAATCCATGTCGGCTACCCACATCGGGATTACATCTTCGGCCCCAAAATATGCTTTCCTTACATCGTATTTTACGCAATCGGTGTTTTCGCGTTGAATTGTTTCGTCAAAATTGTAATGTTTCATTTTTCTTACCAAAACTTATTTTGAATTCCTTTCTGAAAACGACAAATTCCACGACTTCATATTCGGTTTACAAATTCTTATGCTTTGCCTTGCGCCGGGTGCAGGATATTGTATAAAAATTCCCTGGCTCTGAACAACTGGACCTTTATGGTTCCTTCCTGGATATTAAGTTCTTTTGAGATTTCCTGTATTGAATATTCCTTAAAATAGCGCAATTCAATTAATGTCTGATAATGAGGTTTTAGCTTTTCGATGATCTGGCGAAGCATGCGCACCTTTTCTTTACTGATAAAAAGTTCTTCGGGGTCAAAATTTTTATCCTGAAATGATTGGTGATCAAGGCTGATTTCATTATTTCCTGTGTCATCAATCGAAATTGTGTTTTCCTTTTTTTTCCGGAGATAATCGATGTGATGATTTGTAGAAATGGCAAAAAGCCAGGTACTGAAAGCGAAAGACGGCGAATATTGTCGCAGGTTCAAAAATGCTTTACCGAAAACTTCGATCGTGAGGTCGTCGGCTTCATCCGGGTTGCCCGTTTTCTTAAGTATCTGGTAATAAATAGCGTTGTGATAAAGCTGCATTAATTCAGCATAGGCCGACTGGTCTCCATTTTGGATAGCCTGTCTTACTAAATCATAATCGCGTTGCGCCTTATCTGAAAAATGCCCCGTTTCACTTAAGTCCATTTATTTTTTTTGGTAAATAAAATGATGAACCAGAGAATAATATCGGTCAGCATGATAAAGAATTCGAAAATGGGAGATAAGAACCAAAGACCCCTTTCTGATAGTTTTTTCGTCCCCTTGCCAAAAAGAATCCACTGGCTGAGAATTCTCAGCATCAATACCGGCACCAGAATGATCCAGCTAATATGGAGCACCAGCAAGGTTGTAAATAAACCATAAAATAACAGGCTGGTTAAGGCATACAGCGATAACAAAAGGCGGTGAGGAAATCTAAAGTGGCGTCTCAGCGAAAGCCTGGTTTTTTCTTTCTTTAACCAACCGCCTAAGGTTATCGGTTTTTGGGAGATAACCCGGCTATCATTCGAAATCATCACTTCGGTATTTCTTTTTTTTGCTGCCTTGTTTACAAACAACTCATCGTCACCAGCTTTGATGATGTAATGTGAGATGAAGCCTTGCTGACGGTAAAACAATTGTCGTTTGTACGCGAGGTTTTTACCATTCCCCTTAAAAGGTATCCCCGAAAGTGCCATTGAAAGGAAAAACAAGGCATCATAAAAAGCCGTAAAGCGCAGCAGGCGGTTAATCCCGGAGGTTGTGGCAAAAGTGGAATATCCCAGGACAATTTCAGTGTTTGGTTTGGAGGCGGAAACAATTTCGCTGAGCCAAGTACTGCTTGTTGGATGGCAATCGGCATCCGTCAGTACAACAAAGTCGTATTTAGCTGATTTAATACCAATCGACAAAGGGAATTTTTTTCCTTTAAACCAGTTGAGACTTTGTTTTAACTCAACAACCTGCAAATTTGGAGTCTCAAGCGACAGTTGTGTTAAAAAATCGCTGGTGTCGTCGTCAGAGTTATCGTTTACAACAACCACTTCAAATTCCGGATAATCCTGCTGAAGGATAAATGGAAGGTTATCGCCCAGGAAGTTCAGTTCGCTATGTGAAGTAATAATCACCGAAACAGGTGGTTGCCGGGTTTCGATGTTTTTACGGCGATAAAAAGCAAGGCGGCTGAAGAAAACCCAAAAATAAAACAACTGGATTATCGCAGCTATGGCAAATGTTATTAAAAAACTGAATCGCAGTGGATCGTGTAAATAAAAATTGATTTCCATACTTTGAGTTAAGCGACGACAAAAGTAAAATTCCTCAAGTAATTTTCGAAAATGGTTGATAAGTTTATTATAAGATTCTTGTAAAAAGCTACTGAAACCGTTAAACGGGTGGATATTGGAATGAGTGAAAAAGGGAAAAATCACTAAAGCTTACGAGTCAGATCGCACCGATCTAAAACAAAGTGTCTAATTCAATATCTTTGCAGCCTTTTAAGCCGAAAATAAGCGAATGAAATTTTCAATATTAACCAACGACCCAAAATCTTCGGCCCGTGCAGGTGCCATCGAAACGGATCACGGGGTTATCGAAACGCCCATTTTTATGCCGGTAGGAACGGCAGGAACCGTTAAAGCAGTTCATATCCGTGATTTAAAAGATGATACCAGGGCTCAGATTATATTGGGAAATACTTATCATCTTTACCTGCGGCCGGGGCTTGACATTATTCAACAAGCCGGCGGCCTGCATAAATTCAATGGCTGGAACAAGCCCATACTTACCGATAGTGGCGGTTACCAGGTTTATTCGTTATCGGCACAACGAAAACTGGAAGAAGAAGGGGCTTATTTCCGTTCGCACATCGATGGGTCAAAACATATTTTTACACCCGAAAGTGTCATCGAAATTCAGAGAACCATCGGGGCCGACATTATGATGGCATTCGACGAATGCACACCTTACCCCTGCGAATACGATTATGCCGCCAAATCACTCGATTTGACACACCGCTGGCTCGATCGTTGCATCAGCCATTTTCATTCGACGCAACCCAAATATGGATATAGCCAGGCCTTATTCCCGATAGTCCAGGGAAGTACTTATGTTGATCTGCGAAAAAAATCGGCTGAGTACATTGCTTCTAAAAACGCCGATGGAAACGCCATCGGAGGATTATCTGTGGGCGAACCTCATGAAATGATGTACCAGATGACCGATCTGGTTTGCAGTATTCTTCCCAAAGATAAACCCCGCTACCTGATGGGGGTAGGAACACCGGTAAATATTCTGGAAGGCATTGCCTCAGGAATTGATATGTTCGACTGTGTAATGCCTACCCGGAACGGAAGGAATGGTATGCTTTTCACAAGTGAAGGTACGCTGAATATGAAAAATGAAAAATGGAAGGACGATTTTTCACCCATCGACGAAAACGGATACTCTTTTGTTGACAGCCAGTACAGCAAAGCCTACCTCCGGCATCTTTTTATTTCAGGCGAATACCTTGCTCCAATGATCGCCAGCCTTCACAACCTTGGCTTTTACCTTTGGCTTGTTGCTGTAGCCAGGGAAAAAATAGCAGATGGGAGTTTTTCTCGCTGGAAAGATGAAATGGTTAAAAAACTTGAAATGAGATTGTAATTTATAAGTGCAGTTCGAGTTAAGATTATAACTTCGTTTTATGAAATAAGCATAATTAAAATAATTGTAACCAATCAGTTATAAAAAAGCAAAGTTATTAACAATTTGGTTTAAAAATGGGTTAAAAATGGGTTAAAAATGGAATGACTCTTTAATCATTGTTAATAACTTTCAAAATCCAGCAGCT
>Ga0172375_10002443_pt1 | contig 28899 bp, 36 predicted proteins | sample LakKiv1m_FD_114537 | JGI IMG/M metagenome (GOLD analysis project Ga0172375, IMG submission 114537) | Freshwater microbial communities from Kabuno Bay, South-Kivu, Congo - kab_092012_11.1m | ecosystem: Environmental > Aquatic > Freshwater > Lake | place: Democratic Republic of the Congo... | reverse complement strand
CTCAACCTCCTGGCCCTCCTCTAAAGTCTTATAGCCATCACCCTGGATAGCGGTATGATGTACAAATACATCCACACCATTCTCAGGAGTAATAAACCCATAGCCTTTTTGATTCGAAAACCACTTTACTTTTCCTTTTGCCATTTTCTTTGCTTCCTCCTTTCCAAAAAAATTCTAGCAGTTTAAAGACAGGAACAAAAAACCGTAAGGCGTGTTATTCTTCTCCTTACGGCTAAAGATTCCTACCCCTCACCTGCTATTAAAAGAATTATACATTAAACTTTTCCCTTGTCAATAGGCTTTTTATTTTAAACTATCTATCTTCTTAAGGTTATAATAGCCCAAGACCTTAACCCTGGCTTTAGACTTTCCCACCAGCCAATCATGGTATTTGGCCATAAACCTGTCATGGTCAGCCTTTTTCACCCATTGATATACCGAGGCATATTGATTTTTAAACCCATAGCGCTTCATAGTCTTATACTCAAGAAAACCCATAGCTTTCTTGGTATGGGCTGCCCACATTAAACTGTCTTTGCGGTATTTAGCTACCTCTACCGGCTTTACTTCAAACAAAACAACATGAATAAACATAAAGGCCTCTTCCTCAAAGTTAATAAATGAAAATATTATACACTTAAACTTGCTTAAATCAAAATGTTTTGGACACCTAAAACCCGGCTTATCCCAAACCTACCAGTTAAACCTGAGCCCTGCCTCAATGTACCTGCCGGGCTGGGGGATCCCTGCGATATCCTGATATTCTACATTCAAAATATTCTCCATATGCAGGAAAACTTTGGCATTCTGGTTTAAGTTATAATTAAACCCGCTATTCACCAATAACCACCCCCTGCGGCCAGGGCGCTTCTTATAGTTAAACCCGATCTCCTGCCGGCCAAAAGGAAGCATCAGGTTAAGTACCGTACTAACTAAATGCTGAGCGTAATTCGGCCCGTATTTATACAAGTACCCTTGGGTATCTATACTTTTGTCTGTATACGTGTAGCTGGCATCCAGGCTGAATAAACTGTTAAATTCCTTATGCAAAACATATTCTGCCCCAAAAACATTATCCCGGGTGAAATTCCTTGCCTGCCACTTCTGAGAAGAATCAGACCTGACCCAATCAATCATCTCTTTTTCCTGGCGCAAGAAAAATGATAAGCTGCTGGATAAACCTTCCCGCTTATATTCAAATCCAGCCTCATAATTCCAGGATTTCTCAGCAGCCAGGTTATCATTGCCTATCGTAGTAGGGTCGCTGTAATAGAGCTCAGTAAACGACGGAACGCGCATGCTTCTTGAAATACCAAAATTCAAAGCTGCGGCAAGCGTCAATTTAAATTTAGCGCTTAAAGAACCGGTATATACTGTACCAAAGCCGGAAAAGTCTTCCCAACGTATAGAAGAACCTATATCCCACTTTTCGCCAAGAGATATACTATCGTCTAAAAACACGCTTTTGCGATCGCGCAGGTGTTTACCCAGGTTTGTAGACGTTACTCTCTCCTGGCTCCACTCTGTCCCTAAGCCAATTTTACCCAAAAGCCCCGCATCTTTTTGTAGATATATGCCAGGAGTAAACATGTCCGTACGGTGCTGATTAACAGAACTGGAACGCAAGCCTGTCTTGTCCAGAGTAAATTTATCATAATGCCTGCGCCAGAGAAAATTCGGTTTAATCAATAAATCATCATGGTTTAGATTCAAACCGCTGTTTAACAGGTAGGTTTTAGTCTCTTCCCTGGAAGGATACCCCAGGCCAGGAGTGTAAAAATCATAAGCGCCATAATTCTTCTGCTGATAGCCAAAGTTATTTTCCCAAAAACCTTGGGCTAGCTCATAATTTGTGCTTACTGAAGCGGTAAATTTCTTGTAATCTGTATCCTCGCGGAACCCTTTTGACTGCGCGTCTTCAACCGAAACCCTGAAACCTAAGTCCTTAAGACTGTCGGTCAGACTGAATAACCCGTAGCCATTACGCATACTGCCCGCGCCAAACTCCCAGACAGTTTTTTTCTCCTTAGGTTTATTTAAAGAAAAATTTACCGCCCCCCCTATAGCATCCGGGCCAAACAGCGAAGAACTGGCTCCGGGAATCAATTCTATTTTGCCGATATCTTCTTTAGTAAAAGGAATATCAGAATTATAATGCCCTGTCTGGGGATCATTAATCCGCTGGCCGTCAAGCAAGATTAAAACCTGCTGGAAAGTTGAACCGCGCAGGGAAAAATCCGCCGCTATCCCGCTATTTAAAGAACGGCTCTGTAAATCTACAGGAAGGTTATCTAAATTTTCCAGGCTAGATTGGTAATTAAAAGCCCGGTCCATTTCGGAATCAGTAGAATAAGTATTCAGGAGGAACTGCCTTTGCTTGCTGACGACTATCGGCTCCAGATCCTGGAGGGCATCTTCAGAACAAAATGATATTTTCGGCAGGATAAAGATTGCGACAATAAAAAACCTGCACCATCTTATCTTTAGCATGTAAATATTATAAGATGGGCAGGTTAATTGTCAACCGATAATATAATTATGGTTTACGGTTAACGGCAATGCATAACATCACCGGAGAAAACCTTTTGGATAAGCCCTGAATCTTTACGGATGAGCAGGGCGCCGTCCTGATCAATATCTACCGCCGAGCCTTCAATGTGTTTATCCTGGCAGTATATTTTAACCCGCCTGCCCAGGGTAAGGCTAAAACTGCGCCATTTGTCAATTATTACCTGGGCACCTCTGTCTTCCAGTAGGGAATAATTATTTTCTATCCTGCGCAAAAGTTCTTGCAGCAGGATAACCCGGCTTATCGGATGACCCGTTTGCTCTTTTAAAGAAGTGGCCTGGGCTATTAAAGATTTCTTGTCATTATTAACGTTAAGGCCGATACCGATAACCACAAAGTTAACTTTATCTACTTCAGCATTCATCTCAGTAAGAATACCGGCAATTTTCTTATTACAGGTAAATACGTCATTCGGCCACTTGATTTGCGCATCCAAACCAGTAACCTTCTTTACTGCTTCGCAAATACTCACTGCTGCCAAAAGCGTTAGCACCGGAGAAGCGGAAGGGGAAATCTTCGGTCTTAAAATTAAAGACAGATAAATACCTTTATACTTGGGAGAAAACCAGCTTCTACCCAACCTGCCGCGGCCCTTGGTTTGAGATTCAGCTAAGACAAGCGTTCCGTTAGGCGCTGACTGTATACCCAATTGCATAGCCAAATCCATAGTTGAGGCCAGGTAATCAAAATAATGTATTTTCTTAGCGATAAACTTTGTATTAAGCCCATGGGTTACTTCTAAAGCAAAAAGCCGGTCCGGGCTGGACTGGAGCCGGTAACCTAAATGCGGCACTGCTACAATATCATAACCTGAATCTTTTAAATCCTGGATATGCTTCCATAACCCTTGCCGGCTAATCCCCAGGCGCGAGGCTATTTCGTCTCCCGAAAGGTATTCGTGTTCCTTTTTAAGATAATCAAGGATCTTTTCTTTCATCTTCTTTTCTTAAGATACTCCTCAAATTTCCCCCAGAAGGGGTCAATCCTCGGATGCTCAAGCTCACGGCTTTTATTCCCTTTAAAAACACGCATACCCTTACGCTGCTCAGTTACCTCGCCGACAATACTGGCAGGAATACCCGCTGCCCCCAAAGCAGAAACAATAACTTTGGCTTTTTTCTTGTTTGCCGTAGCCAATAACGTGCCTTCGCTTATAGATTTATATGGGTCAATATCAAAACATGAACAAACCAGGCGCACTTCTTCCTGCAGGATTATTTTATCAAGATCAATGCACATACCTACATGGCTGTGCTGGGCAATTTCAAAAAGCCCGCCCCAGATTCCACACTCCGTAGCATCATGCATAGCTGTTAATCCGCCGATAGAGGCGGCGATAGAGGCATCTTTTACCGTGGACATCTGATAAAAAACATTCTCTGCGCGTTTCAGAAAAGAAGCGCCATATTTAGCTTCAATAAACTCAGGAAAATAAGCAGACATCAAACCTGTAGTTTCAATAGCCGGGCCTTTAGAAATAATAATTACATCTCCTATCTTGGCGGCCGGATTAATAAGTTCTTTTTTCCTGCCCAAGCCAAACATAGTTGCGCCGCCGACCATAGGATAGTTACATCCGGCATAACGGGCGGTATGGCCGGTAACCACGCTAATACCTAACTTTTTGCATTCTCTATGGACAGCATCCCATAGCCTAACTAACTCATCTTCAGTAATTTGCGGAGGAAGGTTAAGGTCAATCGCCAGGTATCTCGGAGGAATGCCGCTTACGGCAACATCGCTGGCAATAATATGCACCGCAAACCAGGCGGCTTTTTCTATGCCTAATTCCCTGGCAATAAAAAATGGATCCGTAGAAACGACCATCACCCGGCCGCCCAGGTTCAATACGCCGAAATCAACGCCATTTTGCGGCTTAACCAGGACAGAGGCATCAGGCTTTCCTAATTTACGGTATATATGTTGATTAAAGAAATCCGGATGGATTTTACCAAGCTTGGGGAGTTCAACTCTTTTCATAAAGCGGGCTCATAGCGCGCAACTTTTGCACAACTATAGGTAGTTTTTCCAGCAAATAATCAATATCGCTCTCTTTGGTCCAGCGGCCGAGGGTAATCCTTAACGAACCATGAGCAGTCTCATGATCCAGTCCAATGGCTAACAAAACATGCGAAGGCTCTAAAGAACTGGATGTACAGGCTGAACCAGTAGAGCAGGCAATCCCCAGCAAATCCAGGTTTAAGAGTATGGATTCTCCTTCAATATACTTAATGGAAAAATTAACATTATTCGGCAGGCGCTTTGTGGGGTGGCCATTAAGTTTAACCTCTGAAATACGGCTGGGTATCTCCTGGATTAATTTATCCCGTAAAGCACTCTGGAATTTGATTTCATTCTTCATATTCTTTTGGCAGAGCTGAATTGCCTTAGCCAAACCAACTATTCCGGCCGTATTAGAAGTAGAACCGCGCCTGCCCCTTTCCTGGTCTCCTCCGCGCATAAATGTTTCCAAACGGGTTCCTTTGCGGATATATAGGGCACCCACGCCTTTTGGGCCATAAAATTTATGGGCAGAAAGCGACAACAAATCTACGTTTAATTCATCAACATTTACCGGAAGATGGCCTACAGTTTGCACAGCATCGGTATGGAAATAAATCCCTCTTTCTCTGACAATTTTCCCAAGCTCAGCAATAGGCTCGAGCGTGCCGATTTCATTATTGGCATGCATTATGCTCACCAGGATAGTTTTATCAGTAATCGCATCCCTCAACTCCTGCGCAGAAACCAGGCCGTCTTTATCCACCTTAAGATATGTAACCTTAAAACCTTTCTTTTCTAAGAATTTAGCCGGCTCACTTATAGCATGATGTTCAATAGCTGAAGTAATAATATGGTTGCCTTTTTTTTCCAGCGCATAGGCAGAGCCTAAAAGCGCAAAATTATCTGATTCTGTTCCGCCGGAAGTAAAGACAATTTCCTCGGGCCTGGCGCCGATAAAATCAGCGAGAGCCTCCCGGCTATCCTCCACCGCTTTCTTAGCCTCCTGGCCATAAGCATGCAGGCTTGAGGCATTGCCGAATTTCTCAAAGAAATACGGCTCCATAGCGGCTAAAACTTCCGGGTCAGTAGGAGCAGTCGCGGCATAATCAAGATATACTTTTTTCATTTATTACCTCATTTAAACTGCCTGTTCGGTAACCTTGCAGATCTAATGTAATATAGTTATAACCTAAATTTCTCAACTTTGCAACTATGGCCTTACGATTACGTATCAGGCAGTTAAGATATTTTTCTTCAACCTCAATCCTGCAAAGTCCGTTATAGTGGCGCAGCCTTACCTGCCTGAACCCTAAACCGGTTAAATAAGCCTCTGCCTGATCAATACGCTTGAGCAAACCAGCAGTAATCTTAATGCCATAAGGTATGCGCGAAGCTAAACATGCTAAAGACGGCTTATCCCAGCTGGACAAACCAAATGACCTGCTTAGCTTGCGGATATCCTCTTTATTAAAACCAGATTCCAGCAAGGGAGATCTTACCTTTAGCTCTTGTTTCGCGATATTGCCCGGACGATAGTCTGATTTATCCGAAGCGTTGCTGGCATCCAAAACAAAATTAAGCTTATTCTGTCTGGCGATAGCAGCCAGCCTCAAGAATAATTCTTTTTTGCAAAAATAACAGCGAAGAGTAGAATTGGCTGTGAATTTCTTGTTCTTTAACTCCGCGGTCTTTATTACTTTCAGCCTTACGCCTATATCTTCAGCCAGGACTTTTGCTTTAGGCAGCTCATCCTTAGGATAAGTGGCAGAAACAGCGGTCACTGCCAGAATATTTGTTTTTGGCAAGACAAGCGAACAAACCTTAAGTAAAAACGCGCTATCCTGCCCTCCGGAAAAAGCAACCAGGCATGACTTATACCCGAGGATCTTACGCTTAAGGCAGGCAAGTTTACGCTGAAGAGTCATAGCTTATTTTTCTATAAAGCCACGACTTCTTTTATTTCCGGGACTTCCTGCTTGAGGATTCTTTCAATACCCATCTTTAGGGTCATTGAACTCATCGGGCAACAGCTGCAGCTGCCTTTTAACTTTAATTTCACCACTCCATCAGCCGTTACATCCACTAATTCAACATTTCCGCCGTCTGCTGCAAGCATCGGCCTGACTTTATCTAAAGCCTTTTCAATTTTTTCTCTCATCGCTCTTCTCCTTTGTTAAACGGATTAGCCTGACAAAACCCGCACATTTTAATAATTGTACCACCATAAAAAATACCTACAACCTATTTATGCTTCAACTCAAAAAGACGCGGCACTTTTTTCTTTCCTCTTGATTCTATTCCAATTGGCGATAATCTGGCGCGTGGAGCTAACCTTGACCTTGCCGAAAACATGCGGGTGCCTGCGCTTCAGCTTGCTTATTAAACCCGCGATCACCTCTTCAATGTCAAACTTCCCTTGTTTCTTAGCGATCTGGGCATTAAACATTACATGCAGAAGGATATCCCCAAGCTCTTCCTGCATATGGCTGTAATTATCCTTTTTTACCGCAGCGATAAACTCATCTACCTCTTCTTTTAAATCCTTAAGCAGGCTTTTGTGTGTCTGTTCTTTATCCCACATACATCCGCGGCGGCTGTGTAAAATATTAAAAATATTCTTTAGCTCTACAAACTTGGTATTTTTATTCATTAGTGGAACCTGCTGGTTAAAAGATACCTGGAAGCGCTTAATGCCGCTTTAGAGCCTTCACCGGCAGCAATAATAATCTGTTTTTCCGGGACATCCGTAACATCCCCTGCAGCAAAAAGCCCGGGGATATTAGTTTCGTTGCGTAAATTTACTTTTATTTCACCCAAGCTATTCTTTTCTACGCCTGTGGCAAATCCAGAGTTAGGGACAAGCCCAATCTCAACAAATACCCCCTGTACATCCAGGTCTTTTACCTCTATGTTATCTTGAATTTTAATCTTATTAACAAACTTATCCCCTATCACTGATAGAACACGGGAATTATTAAAAATAACGACATTCTCAGCTGCCTCAACTTTCTGGCGCATAATCTCATCTCCGCCCAAAGAAGAAGCATTATTTATTATATAGACTTGCTTGGCAATCTTAATCAACTGCAGGGCAGCATCCAAGGCAGAGTTTCCGCCGCCGATAACCGCTACGGACTTGGCGGCAAATAACGGGCCGTCACACGTAGCGCAATAGGTAAGGCCACGGTTTTTAAATTCTTCTTCCCCGGAGACTCCTAAAGCTTTTGATTTTTTGCCCGAAGCAATAATTACGCTCCTGGATTGATAAACCGCCTTATTAGTTTTAACTGAAAATATATCGCCTGTTTTATTTAGCTTGAGAACTTCTTCACTGTCTTTCAACAGAGTATCATACTTGAGCATATGCTCCTGGAATTTCTGCGCCAGTTCAGGTCCGGTAATAAATTGATACCCGGTATAATTTTCGATATCTCCGCTCCAGGCAGCCTGTCCGCCGATATCCAGGCTGATTACCAGAAAATTCAACTTTTTCCTGGCCGCGTATACGCTGGCAGTTATCCCCGCGGGGCCGGCTCCGATAATGACTAGATCATAAATCTGCATATTTATAGACCTAAAACACTCTTTATCCTGTCCCTGTCAAAACCTACAATTATCTGGCCTTCAATATCCAATACCGGTACTCCCATCTGCCCGGATTTCTGCATTAATTCATCCACTGACTGTTGGTCGCTGGAAACATCAATATTCTGGAATTCTATATTATTCTCTTTTAGAAACTGCTTGAGCCGGATACACCACGGGCATGCAGGAGTGCTGTAAACTTTTACGCTTTTTGCCATAGCTCATTCCTTTCTTAAATAGTGAGGAGCAAGATTGACTATTTCCTCTACAGTAACAATAATAAGCTGTTTGGGGTGCGGAAGGCTGGCCTCTGGATGATGCATCCGGGTTTTATCCTGGGCCAAATTATGCAGTAACCTACTGGTAAGCCGGGATGTAATATTATCTTCCCAGGATTTAATAAACTCCTGGCTGATTTGGTCGCTGGAAGAAACCCTGGCTTTGCCCTTGAGGCAATAACCCATAAATTTATGCTCATCAACCGCGCTGATGCTCACCCGGGGGTCGCGCTTGATATTCTCACCGGTCTGTCCGTAATAAGCATCTATCAGATAAACCTGCCCGCGGGGATCAATTTTAACTATGTCTTTACAGGAACTATGCGGGAAACCATCTTTATCTATTGATGAAATTATCGCAAAACCCTGGGTACGTAAAAATTCGTTTACAGCTGAGGGGATTTGTTTCATTTTATTTTAAGAGTTTGGCGAATTGATTTCCGAATTCAAAACAAGCCTTTAGTTCATTCTCGTCCGGCACGTATTTAATGGAAACCCCACTAGGATTGAGCTCGGCACCACTGTCTTTAAGCGCCTCCTGCATCTCTTTCACCGCCCCTCCGGCCCAGCCATAAGAACCAAAGAAACCAACCTGCCTGCCTTTGGGTTTTAACCCCTTGATTATTTCTATAAACGCGGCGATATTTGGAAGCATGTCATTGTCATGAGTGGATGAGCCGAATAAAAATCCCTGGGCAGTAAGCATGCGTGTAATGATCTCGGTACGGTCGCTTTCAGCTACATCATAAATCTTAACTTCTATACCGGCGGTAGTTATCCCCTCGGCAATTTTCCTGGCCATTTTCTCAGTTGAGCCCCACATAGTCTCATAGGCGATCACAACCTTCTTATCTGTCTTGCCTTTTGCCCAGGAAAGGTAAGAATCTATGATTTTGCCCGGGTCCTTACGCCAGATGACTCCGTGGCTTGGCGCGATCATTTTAATCGGGATGTTTAATTTTTGTATTTCCTCAATCTTCTTTAAAATTACAGAGCCAAGCGGCCAAAGAATATTAGCGTAATATTTCTCTGCCTCATCCATCAAGCTGCATTGGTCAACTTGATCGTCAAAGCACTCGCTTGCCGCATAATGCTGGCCAAAGGCGTCATTAGGCATAAGCAGGGAATCTTGCGGGCAGTAGGTAAACATGCTGTCCGGCCAATGGATCATCGGCGCCTCAAGAAAAGTGAGCGTGCGCCTGCCTAATTTTAACTCGTCCCCGGTTTTAACCACCTGGAAATCCCAGTTGCCGTAATAATTCTTATAAAGCCCATCTTTACACTTAGCAGTACCTAATATTTTGGCTTTAGGGCACAAAGGCATGAGGCTGGGTAACGCCCCTGAGTGATCTGTTTCAACATGGTTGGCGATAATATAATCTATTTTCTCCGGAGGGACAACCTCTTTAATATTATTAATTAATTCCTGGCTGAATGGGCCATAAACAGTATCCACAAGGGCTATTTTTTCATCTACAATAAGATAAGAGTTGTAACTTGAACCCCTCTGAGTGGTATATGTATGCCCGTGAAAATTACGCACTTTCCAATCCTGCACGCCCACTGAATATATACCCGGTAAAATTTCTATAGCAGACATTACCGCCCCCTTTAATAACCCTGAAAATTCTCTGTAATTATTCTTTCACTGTTCAAACTTAACTCTTCAGCTAATATCTTACGCATTGCCTCAACCATCTGCGGAGGCCCGCAAAGATAAAATTTCCTTTCCGCATAATCCGGAATTTCATTCTTTATTACGCCTGCATTAATTTGCCCCACCGTGCATTTAAAACCCTGTTCAGCCTCACATAATACGTGGGCTACCCTTAAAAGCGGGTAACTCTTGGACATAGCCGAAAAATCATCCTTAAAAACTATATCCCGTATAGAACGGTTGGAATAAACCAGTACGATATCTGTGCCTGTGTTTTTATCAACCACATATTTACAGATACTCCTGATCGGAGTGATCCCTATGCCACCGGACAAAAAAGCTATTTTTGACGCAGGCTCATCCAGGGTAAACTTGCCTAAAGGGTATTTAATATTCACAATATCCCCGGCCCTTAAATTATTCAAGGCTGCAGAAAAATCACTTTGGGTTAACTTTTTAGTAAACTCCAGGTAGCATTTCTCAGTCGGAGAGCTGGAAATAGAAAGGTACCTCTTTAATCCGGGATCTCCCTTAAGCGTAACCATAAGGAATTGCCCGGCTTTAAAATCTAACCAATCAATAACTTCCAGCCGGAAGCTTTTAACATTATAATTACGCTGGATAACCTCTTTTATTCTTAGGTCAATTTCTACGGGCATCTTATTAAAACTTCAATCTTTAAGTATTTCCTGGAGTTTATCAAAAACCTGTTCAAAGTTTACAGAATGAGTTATCTCATCAACCAGCTGGATATACCTGATTTTCCGATTCTTATCAATTATTATGGTCCCGCGGGCGAGTAGATTAAGCTCTTTGATCAGAAAGCCGTAATTTAAGCCAAAGGAAGAAAACCTGTAATCTGAAAGTACTATCTCATTCTTTATTTCATTTGCAGAACAAAATCTGGCTTGGGCAAAAGGAAGGTCTTTACTTACCCCGATTACCACAACATCAGGAGAAAGGCCGGCGGCCTTTTTATTGAATTCTTTGACCTGTAAATCACAAACCGGAGTATCCAGCGAGGGGAAGAAATTGATTACTTTTATCCTCCCGTCAAAATCAGAGAGGCTTACTTCTTTTAAATCCTGAGAGATTAACTTAAAATCAGGGGCGCGCCTGCCTTCCCTTGCGCGCCTTCCGGTTAAATTCAGGCGCTCCCCCTTAAAAGTAACAATCCTAAACATCGGCGGATTCCCCCCCCTTAATCTATCTTCTCAAATTGGTCCTTGCCTACGCCGCATTCCGGGCAGACCCAGGTATCCGGTAAATCTTCAAAACTCGTTCCGGCAGCTATACCGTTATCCGGATCCCCCGCCTTAGGGTCATAGATATAGCCGCAGACCAGGCATTTATATTTACTCATTTTCTACCTCCTTATTTAAATTACTTAATAGTTATTATCTAGGAGGTAATTTCTCTTCCGGCATAGGCATCTCCGGCATATTCTTGTTCTTCATCATTTGCATCATATCGCACTTTCTCATCTTTCCTGCAATCGGGCATCTCATATTGCCTAAACCTTTAGCTAAATTTAAAGCTGCATCTGAAAAAATAACCAGGGCCCCCAACAAGAGAAAACCAACAGCTAAATATCCAAGCCCTTTTAATAATTTATCGCTTACCTTGCGCAAAGTGAAAAGAACAAAGAAGCTCGCGGTCAAAAAAAGTGCAATCGGCACAATGGCCATTAAAGGACAACATCTTGCCATATACATACCACCCTCCTTTTGTTAAATACAGTTAGTTAATCTACCCTGACCTCTTTTTCGCTCTTCCAAATACCGTGGATATTACAATAAGAGACGGCTATAACCGTCCCGCTTTTATCGGTTTTAAAGGAAGTGCTTATTTTCGGCTCAGAGAATATAGTACTGGTATTCGGGCCCTGGACGGATTCTCCATGCGCATTAAATTCAAAACGCGCCACTTGATAGGGAAATTTCTCGCCGGTTGCCAGAAAATACACCTCAATAGACCTGATATGATGTTCAGTAGTATTAGGATGGGCTATCTGTTTGCCTACGCTTATATCTAATTTTAAAGGCTCGCCCTTATTTATCTTGTCCGGGCCATCAATAACCGGCACATGTTTCTCGGTTTTCCAGTCTGCGCTCTGCAGCAAATCCTTGAAATCTGCCATTGTAAACCTCCTCTCATTTCTTTAATATCTTTTTTAAATCTTCCTCAGGTGTGCTAATCAGGCGTAAGTCAAATTTTTCCTGCAGAACAGCGAAAACATTTTTACTCACAAAGGCTGGCGGGGTTGGCCCTATATAGATGCCTTTGATATCAAGATACAACAAAGTGAGTAAAATGGCAACTGCTTTCTGCTCAAACCAAGACAAGACCAGGGTCAAAGGAAGCTGGTTCACTGTGCAATTAAATACCTTGGCCAAAGCTACGGCAACCTGAATAGCAGAATAAGCATTATTGCATTGGCCGATATCAATCAGCCTCGGAACGCCTTCAATTTCGCCAAAATCCAGCTTGTTAAAACGGTACTTTCCGCAGGCAAGCGTAAGGATCAGGCAATCCTTGGGGACCCGTTCAGCAAATTCCGTGTAGTAGTTACGGCCGGGTTTGGCTCCATCGCAGCCTCCGATTAAAAAGAAATGTTTAATTTTACCGGACTTAACCAGATCCACAATCTTATCAGCTAATCCTAAAATCGCAGTATGATGAAAACCGGTCCAGATTTTCTTCCCGGGAGCCTCAGGCAAAGCCGGTAATGATTTAGCCTTTTCAATTAAAGGCTTGAAATCCCGGTTCTTAAGATGCGCTGCCCCGGAAACACCTGTAATGCCTATGGTAAAGAGCCTGTCCAGGTAGGTATTCTCCGGGGGGATTAATACACAATTAGTAGTTGCCAGCAATGCCCCGCTAAAAGCGTTGAATTCTTTTTTCTGCTCCTGCCAGGCGCCTCCATAGTTTGCCACTAAATGCTTGAATTTCTTTAATTCAGGATAACCATGGGCAGGAAGCATTTCGCTGTGCGTGTATATATTTACTCCGCTGCCTTCTGTCTGCTTAAGTAATTCATAAAGGTCAAGCAAATCATGCCCGGTAACTAAGATCCCCGGACCGGCCTTGGTCCCGGTATCAACAGCCGTAGGGACAGGGTTGCCAAACCTCTGAGTATGCGCTTTATCCAGCATCTCCATAGTTTTTAAATTAACCGCTCCGCATTTTAGTACCAATTCCAGGTATTGGTTAAGATCAAAGCTCACGTTGGTCACGGTTTTAAAAAGTGCCTCGTGCATAAAGGCGTCTACTTCTTCTTCGCGGGCCCCTAATTCTCTGGCATGATATGCGTAAGCAGCAATACCCTTTAAACCGTATAAGAGCGTATCCTGCAGACTCTGGATATCCTCATTCTTGCCGCAAACCCCCAACTTTGTGCAACCTGTACCGCCTACTGTCTGTTCGCATTGATAACAAAACATTACGCACCTCCCTTAAGTTTTATCCATCTTTCTTCACCGATACAATCTTTTGCCGCTTTGCACCAATCCACGCAAGAAGGCAACCTCTCCTTGCAGATTAAATTCTTGCACTTCGGGCACCTAACTTTAATTTCATCAGAGAAAATCTCGGTAAGATAACCGCAATTAACGCAAGTTATGTTTTCCGGCAGGGCTTTACGGGAATCCTGGCCCGGGCACTTATTCATCCAACTTTTCTCCTTTTATGCTAATGGTAATACTTGTAAATGGGATACGCTTACCTGAACTGGCAATTGCTTCTTGAATAACCGGCAATAATCCAAAACAGCAAGGCACCTCCATATGCGCATAAACAACGCTCTTAATATCGTTAGCGGAGAGAATCTCTTTCAATTTATCTCTATACAGAGAAATATCATCTAATTTAGGGCAGCCCACTAAGAGTATTTTACCTTTTAAAAGTTCCTGGTGAAAATCAGCATAAGCAAAAGGCACGCAATCAGCGGCAATTAAAAGGTGCGCGCCCTGGAAATAAGGCGCCTGCGCCGGGACAAGCCGCAATTGCACCGGCCATTGCGAAAGTTCTGAATCAAAATGCATACTCCTGCCTGAATCTTCATTTTTATGCCGTTGCCTGAGATCTATCTGCCTTGAACCGGGGCATCCCGTTAAATCGCTGCTATGAGAACAAAATTCATCCAAAATAATATCCATCTTTTTCTCTTTGAGAAAGTCCATTGCTTGTTTTAAATAAACCAATTCGTTATGGCCCTTAAGATGGTTTAAATGTGCCTTAATCACATTAGGCCCCTGTTTAATGATATTAGCTATAACCTTTTTTTCATCATATGGAACGGCTTCTCTTTCCTCAATACTGATAGCCCCTTGCGGGCAATGCCCGATACAAGCGCCCAGGCCGTCACAAAATAGATCGCTGATCAGGCGGGCTTTTTTATCAATAACCTGAATTGCTCCTTCAGGGCAATTAGGAATACATAAAGCGCAGCCATTGCATTTATTTTCGTCAATTGTAATAATCTTTCTTCTGGCCATATTTTTCTTTATATTAAAGAAGCTACGGTTATCTCCTTGAGCTGCTTCAGCATATTTTCCTCAATTAAGCGCAATTTTTTCCTTAAAAGGCATTTACCTTTATTGGGGCAAATATTCTTTTTTAAAAAACAGCTGTTCAATTCTACAGGACCCTGAAAAATTCGCATTATCTCAATTATGCTGACTTCCCCGGGATCCGCCTTTAATTTAAACCCGCCCCCCTGGCCCTTAAAAGAATCAAGGATATCTTTTTTATTAAGCTGTTGCAGGATCTTGCGTATAAATGAACGCGGGACATCAAGTTTTTTAACAAGCTCCTCTACCGCTACAACATTTTTATTTTTTGAAATATAACAAAGCGCACGCAAAGCATAATCTGTATTTCTGGTTATCAATTTCATAAGGTCTCCGAAGTTATTAAAATGTAAGCGGGCAGTTTAACGTCATGCCCAGGACAATCTACTGCAGCCTTCTTTGCAGTGAGCCACCGGCCTAAGCATATACCTGATTGATACCCCCATCCTGGATCACCTCCTTCTTGCTTATGATGAATGATACCATATTAGTATCATTTGTCAAGTAAAATTTGAGCACCCATAATAATTTAGCGAAATCCTACCGAGCTTGCGAGGCAGGATGGGCGCCCTTTTTGCCGCGGGCAGCAAGAGCCTGCAGAAAAGATTATTTTACCACTATCTCTTTTTTTAATTTTCCGCTAATGCTGCAATAACCTTCAACGGAAAGCCTGTCTCCAGACTTTGTATCGGGAATATAATAATTTACTTCCTGGGAATTAATATTCTCCTGTTTTGAAATCCTCTGTTCAATTATTTCTTGACCATTTAAACCAACATCAACTTTCTTGATATAGTGGCCAAGCGGATTGCTTGTGTCATGCATAATAGTCGCAGTCAATATCTTTGTGGCTGGGTCATAAGAAATTTCGATGTCTTTCGGAGGGTGGGCGTAAGCAGTACCAGTTAAAACCAAACAAATCAACAAAAATACAAACAAGACCTTCTTTTTCATATTTTTCTCCTTTCTGGGATTTTATTTAATAAAGGGACAGTGAGGTTTAAAATTAAAAGCGCAGCTAATTCAGCGTCAAAATTGATGCGTGCCTGGTTAAAGATAAAAATTAAACCGGCAGCAAGTATGCCAAAAATCAGTTTAGCCAAAGGTTTTATCGGAGTTGTTTTTGGCTCAATTAACATTACAAAAATATAAAAATAACTAAGATAACCAAAAATATTTATTAATGGAATATTGTTTAATGCGGCTTGAATGCTGGATAAACCCAGGGCAGTTATAAAATAACCGGCAATCAAATCCAGTTTACGGACTTTATAAGTAAAATACAATCCTACTGGTACAAGGACATACCAGAGAAATGTCCCCTTCCACTGGGTATCCGCCCCAAGCAAAATAATGCTCAAAAATATCCCGAATGCCGCGGGATTAAAAATATGTTTTTTATTAAAACGGATCAGGTATTTTGAACAGATCGCCGATAAAGAAGCTAGCGCAACAAGCCACCAGGGATTATCACTGGCAAGAACAAACCCTATAATTAAAGCTGACACCACTGAACTTTCGCTTACAGCAAATTTCCTGTTTTTGAAATAAGAAAAAAATAAATCCGCGATAATTGCGCTGACCAGCGCGATAATTGCTGTAAAAAGAAAAGCGGCATCTCTATCTTTTACTGACAAAAATACCGCAAACCCTGCCAAGAATATAATCAGCTTTGTTTTAATTGAAAATGATTTCATCTTTGGCCAATCTTTATCTGAAAAATATATTGGAAATATAGCCTACCGCAATGACCTGTGGGACAGTAACCAGTGGCATCCACAAAGCCACCCTTCTACCCACGTTAGCCCAGAGAAGACCAATTTCCGTATAATCCGTAACTACCCCTGACATCAAAAACACAAAACTATTCCCCAATGCCCCGGTCTGACGATAAATCTCGAACGCCAGCGGGCTTGAGCCTTCAGAACAAACTTCAATGAGTGTTGCCAGAACCAGAGTTACTGTTAATCCCAATAAAGTCGGGCCCATAAACTTATGGAAGAAATGCACCGGAATATATGCGCCGGCAAGGCTGGCAATAAGTATCCCCAGGATAATCCACCAGAGCACCATTTCTGAAAGATCAAACGCACCCCTGGCTATACCTTTAAAATCCGCGGCGATTGATTCTCTGCTAAGTTTATAGCTGGCTAAACGTACGCGGAAATCCCGGATAATTGAATAATCTTCAGGCACCTGTACAATATTCTTATTCTTTTCAATCAGCCCTTTTCTTTCTAAAAACATGAATATGAATCCGGTATTTATCGCGATGATAACCGCAGCGATGATAATGAATAATCCTTTTATACCAAATAGACTCAAGAGCATCATAGTCACGGCAAAATTGGCCCAGGGGCTGGCTAAAAGAAAGCTTACCACCGCCGGGTTAGACGCCCCTTTCTTATGCAACTGTATAGATAAAGCCAATATCCCATGGCTGCAGGCGCTCATTATAAACCCCAGGCATACGGCATTAAGTATAGCAAGCGGAGATTTCCTGGCTAAGATTTTAGAGATATACTCCCGAGGCACATAATAATCAATAATCCCCCCCAGCAATAAACCCAGAGATACCGCCCACCAGATAGATTTTAAATAATTAAATATGGATTTACGAAACGGGATAAAAACAGGAAAGATATATGAGAGTAATATAAGTGTGAGCGTAAAAACGGAGACCAGCAATAGCTTATTCTTTAATAAACTCTTCTCAGCCTGATGGCAGCAGGCATGATCATTCGGCATATCTAGCTCCAGATAAACCAGATAAACAGATAAGCAGCAGTTACCGCTGCAATTGTAAAAGGAATTCCTATTTTCATAAAATCCGTAAATTTAACCGGGTACCCTTCCTTTTTAAGCAGGCCGCAGGCGACAATATTAGCTGATGCGCCAATAGGAGTAATGTTGCCTCCGAGGCTGGCGCCGATAAGCAGGCCAAAAAGAAATAAAGAAGGATTGATCTGCAGCTTGCTGGACATAATCAGCGCAACCGGCAGCATCGCGGCCAGGAAAGGGACATTATCAATAAACGCAGAAAGGATTACAGAAAGAAAAACTATCGCGGTGTAACCTAAGAATATATTTCCGCCGACAAGGCTGGCCAGATAATCCGCCAACACTTCAATCCATCCGGTAGCTGAAAGTGCCCCGACTATAATAAAAATGCCCATAAGGAAGAAGGTAGTATCCCAATCAAGCCCCTTCATTCCCGCAACTATTGAACGCTTATTTATAAACTTCTCCCAAAGTAAGGCAATGATACCAAAAATCATACAAATTAGGCCGGCCATATAGCTAAAACCTGTATCAAGGAATGAGGAAAGAGCCAATAAAATAATTAAACCCACCAGCAAGACTGTAGGAACCCAAGATTTTACTTTCTCAACCGGGACAAGCTGGGCTTTTTCTTTATGCTTGCTGAATATGAAATATAGCACAAAAAAAGAAGCCAGCGCCCCTAACTCCACGGCAAAGAATATACTCGGCCTGCCCCTATAAAAAAAGAAATCCCCAAAATTCATTTTGGCAAAACCGCCCAAGAGCATACTTGGAGGATCCCCGATTAACGTCGCTGTACCCTGCAGGTTACTGGAAACAGCAATAGCAATCATCATATTCATTGGATTAATCTTAAGCTTCTTAGCCAGGGCCAGGGCAATAGGAGCAACGATCAACACCGTAGCCACATTCTCCACAAACGCGGAGATAAAACCGGTCAGCACGCAAATAAATAGAATTGCCCAAACAGTGCTCTTTGCTTTATCAACAATAACTTCAGCAATATAGGCTGGGACCCTGCTCAGCATGAATACATCGGCAATAATTAAAGTGCCTACAAATATCCCCATAACATTCCAGTTAACCGCCATAAAAGCTTCTTTGAAAGAAATCGCCCGGGTCAAAACAAGCAGGAAACTGCCAGCCAAAGCTACGCTGGTGCGCTTCTGGGGGAGAACCACAAATAAGATGTAAGAAATAATAAAAACCGATAATGTTATGATTTTTGGTTCCATTTTTACCTCTTAAACTTAGGCTCTGAATACTACCTTAATTCAAACTCACGAAAACTATTCCCATAACTATCAACCCTGTACCCAGCCAGCGCAAATGACTGAATTTTTCTTTCAGGATAAATCTTGATGCCAGGGCAATAAAAATATAATGCATGCTGTCAGCGGAAAAAGCAAAGTTAAGATCCGCCCGGGAAAGCACGAGCAGCCAGATACATAAAGATATCACGCTGAAAACAAAACTTAACCAGACCCGAGGCTTAATCAATAACTGAAAGATAAATTTAAATATCCTGATAAAATTGAATTTACCCCCAAACTTCATAGAGTCTATCGCAGACTTTAAGAACAGCTGGTTTATGGTATCGCAAAGGCTGGTCAAAGAAATCATAAAAAGAGTAATCAATAACCCTTCTCTCATTTATTCTGCTCAACCCTTTCTTTACTGCTTAATGAAACAAGAACAACCCCGGTCAGGATAAACAATATCCCGGTCCATCTTAAAACGGAGATCTGCTCATGCAGGAAGATAACCGAAACCACCGGGACAAGGATATAACTGAAGCTGGCAATAGGCACAGCTACGCTTAAGTCTATTTTGGAAAGAATTGTAGACCAGATGATAAAAACCGCAGCCACTGTAAACAGCCCTGCCCATAAAAACGGTGAAGAAAAAATCGCCTTAAGAAAGAATACGGCGCTGGTCAAATCAACTACCGAAAGGCCGTCTTGCGCTAAAGCCCCCTTCTTAAAAAAGAAATGTATTGCTGTCTCCAGTATATCGCTGGCAAAAAGCAGCAATAATATCTTCAAGGTAACTTTCTTTTTAAACATAGCCCCTATTTCCTGATGTCCTTATCAAAATTATCGGGTTTTAGCAATAACGCCAATAATTTAAGCAGCATATTAAAAATAATATTCTTATGTTTTAAATAAGCGTAAAGCGGAATAATCTTTCCGCCAAGCCTTATCTTTGGTTCATAATCTGTCTGGCCGGGATGGTAATAACCCAAAGAGTTCTCTATGCACCATTTGATATTATAAGCCCAGCTGACAAAATACAGATGGTAACGGTTGGATATATCATAATTGAAACCGATAAATTTATCAATCAGTAAATCCTTGTAGACGAAACAAAGATTAAAGGCAGCCAGGGAACCATCTACATAATAAAGAAAAAACCGCACATGTTCCCGCAGGTCATCCGAAACCTGCAGAAAGAATTTCTTAGTCAGGCGCTCAAATTTAGTCGAACCGCTGTGATATGTACTTTCATATAGCTTAAAAACCTGGTCAATTTGGCTGCGCACATCCTGCACTATTTTTACTTCAATATTACCCCTGGAATAAGCCAGCCTTAACTTTTTATTTAAATTCTTACGGGTTGAGCTGCCTAAATTCTTAAGGTACTCTTCAAAAGAAGAAAAACCCAGCTCAACAAACACGGAGGGAAAACTTTCTACCTTAGTAAATCCCTTGTCTTTCAAAACATCCAGCAACAACGTATCCTCTTGCAGGAAATCTTTAAAAATAACCAACGGGCAGGCGCTCTTTAACGCTAAATCATTTATGCCTGATAAAAGTTGCCGGGTAAATTCAGCATCATTACGGAAGCTATCCTTAATACCAATAACCCCATGTTCACTAAAGGGAGAGCCGCAAAACAATGTCTTAAACACTAAAAAACGCGGAAAGACCTTGCGTATTGATTTAATAAGCTTTAATAACAGGCCCTCAACGGCAATATCCAGGTTAAAATCAGCGCTGAATAACGGAGCAATAAGCACGATTTCATTATCCCGGTAGATAACCAGATAAAAGAAGGTAAATTCAACCAGCCCGGAATTCTCCAGGACCCTATAAAACGGGTAACTTTCTGGGATATCGCCAAAAAGAGCGTTCCAATCCCCCTGATTAATCTGATCAATACTGTCGTATGCCTTATATGTAATTTTTGTCATGGTTTAAGATACTAAAGAGTTACCTTGAATTCCTGCCTATTTTAGCATAGAATAGGAAAGTGTGTGAGAAAAAAGGAAACTAAATTTGAGCCTATTCAGAGAAATTCCGCCAACCGCGGGCTGGCCGATTCAAACCAGAAATTTAATCCCCCATCTTTTTAAGAAGCTGCCTAAAGGGCTGCTGGAAGAAGAGTTTAAGAAATATTTACGCTCTCCTTCGGCTTTGCTTACTTACTCGGGTACAGCCGCTTTTTACCTGATCTTAGAGAGCCTAAAAGAACTATCCTCCAGAAAGACGCTGGTTATCCCGGCTTTTGTCTGCCCGCTTATTCCATTAGCCATAAAAAGGTCAGGATTAAAGATAAAGGTCTGCGATATAAACCCGGATAATTTTGATTTTGATATTAACAAATTACGCCGGATTTGCGCCGAAGATAAAGATATCCTGGCGATCCTGGCAGTGCATCTGGCTGGAATTCCCCTGGCTCTAAGAAATATAAAGGACATAGCTAAGGGGAATAATATTTTCATTATTGAAGACTGTGCGCAAAGCCTGGGAGCCGAATACCAGGGGGAAAAAACAGGTTCAATCGGAGAATTTTCCTTTTTTAGCCTATGCAGGGGCAAAGGCCTGACTATTTACGAAGGCGGCCTGGCAGTTACCAGCAAAGCGGAATACGCTTCGCTGCTGGAAAATACCTCAAAAAAAATAATTTATCCGGATCCCCTGTCTGAGTCCTTAAAAATAGCTGAACTTTTTGCTTACAGTATTTTCTACCGGCCTGCATTATTCTGGTTTGCCTTCAGGCTCCCCCAGGTATTCTGGCAAATACGTAATAATCCAATAAGGGCAATGGGCGAATATTTTGAACTTAATTTCCCCGCGCATAAAGTCTCTGCCTTCAGGGAATATATAGGGTATCTTAATTTCTCTTTCCTGGATGAAGAAATAAATAAACAGCGGGAAAAAGCTGCTTACTATTTACGGGGGCTTAAGGGGATGACAGGGATTAAGCCTATCGCAGAACCGGCCCAAACAAAGGCAAACTACCCGTATCTTACGGTAATCTTTGATACTCCTGAAAAAAGAAGCTCTGCGTTAAAAATACTCGGAAATTCGGGGCTGGGCATATCCCAGGTATATCTGCGGGCAATCCCGGATTACGATTATTTAGAAGACATTGTACCAAAAGTAGATTGCGAAAATGCCCGCAGAATAGCGCAACAAAGCATTACCTTGAGTACTAGCAATTTCTTAAAAGAAGAGGATTTGAAAAAAGTGCTTAATAACTTGCAAAAAATCCAGGAGACAAAATGATTGTTTTTTCATTTAAAGAAGACAAGCGTGAAATCAGCGATATACCCGATACAGGTTTTTTCCTTCCCGGAGACAAAAACCTCTGTTTTCTCATTCATGGGCTTACAGGCACAGCCAAAGAAATGAGCGCGATTGCCCAACGTTTAAACAAACAGGGATTCTCGGTAGCCGCCCCATTGATGCTCAACCACAATAAATCAATTTCATGCCTTAAAAGGACAACCTGGCGGGAAATCTATAGCTCTATGCGGGCCGAATTCCTTAAATACGCTAACGAGTATGAGAATATTTTTGTGGCGGGCCTGTCTTTCGGCGCTTTAATCGGCATATTGCTGGCAGATGAATTCCCTGAAAAAATAAAGGCACTCAATTGCTTTTCGCCTACCCTCTTCTATGACGGCTGGGGAAACCCCAAATCCAGGGTTTTGCTTCCCCTGATTTACAAAACACCGTTAAAATATTGGCTGTATTTTAAAGAAGAGTACCCTTACGGCCTGAAAAATGAACGCCTGCGCTCCAAAGTTGAGAATTTTTATAAGGACGCTGAACTTTTTGATTACAGCAAGGTGCATCTCTACGGTTTCCCGGTAATCCCGGTATCCTGCATGCATCAGAACTCGCTTCTGGCAAGAAAGGTAATTTCTATACTCAAGGATATCCGGACGCCCATACAACTATTGCAGGCAAGGGAGGATGATGTAACCAGCCCTAAAAATTCATACTGTATTTATAACCGGGTAAAATCCATGGAAAAGAAAATAATCTTTCTGGAGAATTCCTATCACATTATTACCGCTGACCAGGAAAGGGATAAGGTCGCGGAAGAAACAGTAGCCTTTTTTGATAAATATAAAACTTAAGAGAGCGCTTCCTGAAGAATCCTTAAATTAGCCTGTTCATTGACCTTAAGGATTAAATCCCTGGGAGAGTTATCCGCGGCAACCTTTTTGGGATGATCCAATCTGGAAATTGTGGATTTTAATCTGCCTGAAATTACCGGAGGCGAATAATCACCTGTTATATCCAATCCGATTATATCTAAATTCTCGCGGATCAGCTTAAGCATAGTTAAAAGCTGGTCTAAACTTAAATACCCTTCCTCCCAATTGGTAAGCGCAAAATCACTCTTAAGGCAATCTTTATCTATTGAAATATAAACCTTATCCGTAGGCAGGCGTTTGATCAAATCCGTGGTAAATCCGGTTAAATTTTCCCTTTCCAGCTCATGCCATATAATTCTGGTTGAGAAAAAACCTCTTTCGGTAATGATTGATGGATTTGCTGCTATAGGCCTGAAATAAACCCGGCTGGGTTTATGCCTGAAAGGATAGATTTCCAGCCTGCCATCAGCTAAAGCATCCAGGCTGCCTGCCTGCAATGTAAAACCTGATAAATCATCAGACCCCATTCCGATAAGAACAACTTTAGTAATATTTTTATTTTTCAGGGCTTGAGCAACCCAAGAACCGCAGCCAAAACGCGGAGGCAGGCTATCCCAATCAGGATGAAAATCAAATACAATTAAACACGCTGGCTGTTCAATTTGAGCAGTCAATACTTCACTTATATGATGAAAATCTCCGGAGCCTAAAAAGGTAGGATAACTTTTTTCCTGCGGAATAAGCGCACTAGCTATTTTTTTGCGCACTCCTGCCGTCATAAAAAGCCTGGCAGAAGCAGCAAGATCTTTAAAATCAACGACTTTAACCTGGTGCTGGCGGAAAAGGCCGGACTGCTGGATAATACTGTCGTCAAAATTCAAAATACGAATGGCCTTATTCAGCATGCAGGAAATTTTAGCTCCTGCCTTTTACGGCAAGCGAAAGTTTTATGATTTCTTGAGGGCCTTATTTAAGGCTTCTTCAAAAAGGTCAATACCCAGATCAATCTCTTTTTCGGTAATATAAAAAGACGGAGCAATGGTAAAGACATTTTTATAATAACCGCCTACGTCAAGAATTAAACCGCGCCTCTTGCCTCCGGCGCTTAAAGAACCGCTTAAGCCTATATTCACAATTTTGTCAGTTAATTCTTTATCCGGGGTATATCCGTCTTTTCCACACATCTCTATCCTTAAAGCCAGACCAAGACCGTCCACATCCCCTATCTGCGGGTACTTCTTCTGTAACTTCTTAAGACGAGAAATAAAATACTGGCCTTTTTTATTCACAGAAGTAGAGAAATCAGATTCTTCAATCAGCTTCATTACCTCAAGCCCGACAGCTGTACCCAATGGATTGCTTGAAAAAGTTGCGTGAGTTGAACCCGGAGGAAAAACATCCGGGGAGATAAGTTTTTCTTTAGCCCAAACCCCTGAAATAGGGTTTAGCCCGTTAGTAAGGGCTTTGCCGAATACAATTATATCAGGAGTAATGTTAAAATGTTCAATCGCCCAGAACTTACCCGTACGGAAGAACCCCATCTGTATTTCATCGTCAATAAAAAGTATGCCGTAACGGTCAAGTATCTCTTTTAAACCTGAGAAATAATCCTGGGGAGGGATTATATAGCCGCCCGTCCCCTGGACAGCCTCAGCGTAGAAAGCGACAAATTCACACTTAGAATTCTTTTTATTGACTACCGCATGGTACTCGGTTTCAAAAAGTTTTTCAAACTGCTTAAGGCAATACAAATCACAAAAATCCTTTTTCTTGTCATACGGGCACCTGAAACAATAAGGATACGGGATAAACATTGCCCTGTCCCCAAAATGGCCGAACTTTTCCCTGTATCTAAAACTTGAGGTGATCGCTGATGCTGCCAGTGTCCTGCCATGGTAACCGCCCATAAAAGCAAATACCAGGCTTCTCCCGGAATGGTTACGCACTAACTTCAAAGAATCCTCCAGGGCGCTTGAGCCTCCAACATTAAAATGGATCCTGCCTTTTTCCTCAAACGTACGCTCATTTTTCTGGGCCAATTTTGCGGCAAGCTGTATTTTCTCCTCGTGAAGATACTGACAGGCCAGCTGAGGCAAAGTATCAATCTGCTTCTTTAACGCGGAATTTAAACGCTTATTCCTGTATCCAAAATTAGCTGCTGAATACCACATCTGTAAATCTAAAAATTCCACGCCATCGCGGTCATATAAATAGCTTCCCTCAGAACTCTTAAATACATTTAATTTTTCGGCATAGTGCACGGTGTCTCCCCATGAACAGTATTTTGCCTCCAGATCTAATAACTGGTCCTGGGTAAAGATCTTTTCATTTTTGCTCGGCTTAGTCAATTGCTTTTGGCTCATATTAATTCCTTTTTTAAACGGTTAAATACCTCTTTTAAGTTATGAAAGACTACGTGCTCCAGTTTATTATCTTTAAAATACCTGAGTAAATTATCTTTTGCAAAAACCAGCCGGGCATGTTTAGCCGGACAGATATCCGAAGTGCCGTCCCCGACATAAATTATTGTAGCGCCTTTTGGAGAAGACGCCAAAAGGTTTTTTGTTTTGCAATGAGCGCAGACCTGGCAATCTTTATTTTTAAAAGGATAATCCGTGACAACCTTATCCCTGGAAAAATTCAATTTGTTAGCCAGGACTTTAAGTTTCTTTATCCTGTTAATCTTTAAAATCTGGTTGAGTATATAATCAAAGTTATCGCTTAATACTACTGTCTTTACTTTCTTGGATTGCAGGAATTTATACAGGGTTTTAAAATAGGGATCGAGCTTTATCTTAGGTAAGTAAGCATCTAAAGACTTCTTATTTAAATCCATGCCCCTGAGCTGGCCTTCCATACAGGTCTTGGAGCCAATCCTGCCGCTTTTCCACCTTTTCTCCAATTCCACCCAACGGTCATCCCGCGAAAAAAGCAAAAGCATATTATCAAATACATCACAGGTGGCAATGGTGTTGTCAAAATCAAAGAACACAATGCACTTTTTAGGATTAAATTTACTGTTTTTATCCGTCATATATAAGGTAAAATTTACCCCTATCGCTTAATAGGGGTTTAAGTTGAGGCGAGCCAAATTTCTTATTTATTTTACCCCCAAGCCCCATAGCTGTCAATACCCATTTTAAGGCTTAGAAAACTTATTCCCAGCTTAAAGGTGATTAAAAACTCCAGCTATTTCAGCCTGGCAAAACATACACTTATTACTCGCTATATTCAGCTTACTCACCCTAAATCCCTGCCTTTTGATAAGCGCCTTATTGCACTTAGGACAGAGGGTATCCTGGCCCCATAAACCGAGGTTGCCGGCATAAACATAACGCAAGCCTGCGGAATTGCCTAAATCGCAGGCCAATTTAATGGTATGTTCAGGGGTATCCTGGTAAGCATTAAATTTATAATCCGCATGGAACCGGGATACATGCCAGGGAATATCCTTGCTTACCCCGGAGATGAAACCGGCAATTCCGGATAACTCATCCAATGAATCATTCTCTCCGGGGATCACCAGAGTAGTGATCTCAACCCAAACCCCGGCAGCCCTTAAGCGCACGATTGAATCAAGCACAGGCTGAAGATGCCCGGAACAAATCTTTTGATAAGAACTGTCTTTGAAAAACTTTAAATCTATATTAGCCGCATCCAGGTAAGGTTTAAGTAAACCAACGGCCTCACCAGACATATAACCGTTGCTTACAAATATATTAAATAACCCCGCCTCTTTAGCCAACCTTGCTGTTTCCAGGGCAAACTCAAAATACACTGTGGGTTCGGTATATGTATAAGCTATACTGCTGCAGTTATTCTTTTTGGCTAACCTGATAACTTGCTGCGCGGTAAGTTCTTCTGCCGGATGTGGATTTTGCGGGTCAAGCTGGGATATTTGCCAATTCTGGCAAAACCCGCAACGGAAATTGCATCCTGCGCTGGCAATAGAAAAAGCGAGTGTCCCGGGAAGGAAGTGGTACAACGGTTTCTTTTCAACGGGATCTACATTAGCGGCAACTAATTTTCCGTAGCTATGGGTATACAAAACCCCATTGATATTCTGCCTTACCCCGCAAAAACCAAATTGGCCCTCCTGGATCACGCATTCGTGCGCGCAGAGACGGCAATGTACTTTTGCGGATTCTAGACTGGCATAAAGCAGGGCTTCTTTCATCTATTCATTATATTAATAAATGCCTAAACCTGCTTTTTGGTAAACAGGTAATTTTATGCACCCTGTTTTCGGATTCAGGCACATTCCGATAAAAAACCTCCATACTGTCCAGGCCAAGAGTATCAGAATAGGCAGCGGTAATCTGAGAAGATAAATAAATAAGTTGATCGGTGATTACCCCCCTGACTAATGCAGTAGGGCCTGCTAAGTCTTTTTGCGGGAAAAATAAACAATCCCCCGGCACGGCCAACTCGACGAGTATCTTATTTTCGCCTTCATCCCTGCCTACAACCAGCCTGGATTTATCTGCTATGCGTAAGTGCCTGCCTATTTTTAAAAGCGCAAGATTATCCAGGCTTAATTCTTCATGCTCAAGCAGCTCCTTCAATCTTTTAGAAAAACAAGGATCAGTCAATAAGCAGCCGCCTGCGGGATAGGCGTAATTATTTATGCCGAATTTCTTCGCCAGCTGCATCTGCGGAGTGCGGATGCGGCCGTTAAGCTTGAGTAATTTATCCCGTTTAACCCAACCCTCTCTTTCCGCTAAGCTGGGGCTGAAAAACTGCGCTGACAAAGGCCGCAGCAACAAATCATCAAGCCCGCTCCTTTGCTTAATTAACCCTAAGGCCTGCTTATTTTGAGACATCGGCCTCTGGCCTAACACCTCTCCGCTGACAATAAAATCAGCTTTTAATTCCGGCAACAATTCTTTGGCCTTGCTAAACATGAGAATTTTGCAGTCAATACAAGGGTTCATATTAGAGCCAAAACCATAACGGGGTTTCTCAATAAGCGATAAGAATTCAGCCCCTAAATCAAACTCCAGCAGTTTTATTCCGATATCAAACAGTCTTTTCCTGACATCAAGCTTGCAGAACGGAATTTTAAAGTGCACGCCGATGACCTCAACCCCCTGCTCTTTTATAAGCCTGGCTGCCAATAAACTATCCAGGCCGCCGGAAATCAACGCTAATGCCTTTATTTTCATTTTGAGATTAAACGGTTTGCTACTCTGGTAAGAAGTTCTTAACTAACGCCATAAATATTATACCCAATAAGAATGCCAAAAAAGCCGCGGTGGCACGCTTAAGGTCATTCTCTTTATGCAACTCGGGGATAAGATCGCTGGTAGCAATATAAATAAAGCCTCCGGCAGTAAGCGGTAAAATAAAACTGGTAAAATTTTTAACTAAATCTGTTACAAAATATCCGGTTACCGCTCCGAAGACTGCCATAAGCGCCGAAGCAAAATTAAATAAAAGGGCCTTTCTCCTGGTAAACCCTCCGTAGACCAAAACAGCAAAATCTCCTAACTCCTGGGGAATCTCATGCAGTATAATTGCCAGGGTAGTAACCATACCCAGTTTTAAAGAAACCATAAAACTCGCGGCAATGACCATACCGTCAATAAAATTATGGAATCCGTCACCCACCAGGTTAAGATAGGTAAAGGCGTGGATTTTGCAATCCCCTTCTTCATGGCAATGCCGCCAATGAAGGTAGCGCTCCATAAGAAAAAAGATTATAATCCCGAGGATAAGATATGAAAATACCGCATTGCTGTTGTTGTTTTCCAGGCATTCCGGAAGGATATGCAGAAAGGCGCCGCCGATAAGGGCCCCGGCAGAAAAACCAATCAGGCAAAAAAGAATTTTATGCAGCAGGTTACCCTTTATGGCAAGGGTAAAGATACCCACCAGGGATATAAGGCTGACTAAGGTTGTGCTGGCAAGAATCCAGAATAAAACCATATATAGGAAATTAACCTAAACAGGGTTTTCTGCCTTTGTTGGCTTTTTTAGAACGCCAGTTAAGCTTTCCTCTACGTTTTCTTTTTCCCATTTTAATCCTTATAGTAAGTTTGCGGTACGTTTAAGACAAT
>Ga0172375_10002441_pt1 | contig 28902 bp, 32 predicted proteins | sample LakKiv1m_FD_114537 | JGI IMG/M metagenome (GOLD analysis project Ga0172375, IMG submission 114537) | Freshwater microbial communities from Kabuno Bay, South-Kivu, Congo - kab_092012_11.1m | ecosystem: Environmental > Aquatic > Freshwater > Lake | place: Democratic Republic of the Congo... | reverse complement strand
TCAAAAGTCAGTTCAAACACCGCATTGGTTTTGCCTGAGCTTGCCCAAATTTTGTCATATTGCATTAAATCTTCGTCAATTATTGTTCTAATTTTTTGTTTATGTCCCCATGGCGGCACTCCGCCGATAACAAAACCGGTTTTGTCCTTAACATAGTCAGCATCCGCTTTTTTCAGTTTAAATATATTTTCGTCAACCCTATTTGCTCCCGAGGCAATGATTAGTACCGGCATTTGGTTATCATCTATAAATATCAACGACTTGGCAATTTGTCCAACAGTACAGCCAATTTGATTTGCTGCCTCCAATGCAGTTCTGGTAGGATTTGTAAATTCTATGATATTGTTATACATTACGATATCAATTATACGTCTTTAATTATTAATTCGTAATTATTTTATGAAAGGAATTGTCCTCGCCGGTGGCCGCGCCACTCGTCTTCGTCCTCTTACTCTAGTTACTAGTAAGCAACTGCTCCCCGTCTACGACAAACCTATGGTCTATTATCCTCTGCAGACCCTTGTTAAAGCCGGTATCAAAGATATTTTGATTATTGTCGCACCAGATTATTCCGGACATTTTTTGAATTTACTTGGCTCTGGAGAAGAGTTTGGGGCTCATTTTAGTTTTGCTGTCCAAAAAGAACCTCGTGGTTTAGCTGACGCTTTCATCATTGGTTCTGATTTTATCGATGGAGACAACGTTACCATGATGTTGGGAGATAACATTACCGATCGGGATTTTAGTAAAGAGATTAACAGTTTTACATCTGGCGGCATGGTTTTTGCGAAGGAAGTTCCTGATCCAGAAAGATACGGAGTAGTTACATTTGATGACAAATTTAATGTGCTCACAATTGAAGAAAAACCCAAACAGCCCAAAAGTAATTACGCTATTTTTGGACTATATACCTTTGATTATCGGGTTGTTCAATATGCCAAAGAACTCAAACCTTCCGCACGCGGTGAAATTGAAATTGTTGATCTTCACAATCGATATCTCAAAAACAATGAATTGAAAGTTAATATTCTCGATAAAGAAGCAGTTTGGGAAGATGCCGGAACTTTTGACAGTCTTTTGAGAGCCAGCAATATTATGGCCCAAAAAGCCTCGTTGACATCTAAATAAAATAAGTATTTAATTAACTTAATGAATAAAGAAACCAAAACCAACAGCAGTCCTGATTTTAATAGCTTATTGAGCCGGCTTGATACTACATTAAACGAGTATCTTGTCAATAAAGCTCCGTCTCTTCCAACAAATGTCAAAGACACTTTAGTCAAATTTGCTCCATACATCAGTATATTAGTAGTTGTCCTGGCTTTGCCGCCAGTATTGGCTATTCTTGGTATTGGGGCATTAGTCTCTCCTTTTGCTTATATGGGTGGAGTTTACTCTGGTTCTTCATTTTCCATTACTCTCTTAATTTTGTTAGTTTCGATGGTGGTTGAAGTTTTAGCCATTCCCGGACTTTTTGCTCGGAAGCAATCTGCCTGGAAATTAATGTATTACGGCGTATTAATCAATGCTGTCTATGAACTGTTCCGATTCAATTTAGGCTCACTAATCATAGGCTCATTAATTTCTCTATATTTCCTTTATCAAGTCAAAAGCTATTACAAATAGTTAGAGCACTCTAATACTTAATCTGTTGGCCGGTCCTAGCCCAAACCAAGCATCACCGTGGACCACGGCTACAGTTTCTTTCTTTTTCAGTAATCCGGTGTTTATCAATTTTTCGTATATCGGATCTTCGATTGTATATTGTTCATTATCAAATTTATTGTAGAAAGCTATTACGCCAAAGGAAAGACATAACTGGTTAATAACCTTTTTGTCGTTACTGATGGCAATTATTGGCACTGAAAGTCGATATCTGGACATCATTTTTGTAGTTGTCCCTCCTCGAGTGAAAGTTATCACCGCTTCGATTGGATTTATTAGATCATCTCTGGTCATTCTGGCGGTTGACTCAGTTAAGGCGTCAATTAGTGTTTTTGCCTGCATGTTTATCTGCCTAAGCTCTCCGGCATTTTCGCAATATCCTGCGATCTTAGCCATAACTTTTACTGCTTCAACCGGATATTTTCCCAATGCGGTTTCTTCAGACAGCATGATTGCATCAGTTCCGTCAAACACGGCATTAGCCACATCAGTGGCTTCAGCTCTGGTGGGAGAAGGATTTTGAGTCATTGATAACAACATCTCAGTTGCTACTATTACTGGCTTACCACTAATTCGAGCCGCGTCAACAATTTTTTTTTGAAAAAACGCCAGTTCCTCGATCGGCGTTTCTCTTCCCAAATCGCCTCTGGCTACCATCAATCCATCAGCCGATTTTACTATATTAGTTAGATCTTTCATTGCCGATTCGTTTTCGATTTTGGCAATTATTTTGGCACTAATATTTTTTCTTTTCAATCTTTCTCTTAAACTTACAACTTCTTCGGCGCTTTTTAGATATGATAAGGCTACAAAATCAAAGTCATTTATTTCAATTACAAAATCTTTTTGGGGAATATCTATCATTATTCCCACATTGATTTTCAGTTTGGTCGCTTCCTTTCTGATTATTTCAATCCGCTTATTATGCCATTCGTTTGGGCTACATTTCATGTTAAATCGAAAAATGTTCACTCCATTTATTAACAGTTCTTTTAAGATATCTTTATCCTGTGTTGCCGGACCGATAGTAGCGACGATTTTTGTCTTTCTCATACAAAATTCTACCAAACTGGAGGCTTTTAGTGATATCCTATATCTACTATGTCAAGATATCTCATTAACGGTGGCAAACCGCTCAAGGGCGAAGTTTCTATTCGTGGTGCCAAGAACGCTAGTTTCAAACAAATAATTGCCAGTATGTTATCTTCTGAAACTAGTCATTTAACTAATGTCCCGGATATTTCCGACGTTCACATTACTCAAAGTATAGCCGAGAGTCTAGGTGCAAAGTTTATTAACGTTGGTTCACATAGTTTAGAGATCACCAGTACTAATATAAGCAATTTCGTTGTTCCTCAAGGCGCCGGTGATAAATCTCGTACCTCATTTATGTTTGCCGCACCACTGCTTGTCCGTACCGGACATGCTACTGTTCCCATTCCCGGAGGTGACAAATTAGGAGCTCGGCCGCTGGATCGACTTTTTGAATGTTTTAGAAATATGAATATTGTTGTTGAGGAAGAGTCCGACAAAATACATTTTTCTACTACAGGTATTACGGCGGTAGATTTTGAATTCAACAAACCGTCTCATACCGTCACTGAAGTTGTTCTCATGACCTGCGCTTTGGCCAAAGGCGTTAGCACTATTCGCAACGCCGCACTTGAGCCGGAGATTGATGATTTGATTGATATGCTAAATAACATGGGTGCTCAAATAAAACGACATTCAGACAATCCAAAAATAATTACCGTTAAAGGAGTTCCTTTTATAAATGGAGCACATCACCAAATCATTGCAGACAGAAACGAGTCAATCACATTTGCCTGTGCCGCACTTAGTACCAAAGGTTCGGTTAATATTTTGCGTGTTGAGCCAAAAATTATCGAAACTTTCTTGAAGACTATCGAAGTTATGGGAGCTCATGTCGATCGTGGTAAAGACGAGGTTTCAGTCACTTGGACCGGTCCACTTAAAGCAATCGATATCACTACTGAGCCAGAACCCGGATTCATGACCGATTGGCAAGCAATTTTTAGTTTAGTTTTGACCCAAGCCGTTGGTTGTAGTTCTGTCATTGAAAGAATTTACCCATCACGTTTTCAGCACATCGATACTCTTAGTCAGATGGGCGCCAAAACAAAATTTTTTAATCCAGAAGTCACCGATCCTGTCAGTTATTATCATTTTAATCCCGAGTCAGATCGTCCTGAGAATTTTCATGGTGTCAAAATTTATGGTCCCAGTCGTCTAAAGCCGATTCACATTACTGTCAAAGACCTTCGCGCCGGTGCGACTGCCACTCTGGCGGCATTAACGGCCCAAGGCCAATCAGTTATAGATGGCGTTGAATACATTGAGAGGGGTTACGAAAAACTCGCCGAAAGGTTACAATCCTTAGGTGCCGACATTGAATATATCAAAACTTAAAGTGCGTCGAAATTATATTTGGTACATATTGATTATTGTTTCAATTATTATTATTTCGGGGGTCTGTTTTGGTTTATATCGTTTAAATAGTATTATTGTTGTTCCCCATACTACGATCTATGATCCACGATCAACTCCTACATTAGTTCCAACCCCTGATCCAGATCGAGAATTTTCTATTTTATTATTAGGCTATGGCGGTGATGGGCATGATGGAGGTGCCTTGACCGATTCGATTGTCTTGGCCAACATTATTCCTCATAATCAAAAGATTAGCTTAATTTCAATTCCGCGTGATTTATGGGTCGAGTTACCAGTCGGTACTTCAATACCGACATTTTCAAAATTAAATTCTGCCTATCCTTTTGGAAATGACGATAAAAAATTTCCCAATAAACCAATTGAATTCACTGGTCCGGCTGGAGGAGGTCAAATGGTTAAATCAATTGTGGCTTCTCTTACAGGTAAGTCTGTCGACTACTTTATTGCTCTCGATTTTGCTGGATTCATCAAAGTCATAAATCAACTTGGTGGCATAGATTTAAAGATCATTCGTCCATTTGAAGACAAATTTTATCCTCTCGACATCGGTACGACAGATACTTGCGGCAAAACTGCAGAAGAGATCACTGCTTTATCAGCCACCATCTCCGGTGACAAACTTGATCAACAATTTACCTGCCGATATGAAGATCTAAAATTTGCTGTGGGTACAACTCATGTTGATGGCCTCACTGCCTTAAAATACGCTCGCTCGCGACATTCAGAATACGACGGTGGTGACTTTAATCGAAGCAATCGCCAACGTCAAGTAATCTTGGCTATGAAAGACAAGGTGATGTCTCTAAACATAATAAATAAAATAATTCCGATACTCAACACTCTCTCTTATCATGTCAAAACCGATATTCCATTGAATAAAATAGAGGAATATATTGGCAAAAGTAACGAATTTGCCAAATATAAAATCAATTCTGTCTCCCTAAACGACAAAAACGTCCTGTTTCAAACCTATCAAAACAAACAATCAGTTCTCATCCCCACCGGTGGTGTTGGTCAATTTGATGATATAAAAAAATATATTCAAGAACAGCAAATTTCTACGCCGTCTTCAACAACGACACAATAGCTTTTTCAATTATCTCCGGCACTTTTTTGTCCAAAATGCTCGGCAGCAAATTCGTTGCCGACAAATTTGGTAAATTATATTCATAAATTGCCCTAGATGCGGTCAACTTAATTTCTGTCGACATTTTGTTAACTTTAGCCGACAACAAGCCTTTAAAAACTCCGGGGTAGGCTAATGCATTATTAATTTGGTTGTTATAATCCGATCTTCCGGTGGCTACTATTTTTGCTCCTGCTGCCATTGCTACATCCGGCAAAATCTCAGGAGCTGGATTTGCCATCGCAAATATTATCGGTTCTGGATTCATTGTTTTCACCATCTCTGCAGTTAACGCTCCGGCGACAGATACGCCGATAAACACATCAGATTTTTTTATACCCTCGACGATACTCTTTGTTGTTATTTGTGAAGTCAAACTCACCAATTCCATCTTATATTCATCCATATCGACTCTGTCTTTTGCCAACAGCCCTTTTGAATCATATATTCCGATTTCAGATATTCCCAATTCTTCTTTTGCTGCCAATAATAGTTTTGTAATTGCATTTCCTGCAGCGCCCGCACCCGATATGACTACCCGAACATTTGTTTTATTTAACAATTTAATTGCCCCTCTTAGTGCCGCCAAGGTTACTATGGCAGTCCCATGTTGGTCGTCGTGAACTACCGGAATATCCAGTTCATCGTTCAATCGTTTTTCAATCACAAAACACTTTGGTGCCGCGATATCTTCCAAATTAATGGCAGCAAAATTTACCGACACACTTTTAATAATTTTAATTAATTGTTCTGTATCAAGTTCGTTTAGGCACAAAGGAAAAGCATTGAGTCCGGCAAATTCCTTAAAAATGACACATTTTCCCTCCATCACCGGTAGAGCCGCCTTCGGTCCAATATTACCGAATCCCAATACCGCCGTCCCGTCACTAATTACTGCCACCATTTTCCCAGCGATAGTATATTCGCGAACCAGCTCCGGGTTGTCCTTAATAGCCATACAAATTTTACCGACATTCGGGGTATAAATATTCGAAAGCATCTCTCGGTCATTGACTTCAACTGTTGATTTTATTTCTAATTTACCTGTATGTTGTTTGTGTATTTCAAATGTATCCATATTTCTACATTATAGTATAATTTACCAAAGATGATTACAGTTACTCGAGCCATCCTCAAATTGAGTGGCGAATTGTTTGCTGATGATCAGAGCCACTTGAGTTTTGAAAAATACGATACGGTTGCCAAGCAATTAATTGAAATTTCTAAGACCACCAAAATCGAGTTAGCTGTCGTTGTCGGTGGAGGCAACATCTTTCGCGGTCGGGAAGCTAGTAATTATGTTGATCACGCTGAGGCTGATTCCATGGGTATGTTAGCCACCATTATCAACGGCATCGGTCTTCGTGAGGCACTAGTTAGAAACGGCGCCAAGGACACTCGTTTAATGACGACTGTCAATATTTATCAATTTGCCGAGCCATATATTCGTTCCAAAGGACGACATCATTTAGAAAACTCGCGATTAGTTATTATTGCTGGCGGACTCGGCATCCCCAACTTTTCTACCGATTCTGCTGTTGCTCAATTTGCCTGCGAATTAAAGTGTGACATTATTTTTAAAGCTAGCACCGTCGATGGCGTTTATGATTCCGATCCGCGTCAAAATCCTGGTGCCAAAAAATATCAACTTTTGACTTTTTCCGAAGCCTTAAACCAAAAACTCAATGTCATGGATTTGACCGCCTTTGCTATGTGTGAAAAATCAAAGATACCCATTTTTGTCTTTAATATCAATGATTTAAATCACTTGCCAAAAATAATAAATGGCGATCGCACTTTTGGCACCCTTATCGAAAGTTGACGTTATTGATCAGTAAATATTTTATCCTTCAATCGCCACAATTCCCTTTCTGTTAGTTCCATTACCACTATGTTCGGTTTTTCTTTGTTAATAATTGACATAGGATACGGAATTGCACCCCAATAAAAATATGACTTTCGAAAATTCTCCGATATCAATGGTATTAAATTAGCCGCAAACGAATCACGAAACATTACCAATTTATAAGCAGCCGCTGCCGACGCCTCATTTATCACCAAAGGACAGCCAATATATTTATCGGGGCAATCTTCAAATATTTTTTTTGCATTCGAATTTTTAAAATCGACAAAATACGACATCTCTTCAAACAACCCACTTACCCCCATTTGTTTAGCCAAATCTCTATTTGTAGCCGTCTTTTCCAAGAAGCTAACATTTGTGTTATTTACCGGATTCAACAATGGAAAATCTTTATTAATATTATCAAATAATTTGGTATATGCCACGAAAGCGCCATAATCATTCCAATGGGTGTCATACTTTAAATAAACGGACTTGTTGTGTTTAGCTGCTATTAATTCTTCCGCCGGATTAATAAATTTAATTTGTTTAAAATCAGATAAATATTTCGTTAATTGATCCAACCTTGAATCCGGCCAGACCTTAGTTACATAATTAGGCAAATATTCAGGGTATATCGTTTGTTTATTTGGTGCCGCCAGAAAATAAAATGTTATCCCCATCGACAAAAATTTCTTTTGAATATTTTCTAAATTATTTTTAATACCGATAAGATCGGTTTCAGAAAACGGCGCCGCATTAACCATGTCGATATAGTTAGAATCAGGCGCATAATACAGCCAATTTTCTTTCCCAATAATAATAGCTTTGTTGGGAGAAACTCCAAAAAGTTTATATCTTAACCAACGGTTAGTACTAATTAAATTATCTCTCAGTCCAAAACTATCAGATACGTATTCAGAAAACAATTTGGGAAAGTTTTTATATAATCCAAATTTAGGTAGTTTAGCCAGGCTTCGATTTTCGCTTGTGTTCTTGGCTTTGTCTTTAGCTATCAGCATCAATGTCATCGGGACGACCAAGATAATTAAAAAAACACCTATCAATAATTTATCTTTAATTTTCATTAAAACCTAAAATAGATAAAAGGGTTATATGTATCTCCTGCCAATTGCATTATCGACAAGATCAATACTCCTCCAAAAAATATTAAATCAACTACTGGAAATTTAGTCACTAACTTTTGATAAATATTTTTACCAAAAGGTGTCGCTAATACCAACGCTACTACCAATATCGTCAAATATTCTGCCGATATAAAATATCTTATATTGTATACAGTAATATTATTTGAATTCAAACCCAACATCAGTTTCAATAAATAAATTGCATAACTCAAACTTTCAATTCTAAAAAATAACCAACCAATAATTACAACTAACAATACATAAATATGTCTAAATATACCGCCAAATTTCAACAATATTTTATTAAAAAACAATCTTTCTATGATTAAAAACATTCCAAAATATATTCCCCAAAACACAAAATGCCAATTAGCACCGTGCCATAAACCAGTCAAAGCAAAAACTATTCCAATATTAATCAATGTCCTTATGCCACTTTTTCGGTCGCCTCCCAAGGGAATATACAAATAGTCTCTAAACCAGCTTGATAAAGATATATGCCATCGTCGCCAAAAATCTTGTATCGAATCAGCTACATACGGATAATTAAAATTTTCTTTAAAATTAAATCCAAACATCTTTGCCAATCCAATGGCCATATCTGAGTATCCCGAGAAATCAAAATATATTTGGATAGAATAAGATATCAAACCTAGCCAAATCATTTGACCTGTAAGATACTGAGGAAAAGTCATAAATATTTGATCCGCGACTGCCGCCATGATATTGGCAATCAACACTTTTTTAGCCAATCCTCCGATGAATCGTTTTACTCCCTCCACAAACAGCTCAGTCGATAAATTTCTTTTAATAATTTGTTCGCCAATATCTTTATATCTAACTATTGGTCCGGCAATCAAGTGAGGGAACATCAAAATGTACAGGCCAAAGTTCAATATATTTTTTTCTGCGACTATTTCTCTTCTGTAAATATCAATCACATATGATAATAGATGAAAAGTTACAAACGATACTCCTAATGGCATAGCAATTTGTGGAATAGCAGTAGAACTTTTTCCCAGTATTATCGACAAGGCGAAAATATAATATTTGAAATAAAATATATAACTAAGGTCAATTAGAATGGCCATTGCCAACCACCAGCGACTTTGATATTTGCCAAGAGCTATTCCCAATAAATAATTTATCAGTATCATCGTCAACAGCACCCAAATTGCATTCCACTCCCCCCAAGCATAGAAGAATAAACTGGCGATTATCAACCAAATATTTTTCAGTTTTTGTTGGCGAAATATAATAGAAAAACAATACCATCGGCAAAAATATAAACAAAAACACAGGGCTAGTAAACAACATTACCGATTATAACAATCTTTTAGAATCTACCAGAGGAAATAGTGTGCACACCAAAATTCCCATAAGCAAAGTCATGCCAAACTTCGACAGGTTGGTTGAAAGCCAGAATTAAAAGTGAGAATTTAGCCTTGGCCAAGGCGATTGAAAGCTTGTGTCGTCTTCATCAAGTCAAGCTGAAACCGTATTGAGTGATTTCAAATCAACTAAAGGGCAGTAATATTACCTATATCAAGGAAATAATTATATAAATCACATCTTTGTTGGGGATGTACGTACAAATTCGAACGTACTTTAAAACATTATAACTCTCGCCCCGCTCTCCGCGGGTGGGGGAGCGGCGACCAAAGCGGGGCTCGATTGAAAATTATTTTTTGCGCGCACGATTTTAAATCCAATCTTTTACAAAAATTCAATTCGCACATAATTATAACTTAACACTTCGCCGGTATCGTTGGGATAAATATAGCTTCTACTTATTGAATAAATCTAAAACAGAGTTAATATACATCTAATGATTAATAAAACGGTAATCATTTCACTGTCTGGCGTTGAAGAATCTTGCCAATTTCCTCCGATTACTCCACAAAGTCTTCCAAAAAAAGACTGGTTGAAATCTTTTGTTGATACACTTGCACTTCATACCTATACAGAAAGGTATGTAAACAAAGGTGCCTATCATTCTTATCGTCATTTTTCAGAAGTGGCAAAAAAATATAGACCACTAGATGGAAATCGTTGTTTTCAATTACCATATTTTGTTTTACTAAAAGAACTTACTAACACTTATTTCTCCAAATCCGATTCAAAGGTAAAAAAATGGCTCGAAAAATTTTCTGACACACCATTTTTTGTTCATCCTGACATGTTAGAAACTTATAAAAAATCCAATTCAAAGCAATTATTAAAATCAAAAATTGCTGGCTGGGTTACTGCTATTCCAACTGCTTCTACAAGAACAGTAATAGTTGATTTAAATGGTGAAATTCAAATGGTAAAGGTTGACATGTCAGGTAAAAGACTTGGGAGACTAACTCGACAACTCCCTCAAAGATCAGTCAAAAGAAGTCAAATAATTCATGACATTGTCCAAAGAATTCCAGAGAACAAACTTCCTAAAACTTTTGCCTATTTTCCTGAAGCCTTAGGTGTTACATATAATGAAATTGCTGGTGACTTGGGAAATATCTATCGTGAGTATCAAATATTTCCAAAAGCAAACAAGAAACGTTGGATATTACCCCTATTTAGTCTCTATTCTCAAGACATCAGACACCCAGGCAATGAATTAATTATTGAACAACTAATAAGATATTCCGACATGAATCCTGCTGATTTTTTCGAACAGAATATTGTCAAACCATATATTTATAATGCCTTTTTTATGGCATTTAAGTATGGCTTGTTATTTGAACCACATCCGCAAAATGTATTAATTGAACTTGATGAAAATTTTCATTTTACTAGATTTATTTATCGTGATTTACAAACGGTAATTGTTGATGCTGATTTAAGACGAGAGTTAGGATTTAACGATTCGTTCCCACCTGAAACAAAAATAATTGCTTCATGGCAGGAAGGATTAGATAAAAAACTCGAGTATAGTTCCTTTTACGATCATAGGATGGCATACCAGACATTAGAGGAGGTAATTTTGGCAATAGCTGCAAAATACCCAGCCCATATTGCAGAGTTACAAAAAGTAGTCAAAAAAATATTCAGAGAAGTAACGACAGAATTGGGAATTGATGTGGACAGTTTTTTTCCGAAAGACACTTATTATTTATACAGAGATGGTATGATGAAGGATAATGTGATGGAACCAGTTCCTTTTAATAATCCACCCTATAGATAACTTATGGCAGAAGATATATTTACAGGAAGAACCGAAAAAAGATTTCTTATTCCGAAAGATAAGACAGAAATTTTAATTAAATCATTGACTGGTTTCGAACTTTTTTGTCCGAACGGAATGGTTAGCACGTATCTCCAAAGTGTCTATTTCGGTAGACACGGTGATGTAAATAAGAATGGGCTAATTAGGGTTCGCAGATACAGAGATGCAAAACAACACACAAACGAATTGTTTTTTGAAAAAGACGATCAGGTATATTTTGAGGTAAAGTATAAACAAGGAGAAAAAATAGATAAAAAAAGGTTTCTTGTTAACTATGGTGAGGTAGTTGAGAAACTAAGCCAACCATCAGAAATGGTTAGTTGGTTAGTAGAAAAAACAGGTTTAAAAGAACAAGAGGCAAAATCACTGCATGAAGAGTTTGATTTTCTTGAACTTTATCCCCAATTTGCAATTGTCACTGAACGAACCCACCACCACTCAACTGACACCTGTATAAATTCAAGAGTTACTGTAGACCGTGATATAAAATATTTTGCTTTCAAATACGGTGAGCCTTATCGAGGAATAGAAATGGGGAATGAATCTATGGACAAACTGGAAGTTAAGGTAGATGAAAAAAGTTTAAATTTAATTACAGAAATCCAACGCAAAATAATTAAGTTAGGTGGACTATCCATTGATACCTTACAAGGAAAGGTTGAGGGATTATGTAAAGAAACCGTTAAATTACTCAGTTGGATGGAACCGTCAAAAGAAACTAATAACTCTATCGAAAGCACACCAATGCATTCACTAAGAAACATGGAAAATGTTTTTGTAAACGAATTTATTGGTGAGGAGTTTGAAATGAAAATACAAATACAACCGTTGGAACCGCAGAAGCTGATTGATGAGATTAAAGAGAGGTTAGTTGCCGGCAGTATAAAAGAGTTCTCTGCAATCAAAGACAAACAAGAGGTGTCTTTTTGGATCTATTTTATGGACTATTATGGATGTGTTGACAATGGTAAGACCAAGGTGGCCTTCTCCGTTATTCGACACCCAGATAAAGATAAATTTATGGTTCAATTCAAAGATGGGTTTGACAAACACGGTAACGATGAAGGATTTGTAATTGCTCGAAAAGAGTTTAAGTTCAGGGTTGAAAGAAAATTTCAGAAAACCGATCTCGATATCTTGTTGGCATATTATCAGTCACTTGTTGGTCTACCGGTAAGTTATATTGGAACCAACAGACGAAAGAAATATTATATATTTCTCTTTAATGAAAAAAGTCAACGCTACTACAATCTCAGTATTGATCTAAATAACTGCAACGGTGAAGAGATGGTTCAGCTGGAGATTGAATATAAAGGTAAGCACCCAGATTCAACTGCTGCCAACGACAAGAATGCAGTTTTAGAAGAAATCACGAAGTTGTCAAGTGAAATAAAAAAAATTTCCGACTTTGAATTCACTACGACAGAACTTAGAAAATTTGATTGGATTAAGTCACTTAGTGGAATCAAGTAACAGCATTGACATTAATATATGAAAATAAAGTTTGTCATAAAACTTATAATTAAATATTTATATCCACCTTTAAGACACCTACTTTTTCTTTTTCGACCAAACAATAATAGTGTGAAAGTTCTTATCTTTTTTGAAAATAAAATACTTTTAATTAAAAATTCCTACCGTAAAGGGTGGACGTTTCCTGGTGGAGGGGTAAAAACAAACGAGAGTTATGAACAGGCCGCTATCAGGGAGGTTCGTGAAGAAGTTTCCATTAATATTAATAATCTAAAAAATCACGGTTCCTTTTATTTCGGTACACATAACGATAACAAGACTACTGTGTTCAGTTGTAAAGTAAAATCATCCAATATTAAAATAGATGATCTAGAGGTTGAGAAAGCAATGTGGGTTGATATTAACAACGCCTCTCGGCCACAATTACTCCCAATAGCCACACGATGTGCCAGGTTATTAAATCTTTTTGAGTAGTTTCTATTTATTAAACCGTTTCTTAATTTTGGGTATGACTTCGTCAAAGATAGTGCAATCATCTTTGATGAAAAACACTAGGCCATCATGAGAAATAACCAACTTTTCGTAATCTGTAACATGAGTTAACTCCTGGCGCGCCAAATCAATTCGCTGAGATATTTTTGATATAATTTCAAGCTGCTTATCCTTTGATAACAAAGTTAGTTTTTCTCGAGTACGTAGTCTTTTTTCGATCAGTGATAAGTCGGCGGCACTGATTGTCAACAAAACTGGGGTGAAGTTTAAATTTTGAGACAGAAAATCAGACAAACTTTCTAAGGTTATGGCCAAAGTTATTGGGATATCTTGATGAAGTAATAGATCGGATCGTTTCCAACCATACTTGTAAACACCATAATTTAGGGTAAAAAAGAAAGCATTACAATTTCTCAAGTTTTCAAATTCAAAGGAAGTGATGCAAACGGTTTTGGTTGAATTTTCGTCCGGCCTTGAAGGGCGGTTAGTATATTTGGGAAGTTGGTACGAAAAACCAAGTGATTCCAGTTTCTCTTCAAGAAAAGTTTTTCCCACACCTGATGTTCCGACAATTACTATATTCTTCATAAGTTGATTATAGAAACGAGTTAAATAATAATGTTTAAGAATGGAATTAATACTCGAATAGAATTATATAATTTATCATCCGTATATTTTGTGTTACCCCGCATGGATTCGAACCACAATTCCTACGTTCAGAGCGTAGTTGCCTACCATTAGCAGACGGGGTAGAGTTGTTATATTTTAACCTATATTCAAATAAATGTTAAAATATGTCTGACTATGAAAACAATCAAACAATTATCAACCGAATTAAAACTTACTCCCGAACAAGAAAAGGGGATAGAGACATATTGCAGTGAACTAGCTATCGAACTCTTAAAGAGCATCAAAGAAGACAATGTTCAAAACTTTGATGAGACTATCACCTCACTCAAGACCGCCTAACTTTCGGCAATTCTCAATTGTATCTGCTTCTCCATGACCCGGCAAAATGATCGTATCTTTTGGTAGACTATATAAAGTTCGAATACTGTTTCTTAGTTCTATCATCGATGAATATTTATGATTAGTATCACCTATCGATCCTTCGGCAAACAACACATCCCCGGAAAATAATATTTTGTTACTTTCTGAATACAAACAAATTCCGCCGGGAGTGTGTCCGGGCGTTTTAATAATTATCAGTCTTTCTTTGCCAATATTAATCGCCACGGCTTTGTTTAAATCAATATTAATATTGATAATGTTCGGAGTTTTGACTTTATGTTTTAAAAAGTGGGTCGCCGACTCTTGCTGACGATTCAACAAAAATTTATCAAGCGAACTGATAGCCAGAGGTAATTTAAAAGTTAGCATCAAATCAAGAGCTCCCAACATGTGATCAAAATGTCCATGTGTTCCGACCACAGACAATGGTTTTAAACCCAATCTAATAATTTCATCGCCTATCTCTATTCCGGCATCAGCCGGGTCAATTATTATTGCCTCCTTGCTCTTATCCTCCCAAACTATGTAGCAGTTTGTTTGCAGTTCACCTAAAACCAAAGTAGTGTATTTCAACATTATTGATATAATACACTATGCCATCACCAAATATTGACCCAACCGTCCGACTTTTTATTGGTGGGTTGCCCTATCGTTTTACCGAAGGTGAGCTGCTAACTTTATTTGCTCCTTTTGGTCGGATCACTTTTCTCAAAATTATGCACACTCAATGGGGTAAAAGTCGGGGGATTGGCTTTATCGAATTTGACAATCTCGACTCTGCCATTAGTGCCAAGACCAAGATGCACAATTACAAAATAGATATCGATCGGACAATTATTGTTGATTATGCTGAACCTGATCCGTTTAATACACCCGTTGGTCAGGCCAAACACGCCGATGCCGTCGCTCGAAAAGAAGTTCGTTTTGCTCGATTTCATAAGAACACTTTTTCTCAAATCCCCCTTTCGCCAAAGGGGGAAACTCCGACACAGTCGGAGAGAGGGATTTTTAAGAGAAAGCCTGTCTTTGGGCAAACTCGTCAATCAGTTTATGATGGTCGGACTCATCATTCAAAAGTTGGCGCCAAATTCGCCAAAAGAAATAGGGGGAAATAAATTGTCTTTTCTTGATTATCTAAAATCAAATTTTGTCATCGGATTGTCACCGATGGATGGCGTTACCGATGAAGCCTATCGCCAGACCCAATGTTTTGTCTCAAAACCTGATGTAATTTTCACTGAATTTGTTAGTGCCGAAGGCATTAGCCGTGGTGGTGTCAAACTTTACGATCAACTTTTGTATTCCGCTAACGAAAGACCAATAATCGGCCAAATATTTGGCAAAGATCCGGAGAGTTTCTACAAAGCCGCCATTATTTTGTGCCATCTCGGTTTTGATGGTATCGATATCAACATGGGTTGTCCAGCCAAAACAGTCACTCAGCATGGCTCAGGAGCCGCACTGATAGGCCAGCCGGAGTTGGTCTCAGCCATTATATATTCGGTTAAAAAGGGGATTGAAGATTATATAGCCCACAAAATCACCATCAACGATATTGCTCTAAAAAAGGCATCTTTAGACGTTATTAAACGCAATTTAAAATATTCAGGCGGTGTTGTTTCGCTTCGGCCTACTCTTTCAGTCAAAACCCGTATCGGTATAAATTCCAATGTCGTCGACACTTGGATTCCTCATCTACTAGGCCACCACCTTGATTTTATTAGTTTGCATGGCCGTACCCTAAAGCAAGGCTATTCAGGTTTAGCCGATTGGAAAGCAATTTCAAACGCAGCCAAACTTGCACATCGATCTGACACCAAAATCTGGGGCAATGGTGATATCAAATCGATTGAACAAGCTCATAAATATGGCCGAAAATATGGAGTTGATGGGATACTAATTGGTCGGGCTACCATGGGAAATCCTTGGGTTTTCAGTGATGTTGTTCCCACATTAAAAGATCGCTTTTCTCTCATGTGTTATCACGCCAAAATGTTTACCGACACTTTTCCATCTCGACGATTCGACTCTCTTCGTAAACATTTTCTTTTATATACCACCGGCCATCCTCGAGCCAAACAGCTTCGCGCCAAAATTGTTCATTTAAATTCAATTACAGAACTTTATGCTCTTGAAGAGGACTTTTTAAACTGTTAAAGTTATCCGGTATGACCAATCAAGCTACTACCCTTCTCTCAATCGAATCGCTTATCAACAGCCATGATTTAAAACTGGCAGAACTTCAAAAAGAATTGACCACTCACAAGTCAATGCTCAGTGATTTGCTTGAAAACAATGAAGAATATGTTAAGGCCGCCGAAACTGCCGCCAAAACTGCAAAGTTAAAAACTTTAGCCAAACAAAAAGTCTTGGCCACTGATTCGGCTAAATCTACGGTTGAAAAAATTACCGACGCTGCTTCTCAGGTAAAAGAACTAAAAGTGGCATTATCCGATTATTTGTCTCAATACGTCAGCTTATCCGGATCAAATCAATTCGAAGGCGCCGACGGCGTCACCCGCCAAATAGTCTATTCAGCTAAATTAGTTAAAAAGTTAGACTAAACATGGATTTTCAAAAAGAAGTTATCGATATCCAAGGCAAAGTCATAGTTGATTTTTGGGCTGAGTGGTGTGGACCTTGCAAAATGCTTTCTCCGATTCTTGAAGAAATTGTCAAGGAGCATTCTGATATAAAAATTGTCAAAATTGATGTTGACTCCGAATCTACAATTGCCTCCCAATACAACATAGCCAGTATTCCCACCGTGATGATTTTTGACGATGGTAAACTTATCGACACCGTTGTTGGTTTCCACCAAAAAAATGATTATCTCAAAGCCTTGCTATAAACAATCAATTTGCTAGACTCCACCATGGAATCAATAATTGTGTTTGGAACAGTTACCCGCCTAACCAAGTTTCCTGGTGATGGGATGGGCCAGGGAAATGTCGAAGTTACCAGTGCTAATAGACTGATTCGTTTTCGCATTGATCGTTTTGCCAACAGAGGGTTAATAATAGATAACAGCAATATCATGCAAGGTGACATCGTCCTTATGGGTATAACACCGGAAAGCAAACTTACTCATATCCAAATTCTCGTCCGAACTGCCTAAGTCTAGATATATAATCAATTATGGATCTTCAAAAAATAGTCGAATACTTAACATCACTTGGTGAACCACCTTTTAGATACCGTCAAATACTCAAGAATTACTATTCAGGACGTTACACATCTTTTTTCGAAATGACCGATCTATCTTTAGATCTTCGGCGATCACTCGACACCAAGTATTCCCTTTTGTCAGTCAAACCAGTGTCATTACTTGAAGATAAGTTTGCCAAGAAAGCTTTGCTGTCATTGTCCGATGGACAAAAAATCGAGACTGTCTTAATGGATTACTCTGATTGGAAAACTGTTTGTGTGAGCACACAAGTTGGTTGTCCTCTTGGTTGTGTTTTTTGTGCTACCGGTAAAATGGGGCTTAAAAGAAACTTGACTGTCGAAGAAATCATCGACCAAATTATTTTTTGGAAAAAAAATAATGACGTAAGCCGCCTCGTATTTATGGGTATGGGAGAACCGTTTCTAAATTGGGACAATCTCTTGTTAGCTTTAAATATTATCAAAAACAAATTAGTTATTGGCTCTCGTAAAATCAGTATTTCAACTGCTGGAGTCGCACCACGAATTATTGACTTTGCCAATTTAGATACTGAAATAAATTTGGCCATTTCACTTCACAGTGCCGACCAGGATACTCGCTTGTCGTTGATGCCCATAGCCAAAACATATGAATTAACCGAACTAAAAAAGTCGTTAGACTACTACACTAAAATAACCAATCGCCAGGTATTCTTTGAATATCTATTAGCCAAAGATTTAAATGATACTCAGTTTCATTTAGACTTACTGATTGATTTTATTCAAAGTAACAAGTTATTTTATTTGAATTTAATGCCACTTAACCCGATTAAAGGTGGTCTAGTTCCTTCAACAAATTTAAAACATTTTGAACATGAACTTACAAAACATCGAGTAAACTATTCTGTCCGTCATAGTATCGGCCAATCAATTAACTCCGCCTGTGGTCAGCTTATCGTCGAAAAATAGGGTATAATCAACTATGCTAATTGATGATGTCGAAATTACAATTCGGGGTGGCAAGGGTGGTGATGGCTTAGTCCATTTTTTTACTGACCGTTGGCGGCCAAAAGGTGGTCCGGATGGTGGTAATGGTGGTAATGGTGGCTCAGTTTATTTTCGGGCGGTTTCCGATATCAGTAAGTTACACCAATTTCGTCATGAAAAAGAATTTATCGCTCCTGATGGAGAAAAAGGTGGTCCCAATCAAAGTTCCGGCAAAAAAGGTCAAGACTTATATCTCGAGTTACCTTTTGGATCAGTCGTCACTTACGACAACGGCACTCAAATAGAGTTAGACAAAGTTGGTATGGAAGTCATGGGTGCCAAAGGTACCCGCGGGGGGTTGGGTAATTTTCATTATCGCTCCAGTACCAATCAACAACCACAAGAAGCTCAAAAAGGTCGTGTTCCCGACACCAAACGCATTCATATTCAATTGAAATTAATTGCCGATGTTGGGCTGATTGGTCTACCTAACGCTGGTAAGACAAGTTTATTGAATGAATTAACTACCGCCCACGCCAAAGTTGCTAACTACGCATTCACCACACTTGAGCCAAATTTAGGGGTGATGAAAGGTGGGCAGATTGTGGCTGATATTCCCGGTTTAATTGAAGGTGCGGCTTTAGGCAAAGGACTTGGTTACAAATTTCTCAAACATATCGAACGCACAAAACTAGTTGTCCATTGTATTTCGGCAGAGTCACCCGACCCGGAAGCCGATTATCTTACTGTCCGCCACGAATTAGAAAATTATAGTAGCGATTTGGCCAATAAACCTGAAATAATAATCTTAACAAAGTCGGATGTTTTAGTTTCTTCACAAATGACAAAATTCAATTATGACCTCAAAACATCCATTGCTGATGATGCATCTATCAAAAAACTCAACGATCTGATATCTCAAAAATTAAGCTAATGCCTTCTTTACTTTTTCCCAATCTTTTTTAAGATAGTCCCCGATCTTTTCAGCACCGGTTTTTGTACCTTCAAAATCTGTTTTAAATTCTGCAATCACACCATCAACCACTTTGGCGTATTTATCCCTGTCGATTTCTTCACCGGCTGTTTTTAACGATGCTACTTTTCCAACTACTGAATTTTTGACATTATTGTATTTTTCAAAAGCCTCGTTACTAAATTTACCGTAAATATCCTTCACTCTTTCTTTCGTTTCAGTTGTTTCTGTTTTTATCTTATTCGAAATTTCTGCCGCTAATTTGGCAATTTTTCTTCTAGTTTCCCGTCCAGACTGTGGCGCCAGCAATAGTCCTCCCAATACTCCGGCCAAAGCACCTACCACGCCGGCAAACAACATTTTTCCACCATTTTTTGACATATAATTTTAAATTTTAATTATACAAGTCTAATGAATTTATTGAGTTCTGTCAATATTTGTCAGATTCTAGTTGGGGATATCATTCCTGCTATCGGCATGTTCATATCATTCGCGATAGAGCTTACCTGATCTATTGCCGCACCTACGACCACAAAGGCAATGGATAATTCCACAATATTGTATTTATTCAAAAAATCCAAAAATTCGTTTTTTATTTTTATTGACTTTTTTGATAACTTTAGTTCTGAGCATTTTTAATTATTAATTATTAAATCTCTTCTCCATCCAATGTGTATCAGTTGAGACTGTCAATTCCAAAAACACTTTTCTGGCAGACATTAGTTCCAATTCTTTTCTGGCATTAAAACCAATTTCTTTTATTTTTTGTCCGCCTTTGCCGATTATCATTTTCTGATATCTGTCGTTGTTCGTATAAATAATTGCCTTTATAACGATAATATCTTTTTTGTCCTTAATTTCCTCAACTTCCACATTAATTGTATAAGGTATTTCTTCACGTAAAAATAAATAAGCCTTTTCTCTAATTAGTTCGGCGACGTAGTCTTTAGCCCCCATGCCCATTAGTGGCCCTTTCTTTTCAGAGAGTGGACCCAACTCTTTCTCAATTTCTTTTTGGGTCATTTCCGGCAACATCTCAAAAATAATATTGATTAAGCCCTTAATATTTTTTTGTTTGAGCGCGCTGGTAGTAATAACCTTGTCAAATTCTTCTTCGAGATAATTATAATCAGCAAAATGATCTTTAGATCCGATTGCCTTGTCCATTTTGTTGTATACCAAAATCTTTTTTGACGGTACTTTGCGCACCAATCCAATTACTTTGTTTTCTTCTTCGCTTTTTGGACGAGAAATATCTACCAAACAGATAACGATATCTTTACGGACTACTGACTTGGGAGCTTCTCCATTTATATTTCGCGACATCAAGTCTTCGACTTTATTAATTACTCCTGGCGTATCGGTAAAAACAATCGTTCCCCGGCTATCTGAAAACACCACCTGGCTACTTTTACGGGTAGTCTGCGGAAGTGGGGACGTAATCGCCACTTTTTGGTTCATCAACGCGTTTAGTAAAGTCGACTTGCCAGTGTTAGGTCGACCAACGATTGCCACTCGGCCAAATTTTAATAACGTATTATTCATACATATATTTTATCCTAATAAACCACAAAAGGGTTTTTTATTATTGACACTTAGCACCACCTTTGGTAGACTGCTAATCATGACTGAAAACAACACCGTTGTCTTAGAACCAATTAAAAAAGTCTTGCCACTAATTCCTCTTCGAAATTTAGTATTATTCCCCTCAGTTGAGACCTCACTTTTTTTTGGACGTAAAGAATCAATGAATTCGTTACTTTATGCCTATGATAACACCAATAAATTAGTCATTGTTACCACCCAGCAAAATTCCAAAACCGAAAAACCTGAACTTGCCGACCTTTATACCGTTGGAGTCTTGGCCAAAATCGAACACATCCTTCATACCGATGGTAGTTTACACGCCATAGTCAAGGGTATTTCTCGAGTCAACATTACCAAGCTTGTCCAATCAGAACCGCATTTTTCTGTCGAGTACGTCGATCTGCCGGTTATCTCTGAGTCTTTAACCGATATCCAGCAATCCGCCGAAGTATTGTTAGATCAACTTAAAAAAGCTTTTGCCATGGGTCGTCAGTTTGACTTACCCGCGATGATGCAGCTTAGTACTGGTGTTAGTAGTAGTGACTTAGCCGATCAAGTCTGTTTTTCAGTTAATGCCAAGTTGCCAGAAAAACAGCAGTTGCTAGAGACGTTGTTAGTTAGCCAACGGCTAAGAGGAGCTGCCGAGTATTTAGTAAAGGAGATGAAGGTGGCCGAACTTGAGCGTTCCATTGAAGATAAGACTCAAGAAAAATTCAATGTCGGCATGAAGCGAAATGTCTTAGAAGAACGCAAACGCCAAATCGAAAAAGAACTCAAAAAATTAGGCTCAGAGGCGAGCACTGATACCAGTGATTTGCGACGCAAAATCAAAAAATCACTTATGCCCAAAGCTATCAAAAAGAAAGCCCTCAAGGAGTTAGCTAGACTTGAAGAAATGGGTAGTATGTCTCCTGAAGCAGGTTATATTCGAACATATTTAGAGACAATTGTCGAAATGCCCTGGGGAAAATATGGCAAATCATCTTTGAGTATCAAACAAGCCGAAAATATACTTGACGATGATCATTATGGTCTTAAGGATGTTAAAGAAAGAATACTAGAATATTTAGCTGTATTAAAATTAAAAGAAGCCGATAAAAAAAATAAAGATGCGGTATCGACTGCCAACATTTTATGTTTTATTGGTCCTCCTGGCGTTGGAAAAACTTCGCTTGGTAAGTCTATTGCCAAAGCTTTAAATCGTTCTTTTATTCGTGCTTCACTTGGCGGCATTCGTGATGAGGCCGAAATCAGAGGACATCGACGCACGTATGTTGGTGCCATGCCTGGTCGAATTGTTAAAGGATTAAAAGATGCCAAGTCAATGAATCCAGTGTTTATGCTCGATGAGGTTGATAAAATTGGTGCTGATTATCGGGGAGATCCATCGGCCGCTTTACTCGAGACCTTGGATCCCGAACAAAATCGTGAATTTTCAGATCATTATCTTGATTTTCCTATCGATTTATCAAAAGTATTCTTTATTCTAACTGGCAACGAGATTGGTTCAGTTCCTTATGCCCTTCGTGATCGTCTCGAGGTTATAAATTTTTCCGGCTACACCCAAGAAGAAAAATATAATATTGCCAAAAAATATTTGATCAAAAAAGAATTATCTGCCAATGGTCTTCGAGAAAAGGATATCGTTCCACTCAAAGACGAAACATTAAGATTAATTATCGATAAATATACTCGTGAAGCCGGAGTTCGTTTACTTGAAAGGACTATCGCAACATTATTCCGTAAGGTGGCCAGAAACATAGTCTCCAAAAAATCAAAACAAGTCGATTTAAATGATTTAAAAATAATTCACAAATATTTAGGTCCAGAAAGATTTGCCTCTCAATTAAAAGGCAAAAAAGATGAAGTCGGTGTTAGTACTGGTCTGGCCTGGACTAGTGTGGGTGGTGATATTTTATTTATCGAAGTCAATATTATGCCCGGAAAAGGATCTTTACTTTTAACCGGAAAACTCGGTTCAGTCATGAAAGAGTCGGCACAAGCCGCAGTTTCTTTTGTCAGAAGTCAAGCCAAACAATGGGGAATTAAACAAGATTTTCACAAAATTGATATCCATATTCATGTTCCCGAAGGAGCCACTCCTAAAGACGGCCCTAGTGCCGGTGGTGCTATTACCACCGCTCTTGTTTCCGCCCTAAAAGAAATACCTATGCCTCGCGATATTGGTATGACTGGCGAAATTACCCTTCGGGGTAATATTCTAGAAATAGGTGGACTTAAGGAAAAATCAATCGCTGCTCATCGAGCTGGACTCAAGACCATATTTATTCCTAAGGACAACCTCAAGTCATTAGTCGATGTTCCCTCTGAAGTAAAAAAAGCCATAAAATTTATTCCAGTCGAACACTATTCCGAAATCTACAAAAAAATTTTTAAGAAATAGCTTCTCCAGCAATTAAATAATAAAATAAGTATTCATTGATATTGACGACGTTTAAATTACTAATGACCAGGAAGGCAATGAAGCACAATAAGTATTTTTGTTTATAATATATTTTTTTTACGATTAAGATCATAATTGTTAAATATAAAAATAATCCGATTGTTCCGCTATTTACAAATATTTCCACTAATTCATTATGAGCTTTGTCGACCCTGATATTTTTTAAATCAAAATCATTCGATTTTAGAGTCGATTGAAATGCTAGTTCAAAGTTTTCAAGTCCCCATCCCAAAAAAGGTTTTGTAAATCCTGCCTCTATTCCTTTAGTCCAAATATTAAATCGGTTATCAAAATGAGAAGTTTCTTTATTGGGATATACTGCCAAAAAACATAATATCAAGATAGCAAATATTCCAAGTTTACAAAATATATTTTTAACTTTAAATAATATTGTTAGTCCGCATATAATGCCGGCAGCAATTATCGCCGACCTTGAACCGGTCAGAACAATAGCTACTAATATCAACGTTTTTAAATAGATATTATTTAAAAAAGGCAAACTCATAGCCAGAAAACCCCCGCTAAAATTTGGATTTCCGAGTAGTCCCTTACCATTAAAGTTTCCAGTATAAATAAACTCTCCGAAGGTAAATAGTGCCACTACTATTGATGCCAAACCTATATATTTATCTTTACTTTTACTCAGGCTAAATAATATAGCTATCATCACATATGAAAGTTGAGTTACCCAACCTTGATATCGGTATTGAATCCCAAACAAACTAGCTAAAGGTCTGGCTCCTGCAACAGAACTAATAAATTGTGCCGACAATAGCAATAAAAACAACAACACAATTCTCATGTCTATTTTCTTATTGTTGTGTATACCATATCCAACGTATCCAAAGTACGCTATTGTAATTAAAATGAATAATATTACTTTGAAAAATTCGATTCTTTCAGGTATTCCAGGCCAATACAGAATCGGTAGAAATATCCATATAAATTTAAAAAACCAATCATCTATGAAATCCAAATTTAGCTTCATGTTCCTATTTAGTATACGTCATCCAGTTACATTTTTTCCAAAGTCTCGATACCCAAAATTTGCAGTCCGACTTTAATTATTTTTGCGGTGACTTTAGTTAAAAATAATCTTTTATTTTCTTCTGGTTCGCCAATTATTTTGCATATGGCATAAAACTCATTATATTTTCTGGCTAAATTCAACAGATATTCAGCCAATACTGCTGGTGAAAATCTTTCACCTGCCTCAATAATTTTTTCGGAAAATATATAAAAATATCTTAATAATTTTATTTCTTCCTCGTCAAACTTCTCATTGTTTGGAAATTGTAGATTTGTTTCTTGTGATTTCGACAATACACTTTTCGCTCTGGCGAAAGTATATTGGAGATATGGTGCCGAGTTACCCTCCATGCTCATTATTCTGTCCCAATCAAAAATAACATCTTTTTTTGGGTCACTTGCCAAATCATTAAATTTTATCGCTCCGATAGCCACCGTTTTAATCGACTCGACATCATTGTCGGGAGCTATTTTTTTCGCCTGTTCCATGGCGGTATTAATGATATCTGACAAGTGAATTGTGTCACCGCTCCTCGTCGAAAATTTTCCAGTTTTCCAACGGATAAGTCCGTGTCCGATATGAACATAATGTTTGTCCCAGCCGACAAGTTTAGCCGCCGCAAAAACTTGTTTAAAATACAAACTTTGTTCCGATCCAACTTCATAAATAAATAAATCAGGATTCCAAGTTTCAACTCTAAATTTAATTGTCGCCAAATCTCTCGTAAAATACGTCGTCGCCCCATCAGATTTTAACAATATCGCCGGTGCCAGTTCTGGCAGTTCTACAATTTCGGCCCCCTCACTTTTCTGAGTAAGATTTTTTTCTTTCAACAAGTTGACAATTTCAGCCAATATATTTTCATAAAAAGCCTCACCATAAGCATAATCAATTTTTACTCCCAGAAGTTCGTAGACTCGGTTAAATTCCTTTAGGGATATATCGACACATTTTTGCCATATATCACGAGCTTCTTTGTCACCCTTCTCCAATTTAGCAAACCACTCCCTGGCTTCGTCTACCAGTTCCGAATTTGATTCAGCTTCCTTATGAAATCGGACATAAAGTTTTTCCAATCCCTCAATCGTTTCCTCCATTCCCCAATGCTTAATTGCGGTAATCATCTTTCCAAATTGTGTGCCCCAGTCACCCAAATGATTATCACCAATACATTTCCATCCCAATGTTTGGTAAATATTATACAGTGCTTGTCCAATATTAGTCGATCTTAGATGTCCAATTCCAAACGGTTTTGCAATGTTTGGTGCTGAATAATCAATCACCACAGTTTTGTTTTTTCCAATTTCGCTCAATTCAGTTTTAAATCCATCGTTCAAAATATTTATTGCCTCGCCAACCAAAACATTTTCTTTGATCCATAAATTACTAAATCCTGCCACTTTATCCACTTTTTCGATAATATCAAGATTTGAAATGTCAATATCTCCCCGAACCGCATAATCCCCAAATTTTTCTATTGCTGGATGTTCAAGTTTTGATTCGATCTTATTATCTTCGAGCCAATTTTGAATTTTCGCCTTAATCATAGTTGAATTTTAACCTAATTTGCTAATATTTAAAATAGTTATAGAATTTACATATGGAAAAAAGTCTGCCTGTAATTCCAAAGGTTGTCGATGGAAAACGAATTTTTAGTGTTAGATGCGCTACTTGCGCCGATGTCAGGCCGGTATCATTTACGGAAAAAGGATCACCTACTAGCGGTTTAATTTGTTCTTCCCCGCAGACTAATCAATATTCCGACGAAGAGGGGATTTTTCCACCTCCTACTGGCCAAATAGTCCAAAGATTTAACTATTGTGGTGTTTGGAGAAAACGATAATGAAGCCAATAGCCGATCTAACCAAATCAGAAATATCCAACATAAAATTAATTGCCTTTGATAGTGATGGAGTTTTGGCTCAAAAGGGGACAGATATAAAACAATCGCCGGGATTTTATTCACAGCAAACGTATTTAATCAATTCTGAGGTGTTAGACAAATTAAATGTATTAAAAAAACATTTTCATATTGTCATCAATAGTGGTCGTAGTAGTTTATATTTGACTCAAATATACCAGGATATTCTCTGGGATAACCTTACTATCATTTCCGAAATCGGAGCATTTTTTGCCGGCAACGGGTTTATGGTTCAGACCGATGTTTTAAATAAAACTGAGTTGGAGACTATCAAATTGATTCGCCAAAAATTATCCTCATTTATTGGCGATTCTCGAGTCGAGGGGTTTGAACCAAAACAGTTTTTAACAACTCTTCATTGCCGGCAAGCTGTGCCCGAAATTGAAGCAATAATTAAAGAGTTAGATACACAAGACCAGTTCTATTATCAATGGAACGAAGAAGCCTACGATATCAATTCCAAGAAATTTACCAAATCAATCGCTCTGGGTAAATTATTAAAACTCAAGGGGCTTTTGCCCGAAAACGTGATTACCGTTGGCAATGGTATCAATGATTCTGACCTAACTGTTGGCAAAACTATTAATATTAGTACCGATCCAATACATTTGCAAACTGACGACTATTTTGCCGATGGTGAACATTTAGGCGCCATCAGAATCCTAGATCATCTCTTGAGTCTGATTTAATATTTCAATCCATTATCTTTTAGACTCTTTTTGAATAGTTTTCCAATGATACAAATACAGTGGTAATCCAACCGAAATCATTGACACTGCCGTTATTAGTTGTCTTTGCTGATTGCGTTTAGTTTCCCGGTCTTGTCTCGCTTGGATAACTTCCGCCGATTCGACCACCACACTTCCTTCTTTTATTGGTGAACTGGGATAAATTTCGTATCGGTCCACATCTTTAAATACAAATACCTTCAATCCCAAATCCACCATTTGAATACTCCCAATCACTACAATTAACAATCCCACAAACGAAAATAAATACAAATACAACAACCTTAAATTAAATTTCATAATTAATGTTATCATGAGTTAGATTTAGTTATTTTTAATTCATAATTAATAATTTTTAAACTATGGCATTTTCAATCAATCTAGCAATCATTACTGGCAATGTCACTCGGGACCCTGAACTTCGTTTCACACCATCGGGTTCGGCTGTGTGTAGCTTTGGTGTTGCTACCAATCATTCAGTCAAAAAAGATGACCAGTGGACGGACATTCCTACTTTTCACAATATTGTCATGTGGGGTAAGCCGGCTGAATACATCGCTAATACCATCAAAAAAGGCATGAAAGTTTCACTTACAGGTCGCATCGACAATCGTCAATATGACGCCAAAGATGGTACAAAAAAATATATTAGTGAAATTGTAGCTGACACGGTTATTCCTTTTACCGAACACAAATCCTCATCAATTAGTAATGATATGCCTACCGTGACCCAAGAAAAACCAACTCAAACTGAAGATAAAATAGAAGATATTATCATTCCCGACGAAATGCCTTTTTAGTCGTCGTCTTTTTCTTCTTTTCGGTGATATGTGTTGGTCACTTGGGGTTTACCGCTAATTGATATATCGCTGCCTGTATATACATATTTATTCATCCAATCTATTTTATTGCCATGTCTTGATTTGTAAATATCTGACATGTCAGTATTACAGTTAAAGATATTTCCACCCGAGTGTGTTGTCGCAAGTTCAGTTACGTTATATCTAATCCCGTTTACCGTTACCAAACACAAATCATCATTATTTGACTTAGTTGGGGTATTAAAATATGTTTTTTTAAAGACAATTCCTAACGTCAACACTGTTGACAATATTACCAACAATATCAATGCTTTCTCCATAAAATAATCTTATCAGAGTTTAACTTACAACAAAACCACCGACTTTTACCACTGTTCCTTTAGTTATCACCGAGTTATATTCTATTGTCAAATGATGCAATTCACAAATTTGTTTAACTAGTGACATTCCGATTCCAAAGCCTTGTTTCTTAGAAACTTCGGGCGAACGAAAGAAGCGGTCAAATATTTTCAATAAATCCATTTGGCTCATACCTATTCCATAGTCTTTTACACTAATCGTCACAATTTTATTATCGTCAACCGCTACCTCGATATCAATCGATGTGTCTTTACGTCCATACTTAATTGCATTTGAAATTAAGTTTGACAATATCAGTCGAGTGCAAGCCGCATCGCCTGCTATTTTTAAATTCAAAGGACAACTAACGTTAATTTGCATATGGTGATTATTTAGATCTTCTTTGTACAAATCACTTAATTCAACTATCAGATCAGCTATTAAAATCGGTAAAATTTGTAGTT
>Ga0172375_10002440_pt1 | contig 28904 bp, 25 predicted proteins | sample LakKiv1m_FD_114537 | JGI IMG/M metagenome (GOLD analysis project Ga0172375, IMG submission 114537) | Freshwater microbial communities from Kabuno Bay, South-Kivu, Congo - kab_092012_11.1m | ecosystem: Environmental > Aquatic > Freshwater > Lake | place: Democratic Republic of the Congo... | reverse complement strand
TCTGCTTCTATATTTACCCTAAGCAATGGCTCTGTATTTGATGGCCTAACATTGAGCCACCAATCTTTGTACCACACCGTAACTCCATCATAAAACTCTTGTTTTCCGTCATTATATTTGGCTTTTACTTTATCTATTATTTCTTGTTTATTTTCCACTCTATAATTTGTTTCGGGAATTCTATAATATTTATAAACTTCATTCACCATTTCTGAAACTTTTTTATTTGATTCAGAAACAATCTGCAAAAGAGTTAAAAACGCAAAAAGCCCGGAATCACAATAAAAATTATCTCTAAAACAATAATGAGCCGAAGGATGCTCTCCCCCAAAAACGCCATTGCTGTTTATGAGTTCTGTTTGCACGTTTACAAAACCAACTGCTAATCTTTTAGGTTTTCCTCCTAATTTTTCTATCCATTCTGTTACTGCTCGCGAACATGGCACAGTGAAAGGAATTGTAATGCCGGGGTTTGTTTTCAAAAAATGTTCTGCCATAAAAACCAGCGAGATATCGCCACCCACCAAACTCCCCTTTTCATCAATTAAGCGCATTCTGTCTCCATCGCCATCAAAAATAAACCCAAAATCAGCTTTCTCTTGTTTTATTTTTTCAGATACCTGATCTGAAGCTCCGGGCTCTAAAAAGTTTGACGGATGCGCCGGGAAATTACCGTCTAATTTAAAGTTTAATGGCATAATCTTAACAGGCAAATATTTTTCAACCATCGGAATCATTTTGCCCGTCATGCCATTACCGGCATCAATTACAATCTTAAATGGTTTTATTTTTTTGGTATTTGAAATCGTTGTAGCCAGCTTTATATAATCTTGCCATACGTCTAATTTTTTGATGACTCCTGTTTTGGATTGTTTACTAAAACTTTCAGACAAAACAACATCGGCTATATCTTTTCCTCTTATCATGCGTACAGTTTTACCATATCGGCATACAATTTTTAAGCCATTGTATTCTTTTGGATTGTGACTGGCTGTAACCATTACTCCGGCATCAAATTTTTTAGCCCCCACACTATAATACATAAGCTCGGTTACAACCTCACCAATATCATAAACATTGGCTCCTTGGCTCAAAATGCCATCGATAACCGCCTTGTGCAATTGTAGCGATGATAATCGCATATCGCGCCCCACGGCCACTTTTTTTGCTTTGGTAAGGCTTACAATAGCCCTGCCAACAGCGTAAGCTGACTCTTCGTTGAGCTCTGAGGGATAAATACCCCTAACATCGTACGATTTGAATATAATAGGATTGATTTTCATGATTACTAAATTATCTCACAAAACCCCTTGATTTTTCAAGAGCAGGGTGCTATACTAGCACTATGAAAACATACGAACTAACATACATAATTTCTCCCGCAATAACATCGGAGGAAGCTCTGGCAAAGGCCAAAGAAATAGAGTCTGCTATACAAACAAAAGATGGCGTTATAAATAGCCACACAAATCCATCGGCTAAACCGCTTTCATATCCTATAAAAGGTTCTGCTTCTGGATTTTTTGGTATTTTGGAGTTCCAACTAGAACCAGAAAAAATGCCGTCTGTTGCCGATATTCTCACTAAAGATAAAAAAATAGTCCGCCATTTAATTACAACCAAAGAAAAAGCCAGAATCAGAAAAGAAAGAAAACCCAAAAGCTTATTGCAAGAAAAGCCAGCCATAGAGCCCACAGGATTAGAAGCCACCTCGCAAAGCGAGGCGAGCCTCGCTCCTTCGGAGCAGGAGTCAGCATCAAAGAAAAAGACTACAAAAGAGAAGGTTGAACTCAAAGATATAGAACACGAATTAGACGAAATATTAGGTTAATAAAAACTATGAACCTAAATAAAGCATTTATTTTAGGAAACGTCACAAGAGAACCAGAAGTAAGGTCTTTGCCATCCGGCCAACAGGTTTCTAATTTCGGTATTGCAACAAATAGATTTTATACTGATTCTTCGGGCAAAAAACAGCAAAGCGCCGAGTTTCACAATATTGTATGCTTTGGAAAACTTGCCGACACCAGCGCCAGATATTTGCACAAAGGATCATTGGTTTTTATAGAAGGAAGAATCCAAACAAGAAACTGGACAAATTCACAAGGACAAAAACAATATAAAACAGAAATAGTTGCCGAAGGTTTACAACTGGGCCCTCGTGGAGCAGGCCAAAGCACAGGATACTCAAATTACCAAAGACAAGAGCCCGCCTCTCGCCCTGAAGGGTCCCCCGACTCCGGCACAGCAAAGCAAGACGACATACCAATTATTGAGGAAAATTACATAACGCCAACAAACGAAGAGTCAGAAAATAAATCTGTTTCGCTTGGAGAAGACAGCGCTACAGATGAAATAGACGTAAAAGATATACCATTTTAAAAATTAAAATCATGTGTTATTTTTGCCAAAAAAATCAAGACTTAATAGATTACAAAGACACCGAATTGCTGTCTAGGTTTATTTCGGGCTTTTACAAAATAAAGGCCAGAAAAAAAACAAACCTTTGTTTGCATCATCAAAAGAAAATAGCGACAGCAGTAAAAAGGGCACGCCAACTGGGCCTGCTCCCCTACACCCCTAAGTAATTTAAAACCCCGTTATACGGGGTTTTTTAATGCAGCGGTTTTGATTTCTTTTGCCAGGGCTTTGTCCTCTTTGATTGCTTGGCGAGCTGCTTCCACACCAACGCCAATTTTCCTCTCGCCAAAAGAAAATGTATTACCGGTTTGCTTTAATACTCCTGTATTTAACCCAACTCGCAAAACATCGGCTGAAACAGAAATTCCCTCGTTATAATAAATATCAAATTCTGCTGTGCGGAATGGAGCTGCCACCTTATTTTTTACAACTTTGGCTTTTACCCTGTTTCCAATTATTTCATCACCACTTTTTATTTGAGCGGTTCTGGTTAAATTAATTCTTACCGAAGCATAAAACTTTAATGCCAATCCGCCGGGAGTTGTTTCGGGGTTTCCAAACACCATGCCAACTTTCATTCTAGTTTGGTTAATAAATATAAGAACAGTTTTTGTTTTAGCAATTAGGGCTGATAATTTTCTGCATGCTTGGCTCATAAGTCTTGCCTGCAAACCAATATGCTGGTCACCAATTTCCCCTTCAATTTCTCTTTGAGGAGTTAAGGCAGCAACCGAGTCAACAACAATAACATCTATATTTCCGGTTTTAATCAGTGTTTCAACAATCTGCAACGCTTGTTCACCGGAGTCTGGCTGAGAAATAAGCAAATCTTCTGTATTTACTCCAATTCTTTTTGCATAATCTGGGTCCATTGCGTTTTCGGCATCTACAAATGCGCACACTCCGCCTTTCTTTTGGGCCTCGGCAATTACATGCAAAGACAAAGTTGTTTTACCCGATGATTCGCCTCCATATATTTCAACAATTCTACCCCTTGGCATTCCACCAACTCCCAAAGCCAAATCCATGCCAATAGAACCGGTTGGAACTGCATCTACATCAACTGCCCTTACTTCTCGCATTTTCATAATTGCTCCCTCGCCAAAGCGCTCTTTAATTTCATCTACAGCTCCCTGCAAAATTTTATCTTCCTTCTCCTTCTCTTTTTCTACGTTTATAGTTTTTATATTTTTATCTTTTGCCATATTAAATTCGTTAATTAAATATATCAATTGTATTTTTATCTTAAGTAAATTACCCTCCTCCCAAAGAATATCCAGAGTATCTACAGGTCTCTTTATCAATCTGGATTGTAGTAATATATTTCATTCCGTTTTTCTGACCGGAATATTGAAAATTATAATTTAAAATTAAGTAATTACCGTAATCTTCACTTTGTGTTTCGAAAATTGGAGAAGCATACATTTCTTTTATTTTTGTATCAGCTACTAATTTTGCTTTATTAACTGTGCATAAAGGATTTAAGCACCTTGCAGTGTTAGCGTCTGTACAAGTTGGCTCGTTCTTAGAACTAACTGGCACGACTTGCGGCACAAATTGTTGTGGACAAGTTTGCCAATCATTAGTAGAAAAATTACCGATCTTCCAATTTTTTAATATATTTGTTAAATCAGTTATTCGAAATGGACACTCATCTTTAGTGAACCCTCTATATACAATGCAGTTATTATTTTGTAATCCTTTTATTTCAAAAGATGTTCCATAATCACTAGTATAGGTTGATATGGCACATGTTTTTGATGCATTTATAAAACAATCTATATTTCCACCACAAGTAATGGGACTACTCGAAGAACCTGCTGAAATAATATTTTTATTTGTTTCTAAGAATTTAAAGAAGACCTTACTAACGTCTTGAATATATGGATATTCTTCATCGTTATAATCTTGAACGGCTACTATTTTAGAAAATACATATTTGTTATTTTTGCCGACTACATCATTAATCCAATCACACATTACTGCTTTTCCGTTCAAACAAGGTGCAGCATCTTTCTCCCATTGCAATCTATCCTTTATAGATATATTGAATAAGCAACTATAACCTGGAATTGTTTTAGTTATTGGGTTTAGTATTTTTATACAGAATGTTATTTTGTTAGGACTCTCTCTTGTAATAAACCCACTCCAAGAATCAGGAAGTTTCAATTCAAAGCCGTATTGCGTGTTTATGTATGTCTGCCAATCTTCGGTTCCGTTTACTATGGGCGCTTCGACAGGAGTATTTTTTGGGGCATTTTCTGCCAAATACTGCCAGACAAAAACTCCGCCAAAAAGCAAAATTGTGACTACAACAATAATTACTATTCCAACAAAAGTTGGAATATGTTTTTTTGGTTTATCTAACAACGGCCTATCTGACGCATAATTTGTGTTTTCTTCTGTCATATATTTGTTTAAGTTATATTTTAAAACCTATTTCTTTTTTAGGTTTAATTTTATCTTCTAACAAATAACCTATTGTGTCAAAGATTTCTTTTATTTTTCCATCATACTTTTTCTCCATATCAATTATTTTCCTCTGCAATGCTTCATTTGTCGCCAAAAGCTCCCTAATTTTTACAAAAGTTCTGATTATTTGAATGTTCACGTTAATCGCCCGATCACTATTTAACACACTCGCGAGCATAGCCACGCCTTGCTCGGTAAATGCATGGGGTAGCTTTCTGAATCCCATTTTAAGTGATTTGGGCTAAGAATTGGATGTTGCAATTTGCAATATCCAATTCTTAGTCTCTTCCTTGCTTAATTGAAACATAAAATCGCCCGGAAATCTTTTAATGTTTCTTCTAACAGCTAAATTCAAATTTCCGGTACTAACACCATAAAGCGTAGCTAAATCGCGATCTATCATAACCTTTCTGCCACGAATAATGTAGATTTTACTTACAATTCTCTCGCTTGGAATTATAGTCGAACTATTTCCCATAATTTTATTTAATTGCACGACTCTTCCCACTGGCGCAGACATTTTTGTTTTGGTTCGCACCAAGAATATCCCGCAGAACCAATGCATCCATGTTCATCTCTATCGCCACCTACAATATTATTTGTAGAATCCGGAACTGGTCTTCCAGGAAAACAAAACGGAGGCCGACATGGAAAGTTGTTTGGGTTGATTTTCAAATAAATTAATACACCCACAACTATCAAAATCGCAATAACTAATACAACTATTAAAAACTTATATATATTCTTCATAATTAACTGTTAAATATTATACTTGCTTCCAATTTTCGCTGTTTTCCTCTTCGGAAGCATTTTCTTCGGGTTTAGCGTCTTGATTAACAGGCCTATCAGAATCATCTTCTGTGGCTTCTTCTATATTTGAAATTGAATCTTGGTTTTGCCCGTGAGGGGCGCCGGTGTCTCCATAAACTTCGCGGGGTTTGGCTCCATCAGCCGGACCCACAATACCTCTTTCTTCTAAAATATCAATTAAACGCGCTGCCCTAGAATAACCTATTCTTAATCTTCTTTGCAAAAACGAGGCAGATGCTTTTTTTGTTTCAATAACAATTTTTTTAACCTCCTCAAAAAGTGGATCTTCATCTGCTCCGCCAAAAAACTCTGCTCCCCCATTTGTGGCCGCAGAAGCTTCTGTTTTTTCTAAGCTTTCTTCCAAGCTCTGGCTAAGAGCTGCAGCAGGGTCGCCCAGCTTTTTACCTTGTTCAATAATAAATCCGGCGACTTTTTGAACTTCTTTTTCAGAAATGTAAGGGCCTTGTATTCTAGTAATTTTGGCTGATTTAGCTGACAAGAAAAGCATATCACCTGCTCCAATAAGTTTTTCAGCTCCCGAAGTATCAATAACTGTTCTTGAATCAACTTGCGAAGAAACTTGAAAAGTAACTCTGGTTGGCACATTGGCTTTAATTAAACCCGTGATAACTTCCACCGATGGCCTCTGCGTTGCCAACACTAAGTGTATACCAGTTGCCCTTGCCATTTGAGCCAATCTTACAACCCCTGCTTCAATTTCCCTTCCTTTGGCTGCCATTAAATCTGCCAATTCGTCTACCACAAACACAATATATGGCATTTGAAGACCAGAGGCAATAATTGATTTATTTGAGTTATAAGAAGCAATATTTCTGGCAGGAACTTCTGAAAATACTTCAAAACGTCGTTCCATTTCATGCGCTAACCACTGCAAAGCATTTATAGTTTTTGTTGCGTCATAAATGACCGGGCACAACAAATGCGGAATATCGTTATAATGCTGGAACTCAACTCTTTTTGGGTCAACCATAATTAACCTAAGTTGGTCTGGTGTGCACTTGTAAAGCAAACTCAAAACAAGAGTATTCAAAAAAATTGTTTTACCTGTACCTGTAGCTCCTGCAACCAAAACGTGCGGACCGTCTGTTATATCAGTAAACACAGCCGATCCTGAAACGTTTCTACCCAAAGCAACAGTTAACGGACTTGCAGGATTCTGATAAGCAGTTTGCGTGATTAAATTTCTAAGAGTAACAATTGACCTTACCTTATTGGGGACCTCAATACCCACCAAAGATTTACCGGGAATTGGTGCCTCAATTCTAATTGGGTGAGCTGCCAAAGCCAAAGCCAAATTTTGGTTTAAAGTTGTTATTTTAGAAAGCTTTACCCCTTCAGCTGGCTTAAACGCATATTGAGTAACCGTAGGCCCAATATTTACCTCTGCCATTTCAACAGGAATCCCAAAGTTCTCAAGGGTATTCTTTATTATCATTGAGTTCTCTTTGATATTCCCCGATGTCGGCGCTGCTTCGTTTTTATTCAGCAAATCAAGCGGAGGTAACACATAGTTTCCCTTAATGCTTTTCCCTTGCCTCGCCGAAGCTTCAGCGGAGGCGGGCGATTCATCTTGACCACGCTTAAACAAAGCGAGTTTAGACGCGGGCTTTTTCTCTTCTTTCTTTTCTTGGTCTTTTTCATTGTCTAATCCTTTTATTTTCATCTCCGAGATACCACTCTGTTTATTAACAGCAAACCCGGCTTCTTCTCCCTTTTCCCTTTCCCTAAGCTGAATTTCTTGCCATAAAAATTGAGAAAAAATAAATAACCCAATAAGCAATACTGCACCAAATACTATATTTGCAACCAATACACCAAAAAGTCCGACAAGCAATTTTGCAAGCCAGAAACCAATCCAACCACCGCTACTTTGCATAACTGAAAGCACTCCAGATACTCCTATCAACGAGACTACAACAGCCAAAAACATTGCCAAATCTTTGCCTTTTTTGCGTGTCTTTATAAAAATCAGGCCTGCAACAAGCAAAAACAAAGGAATTGCGTAAAAAGCCCGGCCAATCAAAAAGATAAATGCTTTTGCAAATAACTCTCCGGCATAGCCTGCTTTGTTGAGCTGAGGGAACGACAAAATAATAATTATAGCAATCAAAAATAGTAAAATGGCTTTTATCCAGCGCTTTGTCCATGAAGCCAAAATAGTGTCTTTTTTTACTTTTTCGCTGTTACGATTGCTTTTTTCTTTGTTTTCTTTTTCTCTGTTTTTGTGTCTTGCCATGTTCAATTATTATATCACAATAAAAAAGCGTCCTACAAGGGCGCTTTTTTAACTCCCCGCCAAAAGTCCGATGGACATTTAGGCGGGCCCGTCAAAATGCTTTAGCTTTTGTCGGGTTTTTCCTTTGGCTTTGGTATAAATCCTGTACCAACTGGAATAAGTTTACCAATAATAACGTTTTCTTTTAATCCGCGGAGTTTGTCTTCTTTACCCTCAAGAGAAGCTTTGATAAGCACCCTAGAAGTTTGCTGGAAAGAAGCTGCCGACAAGAAAGATTCTGAATTCAAGGCTACTTCTGAAATTCCCAAAAGTATCTGCACTCCGGCAGGTAAACTCTTCTTTTCAGCCTTAAGACGTGCTACCTCTTCGTTGAATATTACATTCTCAACCACCTCTCCCCTAATCCAGTTAGATTCTCCTTCTTCCTTGACGCGTATTCTAGAAAACATCTTTTGGATTATAAGTTCTATGTGCTTATCGTTGATATCAACACCCTGTGAAGAATAAATTTTCTGCACCTCCTGTAAGATATATCTTTGAGTTGCCTCTAATCCTGCGGTCTTATATAGTTTTCTCAAATCCAAACTTCCTTCACACAAAGGCTGACCTTCTTTTATCTCCTGACCTTTTTGCACCAAAATAGCAATACGACCCGGAATTTTGTATTCCATTGTATCCTTCTTTGAACCCGATTTTTTATCAGGCTGTATTTTTACAAGTCTTTGCTCTTCGTCAATAGAAATAACTTTTCCGTCAGTCAAAGAAACAATAGCTTCTCCTTTTGGAGCGCGAGCTTCAAAGATTTCTTCAACTCTTGGCAAACCTTGAGTAATATCTCCGGCTCCGGCAATTCCTCCCAAATGGTGGGTACGCAAAGTAAGCTGAGTTCCGGGCTCTCCAATTGCTTGAGCGGCTACAATTCCAACCGCTTCCCCAAGCTTGATTTGACTATTTCGTCCCAAATCCCACCCATAACACTTTTGACAAACTCCTTGAGATGCCCTGCATGTGAGCGGAGAACCTACAACAACTCTCTCTATGTTTTGCGCTTCGGCAATTGTTTTAGCGGTCTTCCAATCGATAACTTCATTTTTCTTAACCAAAGTTTTACCCCCCACCTCCACCGACTCCAAAGCGGTTCTACCTACAATTTTGAACACAAAATCTTGCCCGATAATTGATGAATCTTTTTTATAAACTGTAAGCCCGGTCTTATCTCCGCAATCATCTTCGGTAACAATCACGTCATGGGCTACATCTACCAATCTTCTTGTAAGATAACCGGCAGATGATGTTCTCAAAGCTGTGTCGGCAGTACCTTTTCTGGCTCCGTGCGTTGAAATAAAATATTCCAATACATTGAATCCTTCTGCAAAAGATGCTTTAACCGGCAATTCAATAATATCTCCAGAAGGACTATTCACCAACCCCTTCATTCCGGCCATCTGCACAGGCTGTGCCCATGTAGCTCTAGCTCCGGCAGTAATAATTGTTACAACCGGTCCATCTTGCGGAAGACCTGTTTTAAGCAAAGCTTCTATTTTTGACTTCACTCCCTGCCAAATCAAAATCTTTTGAGATGTTTTTTCTTCACCTGACAGCAAACCTTTTTCATAATGGCTGTCTATTTGCTTTACTTGCTTTTCAGCTTCTTCAACCAATTTAGCCTTTTCTTTCGGCACAATTAAGTCGTCCATACCCCAACTAATTCCGGACAAAGTGCAATATTCAAATCCAAGAGATTTTATTTTGTCTATAATAGCTACTGCCTGTTCGTTTGGATATTTTTCTATAATTTCTCTAACAATACCCTTAAGACCCTTGTTATCTATGAGTTTATTTATATAAGGATAATCATCGGGAAAGCCGGCGTTTAATATTAACCTACCCACATTGGTTTCAATAAGCTCGTGCTGTTCTGTTTTTGGATTAGGAACTTTTATAGCTTCATTTAGGTTCAAAAAACCATATTCTAAAGCCATTTTTGCTTCAGAATCAGAAGAATACGCCTTTATATCCCTTGGATCTTGGGGCATTTTCAATTTTGTAAGCAAATAGCATCCCAAAGCAATATCTCTAAATGGTCCCATAACGGGCATTCCGGTTGCCGGTCTCAACAAGTTAAGAGTTGAGAGCATTATTTCTCTGGCTTCCTTTTGAGCTTCTTCAGACAAAGGAAGATAAACTGCCATTTGGTCACCATCGAAGTCAGCATTAAAAGCCTCACAAACAAGTGGATGCAACTTTATTGTTTCACCTTCAATAAGTATTGGCTTAAATGCTTGTATTCCAAGTCTGTGCAAAGTTGGAGCTCTGTTCAAAAGCACCAATTTATCTTTAATTATTTCTTCTAATATAGCCCAAACTTCCGGAGTTTTTTCTTCAATAAGTCTGGCAGCTCCTCTTATATTAAAAGCGAGCTCTTTATCTAATATCCTTTTAATAACAAACGGTTTAAAAATTTCCAAAGCCATATTCTTTGGCAAACCGCATTGCGAGAAATGCAACTCTGGCCCAACTGCAATAACCGATCTTCCGGAGTAGTCTACACGTTTACCCAAAAGGTTTTGTCTGAACCTTCCTTGTTTTCCGGCAAGCATTGCAGCCAAAGATTTCAACAATCTCTTTCCGCCGGTTGTGGCAGTTGTTGTAACTCCTTTTCTCATTTCGTTATCAATCAAGGCATCAACAGCTTCCTGCAACATTCTTTTTTCGTTTCTTACAATTACCGGAGGAGCTTTTATTTCCTGCAAATATTTTAATCTGTTGTTTCTGTTTATAACTCTTCTGTACAAATCGTTCAAATCAGAAGAAGCATATCTTCCACCATCAAGCTGAACCATTGGCCTTAAGTCTGGAGGTAAAACGGGCAAAACTTCCATAAACATCCATTCGGGTCTTACGTTGGACCTCAACATGCCCTGGAAGAGTTTTAGTCTTCTTAAGATTTTCTTTCTGATTGCCGGTGGAGCCTCTTGGGCTTCTTTGGCAATGGCCTCTGTTTCTGCTTGTAAATCTATTTTGGTAAAAATATCTCTTACAACTTCAGCTCCTGTGCCGGCCTCAAATATCTCTCCGTATTTTAAAGAAAGTGTATGATATGCAACCTCAGACAAAATCTTCATTGGCTTTATATCCAAAACCTCCTCTTTGACTTTTTCTTTGGCTGATTTTAATTCATTCTTGGCAGATTCTGTATCTTCTTTTTTAACCTTTGCTTTATATTCCTGATCAACAGCTTCCAAGATAGCATCTCTGGCTTTTTCATCAACTTTTGTAATTATATAAGAAGAAAAGTAAACAACCTTTTCTAATTGTTGCGAGCTCTTATTTAAAACCAAACCCATTCTTGAAGGAACTCCTCTCAAAAACCAAATATGCGAAACAGGGGTATTGAGCTTTATATGACCCATTCTTTCCCTTCTTACAGAAGATTTTGTAACCTCAACCCCGCATCTGTCGCAAACTACGCCTTTATATCTTATTCTTTTATATTTTCCGCAGGCACATTCGTAATCTTTTTCAGGTCCAAAAATCCTCTCATCAAAAAGCCCGTCCTTTTCAGGCTTTTGAGTTCTGTAATTGATAGTCTCTGGTTTAATAATTTCTCCGTGTGACCAGGACATTACATCCTCGGGAGAAGCTATTTTAATTCTTATTGACTCTAGGTCTAATACTCGCATGTGTTTGGTTAGTTAAATTTCTTATCGTCGTAATTATCTGACTCTAGACGCGGCCTTTCTTTTACTTCAACTGACATGCCAAGCGATTTTAACTCGGCAACAAGCAAATTAAACGAGGCAGGAATATTTGGATTCCTAATTGGCTCGCCTTTTAAGATAGATTCATAAGCTGCGGCTCTTCCTTGTACATCGTCAGATTTGATAGTGAGCATTTCCTGCAAAATGTGCGATACTCCATAACCTTCCAATGCCCACACCTCCATTTCTCCAAATCTCTGACCTCCAAACTGTGCTTTTCCTCCCAATGGTTGTTGAGTGATCAAAGAATATGGCCCAATAGATCTGGCGTGAACCTTGTCATCAACCATGTGAATAAGCTTCATGACATACATATATCCTACTGTAATCGGTTTTGGAAATGGCAAACCTGTTCTACCGTCATACAAAGTTACCTGACCAGATTCTGGAAGACCGGCTTCCTTAAGTTCAGTCTTTACATCTTGCTGAGTTGCTCCAATTAAAGCTGGAGTAATAGCAATATAATTTAATTTTTTAGCAGCCCAACCAAGGTGGGTTTCCAAAATTTGCCCCAAGTTCATACGAGAAGGAACCGACAATGGCGAAATAACCAAATCAATAGGTGTTCCATCGGCTAAGAAAGGCATTTCTGCTTCCGGCAAAATCTTTGAAACAACTCCTTTGTTTCCGTGGCGTCCTACCAATTTATCTCCAACTTTGGCTTTTCTTGTTTCGGCAACTTCTACTCTAATTCTCTTTATAACACCGGGCTCTAACTTGTGGCCCAATTCTCTGGAAAATATTTTTACAGAAATAACTTTTCCTTTCTTACCGTGCTCAACTCTCAAGGAAGAATCTTTAACATCTTTGGCTTTATCTCCAAAAATAGCTCTTAGCAATCTTTCTTCCGGAGTTAATTCTGCTTCTCCTTTTGGAGAAATTTTTCCAACCAAAATATCGTTTGGTCCAACCTCGGCTCCAACTCTTACAATTCCCTCTTCGTCCAAATCTTTAAGTTTTTCTTCTCCAACATTGGGTATATCCGAAGTTGTTACTTCAGGCCCAAGTTTTGTTTCCCTAACATCGCAAGTAAAGTCTTCAATATGTATTGATGTAAATTCATCTTCTCTTACCAATTTTTCAGAAATAGTAATTGAGTCTTCAAATCCGCCACCTCTCAATGGCAAAAAGCACACCAAAACATTTCTGCCTAAGGCCAACCTGCCTTGAGAAATTGCGGCTCCATCAGCCAAAACATCTCCTTTTTTAACGCTTTCCCCCTTTTCAACAATAGGCCTTTGATGAAAACATGAATATTGGTTGGTTCTTACAAATGTCTGTAATTCATAATTCTCTTCTTGTTTCTTTCCCCCAATTTCATATTCTACCTTTATATGTTCTGAATCTACTTCTTTAATAGTTCCATTTGCTTCTGCCAAAATAACCTGTCCGGAATCTCTGGCAACATTTCTTTCTGCCCCTGTTCCAACTAATGGGGCTTCGGGTCTTATCAAAGGAACTGCTTGGCGTTGCATGTTTGATCCCATAAGCGCCCTAGAGGCGTCGTCGTGATTCAAGAAAGGAATCAAAGAGGTGGCAACAGAAATAAATTGCTTTGAAGAAACATCAATATAGTCAACTTTATCTATTTCAACTTCTTCTGGCTCACCTTTAACTCTGGCTTCAATTTTGTTTGGTTCTATTTCCGGATTTATTTTCAAAGAATCTGTTAAAGGAACAGATGCCGGAGCAATAATATGTCTTTCTTCTTCTTGAGCTGAAAGATAATCAAAATCTTCAGAAACTTTACCGTTTTTTACTTTAAAATAGGGAGCTTCAATAAATCCATAAGTATTAATTTTCGCAAAAGAAGCCAAGTGGCCAACCAATCCAACGTTTGGTCCTTCAGGAGTTTCAATAGGACAGATTCTTCCGTAGTGCGAAGGCTGAACGTCTCTAACTTCAAATCCGGCTCTTTCTCTTGTAAGTCCACCGGGACCTGTGGTTGTAAGCCTTCTCTTGTGCTCTAATTCAGCCAAAGGATTTTCGTTATCCATAAACTGAGAAAACTGCGAAGAAGCAAAAAATTCTTTTATCACAGCAATTAACGGCCTTGGATTTATCAATTGTATAGGGGTAATTGTTCCTGCTTCCAAAGTAGACATTTTGTCTTTGATAATTCTTTCCATTCTCATCAAACCAACTCTGAGCCTGTTTTGCAAAAGCTCTGATAATGTTCTTACCCTTCTGTTTCCCAAGTGGTCAACCTGATCGGGCTTGGCCAAAGGATCGTTGTTGAGTCTTATAACCTCTTTTACAACCTCAACTATATCTTCAATATGCAATATTCTATCTTCTTTGCTGATCTCTTTTTCGTGGAAATTTTTAGGAGAAAGACTTGGCAATCTTAACCATGTTTTCCAGCGCCCAACTTTTGACAAGTCATATCTGTCAAAATTGAAAAACATATTAAAAATCAAATCCTGGGCAGTGTCCGGAGTTACCAAGTCTCCCGGCCTCAATCTTCTGTAAACTTCAACCAGGGCTTCTTTTTGGTCTTTGCACGAATCTCTTTTGAGAGTTTCTTTTATATACTTTATTTCTCCTGTATCAATATCTTTAAAAGCCTTCTCAACTTTTTCTACCCCGTCTAAACCCAAAGCCATCAATAAAGTTGTTGCAGGCACTTTTCTTTTCCTATTTATTTTTACTCCTATAAAACCAGAATCTTCTGTTTCAAACTCAAGCCATGCGCCTCTGTTTGGGATTATTTTTGCTCCAAAATAACTTTTTCCACGCCAAACTCTATTGGTAAAAAATGCTCCGGGAGAACGTATAAGCTGAGACACAACAACCCTTTCTACTCCATTTACAACAAAAGTGCCCCTCTCTGTCATAACAGGGAAATCAGCAAGATAAACTTCTTGTTCTTTTACCTCTTTTGTTTTGAGGTTTACGAGTTTTATTTTTCCTCTCAAAGAGGTCTCAAGAGAATCGTTGTTTTTTTTGGCCTCAAGCCCGTTCTTGTAATTTGGCTTAGAAAGTTTGTAATCTCCAAACCAGAGCTCAAATTCTTTGCCGGTATAATCTTTAATGGGTGATATCTCCTCAAAAAGTTCTTTTACTTTTACCTTCCAAAAATCTTCCCATGTTTCCTTTTGCATTGTCAGAAGATGAGGAGTAGAAAATTGTAATTTTGACTTTGAAAAATTCTTAACCTTGCTTATAATTTCTGCCATTAAATAATATGTGCGGAGAATAGTTCTTGCCCCGCGTTAAAAATATGAACGAGAGTGAATACCCCGCCCTCTATGCTGTTGCAATGAGTAACGAGATAAATAAATTATTTACGATAAAACTTTACTTTGCCAATGCCTTTTGCTTAGAGGGCGTGGGTAAGTGTTTGACCCGCTTTAGCGGGTCTCCCTTAAACAAAAATTTCGGTGCATTACAAAACCGAAAATTAGATGTTGGATTTTCTTAAAAAAAGGTGGCCACCTTTTTGAATAGTTTTTATATAAATATAGTATAGTCTATTTTAAATTCCCTGTCAAGCCCTAAACACTATCTTCGCATCTGTATAGACTGCAAGATACCCAGAAAGATAAAATTACCAATAAGACCAGATCCACCATAACTTACAAACGGCAAATAAATACCCACCACCGGAAACACAGAAACATTCATGCCAATATTCACGAAAAACTGAGAAATTAAAATAATTGCAAAACCAGAGGCAAAAAGCCGTGGAAAATTAGACTCAGAAATTATTGCTATTCTCAAAACCTTCCATACAAGATATCCATAAGTGCCAAAGAGAATCAACACTCCCAAAAATCCCCATTCTTGAGAAATAACAGAAAAAATAAAATCTGTATGAGGCTCCGGCAAAAACCCATATTGCACCTGACTTCCCTGCGCCAATCCCTGACCAAAAATTTGACCCGAGCCTATTGATATTTTTGTTTGGTTTTGACTCCACGATGCACCAAAATAATCATAAGGAAACAAAAACGCGGTTATTCTTTCTTTTTGGTAATCTTTAAGCACAAAACCCCAAAGCGCAGCCGCAACTACTAAGAAACACAAAAACAAAATCAAAAAATGTTTTGTTTTTATCCCCGAAACCAGCAGTATGCCCAGCCAAACCAAAACCAAAACAGCTGTCCCACCAAGATCTGGTTTTATAAAAATCAACAAAGCAGGTATCAAAACATAAAACCCCGAAGCCACTATATTTCTAAACTTATACATTTCGATATGTCGCATAGAAAAATATTTCGCCAACAGAACCACCAACACAATTTTCATTGGCTCAATGGGATCTAAACTCAAAGTTCCAATTTTGTACCAGCCTTTTGTGCCTCGTATTTCTGGAGCAAAAAAATGCAACCCCGCCAAAAGCAAAATACAAATTCCGTATAAAATCAAAATTAAATAAGAATTATTTTTTAAAGCCCTATAATCAAAATAGCTCAGTAAAACCATTATCAAAAAACCTACGGCAAAAAAAATAATCTGCTTATACAGATATGAAAAATCATTTTTTGCCACGGCCACACTATATAGAGCCAACAATCCAAAAACCACCAGCATGCCCGATGGCACCACCAACCCCCAATCCAACTTTTTAAGCTGACCTGTAATTACATTCACTTTATTAAATCTAAAAATTGTTGTTCGGAGAGGATTTTTACGCCTAAACTTTTGGCCTTCTCAGCTTTGCTTCCGGGGTCTGAACCTACTATAACATAATTTGTAGCATTAGAAACAGATTCAGACATTTTTCCGCCAAGATCACGAATTTTTTCTTTTGCTTGATCACGCGACAAAGATTCCAAAGAACCCGTAAGCACAAAAGTTTTTCCGGCCAATTTTCCTGCCAATGTCCCGCGAGCAGAAGCAGATATCTTAACAAATTTTTCTAAACGCTCTAAATACTTTAAATTATTTTTATCCTCAAACCAATCATACACAGATTTCGAAACTACCGGCCCAATATCAGAAACCGAATCAAAATCTTCAAGACTCGCGTTCGTCATTCTCTTTATCGCCCCCCAGCCCGAGGCTGGTCCGCCTTGGGCGGAAAATATTCTTGCTAAATCAATGGCAGTTTCTTCACCAACGTTTCTAATCCCCAAGGCATAAATAAATTTTGACAATTCAACTTCTTTTTTACTTTGTATAGCTTTAATTAAATTTTCGGCAGATTTTTTTGCAAAGCGTTCCAAAACTGCCACATCACCCTCTTTTAATTCAAATAAATCGCTGGGGTTTTTTACTAACCCCTCGTCTAGTAATCTGTCTATAATTTTGGGCCCAAGACCATCTATATTGAATGCGTTCCTTGAAACAAAGTGGTAAAAATTTCTTCTTTTCTGGGCAAAACAATTTTTATTTGGACATCTCCAAACTACTTCTCCTTCGGGTTTTATAAGTTTAGTATTGCATTCTGGGCAATTTTTTGGCATTACAAAATCTTTTTCTTTTCCGTTTCTTAATTCTGGCAATGCTTTAACAATATCGGGTATTACATCACCTGCCCTGCCAACTATTACGGTATCTCCAATTTTTAAACCCAACCTTTTTATCTCATCTTCGTTGTGTAAAGTTGCGCGTGTAATTGTTATGCCGGTCACCTGCACCGGTTCCAAAATTGCCACGGGAGTCATAGCTCCCGTTCTCCCAACCTGCACCTGAATATCTATAATTTTGGTAGTTGATTCTGCCTGCGGAAATTTATAGGCAATGCCTCCTCTTGGAGCTTTTCCTATAATTCCCAGCTTTTCAAAAACTTTGTTATTGTTAACCAAAACAACAACTCCGTCTATTTCATAATCAAGCTTTTCTCTTTGTTTTATCCAGTTCTCTCTAAAATACAAAACTTCATCTAAACTCTTGCAATATTTGTTATGTTTATTTGTTTTAAATCCCAAATCTGCCAATATTTTGTGTTTATCCTCGTGTGTAATCTGCCCAAGGTCGGTTAGCAATTCATAGGCAAAAGAATCCAATTTTCTTGAAGCTGTTATTTTGGGGTCTAACTGTCTTATAGAGCCCGCAGCAATATTTCTTGGATTGGCATAAACCGGCAAACCCTGTTTTTGCTGTTCTTTGTTAATTCTTTCAAATTCTTTTTTGGTTATAAAAACCTCTCCCCTTACTATTATATTTTCTTTATGACTAATTTTTAGCGGAATTGCATCAATTGTTCTCAAATTGTGAGTAATATCTTCGCCTATTATGCCATCTCCTCTTGTTGAGCCTGTTTTTAAAATCCCGTTTTCGTAAACCAGTTCTATTGCCAGGCCATCTATTTTAAGTTCACAATAATAATCTATACCCGACTTTTGGTCTTCAGATAAAAGTTTAGAAAATCTTTTTTCCCAGTCTTGCATATCTTCTTTTGAAAAAGCGTCGTTAAAAGAGGTCATGCGCACAGAATGTTTCACCTTTTTAAACTCTTTTAAGGGCTCTCCCCCAATTCTTTGAGTTGGGGAATCTGAAGTTACTAAATCCGGAAATTGCTGTTCTAAATCAAAAAGTTCTTTTTTTAAAGAATCCAAAGCAGAATCAGATATTTCTTGCTTATCTAACACGTGATACAAATATCTGTGATGATTTATAACTTCCCTTAATTTATCTATTCTTTTTTCGGCTTGTTTTTTATCCATGTTTTATTCTTGTGTGAGCTGAGTTACCCCAATTCTTCTTTTCACGCCATTGTATTCTCCTTCAGATTTTATGTCTGAATAATAAGAACTGTTTGTCTCAGCTTCAACATCATAATTTTTCCCGCCAAAAGTTGTTGAAAAAGTAATTTTACAATCATCACAATCGTTAATATCACAACCGCCAACAGACCCGGGAGTATTAGATATTGTTTTACAAAAAATACTAGGGTCTCTACCGGGGAGTCCATCTTGGCAAGAAGTAGTCATATAGCACAAACCTCTCCCCAACCGATTGACACAAACATTATTTTCCATATCACATACCTGCCCGGTTCCACAATCTTCATCTGTTGTGCAAGGATCCACCGTGGGAATATCTAAAACCTGCCTATCATAAAAAAGCACTTTTTCGATACCGCTTTCAGATGCGTAAAACGCCACAATTGAATTGCTTATATTTCTTATTATTTTTGTTTGGCTATAAAGTAAAGCGCTCAAAGATACCACAACACCCAAAATTATTATAGCAATAAAAAACACAATAATTAGCGAAACGCCTGCCTGCCGATTGGCACGGCCTTTTTCTTTTTTACTTTGACCAGTCATTTTATTGCAACACATTAAGATTTCTTCTTGAAACTGTTACTTGTATTGGAAGCAATACGCCTTGATAATTTCTAACATTAAAAACAATAGTAATTCTTGGCTGTATACCGTCTGAATCTTTAGCTGCAGCGCAATTTTGAGTACTGCTACATTCGTTTGCTTGAAGACCGGGCCCTGGTTGATTAATCGCAAATTTTATTGATTCTATTTTAAGATTTTCTGAAGTCAAAGGAACTGCCGGCATTCCATTTTTTTCTTCCTTTAGTACTCCGTTTTCCAAATAAAACTCCTGGCAAGCATTATTATCATTTTGATTTATAAACTTTATTCCGTTATACTGCCCAGGAGTTCCCGTACTATAAGTTAACACAAAAATATCACCCGCATTTATAAGACAAGAATTATTTTGCGCGGTTGCTGCCATTCTAAGGGCTTTCGACATATACTCTTGAGCATAACTCATTTGATTAAATAACTGCTCATCAGATAAAATTCTTCTTTGGGTTTTGACTATTGACACAAACATACCAACAGCAGCTCCAACCATAAAAAGAAATATGGCCATAACAACTACCAACTCTATTATTGTAAAACCATTTCGTTTTTTCATGTTTAGCGTGTTTTATAGTTATACCAGTTGTAAAGCGTTTCTTCTACTGTAATACAATTATTTTGGGTACATTCTTCAGCAGAATACCTTGGGTTTATTATTGTTGCTCTTTTATCCCACGAAACCTTGGTAGTCACTTTTACAATGTGATCATTCTCGCCGTCTACATCTTCAATTGGAGAAATTGTAATTTTACGCATATATTTTGATTCTGTACCCAAATCGTTATAGCTATAAAACCCGTTAACATCTACTCTTAATCTTACACTATCTTCGGCTGTATCCATTTCTACATCCAAATAGTCTACTCCACACTCACCAAGGTGACAAGAATCAAGTTGGTTGCTAAGCCATGTTGGATCAGGTTCACAATCTGGATTATAATCACAATAATCCATTAAAAGCCAATTGGCATCTCTTATATTTCTTACAATCTCCATGCCTTCTTGCGCAAGATATGAGGCCGTAAGCCTGTCTTCTGAATCCGAAGCCAAAATATTAACCACAGAAAAGGCGCTAAATACTCCCGCTACAGCAATGCCCAGCACAAATACTGCAATAACTATTTCAATTATGGTAAACCCTTTTTGCATAATTATTTTACATCTATTAAACCGGTTTTATTTACCAATACAGATCTTTGCGAAGAATCAGAGTTGAGCCCTATTATAATTTTTATGTTAGAACTTGTAGAAACAATATTATTTATTGTAATTGTAGGATTTGGCGGATTAAAATTAATGCTCACGTTTCTATTTGCTCCTATGTTATTTATACCTTTTATATACAAATCTGAATGTTCTTTGGGAATATCAATTATTTCCAATACGCAATCACCTTTTGTATCTATAACCGGGTTATACAGACTGCATAATTTTACAACGGGATTATCAAAAGATTTACTCCCATCGGGCGAAGAATCTGTTGGGACATCTGCGTAAATTAAATATTGTTTAGGCTGACTTAAGTCAATATACATGCCATACCCCTTAACGTTCAAAACTTGCGGGGTAGATTGGCCGTCTTTTATTGTAACTCCAGAAAACCCCATATCTCTAACTCTTCCTAAGTTTTGGGCTAGCTTATATGTTGCCCTAGAAAGCGCAAATTTTTTCTGCATTATAGGAAAATTGGCAATAAGTATTGCTGAAAAAATGGCTATTATAAATATCGAGACAATAATCTCTATCAAAGTAACCCCTTTGTCCTTTTTTATTATATTACAAATAAATTTGCGTACCATTGTATTATATATTGACCCCACAATAGGGCAACAAAAGTCCCTAAAATTAAAAATGGCCCAAAGGGTATTTCGCTTTTTAACCCTTTCTTCTTTAGAAACATCAATATTAGCCCAATTATAGCACCAAAAAAGAAGGCCAAAAACAAAGCTAAAATAACGTTTTTTAACCCAAGCAAAAGACCCATAAAAACAGCCAGCTTTACATCTCCAAAACCCATCCATCGCCCATTTGAAACAAAAAATATAGCATAGAAAAATCCCGAAGCAATAATTGCAGCTAATATATATTCTGCCATCATTTCCGGATTCATAAATACGCCATAGATTATAGAAACCCCAATCAATGGAAACAGTACGCTGTCTGGAATTATGTAATGCTTAAAATCATAAACAAAAATTACAATCAACGCACAAGCAACATAAAGCAAAAACAACAAGCTCAAAAAATTTCCATTTCCTGTAAAATAAACGAGCAAAAACAAAAGTCCGGTGGCTAACTCTAATACAGGATATTGCCACGATATTTTCTTTTTACAGTATCTGCATTTTGCGCCCAAAAATAACCAACTAAAAAGCGGAAACAAATCTTTCCAAGATAAAACATGCTTGCATTTTGGGCAAAAACTCCTCCCACCCAAACTTTTTTTGTGCTCTAACCTATAAATAACGCAATTTAAAAAACTGCCAATACACAGCCCAAAAATGAAAACAAAAACACCAATTAAAAAACTTATATACATTAGATTATCTTATCATTTATTGGCATACTATTGAAGTAACAACTGAAATAAAAACTTGCGTTTAGTCGTCTTTTTGGCGTACGCCAAAAAGACGACTTTTTTATTGTAGACTTTTTATTTGTTCAAGTTTAAACTTACGCAACAAAAAATCTTGGTTATCAACAAAATCAAGCAAAGCAAAACGAACGTATTTTTCAAGTTTAAACATACAAACAAAATCTTTTATCTCTTTTTCACAATCATAAGGATATAAAAACAAACTTTTTTGAAGCTCATAAAACCCGGCTCTTTGCGCTCGATACCTCAAGGCGTCCCTTCCCTTCTTAAACTCATTTGGTATATCAAAGGCCACCATACGCCATTTGCCATCCCATTTTTCTTTGTGTTTTTCTATCTTTTTATCTAATCCTCTAAATCGCAAGTTAAGCGCTTTTAACCTGCCTTTATCTGTAAGTGAAATTACAATAGAACCGTCATAATTTTTCTTTTTCTCAATAAACTTAAGCTTTTTCAAATCCGTAACGCTGTTCCTGAAATCTTTTTTTATTAAATCTCTTAAAATATCGCCCGGAAACTCAGGAAGATAAAATCCCTTTTTAAACCTATAAGAAAAACTAAGATCAGCACAGTCGGCCATATTTAATAAAATCTTCTCCATTAAACTTTGCTTTTCGGTATTTGTATTATCTTTTTCTTTTCGGGATTTATTCATATCGCAACTTATTTAGAATTTATCTATTTATAATTTATTTAATTATATAACAAAATAATCTCTAACAAAAATAGTCTGCTTTTTGGCGTACGCCAAAAAGCAGACTAAATGATAAAGACAACTAGCCAGCTTAAACTCACGGCAGACTAAATACTAAAGACAGCTAACTAGTTTAACCACACAAAAAAACAGGGCCTTTAGCCCTGTTTTTTGTAACTCGTTAAAACTAATCTCCTGTTGCGCAAGTAGCGGCTGTGCCTCCACTGCAATCATCTGTTGCTATTTTCCCCTTGAAACCGGAACTGTCAGCACACCATGGTCCATCTGCTGTTGTGTTAAGCGCGCTCTCTACACACCAAGCACTTGCTGTAATCTTTTTTGTAGGAACTGCTTTATTAGGAGCCGCATTCTCGATGGCTGTTAAGCCAGCTTTAAATGTTGCGCTATCGGCTAAATCTTCATCAACCGTTAGAGTAAGTGCATCATCAATAAATGTCGAATAACTATCGTAATGTGCCGCGGCGATGGTCGCCATACTAGATAGATTACCTTTAATTGAAGCGTCTTTTCCTTTTGCGATGTATGATGTGACGTTAACTAATACAATTGCTGCCAAGACGGCAATAATTGCGATAACAACGATAAGTTCGATGATTGTAAAACCTTTTTGTGGTTTCATATTTATTTTTTTTATTTTTAAAATTAATATTTTTATTGTTTTTTATTTTTCTGTTTTTACCCGACGCTAACCGCCGAGCGACCTTTTGTTTTAATTCTCTTTAATTCTAACAAAATATTGGCAGGCAATGCAAACTAGGGTGTGGATAAGTTGGGGCATTCTATTATATTTGCCTTGCAATCAGAATTATTTATCTCTTTTGCAACTCCCCTATTATCAACGCAATAAGCTTTGCTGGTATCAGAAAGTAATGTTGCGCAAGCAGCCCATGCCTGATAGTTTTGTATGGTATCTTCACCACAACAAAGACCCGATTTATTGGTAGTACTATTATAACAAGCTCCGGTTTTGTTCTCTGGCATATTATCTTTGGCATTTACCACAACACTTGAACCACAAAAACCATTATAACTATTAAAAACAATGCCATTGCCATTGTAATAATAAGCTTCCCCGGCAGACGGAAGAACAGCCAAATTACCAATAATGCTTTTATCTTTGCCGGCTTTTATAAACTGCGTAACTCCCATCATAACTACACCCGACAAAATTGCTGTTATTACAATGACCACCAGTATTTCAATTAATGTGAATCCATTCTTCATATTATATAGTTCCAAGGGCGCCATAAAGAGGCTGAATTACAGAAACTGCCATAAACGCCACCAAAACTCCCATAATTATTATTAAAGCCGGCTCAAGCATGGCAGTAAATTGATCAATTGCCCTGTTTACTTCTTTGTTATAAAAATTGACTATTTCCATTAGGTTTTTGTCCAAAGTTCCTGTTTCCTCACCAACCTCGATCATTTGCACAACAAAAGGTGGCGCATATTCAGGATATCTAGAAAGTATAGAGCTTATGCTTTCACCCTGCGAAACTCCTTTTTCTGTTTCAGAAAATATATTTTTATACACAGAATTATTAACCGTGTTTGTGGTTATTTTCAAAGCATTGTTAATAGATAATCCGGCGCTTATTAGAGTTGAAAGGTTACCGGCAAATCTGGAAAGATAAATCTTTTTTAGCACTTCTTTAACACCAGGAATTTTTAAAGACAAAACATCAAATCTCTTTCTGCCCTCTTTGGTTGTAAAATAATAAGCAATAAACAAAACCAACAAAAATAATCCCACCAAAATTATCCAGCCGTAGTTTTCCAAAAAACTATAAAATTCTATCATCATTTTTGTGAAAACAGGCGGTTCGGATGTGGTTTCTTTTATCAAATCTATAATACGGGGCATTACAAAGAATATAACCATAGGAATTACCAAAAGCACAGCTGCTAACACAAAAGCCGGATAAGCCATAGCTCCTTTTATTTTAGAAACCATATCGTATTCCTTTTCTAAATGGTTTGACAGATAATAAAGCGATTCAGAAATTTTACCCGAGGCTTCACCGGTTTTCAAAAGGCTGATATAAAAATTGTCAAAAGTATCGGGAAATGCTAAAAGAGCTTCAGACAACGAATTGCCTTCTTCTACAAGTTGTGAAACCTTTATTATTCTTATCCTAAAAACCGGATTTTTTGTTTGCGAAGCTAAACTTTTTAAGCTTTTTATAACCGAAACTCTTGATTCAAGCATCACAGCCAACTGCCTTGAAAATATGGCCAAATCTTTTTTGGAAACTTTGTTTAATAAGGTTAAATTTTCTGTGCGAAAAACAAAAAAGTCTTGCTCTTTTATAGAGGTAACAAAAATGTTATACTTTTGCAACAAAAGCGCGGCAGCCTCTTTTGAAGAAGCTTCCACTGTTCCGGTTTCAATTTTGCCCTGCTTATCTCTGGCCTGATAAATATATTTCATTTGTTGTTATCGCAATAAGCTACGAACTTCATCGGGGCTAGACGAATAATCTGTGGCGCTTTTTAGAGATATTTCTTTTCTGCGCACCAAATCAACAATAGCTCTGTTGTAAGAAATCATACCCTCTTTTGCCGAAGTTTCAATCACTGCCGGAATTTCATGTACTTTATTTTCTCTTATCAAATTAGATACAGCATTGTTGCATATTAAAACTTCACAAACCGGAATAAATCCTCCTTTTATTCTGGGCACCAACCTCTGCGAAATAATTCCCAAAAGCGATGAAGCCAACTGAAACCTTATTTGCCCCTGCTGTTCTGCCGGAAAAACATCTACTATTCTGTGTATAGTTTGAGCAGCCGAATTTGTATGCAGTGTTGCAAATACCAAATGCCCGGTTTCGGCAGCGGTAATTGTAGTGGCTATGGTTTCAAGATCCCGCATTTCTCCGACCATTATTACATCCGGGTTCTGACGCAAGGTTGCCCGCAAAGCATTATTAAAATTTAAAGTGTCTATGCCAACTTCTCTTTGGTCTATTATTGCTCTATTGACTGGATAAGTATATTCTATGGGGTCTTCAACGGTTATTATATGCACCGCTCTTGTTCTATTTATTTCGTCTACCATGGCGGCCAAGGTTGTAGATTTTCCCTGACTGGTGGCACCAGTTACCAAAACCAATCCTTGAGGCCTGCTAATAAAATCATGCAAAATAGGAGGAAGATTAAGATCTTCAATTGTTCTAATTTTTGACGGAATAAATCTTAGAGCCAAACTAATATTCCCCCTTTGAAAAAAGATGTTTACCCTAAACCTACCCTTGTCTTCGTGCTGATAAGAAAAATCAACTTCTTTTTCCTCTAAAAGCTTTTTTTTCTGCTGATCCGACAATATAGAAAAAGCCAACGCTTCTGCTTCTTGCGGGGTAACAACTTTTTCTTGGGTAAGAGGTATTAGCTGACCTGTAATACGTATGTTTGGCGAGTGCCCCACAGAAATATCTAAATCAGACGCTTCTTGTTGTATGGCTATATCTAATAATTTTTTTAAACGACTAATGTGTTCCATAATCAGAATAATTTAATTTTACTAAATTTCTTCTGCGGCTCTAATTATTTCCTCAACCGAAGTTTGGCCCTTTATAACTTTGATAATTCCCTCCTGTTCCATTGTAAGCATACCTTGTTTTTGGGCAATTTTTAAAATTAAAGCTTCCAAAGGATTTTTTTGTATCAGTTCGGCCAACTCATCAGACATTGGCAAAACTTCAAAAAGACCAACTCTTCCTTTGTAACCTGTAAATCCGCACCCATCGCAACCCTTGGATTCATATATAGAAAACGCTTCTTCATTAAAGTCTATTTCTTTACGTGGGATAGATTTTACTTTTTCTAAAATATATGCTCTTGTTTTGCTGTCTGGCCTTACTCTTATTTTGCATTCTGGGCACAAAACTCTTACCAATCTCTGTGATATTACCAGCTTTACAGCCGAAGGTATCAAAAAGGCCTTTACACCCATATCTATTAATCTTGGAACCACTCCAACCGATGAATTTGTGTGCAAGGTAGAAAGCACAATATGCCCTGTTAAAGCGGCATTGACAGCCAAATCTGCTGTTTCTTCGTCTCTAATTTCTCCTACCATTATTACATTTGGATCTTGTCTTAAAATTTGCCTTAAACCGCGGGCAAATGTATAACCTATTTCTGGTTTTACCTGCGACTGATTAACACCCAAAATAGCATATTCAATAGGATCTTCTACGGTAACTATATTTACATTGTCTTGATTCAAGGAACGCAAAATCGCATATTGGGTAGTAGTTTTTCCTGATCCTGTGGAACCAGTAAGCAAAATCATTCCGTATGGCTTTTTGATTGCGGTTTTCACAATTTCTAAATTCCTTCCCGCTAAACCCAATTCTTCAAAACTCTTTAAAGCAACTGAAGTATCCAAAACTCTTATTTCTATTTTTTCTCCATAAAGGGTTGGAAATGTAGAAACCCTAAAATCAATATCTTTATTATTTATTTTCGCAGAAAATCTTCCATCTTGAGGCATGCGACTTTCGTCTATCTTTAAATTAGAAAGAATTTTTATTCTGGCCACCACCGCAGCATGAACCTTTAAGGGTAAAGACAAGCTCGAATGCAACATTCCATTAAGTCTGAATCTTATGTTCAACTTATCTCTTTGCGGTTCTATGTGTATATCAGATGCATTACCCTCAACAGCATGCCTTAGCACCACTAAAACCATTTTTATTATAGGCGCATCTTCGGATATGGTTTTTATTTGAGCTTTTGTTTTAGGCGTACTTTCGCGAGCCAAAGAAATTTCGTCTGTTTCTTGGTTTAGTTGTTTTAATGCCTCTCTTGTTTCTGCAGAAATATTTCTACGCTGTTTTAAAATATCTGCCAAATTTCTTGGAGTAATAAGACAAACTCTATAATTGAAATTTTTTTCATTCGCCAAAAAGCGCAAAGCGTTTTGAGCTACAATATCTTCGGGGTAAACCATTCCAACCATAATAATATCTGCTCTGGTCTTGTCTTTGCTTTCTATACGCGATATTGCAGACATTTTATAGTTAACCGAAGCTTCTTCTGGAACAAATCCCAAAATATCAGAGGGTATCTGCTCTGGCTGAACTTTCTGTAAATCAACTTTGTAAACTTTGCTTTTCAGGTTGAAAAGAGTTTCTTCTGTAACTATCCTGTTTTCCAAAATAATCTCCTCCTCTTTTTTTCCTGATTCTTCTACAAGTTTTACAAACTGACTCAGCTTTTCTTCTGATATAACTCCTTGCGCAAATAATTCTTGCAAAAGCTTCATAAGATTTAGTTTCTTGTGTTAGATAATGTTGTCGGGTAATAAGGCACAAAAGGATTGTCTCTGCCAACTTCTACCTCTTTTAATTGGGTCACGAGAAGGCCTTGTGCTTCTAAATATTTTCTTGCTTCGTCAATTGATACAGAATATATAAATCCTGTTTTTTGCCTTCTATATCTGTCTAAAGCTACATAACTATATTGTATATTTGGCAATGGCATATCGCGCAAATCTTTAAATTGAGTAGAATCAAAAACTGACATATCTATATTAACTTTGGGTTTATTCATAAAAAATGGAAACTCTATTTCTTGCGGTTTAGATAGAAAAACAGTCAAAGAAATAATAGACAAAATCAAAACAAACAATGCTGTAATTAACAAGAAAAATGTCTTTTGTTTCTGTTTTGGTGATATAAATACTACTGCCATTTTAATAGGAATACGTTTTTACTTGCACGCTAAAATTTCCAAGCGTTGACCCCTGTGCTGAACTAAAAGAAATATTTGTTATATCAAAAATGCGCGATGATTTTTCAAGCGACACTATGAAATTTCCAAGCGAAGAATAATTTCCCATCAAATCCATTGAAAAAATTATTTCTTTTACATTATTGCTTAAAGCCTGATTATTTCTGGAAGCAGCCTTGGACACGGCCATATCTCTTACTATTAACCCGCTCTCTGATGCATATTTTTGCAAAGAATATACCAGCCTTCCCATGGCGGGATCTTGCGGAAGAGCATCATCTACTTTTTTTACATCATCAACACGAGACTGCAAATCAAAGTATGTTCTATCTATAGATGCATAATATTCGTGTTGAGCATTAAATTCGGCTCTTTTCTGACCAAGCTCAGTGCGTAAACTTTTAAAATTATTATATTCTGGCGCCACAAAAAAGAACGCTACAAGTAGCACAACAAAGAAAATAGATGCTATTGTTATTGGACGATCAACTTGCATGGCTATTGAACTTTCTTTTTCTTTTTTATGTATATTAACGCTATTGTTGCTACAACCAATATTATTACCAAAGCAATTATTAAACCTATAAGTTTAGAACCTGATTTTTCTTGCGCAACGCCGGTTTGCGGAATCATAGACGGTATAACGTTTACTGTGTATGCCTGGACTTCGCCATTTTCTGCCGTAACAATATAAGTAACTGGACCCGTAAAATCTTGTGTAGATCCGGAGGCCGGAGAGATTGTGGCATTTGGAGATATTACAATGTCGGTTTCAAGACTGGCCAAATTTGTGCCCATAGGCACATTTACAATTATTGTGTGGTCATCTTGATTTACCTGCCCTACAGATTCTGGA
>Ga0172375_10002438_pt1 | contig 28915 bp, 21 predicted proteins | sample LakKiv1m_FD_114537 | JGI IMG/M metagenome (GOLD analysis project Ga0172375, IMG submission 114537) | Freshwater microbial communities from Kabuno Bay, South-Kivu, Congo - kab_092012_11.1m | ecosystem: Environmental > Aquatic > Freshwater > Lake | place: Democratic Republic of the Congo... | reverse complement strand
TCCCCCTGGACCCCCTGAGAACCTGCAGTTCCCCGGCCGAGTCGAGCCGAGCATCGACCGCCTACGGCCTCGCTCGACTCGGCCGGTATCACTGCAGGAAAGGTATAAGACGCGACTCCAGAAAATCCTGCAGTAAAGCAGGATCGCCCACTCGCCCGGCCCGCCGAAGCGCGGGTACGCCACCCCGCGAACCGCGATCTTCGGAACAGCCCTGGCCTCGTGGTCGTAGCGCGTGCATTCCGGAAAGCGTGTGCTATATTAACAGCAGTCGGTACTTGGATGAGCACCGTACGGGGTATGAGCGGACCCGCCCGTCTCCCGCACCGTTCTCGCCATCGATCTGCCGCCTTGCCGGTCCGGAATAGCCTGGCCTTTCCACTGGACTCGGGAAACTCGATCTAGGCCGGAACGATGCAGGAGACAGAGCATGGGTAAGAAGTTGTACGTCGGAAACCTGAGCTACGACACCACCAGCGAAGACCTCAAGCAGCTCTTCGCCCCCCACGGGTCGGTCATCAGCGCGGATGTCATCATGGACCGCGCCGCCGGCCGCAGCAAGGGGTTCGGGTTCGTCGAGATGGGCACCGATGCCGAAGCACAGGCCGCGATCAGCGCCCTGAACGGGCAGCAGCAGAACGGCCGGGCCCTCACCGTCAACGAAGCCAAGCCCCGCGAGGACCGTCCGCGTGGCGGCGGCGGCGGTGGTGGCTACGGTGGTGGCAGCCGCCGCTACTGACGGCCGTTGACTGCTGATCATTGGCGCACACACGAAGGGGGGTCGCACGGATGCGACCCCCCTTTCCTTTTGCGCATCGGTTCGCCCGGCTGGTGGGAAGGCGCGGGCCAGTTCCACGGCTCCCCTGGATAGGGCTCTTCGCAGGCTTGGGCCAGGGATCAGGCCCGGGGCGGTGGACTGCCGGTCCTGGGACCGTCCCCCTTGGCCGCAGGGGTTGACCTTGCACAGTACTATGATATGGACCATATCAGAGTATTGTCTCAGGCGGGACGGGTACGCCCTGCAGGCGCCGGGCCCATCCCGTTCCGCGCGAGCTGAACCTGGACGTGGACCCAGAGAGGGCGCCCGCATGGAAGCCAGTAAGGAGCCCACCAGCAGGCATGCTGACGCGGACGGGGCCGACCAGCGACGCATCGCGGCACTGGAAGCAGTCAACCGGGACCTGCTGGCCAGGCTGGCCGCGGCGGACCAGCATCAGCGCGACAACGGGTGCCGGTTCGAGGCAGCCACCTCGGAGTGCCAGCGGGCGGAGCAGGAACTGGAGCGTTCCCGTGTTCGCCTGCGGGCCTTGGCGTCGGAACTCACGTTGGCTGAAGCGCGTGAGCGTCGGCGCCTGGCGTCAGCCCTCCACGACGAGGTCGGGCAAGGGCTCGCCCTCTCCAGGATGAAGCTGGGGCTGCTGGGGCACCTGCTGACGACGGACGAGGCGCGTGGGGTCCTCAGCGAACTGCGCGACCTCTTCTCCCGGATGTCACAGCGGATCCGGACCCTATATGGTCGCGGCGCTGTCCCACAAGCAGGACAGCTTCGGCTTCTTCAGCATCGGTGAGCGGATGCGCTACGTCAACGGCACCCTCGAGATCGACTCGACCCCGAGCCATGGCACGCGGGTGACCATCTCGGCGCCTACCACGGCCGTGGGACGCTGATGCGGCCGCCGAGGAACTGGTGCGGGCGATCATGGCTGTGGCCAGGCTGCAGACGTCTCTGAGCCCCGAGGTGGCTGGCCTGGTCGTCGGGAAACATGTTCGACATACCACCGGGGCGGAAAGCAGTTCGGAGGACGACGCTCTTGCGCAACACGCATACCCCCCAAGCCACGGCCCTCGTCGCGGATGACCACCCGAGGATGCGGGAGGTGCTCGCAGCGGTCCTGTCCGATGTCGCGGGAGTGCGGGTTGTCGGTACGGCCGTCGATGGCGAAGACGCCGTCCGACGGGCGCTCGAGCTGAAGCCGGATCTCGTCATCATGGACGTGGCCATGCCGAAGCTCAACGGGGTCGATGCCACCCGTCTCATCCGCGAGGCCCTGCCCCGGGTCGCCGTGGTCGCCGTCTCGAACCATGACGACAAGCGCCTGATCTCGGCGATGCTCAAGGCCGGCGCTCTGGCCTACGTCCTCAAGGGCGATGCTCTCGAGGAACTGGGGCCGGCGGTGCGCGCCGCCCTGCGGGGAAAACCGTATGCCCCGCGCCGGAACAACAGGTGACAACGACCGTCACTCCCCCGCGCGTCGAACGCACCGGAACCCGTAGTCAGGATAGCCCAGGCATGTATCGAGGTTCATGGGCGAGTCCTTGGCCCGGCAGGCGGAGGTGACCGCCTTGGGCATGGACCGCCAGCCGCCGCCCCGCAACACCCGCGTCTCCCCCGCTGCCGGACCTGTGGGGTCCTCGGCGGGTGAGTTCCTGTAGTACCCTGCGTCGTAGTAGTCGTTGCACCACTCCAGCACGTTTCCGTGCAGGTCGAGGAGGCCCCAGGCGTTGGGCTGCTTGCCGCCCACCGGGCGCGGCACTCCGGCCGCATTGGCCTTGGTCCAGGCAAAGGCCCCCAGCTTGGCGGGCTCATCACCGAACGAATAGAGCGTCCGGCTGCCTGCCCGACAGGCATACTCCCATTCCGCCTCCGTCGGCAGGCGGTAGCCGCTGGCGCCAAAGTCGCACGCCCAGGTCTCCGTGTCGTAACAGGGCTTCAGCCCCTCCTTCTCGGACCGGGCGTTGCAGTAACGCGCGGCGTGCAGCCAACTCGTCTGCTCAACCGGGTTCTTGTCGCCCTGGACCTTCGAGGTGTTGAGGCCGGTGAGGTCAAGGAAGGACTCCTGCGTGACCTCGTGCTTGTCCATGTAGAACCCACTGAGCTTGACCCTGTGCACGGGCCGGGCGTCCTCGGCGCCCCTGGGATCACCCATCTGAAACTCGCCGGCGGGAACCAGGACCATCACCGCGCCGCTGGGGGTGGTGATCTCCTGCGGGGCGCGGCCAGGGTCGGCCGCGGAGACCGGGCCCAGTGCCCCGATGCTGACAGCGGTCAGGACCGCGAGAGAGAAGCGGCACAAGGGGGGACGTATCATCGTCATGGGTCCTCTGCCAAGCACCAGGAACCAAGGACCAAATCCGAAATCCGAAATCCGAGATCCGAAACCCGAAATGCGAAATCCGAAACCCGAGACCCAAAATCCGAGACGCCGACCGCCGAACACCGACCGCCGCGCTCCGCGCTCTGCCGCTCACCGCCACTCGTGACCGTTCGTCTGCCAGAGCATCTCCAAGGTCCGTTCCCGCATCTCGCGGGCGCAGGTGAACTCGGCCTCGGTCTGGCTCTGGAGCATGGCGTAGCCGGCCGTCTGCCGTAGCTCCTTCACAATCTGGCGCAGGTAGCCGACCATGGCGTCCTGCGCGCCGCCGATGCTCCGGGTCTGCTTGCCCAACTCCTGCGCCCGGGCCAGCCTGTCGTCGGTTGCCGGGCCGTCGATCAGGGCTTCGACCTGATCGACCAGAGCCATGGCGTCAGCGGTGGCCTTCATATACGGCCCGCGGTCCTTCGTGTAGCAGTCGTTCATGCGGCCGAGGAAGCCCGTGAAGCGCTCGGCGAGCGCGGCCAGTCCCGGTTGGGTCTGCTTCTGCGCGGCGAGCCAGCCCTGCTGGTCCCGCATCCAGCCCATGTACTCCTCGACCCGCTCGCGCTTGGTGGTGACGAAGAAGTCCATGCGGCGCAGATCCTCGAGCAGCCGGCGGCGCTGCGTCTTCTCGGCCTTCTGCTCGAAGGCCTTCTCATACTCGGCGGTGATGGCGCAGGTGGCCGGGTAGCGGTGGCTCGGCATGGACACGGGGCCGGTCCGCCCCGCGAGCTCGAAGGCGGGGGTCTGCTCCAGAGCCTGCCGCAGGATGTCGTTGACCAGGGCGACGTCGCCGGGCGTGGCACTGCTGCGCTCATAGGGGTAGACCAGGGCCACATCGGCCGGATCGAAGGTGAGGTCCCTGGCCCCCTTGAAGAAGGTATGCTGCATGGCGTTGGCAAAGCGGGTGTTGACCAGGTAGAGGCCATTGTCCTGGAGGAAGGCGGGGCAGTTCAGATCGTCCCGGCAACTGGTCCACATCGTGCGGGAGCCGTTATCGCGACAATTCTCCCAGTTCCCGTCCGCACGCTTCGAGATGGGGACCCAGGGGTCGATGAGACCGTCTTCGCGGCGCCGGAAGTCGACCCGCCAGACGGCGGCAAAGGGCAAGTCCCCGCCGACCCTGTTGCCCTTCATGTCCTTCATTTCGGCAATGGGTTTCTGCCGCCAGACAGCGGGTGCCGCGACCGTCCCGATCCAAACGCTGGCCCGCTGGTCCCAGCGGTACCCCAGTTCGGTCGTGGCGAGCACGCGCTCAGTCCCCTGCCCCTGCAGCGTCGCCGCGACCTCCTGGTTGGGGCTGAGCCAGGCAAAGACCAGGATGGCCTCGCCGCCCTCGACGCACTGCAGCAGGAGATTCTCACGCGGGAAGCGCAGGCGCTCGGCAGGCGTACGTGCGGCGTTCACCACCAGGTCGCCGGCGAACCCATCCGGCACCACGGCAAAGGCCGAGGCGCAGGAGGCCACCAGCCGTTCGGCACCCTGTCGCGGCTCGGTCTCGACGAAGGCCCGGTTCGGCTGTAGCCGGAAGCGCACCTCAACCGCTTTCCCGGCAGCCGTGGCGAAGGTGACGTCGAGGACCGCCAGGTCCGGGTAGACCTCACGGACCCGGAACGCACTCACGGACGCCGCGCGGTCACCCCCCGTGCCCACTGGGGTCAGGTCCGAGAGCTTCTTCCAGGCCCCGCCGGGCATGGCAGCATAATACTCTGCCGCGGCTGCCCCCCGGCGGAATGCCACGCCCACCTGGCGGTTCCCCAGCCAGACGTCCCCGGCGATCGGTGCGGTCCGGTCGGCGATGGCCTTCCACCCGGTGCGCTGCTGCAGTTCCTCAGGGGTAAGGGCCGCGGGGTGTGGCCTACCCAGGTCAGCGAGATCGAGCAACGGCGCGATCGGGACGACCTCCACGTCGTCGAGCCAGAGCCTACCCCGGGTGCGCAGACCGACCTGCAAGGAGGCCGGGAAGGCGACCGTGGCGGTAACCACCATCTCGCAGGGCTGCCAGGTATCCCGGCGCAGGCTGAACTGCCGGCCCGTCATGCCGTTGACCTGCAGGTCGTCCGGCGCGCCCTGGACTGACCAGGAGCGGGTATCGTAGATCTCCATGTGGAGAGCCAGATCGGTATCGCTCCGCGCCCAGACGCGGTAGGTGTAGGTCCCCGGCGGCAAGGTCAGCTCGTGGTTGGGGTGGATGTAGCCCTTGTCCCCGGTGCTCTCGACCAGGAGGCTCTGCTTGCCGCCGTGGGCCAGACGGTCCGTGATGGCCACGGTTCCCTCGGCCCCCCCCTCGCTCTGGCGGCCCCAGGCGGCCGGATCGGCGCCGGGAGGTCCTTCCTCGAAGCCCGGATTGCGCACCAGGTTGGCCGGCGGGGCTTCGGCGGCCCACCCCAGCCCGCACGCAACCCATGCCGCGAGTGCCACACCAGAGAACCGACGGATCGCCTCGCTGCTCATTGCCGGCTCCTTTCCGGAGGCCGCTGGCCCCGCGGGTCCCCGGGGACCGCATGAAACCGCATTCGGGCAGGCCGCTGTAACCGCTGGCCCTACTGTCGCGCCGCGAGGGCCGGCGCGCCACCCGTGAACCAGGGCCGGAAACGGGGGTCGGCGGCGAGCTCGCCGGCCAGCCGCGCGTAGCCTGCCGCCAGGGGATGGCTGGCATCGGCGTACTCGTTGCCGGGCAAGGGTTCGGCGCGGATAACCACCAGGCCGCCCTGCGCCTCCAGCCAGCCCACCATGTCAGCCACGAGCCCGTCGTACCGAGCCCGGCTCTCGGGGACCTGTACGTAGGGGTTGAACGGCGCCACCAGGACGCAGACCCGGTTCCCTCGAGCCAGCAGGTACTCCACCGCGCCGCGGAAGAACCGCCACTGCAAGGACTGTTCCGCCAGGGGCCAGTCGATGCGGCTCACCGGGACCCCGCGCGCCTCCCACGTCAGGGGCTGGCCGTGGGGGCTCGGAGAGGGCGGCGGGACCGCGACGAACAGCCCACGACACGCCGCCGGGGTCGGGTCGTCGATCCGCGGCTCGGGCTCGGGTCCGGCGCCGGGCTGTGGTCCCCCCGCGCCGGGGGCCTCTGCGGACTCCGCCAGCAGGCTGTCGCCGTAGGCTCCCGTGGCGTCCAGATGGCTCGCCCATGAGAGGAACGGGACCCGCCTCCCGACAACGGTCCCGGCACGCTGCTCGAAGCCGGCCCCGTACCGTGGCACCACCGGCCAGAACTGCGGCACGAGGGCGGGATGGTTCAGGACGACCTGCTCTCCCTCGCCCGCCGCCGGCGCCGCACGCAGATCGTGCCGCGGCGAACTCATCCAGAGCAGGTTCAGCACCAGCACCACATCGCGGTCACGGATCGGTCCCCCCAGACGTTGCAGAAGCCCCAGCAGCGCCACCGGGTGCAGCCCATTCACGCCCAGGTTGGCGAAACGCTGCGTGCCGACCAGGCGGTTCAGTTCGCCCGACAGGGCGTCACCAGGCGCGACGTACTCCCCCCAGACGACCGAATCGCCCATCACGAGCACTGCGTCCCGGGCCGCCGCGTCGTCAATCCAGCGGCCGCATTGCCAGTAGTCCTGGCTGAAGTCATAGGGCAGACGGTAATCCGGCCCGGGGACGAACGGGTCCAGCCGCAGAGCCAGGCAGGGCACTCCCACCAGCACGATGCCCAGCACCCCCCCCGCCACCAGCCACTGCCGCACACTCAGGCGCAGCGGGTTCGAGGCGAAGATGAACTGGCGCGCGTAGTCCATGACCACTCCTTTCCCAACGGACCGCCAGGGCCCCTGATGCTAGCTGCGCTCGATGACGCCACAGGTCTACATCCGAGACACCTTCCCGGCCCCGCCGGGAACCCCTGGAGGGCGGCTTCTTCCGCCGTCGCCGTATGGGCTATGGCGGAGGATCCGCGCCTCCAGACCGCTGGGAGCTCTCGGCGGTCTGAGCCGGAGCTTCGCTAGAACTGGAAGTAGATGAAGGCCTGGGCTCGAGAGGTGGTGAACAGCAGCAGGTACAGCACCATGCCCACCGCCATCCCGACCCGCACAACCCCCAGCTCGAGCACACGACGGTAGCGAGACTCGAAGGCGAACTCGCAGCCCCAGAGACCGAAACAGAGCACGTATCCGAGGATAGGGAATTGCGGGTCCGTAAGCGGCGTGCTGACCATGCGGCCGAGGACCGTCAGGGCGTCGTGCAGGCTCGTGGCCCGGAAGAAGACCCAGGTCATGGACACGAAGACGAAGACGCCGAGCTGCTTGGCTACCCGCGGGACACACTGGCCATAGAAACGCGTACGTTCCAGTTCGCGGGTCAGCAAGCGGCCGACGGCGTGCAGGAATCCCCAGATGATGAAGGTCCAGGCGGCTCCGTGCCAGAGGCCCGAGAGAATCATGGTCAGGAACATGTTCACGTAGGTCCTCGCCGGCCCGCCACGATTGCCGCCCAAGGGGATGTAGACGTAGTCGCGGAACCAGGTCGAGAGGCTGATGTGCCAGCGCTGCCAGAACTCGCCCAGGCCCGTGGCCAGGTAGGGATTGCTGAAGTTCAGCATCAGGTTGAAGCCCATCATGCGGGCGATGCCGCGCGCCATGTCGGTGTAGCCGCTGAAGTCACAGTAGATCTGCCAGCCGAAGGCAAAGGTCGCCAGGGCCAGCGCCGGCGCATTGAAGAGGTCCGGCACGGCGTAGACCTGATCCACGTAGGTCGCCAGGAAGTCGGCAATGGCCACCTTCTTGAACAGGCCGACCAGGAAAAGCGAGGCCCCGTCGGCCAGGTGCTGGCGGGTGATCTCGCGCCGGCCGTAGAGCTGCCCCAGCAGGTTGGTCGCCCGCTCGATGGGGCCGGCCACCAACTGCGGGAACAGCGAGACGAAGGTGGCGTAGCGGATGAGGTTGGGCTCGTACTCGACCTTGCCCCGGTAGTAGTCGATGGTGTAGCTGAGGGACTGGAAGACGAAGAAGGAGATCCCCACGGGCAGGACGAAGGTCCAGCCTTCCGGCACGACGTCCTGCGGCAACGGCAGGCGATGGAGGGTCCCCGCCAGGGCCAGGACGCGGTTCAGGTTCTCCACCAGGAAGGTGGAGTACTTGAAGAACGCGAGCAGTCCCAGGTTGGCCACCAGGCTGACGGTGACCCAGAAACCCCGACGGCCACCGTGCGCCATGCGCCGGACACAGAACCAGTCGATGAACGTCGAGTAGACGATCAGCGCCAGGTAATACCAGTTCCACCAGCCGTAGAAAAGGTAGGAGGCAGCCCAGAGCCACCCGAGGCCAAAACGTGTCCCGCGCGTGGGTACGTACACGGCGTAGACAATGATGAAGAAGAGCGCGAAGGCCCAGGTATGGAAGAGCATCCCGGAGGCTTTCTGAACCCGTCGTCCTACCCGCGCGATACGGCCGCACCGCCGTCAGTATAGAGGCACAGGCCAGGCTCCGCAACTCCGTCCGAGGCAGGCCAGGGCTGCTCCAAGATCCCGCCGTCCAGCCGCTGCCCTTGGACCGCCCGCGCTCCCGCGGCCGCGGGAGCAGTGGTCCCGCGCCTGCGGGGCCGCTCCACCCTCCTCGGCGGCCGAGGCCAGGGCGGGAATGCCGACAACGAAGCCCTGAAGGCAGGCTTGGCCTCCAGTCGCGGCGGGGCTGGGTCCCCCGCCTGCCGAGTCGGCGACGCTCTCCCCCCTCACCCGGTCGGGTTCGCGCACCAGCAGACCTCGTCTTCGAGGCGGACGCCAGACCGTGCCAGGACCCGTTCCCGGCAGGCCTCGACCAGGTCGAGCATATCCTCCTCGGAGGCGCCGGCACCCTCGTTGACGATGATGTTTGCGTAGCGGTTGCTCACCACGAGGCTGCCGCAACGCAACCCCCCGCAGCCGGCCTCTGCCAGGAGTCTCTCGGCATGGTCCCCAGGCGGGTCGCGGAAGACACGGCCAGCGCTTCGCCCCTCGGGCTGGGCCTGGCGCCGCCAGGCCCCCGAGACCGCCATGGCCGCCTCGACGTCCTCCCGCGGGGCAGCGCCGCAACGCAGGCGGACGGTCGTCACGATCACATCCGCGGGAATGGTGCTCGCCCGGTAGCCCCAGTCGACCTCGGCCGCCGACGCGTGCCACTCGGAGCCATCCGCACGCACCCCGAGCATGTCCTTGACGAAACGGCTGATGGCAACCCCCTGGACCTCGGCATTGGTCCGCAGCGCGCCACCCAGCGTCGCCGGCACCCAGGCCAGGGAGGCCATGGCCAGATCGCCGACACCCCGTTCGGCCATCCCGCGGATGAGCGGCGCCAGGCACACTCCCGCCCCGGCAGAGACGGTCTCGGAGCCGAAGACCACCTCCGTGAACAGCCCTGCCGACAGGGCCACCACCAGCCGCAACGGCTCGACGTCGGCACCGACCAGCTTGCTCCCGGCTCCCAAAGGCCACACCGGGATGCCCTCCCGGACGGCGCAGCGGACGGCCCGCAGCAGGTCTTCACGGTCGCGCGGCAGCACGCGCAGGGGCCGGTCCCGTCCCACCCCGAGGGACGTCAGCTCAGCCCAGCTCCGCGACCGGTCGCACGGCACCCCGTCTCGGCGCAGAAGCCCCTCCAGGCGCTGCCATTCGGCCTCCCGCCACGGACCCGCCACCTGCGGCACCACGCGGCTCAGGTCCCCGGCACCGACCATGGCCAGCACCTGGGGCTCCGGCGATGGCTCCTCGACCAGCTTGCGGGCCAGCGATTCCAGGGGGCCATCCCAGTAGCAGCACGGGGGGCCCTCCACCGCCGTGGCGATACCACTCGGGTCGGCGATGGCGGCATCGTCCATCCAGGCCGCAAAGGGCGACACGACGATGGCCTCATCAGCCCACCGGGAGAGCACCCGCGCGAACTCCTGGCCATAGCGCTTGACACGTTCATACCGGTGCGGCTGGAAGACCACCCGCAGGCGGTGCTCTGGCCAGGCTTCGCGCAGCGCCGCCAGACTGGCCTGCAGCTCGGCCGGATGGTGCGCGTAGTCATCGACCAGCACACGCCGGTCACCGGCAGCTCGGAAGCGCGAGGTCAGCCGCCGCTCCACCCCGGGGAAGGTGCGCAGGGCTGTCAGTGCCGTGGCGACCGGGACCCCGGCCGCAGCCACGGCCAGGAGGGCCAGGCAAGCGTTGCGCCGGTTGTGCTCGCCGGGGACCTGCAGGACCATCTCCCCCGGAGTGTCTGCCGGCCCCGCGAGCCGCAGGCCCGGGAGCCCTGCCAGGACCTTGCGCGTCTCGGGACGGTCCCAGGCGACCACGGTCGCCGCATGCCCCCCGAACTCCGCGAAGATGCGGTGCAGGCCCTCGACACCGCCGACACTCCAGCAGTGGTCGTCGTCGATATTGGTGATGACGGCCACGCGGCTGTGCATCAGCGCCTGAGTGCCATCGCTCTCATCCACCTCAGTGACCAGGATGCGGCCGGCTCCGGCACTCGCTGACCGGCGCCAGCCCGTGACCTGGCCGCCCACGAGGTAGCCGGGGGCGAGCCCGGCCTGGCGCAGGATGTGTGCGACCATGGCCGTGGTGGTGGTCTTGCCGTGAGAGCCGCCCACGGCGATCACGGTCTCGAAGCACGGTCCCAGGCGCGCCAGGAACTCCCCCCGGAGGCAACTCGGCGTCCCCCGCGCCACCGCCTCGCGGCGCTCGGGGTTGTCCACCGGCACCGCATTGCTGTAGACCACCAGGTCCGCTCCGGCGATGGCCGCCGCGCAATGGCCGATCCGGACCACGATCCCACGACGCTCCAGGGACCGTGTCATCGCCGAGGCGGCCGCGTCCGTGCCGGTGACGGCGATACCCCAGTCCGTCAGGATGTGCGCCAGGCCGGCCATGCCCACGCCACCGATGCCAGTGAAGTGGACGTGACGCCAGGGTCGCTGGGGGGGCGATGGGGATGGTCCGTTCAACGTGTAGTACCTGCCCAGACTGGACGCCGTTGGGACGGGCCCTGCCACCGGCAGAGCCCGTGTCACCGCCAATATGCCCAGGGCCCAGTCGGAGTCCAACCGCGAACGGCCCCCCGCCGGGAGCGCCCAGCGGCCGCTCAGGGGCGCCGGCCAACCGTCGCCTCAGGGGCATGAGTCGGGACGTGCGCCCGCTGGCGGCGCCGGTCGCGCCCGTCGATGCGACGCGAAGCCAGCCACAACTCGAACTCCGCGACGGTCGTGAAGCGCACGGTATGCAGAGGGCGGAAGAACTCGCAGGAACCCTTCTCCTGGCCATGGGCCCGGCACAACTGGGGCCGGTCTGCATAACGCCGGCAACGGCCCGCCGCATCCAGCTCGCGGCAGGGAGTGTCGAAGGCGAGAAACCAGGCTCCCTCTGCATCGATGAAGACGCTGACATCCCGGTGCAGCAGGTACCAGCGAATGTCGTCCAGGTCGCGGTTGCTGCGCGGGGCGTCGATTTCGGTGGCCAGGTAACGACAGCACTGGGCCCCGCAGCGCTCGCAGGGCAGACCGCTCTGCCGGGTCCTGGCGGGGCGCCGCGACCGGCTCGCGGCATGGCCCGCACGGACAGCCCCTCTCCGGGAGCTGGGTCCACCCCGATGCGGCATGCCGGTCGGGGCAGCGTTCGTGTCCCTCTTCACGGCTTGGCGGCGTCGGTGGCCCCGCCAGCCTCGGGCAGGCAGGGCATATCAAACTTGGCGAACACCGCGCGACCCGGCTCCGAGAAGGCCATCTTGACGAACTCGTCGGCCAGGTCGCGACGGCTGGCGGTGCTCATGACAGCCAGGGTGGCGCGGGCCGGCCCATAGAGGTTCTCCGGCACACTCTGGATCACGCGGACCTTCGAGTACTCCAGCTTGTCAGGGGCGGTCTTGAGGGGACAGGACCGGTAGGCGAAGCTCGCATCGGCCTTGGCACTGGCGACGTGCTTGTAGGTCTGGCTGGCATCGCCCGTGATGACGACCTTGCTCTGCAGGCGGTCCCAGAGACCCGCCTTGGTCAGGGCCTCGACGGTGAAGTGCCCGATGGAGGTCTTGTCAGGATCGGCGACGGCCAGGACCTTGACGCTATCCTTGAGCAGGTCCTCCATGGAGTTGACGCCAGCGGTGTTCGCGCGCGGCACGAAGAGACAGAGGTCCAGAGGGCTGAACGGGTGCAGGTCGGCGGTCTTGATCAGGCCTGCCTCGACCAGGGCGTGCAGTTCGTGCCCGCCGGGTGAGACGACGACGTCGGGGCGCTCACGCTTGTCGAGGATGCGTTCGGTCAGGATGTGGGCATTGTCCAGAAGCAGGTTCACATCGACCCCGGGATGGGTCTTCTCAAACAACGTCTCCAGTTCCATGAAGGGCGCTTCCATGCCACAGGGCGCGTAGACCTGGAGCTGGTCCTTGGCGCCCGCCCCGTGGGCTGGGGCCGGCGCGGGAGCCGCCTGGGCCTGGTTCCGCGGGCGGCATCCCCAGCCCGCGGTGATCAGGACGGCAACGGCGGCGGACTGTGTCAGAAGGCGCAACTGCATAGGTAGCTTCCCCATTGCGAGCCGAAGAACATGCCGGCCACGGTGGCCAGCACGGTCACGATGGCGACATAGGTCAGCATGCGGGTCCAGCCGACCTCCTTGTGGATGATGATCATCCCGGGCAGGCTCAACCCCGGCGCCGTCAGGATCAGCGCCACGGCCGGTCCCACGCTGATGCCCATGACCTTGAGCAAGGCCTTGCCGAAGGCCACCTCGGTAAGGATGGGGAAATACATGAGGGAGCCGAACGTCGCGGCCCCGAGGTTGGCCAGGACGCCGTTGTTGCCGCTCATCCAGCGGGTGACCGTCAGGGGCGTATACAGGGCGATGAGCCCGATGACCAGCACCGCGGGCAGAAGCACCGGCACCACCAGGAGGACAAGGTGCCAGGCCTCCTTGAGCCAGGCCACCGTGTTGGCCCGGCCCAGGCCCCACACCGCCAGCGCCACGAGGCCCAGACCGGCAGGGGCAGTCAGGCTCACCCGCCAGACCGGCGCGGTCCTGAAGGACCCGACCACCAGAAGGTAGAGCAGCAGCGCCAACAGCATCCCCGTCACCCGGGCGCTGGGCCCGAACGACATCAGCGGCAGCGACGCCCCGGCGGCCCCCCCGGTGCGGGCCTCGCCGAAGAGGCGAGCCATGAGCACTCCGGTGACGACCGCGATGACGGCCACGGCCAGGGTGCGATACAGCCCGAACGGAAGGCCGATGACTTGGCAGGTGAAGATGATGGCCACCAGATTCACCGCCGGCCCAGAGTAGAGAAAGGCAAAGGCAGGACCCGTCCCTGCCCCGCGCCGCCAGATCCCCGCAAACAGCGGCACCACGTTACAGGAACACAGGGACAGAACCATCCCCGAACCTACGGCGGCACCATAGGCCTTCCAGCGCGGCGCCTGGGGCCCCAGCAGATTCAGCACGGCCTGACTCGGGACAAAGGCCGTGATCGCGGCTCCCAGCAGAAAGGCCGGCAGCATGACCGTGAGGATGCCCCACGTCAGGATGCAACAGTGGAAGATGTCCAGGATACCGTTGAGCGTCGAGGACTTCGCCGCGAAGTCCACCTGGATGGGCCCGCCGTCTGCCGCCGCCGTCGCCGGCAGCGGTTTCTCGAGCAGCTCGCAGGCACGGCCCATGGCCGTGACCGTCAGTTCGCGCGTTGGCACCGCCGTGGGATCGGTCCCCACCTCGAGGAAGTAGGAACCGTCTTCCCGGATGGGGGTCGTAACCGGCGCAAAGGCATCCTCGTGGCCGGGCCAGCGCAGCTCTACCGTGCCATCCGTCACCGGCCGGCTGCCGCCGGACCGGGTCACGGTCCCCCGCACCACGAGGCGCTGGGAGTCGTCGGCCTGGAGCACCAGCGCCAGGCCCAGGATGCAGGCGACGCAGAAGACTTTGCGCACGTTCAGAAGCCTGCCTTTCTGCGTTCCTCGGCACGGGGAGCACTACAGGAGTCCGGAGGTGCAGCGAGGGCGACCGGGCTGGCCGCCGCCGCCACCGACACCTGCTGCTGCAGGACATGGTAGACGTCCACGGGATCCATGGGCCCCTCGAGCAGGACCTTTCCGAGGGTGCCCCCAAGGTCGAACTGGGTCGTGCCCTGGACGAGGACACAGGCGCACTTGATCCCTTTGCTGGCCATCAGGGCCCGTCCGTCCGGACCCTTCATGTCGTAGATGCGAACCCTCAGCAACGAGGGGTCCTTCGTAGCGAGGTCCACCAGGTAGAGGCCGAGGGCGTCCTGGCAGCCGTTGTTCACAGGCAGGATCGCCTCTACCGCGATGGGCGCCTGCGGGTCGCCAATCTCCTTGCCGAGGTGGGCCGCCAGGAGAGGCCCCCCGTCGGCTGCCTTGGCCCCACGACCGCCACACGATCCGGCGGCCGCCACCAGGCACAGCCCCGCCAGCAGAACCACCACGTTGCCCAACGGCCGCTTCCAGCTTGGCGTATCCAACATCATGCTGCCCCAGGACCCGCACGCACGCGGAAGGTCGCTGCGTGAACGTGCTAAAGTACGGCGCACCCACCTGTTCGCGAGGGAGACCGCAGCCGACGCGGCCACTTTTCACACTATCTTCACGCCTGGACCTGGGGTACCAGAGTGGGAGGTGGCAGGTGGGTACGGGGCCGGCCAGGGGCAGTCATCGACCACGGGCGGAGCCCGCGACTTGAGGCAGGCCCTTCGACAGGCTCAGGGCCGCACAAGCCACCGCGCTCCGTCCGTGGCGCTGACCCCGCGGCCGCGGGGCCCTGTCCCGCGGCCGGAGGGACCAGACCTCCGTACCACCACAGCGGCGGCTTCGCAGCCCCGTGCTGCCCGCTGGCCGCCGACTCCTCGTGCCGTCTGGACAGGGCCTTTTCCGCAGGTGCCCCTCCGCATCCCACCCGGGGCGCCACACGTGCACCCAAACCCACTCGGCAGAGGGGGGACCTCGCCGAGTCCACCGGCCGAGCCGGCGAGATGCGAAGGCGCACTCAGTTCCCGCCGCGGCCGTCCCTGTGGCGGCTGAAGCTCGCCACTGGCTTCCGTCCCGCGTGCGGGACGGGGCTCTGGCCAGAGTTCCGGCTTCAGCCGGCAGCCCCGGCAGCTTCAGCGACCGGTCGCGCAGACCGCGCCCAAGGCACAGTCCCGCGCACGAGAGGTTAGCGCTTTGGCGGACACGCTCCGTCGAGGCGATGCGCTCGTGAGGACTCCAGGTCAGGCCCCCCTGGAGCAGGCTTCCATGGCCTCCAGGAGCCTGGGCACGATGCCGTTGCGCACGCGGGGGTCCTGCCAGCGGTGGAAGTCCTGCAGCACGACATCCAGAGCGGGATGGCGCAGCTTCGCCAGGGGTTCGTTGAGCTCGCTGTAGAGGGGCCCGCCGTAGGCGTCCACGAAGCCGGTGCGGGCACAGTACGCCCGCAGGACCGCCAGCGAACCCCGCAGGGCCGCTCCGACGCTTGTGCCGGCCTCGATGGCCCGCCCAAGCCCGACGAGGGCCGCCCGCAGGTCCAGGTTGTGCGCCAGGTCGTCGAGAAAGCGCCCGGCGCTGCCGAAGAGCAGGCCGCCCAGGTCGCCCACGGCATGCTCACCGGCCAGGGCTTCCCGGATGGCTCTGGCGGCGGCCCGCTGGCGCTCCGGATCGTGCGCGTCCAAAGCCAGCCAGGCCGCCGCGATGGTCTGACCAAGCCCCGGGATGAGGCGCTCGGCAAAGCCGGCGCAATCCGCGCTCTGCAGCGAACCGCCCTGGGCCAGGTGAGCGAAGAGATAGACGTGGGGAAGCTGCATACAGTGGGTCTGGGCGTTGGCCATGACCCCGCGCGGGTGCGGCGCCAGGCTGTCGGCCGTCAGCCGGCCCGCGATGCTCTCGGGGACGAACCGCATGAGAGGAAACACCGGTTCCCCTTCCACGACGCCGTAGGGGAACCACAGGTTCTTGTCGGTCATGCCGAGACTGGCCAAGGCCTGGTCATGCTCGGTCCGCAGCGACAGGGCCGACCAGGGCTCGGGGATGTCGCGTCGCATCAGCGCCAGCGTCTCCGGGAACTCGTCTGCCGTCCAGTCGGACCACATGTGACTGGCCGCGTCGGGGTCCTTCAGTGTCTTTTCCCAGAAGCGGTTGTAGTTCTCCCATCCGGCCAGCATCCAGTAGATGAACTCCGCCTTGGGGTTGAACGAGCGGAAAACCTCGGTCTGGGTCCTGGCGAGCATCACGAAGTCGTCCCGGGTGGAGCCGATGTACCCGCCCGGGTCGCTGTCGATCACCGCCAGAGCGTCCGCGCCCGCCAGGAGCTCAAACTGGCGGCGGCGGGCGGCCAGGAACGCCGCCACCTCGGTTCGGGACCTCGGGTTGACCTTCTTTTCGCAGACGAAGTAAGGACGTTCCCGGTAGGTGTACCGCGGCGACTCGGCATTGCCGATGGTATTCGGGCAGGCGACGATGGCCACCCGCATGCCGTGGGCTTGGTGGGCCAGGTCGATGGCCTGGGCCAGAACGCCCAGGGCCTGGCGGTCGGACGGCGTCGGGTCGGGCGGCATGCAGTCCAGGAGCGGCCAGATCATCACCAGGTCGTAGCCAAGCCTGGACAGGCCGTCGAGATAGCCCTGCCAGTCCTGCAGGGTCCAGGTTCGTGCGGCGTACGGGTGGTGGTAACCCCAGTGGGTATGCACATACATGCCGAGCATGGCGGATCCTCCTGCGCTGCAGACAACCGCCCGTCGGGGAGCACGCTTCCGCTATTCGCGGATGACAACGCCTTTGGCCCGCAGGAACTGGCCGAACTGCACGTCCAGGGTCTGGATGTGGTGCCGCAGCCAGTTCAGCATGAACGTCTGGATGGAGTCGGCCAGGGCCTTGGTGACACCCTCCTCAGAGAGGTCGCCGTGCAGGGTCGCCAGCATGGCCGTGAACTCGTCGTGGCGGGCCTGGTGCTCGGCCAGCCCTGGGTAGGCCAAGGCGGTCATATGCCGGACCTCCGTGGCGAAGTGCATCTGGGTGTAGTCGCTCAGGAAGCTCAACGTGCCCATGATCTCCGTTTCGCCCTGCCGTTTGGAGATGGCCCCCGCAAGGCTGGCCAGGTGCGAGATGAGAGCCTTGTGCTGCTCGTCGATGAGCGGCACTCGACAGCCAGGTCATGGGTCCACTCGATCCTCGCCATGGGTGACTCCAAGTTCCAGGTTCCGAGTTCCGAGTTCTGAGTTGAGCCTCGAGCCTTGGGCGTTCCGGGTCCCGAACTCCCGGAGCTCAGGCCAGCAAAAACTCCGCCTCAAACCGCCAAGAGCTCCCGGCGGTCCGGAGACCGGGATCTCCGCATCCCGGCGGCGGGTTACGGAGGACCCGCCCTCCACGTTCCCGGCTTGGCCGGAAACGTGCCTCGACGGTGCTGATGCGGCCCCACCTGGCGCATCTAGGGTCCCCGGGCGGCGGCCGCGATGGCGCCGCCGGTCCGCGACGGTGTGCCGGTGGTGCTCTCGGCCACGGGACAGACCACGCGGAAACCGGTGTTGTAGACACGCTGCCAGGGGGCATAGGCCAGGCGCACGGAGGCGCGAGCCCAGATGGGCCGGTCGCGCCAGGAACCGCCCCGCACGACGCGTGGTCCGGATGCGTCGCGTGCATTCCGCCCGTCGTCGTCCACGTATGGGTACGGCCGCGCTACCGTGCGGGTCCATTCCCAGACGTTGCCGTGCAGGTCCCGTAACCCCCAGGCGTTGGCCTGCAGCACCCCGGTGGCGCACGAGACCAGGTGACCATCGCGGAAGCGCGTGTCCCGCGGGATCCAGTCGTCGTAGCGCGTGGGGTTCTCCAGAGGCACGTTATCCTTCATATAAGGATGACTGACCGCATCCCGCAGCTTGGTGTCGGCCAGGTTGGCGAAGGGGGAGAAATCGCCGTCGAGAGGACCAAAGGAGAAGGCCTGGTCGGAACCCGCCCGGCAGGCGTACTCCCACTGCGCTTCGCTGGGCAGGGCGAAGGGCTCTCCCGTGCGCTGGCTCAGCCAGTCACAGAAGGCCATGGCCCGCTCCCAGGACACGCGGGAAACGGGCTGATCCGGCAGGTTGAGGGGCCAGCCCTGAACGCCGAACTGCATGGCATGGCGGAGCTCGACGCGGCTGTCGTGGCGGGGGTCGAAGCGCGCATACTGCCCATTGCTGACCTCGCAGCGCCCCATCCAGAACGGCCCGACCGTAACCGCGGTCTGGGGCAGTTCGTCCGGGAAGCCGTTTGCGTCCCCCATGACGAAGCGACCGCCCGGCACGAACACCAGCGCCAAGGCGAGCCCGTCGCCGAGGTCGATGGTACGCTCCATGGCCGGGGCCGTCTCCTGCTGGCGTTGCTTGGCCTCGGCCGGCGATAGAGGCCAGCCATCGATCCGCAGAGGGGGTGGACGAGACGGTTCCGCAGCCGGCGCACTGGCTGGCCCGGGAGGCGGCAGGTCGGGCCCCAGCCACTCCAAGTCGACGTCGACACCGCCGTAGCGCCGCAGCATCTCCCGGCGACGCTGAGCCGGCGGCCGCACGCGCTCCTCGCCCGCGATGGTGATCCAGGAACCGTGGAAGGGCGCGTTCAGGTCGATCCATGTACAAAGGCGGTCCCAGGCCTCCTCGTTGAGCTGGACGCCGTGGTGGCCCTTGGCCAGGGTCTGGATCAGGGCGGTGGTGGAAGCATGGCACTCCATGGGCGTCAGCAGGTGATAGTCGCTCTCCAGGCCCGGCCGGCGCACAAAGCGCTGCAGGTTGGCGTAGCCGACCGAGAAATGGCCAGCGTCGCGACCGCCGTGGTGGTAGCGGCTGTCGTAGTCGGTGATCGTGACCGAGCCGCGCAGGTCGACGGCGCCCATGGCCTCTCGGGCTGGGGAGCCATCGTGACAGCCGAGGCAGAACTGATCGAGGACAGGCTGCACCTCGCGAGCGAAGCTGTAGCCGCGGGGAGGCCCGCGCCAGGGCGCGATCTCTACCGGGGGTCTGAAGACCGCGCTGGCCCGGGTGGCGGGCCCGGCGGCGTTCTGCGGTTCGTGGCAGCCCACACAGGCGACCCCCTCGCCGGGCATGGCGGTGAACCAACTGCGCATCACCTGGACCGCCCGCCCCTCGGCATCCAGGGGCTGCACGGAGATGGGCGTGTTCGCGGGGACCCGGAAATGCGCTGAGCCATCGGCGTCGACGGGCACCGTGCCGAGGATGCGACGGATATCCCAGGGGCCTTCCAGCCCCACCACGCCCTGAGGGCCGCCCATGTCCGGGTAGTCGTAGGTGTAGCTGAACAACCTCAGGCGTCTGACCGTCCCGCGTGGAACGCCCTCGAGCCCGGGGCCACGGTAGACATCCGAGAGTTGCACGATGGCGTCTCGGCGCGTGAGATCGACCCGGTCCGGGATCACCGGCGGACGCCGGACAGGCCGTAGCGGTACCGGCTCCAGCAGGGCATAGCCCGGCTCCTCGCGCAGCAGCACGAGGTTGTCGAACGCGTCCACCAGGTAGATGCCCCACAGCGACTCCGCCGACGGCTGACACGCCACCAGGAAGTACTTCCCACAGGTCTCGGGACGGTCGGCATCACCCAGAGGGAACGGATGCAGGAACTTGGGCCAGGAGCCGTCCACCAGGTTGTCCTCAACCTTCGCTTCCACCGGCAGGCCGTACCCAGGGATGCGCTGGACCGCGCCGCTGGCCTCGTGCCGGCCCTGCCGCGGGTCCAGGATCACCAACTCGCCCATGCGCCGGACGCCATGGTGGCCACTGACGATGGTCACGACCTGCGTCGTGTGGCCGGGGATCGGCCGGGTGTAGAACATCGAGTTGGGCCAGTAGGAGTTGCTGCCGTAGTACTCGCGCTGCTCGGTGCCGTCGGGGTTCATGGTGAAGAGCAGGCGGCTGTGCGTATGGGGCGTGTCCGTGTACTCCCAGCGGGTGTAGAGCACCCGGCCGTCGTTCATGACCGTCGGGCACCAGTTGTGCTCCTGGTCGAAGGCGAGCTGCCGGATGCCGCCGCCGTCGGGGTCCATGCTGAAGAGGTTCGCCACGCGGCTACTACCATTGACGCACGGGACGCTGACGTAGGGCCGGGTGGAGGTGAACACGATCCGCTCGTCAGGCAGGTAACAGGCGTCGTAGTTGTCGACGTCCTCCTCCGTGCCGGGGGTCACCTGACGGAGACCGGTGCCGTCGCAGCCGATCTCGAACACCTGCCAGCGGCCCTGCGAGCCGATGGAGGAAAACAGCAGCCGCTGGGCATCGAAGTGCAGGTCCACATCGCCCACAAAGACCGGCGACTCGGGACGGTAGACGGGGGTCAGTGGGGCCCCAGGTTCAGCCACGGGCATGAGGGCCAACTCGTCGTCGAAACCGCTGCGCGGCAGACAACCGTTGCTCTGCCAGTTGCAGGGCAGCCCGAGAGCAGGAGCCCCGGCGGAGCGCCGGACCACCAGGAGTCGCTCGATGGCCGCAAGCGGGTTGCGCAGGAGTAGCCTGCGCTGGGCCGCCTGAAGCTCGGCCACGGCGGCCAGGGCCTGTTCATCGCCACCGGCCATGGCCTTCCGGGTGGCGTCCCTGGCAATGGCCATGGCCTCGATATCGGCGCCCCAGCGATCCGTCGCCGGGAAGGCATCCGGGAAGCATGCCGCCAGGTGTTTTATGGCCCGGCGCATGGCCTCCGGATCGATGAGGTCCAGGGCACTCAGGCCCGTCTGGAGGCGCTTGGCCCTGGCCTCCCGGGCACGCCGCTCATCCAAGGCCGGCCGATGCAGGACCCACCCCGGCGGGAACGGCACCGGCGCCTCGAACCGCAGGGCGCAGATGTGAGGTATGCAGTCCTTGCGCTCCAGGCGGATGGTGTGCACCCCGGCCGTGAGGGACAGCACGCACTGCTTCTCCCAGGTCGCAGCATTGGTGCTCCAGTCACCGGTCACGCCAGCAAAGCCCGTGGTCACGGCCTTGCCATCCACCAGGATATCGACAGGCCGCGAGTCCTGGGCCGTGTAGAGCGCATACAGCGTGTACTCCGTCGCCACCGGGAAGTCGATCTCGTACTCGGCCTGGTTGGGGTACACCTCGCCATTCCAGATGCAGGCATAGCGCCCGGCGTAGGACTCCCCCGGCAGGCTGACCCGAAGGTTGGAACGGTCGAAGTCCTCCGCGGCGATCGGGATGCGGGAGGTCGTGTTGGCCTGCCAGTCCACATCGTCTACGGCCTGCGGCGGCGGCTGCCAGTCCGCGGGAAACGGCACGCTGGAGGCCAAGCGCAACGCGCAGATGTGGGGCATGCACTCCTGCCGCTCCAGACGGATGGTGTGCAGGCCCGGAGTCAGACGGAAGGACCCCTGCGTCTCCCAGGCCGCCTGAGCGGTCTCCCAACTGCCCGTGACCGCAGCGATCCCCGTCATGAGCTTGCGGCCATCGATGAGGATGTCCACCGGCCGCGAGTCGGCAGCGGTGTAGAGGACGTCCAGGCGGTACTCGGCAGCGACAGGAAACTCCAGCGTGTAGTCGGCACGGTTGGGCAGGGTCCCGCCGTGCCAGATGCAGGGGAACCGCGAGGCGTACTCCTGGCCGGGCAGGCTGACGCGCACCGTCCCAGCGCTGAAACGATGCGCCCCGACGATGAACTCCTGGGCCCCCCGCAGAAGGTCCGCCGTACCGGCCCAGGCCAGCAGCCATACCCAGGCCCGCAGCCAACGCGCTATCTGCCGGCCCGTGCCAGGCATGGGAAGGCTCCGGTGGTCAGGCCGCCTTCTGCTCTGCGGCCGGCTTGGCCGGGACGCGGAAGGCAACCAGGAAGATCACCAGGATCACGGCCGCCATGCCGCAGAGCGGCCACCACAGCTTCGGCCAGAGAGCCAGGGACTCGACCGAGTTGGGTGCCACCTTGACGAGCTCGGTCGCCCCCGCCGCCGTCTGGACCGTCTTGACGAAGGCCCTGCCTTGGAGGCTCTGGGCCACCATGTTACCGATGACCATGCCGATGCCTTGGGTGAAGAAGATGTTCATGCCCTGGCACTGCCCGCGTACCTGCGGCGGCGTGGACTGGTCGACGTACACCTGGCCGCTGACGAAGAAGAAGTCGTAGCAGAACCCATGCAGGGCAATGCCGACGACGACCAGCGCCATGGCCGTGGTACCCGTGCCGGCGCCCAGCGCAAAGCAGATGTAGCGCAGCACCCAGGCCAGGATGCCGATGGCGATGACATACTTGATCCCCAGTCTGCGGAAGAACCACGGCATGGCGAACATCATGCCGGCCTCAACGAAGGTGCCCACGTTTTTCCAGGCCGTGATGTAGACGAACTTCATGGCATCCATCTGCTGCTGCAGGCTGGCGTAGTAGGCCGCCAGCGGAATGCAGACCAGGAAAGAGCAGATCATGAACACCAGGAACGAGGTGCTCTTGAACTGGGCCCAGGCGTCCAGGAAGAGCATGTCGCGCAGGTCGATCGGGTGGCCGGCCTTCGGCGGCGGGGTGCAGGGGAGGAAGAACGAGTAAAAGCCCAGCAGGACCGAGGCCCCGCCACCCAGCACGAACTGCACGGCCCGTGTACCGGCCGGGATCTTCTCGCCGCCCACGACCTGGGTGAAGCCGAACGCCAGGATGAAGCCCGCCACGATCCAGCCGATGGTCCCCCACAGCCGCACCAGCGGGAACTGCTGGTCGCCACGAGCCAGGTGGTGGAAAGACAGGCTGGCCGTCAGCCCCAGGGTCGGCATGTAGCACAGCATGTGACAGAGGATCAGACCGTTGAACAGGGTGACCTTGCTCATCTCCATGCCCACGACGCGAACCGTCTCGGCCAGCACCACGGTACGGCCATCGCTGACGGCGGTATCCGTGGCCGTGCCCTGCATGGCCCCCACCGCCGGCAACAGCAGCATGAACACACCCGCCAACAGGAAGAGAATGCCCAGGATACGCTCGGTGTTGAAGAAGCGGTCGGCGATCATGCCCGTGATAAAGGGAGAGATGACCGCGGCCAGCGGGCCCGCGGCATAGGCGTAGTACATTCCCTGCCCCATGCCGTGTGCATACATGTAGGTCGATACGCTCAGGTACCAGGCGCCCCAAACGAAGAACTGCAGGAACATCATCACGGCAAGGCGCCAGTACAGGCTCCCATCGGTGCGGTTGCTGTCGGCCATCTCACACTCCTTGCTTTGCCCTGCTCTCCACAGGCTCCGGACCCGTTGCGCTCCGGAATGCTATCGCCGCCACACGGCGATACTGAAGCATACCGTCGTGAGCCTCCGGCGTCAACTCCGGGGCTGCCCAACCCAGGGCTGTTTCAGGAAACCGTCGACAGCCTTGCGATGGGGCCCCCGGTAGGTCCCGAGGGTGGTCATGACGGCGCTTCGGCGTAGTACCCGTCCGGCATGGGCCGTGCGCTCTCATGCCACCAGCGGCGCACGAGCCAGGCCTCAACGTGCGCCTCCACACCCTCCGGGAGCCACGCATGCACGGCCAACTGCAGTTGCCTTGCCGACGCCTCAGGCACCAGGCGGACCTTGTAGACGACCCACGAGCAACCCGCCTTCTGTGTGTTGCCGAACTGGCGCGCGTCCGGAACCGGCACGAGCTGAAGCCGTTGCTCGCCGACGCTGGCCACGACCTGCACGATCTCGGCAACCGCGGGCGAGTAGCGCCACTCCTCCTCCCCCCGGCGAAGACGGACCGGAACGGCCAGGATGCGGGCCTGGGCCTCCTCAGGCGCCGCCAGTTCCGCCGAGTAGCCGCAGACCCACGGCCGCAGGCCCTGCCGTTCAAACCGGGCCGCATCCGCGAAGACCACGGGCCGCACCGCAGCCACAGCGGCGCGCTGCAGAGCCAGCCGCGTCCCCAGGCCCGCCGCCTCCCTCTCCGTCACGCCCCGCACGGGTCGTCGCGAGAGGCCACGTCCCCGCGGAGTGACCTCGAGCATCAAGACCTCGAACGGCCGCAGCCAGAGATCCAGGCGATCGCCCGCGGTATACCGTCGGCCGTCGGCACGTAGCACCCGCTGGCGTTCGGGGAAGTGGCTGACCAGGTGTAGCGGCGTCCCCGGCTCCAGGTTCAGGCCCAGGCCGGCATCAAGCCGCAGGCCTGCCCGCCGCGCGGCGAAGTGGGCGTTGTTGAGGAAGAGAAACGCCCGGTCACCGGCCCCATGCGCGTAGCCATAGACCTCGTTCCGCCAAGGGTCGCCCAGAACGTTTCGGCGGTTCAGAAACAGCGCTTCGTTCTCCCGGGCCAGGCGACCCAGGCGCGCCAGGAACGCCACATCCTCATCGTCGAGGTGGTAGGGATTGCCCCAGAGGTTGGGGAAGAGCAGGCTGCCGCGGCCCAGATCCATGACCAGGGACTCCCGCCAGCGCTCCTTGCCCATGAAGTTGCCCCAGCGCGTGTCGGCCAACCAGACACCAAGGCTGTCCTTGACCAAGGGCGGGATGGTCCTTGCGAACTGCGCATTCTGGTCTTGGGCCAGGGCCACCGAGTCGCGGTAGTAGAGCGTCGGGACCGAACTGGTGCCCGAGCCCTCCATGTGCAGCCCCGACTCGAAGATGGAGTCACCGTGCCAAGCCCAGAAGGGGGACCGCAGTCCCCAGTACCACATGACGAACACGTCGGGGGCAGCATCCCGGGCGGCGTCGGCGATGTCGATGAGCGTGCGGAACATGCGCTCGGTCGAGTAGCGGCCTGGCAGGTGCCCGTGGGCGGGATGGTCGCACTGGTAGTTGCCGCCATCGAACTTGAGGAACCGGACGCCATTCTCCCGGACGTGGTGTAGCACCGCCTGGCGCAGCACCGCCGCGTACGCCTCGCACCCCACGCAGAAGAGACCCGGGTACTCGGCCCGCGCCGGGTAACCATTCCTGTAGGCCATGGTGGCAGGCTGCTGCCCTGCCCACGCCGGCGGGTGGTCCCAGCATGACTCTGCCGCCCAACTGGTGGCAAACCACAGGCCCAGCCCCATGCCCAGTTCGTGGACCCGCTTGGCGACTGCGGCAGGGCCATTGGGGAAGGCGGTTGGCCTGAACCGGGTCAGGTCTGAGCTCGGGTCGACCCAGCCGGTGTCGAGGGTGAAATAGTCGAAGCAGACCCCGGCCCGCCGCCATTCCGCGAGACGGTCCAGGACGTCCAGGATCTGCTCGTCGTCGAGGGTCGAGCAGGGCCCCCACTGGTTGTTGATCCCGAAGGGGGTGTAGACAGCCAAGGCCTTTGCCGGCCGCCGGGCTCGGCGGCTGTGTGCCTGCACGTAGCGGATGAAGCCCGGCAAGGCCTCGCCGGCGGGAGCAACGCAGGCCACGGCCACGTGGCTGCTGTAGCGCTCTCCTGGCGCCAGGCGGCGGCCGGGGAAATGCAGCAACGTGATCCGCCCCGAGGTGAATCGGGCCTCCCCAGAGGGGTGCTCAACCGCTACAAATGCTTCGTCACCAAGGAACAACGGCTGTCCATGGCCTCCGCCGGATGCCCTGATGTCGGCCGCAAACGCGTCCACCTCGACATCCAGAAGCAGGCCTTCGGCGGGGCCGTTCGTGATCTCGATCCACTTCCGTCGCGTCGGACCCTCCAGTTCGTAGCAGACCAGCGCGCTGATGCCCGTGGTGGCGCTGTTCAGGAGGATGCGGACGCCAGTGCCGTTGGACACGCCGGCGGACACGAACCGCAGGTCTGCCACACGCCGGAGGGGCTCCTGCACGTGATCGAGAGCCGACGAGAAGACCAGCCCCACGTCCTCGGCGTGGGTCAAGGCCACCCTGCGGGCCGTCAGGCGGTTCTCAAAGTCCTTGCTCCGGAGCCTTCCGTCATCCCAAGACAGGGTCCACGCCAGGGCATCGTTCGCGAGGTGTATACCGGCCTCGCGCCGGTCCGCTGCACTCACGGCCGGGGGCCCTCGATCTCGAGCCGCAAGACCCAGTCATGCCCATGCGCCGGGGGCTCGAGGCGCGCCTCACCGGCGGCATCGGTCCGCAGCGGCGCCATGGGGGTACTGTCGCCGGTGACCGGGTCGAACAGCCCGGCCCGGTAGACGGCGTTCGGTCGTAAGGCCCGCACCACGAGCGGCCGCGAGACCAGGGCGTAGACTGCCCTCAGCCGGTCGCCCAGCCCGCAGGCCTGGGGGGCAAACAGCGGATCCTCCCGGCCCGGCAGGCCCCAGGGACCCTCGCCGTAACGGGCGGTCACCAGGGCCGCTGGCCAAGCGGCATCGTCGAAGTCGGCCGTCCGCCAGCCGTCGGCCTCGCTCCGGCAGGCCCGCCAGGAGGCGTCCGTGGTGATGGCCAGGGCCAAGCCATGGGCCAACTCGATGGACAGCCGCGCGTTCAGGCCGGCGGGGTTCAGCGTCACGGGGGCCAGGCAGTTCTCGGCCCGCACGGCCAGCAGGTTGGCCCCAGGACGCAGCGTGGGGGTGACATCGAGGCGCTCAGGGGCCATCCAGTTCGCCCCGGAACCGACCTCCTGACCATTGAGCCAGACCGTGAACCGGTCGTCCGCTGTGATGCGCAACACCGCCCGGCGCACGTCCGTATTCCCAGGCAAGGTGAAGGCCCGCCGGAACCAGCGCAGGGCCACGGGCGCGTCCCGCTTCGGGTCGCCCTCAGGATACCAGATCCAGTCGCCAAGAGGCTCCAGGGCCGCCGAGTCAGCCCACGCCACCGAGTCGGGCTGCGGCTGCAGATCGACCCATGGCAGCGCCTCGAAGAAGCGCTTGCCGTAGGCCAGGTGGCTCGAGCCGGGCAGATTCATGGCCTCATCCCAGGCGATCACCCCGTAGCCCGTCGGCGGGCTGCTGGCAGTCGGCGAGGGACCATGCGGTGCGCCGCGCCGGTTCACCTGCCAGATGCCGTTGGCGCCGTAGGTGTGGCCCTTGGCCCCATTCATCATGCAGAGCCAGAACATCGCCCGCGTCCAAGCCGTCGGCAGACGGTCCCCGAGCATCTCATAGGCTGCCTCGCCATTGATCACCGGCAGCGTCGGGTCGGCCGCGTAGGACTCGCGCACTGCCCCGACGGTGATGGGCACTGCCTCGCGCTGACCATGGGGCGTCTGCAGCATGTCGAAGTCCAGCAACGCGACGTCGTCGGTGGCGTTCCGTGCCGTATAGCGGTTGATGGCGGTCGGGTGAATGGTCAGGGGACGGCGGAAGGGATCCGTTCCGCGCACATAGCGGATGACCTCGGTCCAGCCGTGTACCTGCTCCCGGTCGTCACTGGGGAAGTTCGGCGCCAGGTACCAGGGCAGATTGGCCTCGCCCGCGACACACCAGACCACCGGCCAGGCGCTGTAGCGGGCGATGAGGTAGCGCCAGTGGGCCTGCAGGCGGGCAACCCCCATCCAGGGCAGGAAGTAGCCCCAGGCGCCCACGATGCAGGGGACCAGGCCCTGGTCCACCAGGTACCGCAGGCGCGCGTCCGCCGCATCGAAGTACTCCGGCCGGATGCGCGCGTAGTCGGCTTCCCAGGGGTAGCCTGCCTCGTTGGCGCCGCGAGCGTCAAAGGGGTGCATGTCCGGATAGAGCCCGGCGACGATCTGGATCACCGTGAAGCCCTTGGCGACGCGGTCGCGGGTGAGCGCCTGGACATCCTCGGGCCAGCGCAGGCGGTGGCAGAGCCCCATCCACCACGTATCGCCCAACCAGAAGAACGGGGTGCCATCGGCATACTCGAAGTGCCGCCGGTCCGCCGCCACGCGCACCGGCCCATGCCGGAAGAGCGGGTTGGTGCCCGTGTAGGGGCCGATCTCGAGCTCCCCCTCGACCCCGTGCAGGCCCGTGTCCTGGGCGTCGTTACACTCACTCCGCCAGCGGTGGGTGCCGGTCACCCCAGAGGCGTGCCGCACTTTCCAGGCGTTGCCGCCAGCCCAGAAGGCCGGCACTCGCCGGGTGCCTCCACCGGGCTCGCGGAACACGACGTCCAGCTCGATCTGATGGAACGGGTCGCCGTGCGCCCTCCGGGCGGTCAGCACGATCTCGGTCGGGACATTGGCCTCGGTGAACGCGCCCGCCGCACCCGCGGCCAGAGCCCCCGTGCACACCACCCACGGCATCGTCCGTGAGACCATCGGGCACCTCCCTGCCACTACCCCTACCCTCCCCGGGTCCAGTCCCGGGGTGGGCAGATAACCCCCCTACTCTAATGCCGGCGGGCGCACGTCTCTAGTGCGAGCGGGCGCAAGGGGCGCAAGCCAGGGCCGTGCCGATGATCACGGCCTGCGGGGCGGCGGATCTGTGCTTGCATCTGTAGGTCCCAGCTCCGACTGGGACCCCTGGGCGGAACGGACTTCGGTCCCGCGACCGCGGGACTGGCGACGGTTTCGCGAAGCCCTGGGCGCAAGCCCCTACCCATATCACTGAGGCGACGGTTGGCCGGCGCCGCCGAGCAGCCCAGGGCCGCCCGGCAAGCCCGCTGGCCATGGCCACGGCAGCGCCAGGGACGCCAGCATGGCCGGCCGGCCGTGCGCCCGAAGGCCGTCCACTGCCGCCCCATGGAACGCCATGGCTCGTCCGCTGCCGTGGCCCGTGCCCGGACTGCCCGACGCTTCCTGATGAGTGGCGGCAGCCCCGCGAACCGCGGCCATGGGACCGCCTCGCCGTTCTCGCAGGGCTGTTTCAGGATCGCGGTTCGCGGGGTGGCGGACCCGCGCTCCGGCGGGCCGGGCGAGTAAGCGCTCCTGCTGTACTGCAGGACGCTATGGAGTCGCGCCCGCACGCGGGCGGGTGGCAGCATGGCATAGATGTCGCTACCAACGGTGATCGCGGTCGCGTCTTATACCTTTCCTGCAGTGATACCGGCCGAGTCGAGCGAGGCCGTAGGCGGTCGATGCTCGGCTCGACTCGGCCGGGGAACTGCAGGTTCTCAGGGGGTCCAGGGGGACCCCGC
>Ga0172375_10002432_pt1 | contig 28971 bp, 41 predicted proteins | sample LakKiv1m_FD_114537 | JGI IMG/M metagenome (GOLD analysis project Ga0172375, IMG submission 114537) | Freshwater microbial communities from Kabuno Bay, South-Kivu, Congo - kab_092012_11.1m | ecosystem: Environmental > Aquatic > Freshwater > Lake | place: Democratic Republic of the Congo... | reverse complement strand
TTTCTTTGAATCTTTTCCATAAATTTTTGATAAAAATTTCCAGAGCCCCGCTGGCGGTAATCATATTAACTATTTAACAAGCTCAATTATGGCTGTCCTTGCTCCGTCCTGCTTTCTAGGTCCCAGCTTAATAATCCTGGTATATCCCCCTTTTCTTTCAGGATACTTTGGAGCAATATCATTAACCAGCTTCTTAACCACTTTTGGAGTAAAATCTCCTCCGAGCAATCTTTTTGCCTTTAAACCGCCCTTTTTAGCTATGGTAATCCTCTTATCAACAAAGGAAACTATTTCTTTGGCTTTGGCCTCGGTAGTCCTGATTTTCCCAACCAGAAAAAGAGCGCTGGCTATTGAGCGCAGAAGTGCTCTTCTTTGACCGCTTTCCCTACTTAGTTTTCTTCCCTTTTTTCTTTTTCTCATGTTTTTTGCGGGAAACCTTTTTCTCTTTTGATTTCTTCTTTTCTTTTTTGACAACGGGCTCTGCAGCTTCAGCTTTTTCTTCGTCCTTTCTGAAAGCTTCTGAAAGCAAAGAAAAATGTTTCACTAAAATATCTGAAGCCTGGAAAAAAGCAACCTCCGGCTGAACAGTGCCGTCTGTCTCGATTTCCAAGAATAATCTGTCAAAATCAGTTCTCTCGCCAACACGCATATTCTCAACCTTGAAAGAAACTTTTTTTATTGGAGTGAAAATAGCATCAACGGGAATAACTCCTATTTCCAGCTTCTCCTGATTAGCTCCTACAACCTTTTTTCTGGCATCTCTCGGCTGATATCCCACTCCTCTTTCAATTAAAACTTCTATCTCCAATTCAGACGATCTGCCGGTTAAAGTGGCAATATGACAATCAGGGTTAATAAGCTCAACTTGGCTTGGTAACTGGAAATCTTTCCCCTTAACTTCTCTCTCGCCCTTTACAGACAACCTCGCCTTTTGGGGTTCATTTCCAAAAAGATGGAACCTTAACTGCTTCAAATTAAGCATCATTATGACCGTATCTTCCAGAATACCAGGAACAGCCGAAAACTCATGAGGAACATTTTTAATTTTCACCTGGGTTATAGCAGCTCCCTCCAGAGAGGAAAGCAAAACGCGTCTCAAGGTGTTCCCTATTGTAACGCCATATCCCGGGTATAAAGCCTCTATTTCAAATAGAGCTTTGTTCTTTTCTTTTTTGGCGACTTTTGGCTGAAGTGGTAATGGTATCATATTTTTATTTATTATTATTTCGAGCGTAGCGAGAATCAAGGTTCTGCCACGCAGGTTCTTATTACCTCGAATAAAATTCAAAAATTGAAGATATTTCGACAGGAGGCGCAGCCTCTTCCAAAGAAGGCTGGCCGACAACTTCTGCTTCCATACTCTCTGCATCCAATTCAAGCCATTCTGGAGTCTTGTGTTTTTTCAAATAAGCCTTGATATTTTGAAAAGACGGTTTTTTAACAGAAGATGGTTTTAAAGAAATCTTATCTCCTTTTTTAACCATAAAACTGGGGACATCAATAGGTTTTTTATTAACCATAAAATGTCCGTAACTTACCTGCTGTCTGGCCTGAGCTCGGGAAACGGCAAATCCAAGACGAAAAACTACGTTATCCAAACGACTTTCTAAAATCTTAACCAATAGAGAAGCCGCATCCTCAACTTTGTGCTGTTTTTTCAAAACGCTTTTAACATATTTCCTGAATTGAGCTTCTCCCAAATGGTACCAGGCTCTCAATATCTGTTTATCCCTCAGTTCCTTGGCATATTCAGAAAAATGAGAACTCCTTCTCTTGCTTTTTTTCCCGGGCGGATAAGCTCTCTTTATCATTGCACATTTTGGAGACGTGCAACGATCCCCTCTTAAAAAAAGTTTAACTCCTAACCTTCTGCATCTTTTACACTTTGAAGTATCCATAAATTTGAATGAAATGAAAATTTACAGGGCCCCGCTGGCGGGAATCATAATTATTACACTCTTCTAACTTTTCGCGGACGACAGCCGTTATGAGGAACGGGAGTGACATCCTTAATTGAAATTATTTCTAAACCGTGAGCGGCAACTGATCTTAAGGCCGACTCTCTGCCAGAGCCTATTCCTTTGACAAAAATGCTTATCTTCTCAATCCCCATTTTTTTGGCAACCTGGACTACGGCTTCTGCCACTTTTGAAGCGGCAAAAGGAGTGGACTTTTTTGAACCTTTAAAGCCCAACTGGCCTGCCGACTTCCAATGCAAAACATTCCCTTTCTGGTCTGACAAGGTCATTATAGTATTGTTGTAAGAAGAAAAAATATATATCCTGCCTTCTTTCAGCCTGTGAGATGTTTCTTTGACTTCTTTTTGTACTTTTGACTCTATTTTCTCACCTTCTTTTATTAATTCTTCCTGACTTTGAATTATAACGTGTTTCTTTCCCATAATTTTGAACGTAGCGAAAAATTATCCCTAGAGGTATAATTTTAGATTATGTCGGGCTGGCTGCCGGTTTTCTGCCAGAACCTACCGTCTTTCTTACATTTCCCCTGACGGTTCTGGTGTTAGTCTTTGTTCTCTGACCTCTGACAGGGAGACCCTTGATATGGCGATGTCCTCTCCAGGAACCGATGTCTTTTAATCTCTTGATATTCATCATTATCTGCCTTCTTAATTCTCCTTCGATTTTGTAGTTCTTTTCAATAATATCTTTGAGCCTGTTTATTTCATCTGCCGTCAAATTTTTAGCTCTTGTGGTCGGATTTACCTTAGCTTCTGTCAAAACCTTCTTGCTCAAAGCCAAGCCTACTCCATAGATATAGGTTAAGGCAACGTCTATTTGTTTGTTTTCCGGTATGTTTATACCTGCAATACGTGGCATAGTTTCTATCCCTGTCTCTGCTTGTGTTTAGGATTCTTACAAATTACATAAATTCGTCCTTTTCTTCGGACGATTTGGCAATTGTTGCAAATTTTTTTAACCGATGGTCTGACTTTCATATCTTTATCTTCCCCTGTAAATTATCCTGCCCCTTTTTTCATCATAAGGGCTCATCTCAACGGTCACTCTGTCCCCGGCCAAGATCTTGATCCTGTGAATACGCATTTTCCCGGCGAGATGGCATAAAGCCTCTGTGCCGTCATCCATTTTCACCTTAAAACTGGTGCTTGGCAGCGTCTCAATAACCTGGCCCAACTTCCTTATCGTTGATTTGTTTTGATTCATTAATTAAACGATTACAAATTATATATTAGCAGAGAACGTAAAACTAGTCAAACCTCAGCTGCAGATAAACCCTGTCCAGGTCCTTAGGCACTCTTTTTACCCAAAAAGGCCAGAATTTAACCTCACTTTTTACCGTCTGAGGCTGGTTTTCAAGGAATATCTTTGTTTCAGCCAAGTTTTTACCGACCAACCCCTCTTTTAAGGAATTCTCATTCACCCCGGAATAAATTTTAGCTCTGGCCTGTATGGAAATTGCGATTTTACCGGCATCAAAATCCACTTCATCCACAGAATAATTTATTTCCAGGCTTTCTTCATTAATATTCTTATTTTGGGGAATCTGCTGATTGATAAACGCCTTAACAAAATTATCCATATCCGATTTATTAAAAGCTAAAGCCGAGGAATGAGCTTTAACCTGATAACTGAACTTTTCCAATTCTGCTTTTAGATTGGCTAAGGAAAAAGATTCAACTACGCTAGTCTTCAAAGATTTATCCGGCAATATGAAACCTTGGGTAATTTCTGATTTTATCGCGTCTTCACACTCTTTTATAGCCTGATCAGTAACAGAAATTTTTGCTTTTTCCAGATCTTCTGACGTTACCTGAGGAGCCTCCTGCGCTTCTCCTCCTGTCATAGATTCGGTAGATTTACCATAAAACTTGGTGTATTTGTCAGTCCCGACAAACCCGGGAATGGAAAAAGTAGAAGCTCCTATGTTATATTCCGGACCAGCCTTATCAGCCCTTACTTTGGCATCAACATAGCCGGGAGTGACAACTTTGCCTTTTTCTACGGTAGCGCCAGGAACGGTTATTCTTTCCAAAGATCTAAACAATTTCCCTTCAACCGACATGAAGCGGGTGTTAATTATCAAAATCTGCGGAGAAGAAGAATAATTATTATAGACTCGGATAATCCCCTCTGCCTTAACCTCTTTTGTAATTTTTCCCGTGGAAGAAAATTCTTCCAAAACAATTTTATCCGCCTCAAAAATCCTGCCGGGTATGAGCTTATCGGAAACATTTATATCGATTACCGATTTGTCTACGGTCGCTTTTATCTCAAAATTCTTAATTTCAGTCTCTGGCCATATATAAATATCCGCCTTTGATAAGCTGAAGTAGCAACCCGCTCCCACGATTATTAAAACCAGCAAAGACAAAATCAAAACCGAAGTCCTTTTCTGGGGAGCTTTAGGAAGCGAAAATTTAATTTCTTTTTCCTCGGCCGGAGCAGAAAATGATTTTCTCTCTATGGGCTTGTGAACCACCCTGTCTTCCCCTATCTGAGAAATCTGCCTTACTTCAACTTTTGGCTGCAAAACAGGAGTCGGCTCATTTTTACCTGGCGGTATGATATCAATTATTTTTTGAACCATAATAGCCTATTATATCAAATTATTCTAAGATTGCCCTAATTCTTCTTATGCCCGAACTGGAAGATTCCTCTTTTAGAATCCTGAAATGACCCAATTCGGAAGTGTTATTAACATGAGGGCCTCCGCATATCTCCTTTGAAAAATTCCCTATACTATATACCTTCACCCTTTCTCCGTATTTACTCTCAAAAACCCCGGTAGCCCCGACCTCCTTTGCCTTGGTAAACTCCATTTCTTCGCATATTACGGGCAAACCTTCTTTAATATTCTCGTTTACCAGATCCTCTACCCTCTTTAATTCATCTTCTGTCATTTTTTCAGGATGAAAAAAGTCAAACCTCAGCCTTTCAGCCGTGATATTGCTGCCCCTCTGTAAAACATGTTCTCCCAGTATTTCCTTCAAAGCAGCCAATAACAGATGATTTACAGTATGATACTTTACGGCCTGTTCGCTGCCGTCTACCAGCCCGCCCTTAAACATACCAGCTGAAGCCGTGCGGGAAAGGTCTTGATGTTTCTTTAGTAGGATCGAAAACTCTTCTGGATTTTTAAGCTCTATATTTTTTTTAGAGATTATTTCTTTTATCATTTCTAAGGGCAGACCGTATGTCTGATAAATATCAAACGCTACCGGTCCTGTAACACCCCGACCGGATGCGATTTCTTTATCTAATTGTTTCGATCCCTCTTCTAGAGCTTTTTCAAATTTCTCTTCTTCCCCTTTAATAATGCCTATAATCTCTTTTTCCTTTAATAAAACTTCAGGATAAATATCTTTATAAATTTCAATGACTTTTTTAGCCAGAGGAATCAAAAAATCCTGAGATAAATTAAGTAATTTACCGTACCTTATCGCTCTCCTTATCAATCTTCTTAAAATATATCCCCTTTCTAAATTAGAAGGCAAAACACCTTCTGAAGCTAAAAATACCGCACTCTTTGCATGATCGGCAATAATCCTTCTTGTCTTTAGATCCTCTCCCCTTATCTCTTTCATTATTAATTCAAATAAATCCGTCTCAAAAACAGTAGGAACATTCTGAGAAACTTTTGCCAATCTTTCCAGCCCCATACCCGTATCTACTCCAAATAAAGGCAATTCCGTCAGGCTTTTATCTTTATGGCAGTAATACTGATTAAAAACTATATTCCAAACTTCAATCCCTTGAGAGTATATTTCAGTAGTCGGCCCGCAGGGCCCCTCTTCTCCCGTAGGCCCCCAAAAATTATCTTCCCTGCCACAAAACTTAAGAGTCCCCTCTTTTTCTGAAAATCCCAACTTCTGCCATATTTTAGCCGATTCCTCATCCTTTGAAACCTCCTTGTCTCCCGAAAAAACAGTCACGTATTCTATTTCTATATCAACGAAATCCAAAAATTCCTTTGCTAGCTTTATAGCTTCTTCTTTTTGATATCCGCCGAAAGAAAAATTTCCCAGCATTTCAAAAAAAGTCAGATGTCTTTCGTCTCCCACTTCGTCAATATCAGATATTCTCAAACATTTCTGGCAGGAAGCCGTATTCTTGCCGTAAGGAGATTTCTCACCCAGATAATAGGGTTTGAACTGCTGCATTCCGGCAGTAGTAAAAAGAACCGACGGGTCAGTCGGAAGCAACGAAGAAGAAGGCACTATTTTGTGCCCGTTTTTCTCAAAAAAAGACAAAAACCTTAATCTCAATTCTCTTGAATTCATCTTTATATATTATAGACGAAAAACTATAAAATAAAAATACCGGGGCAGCCCCCGGCAAAAAAACGAAAAAATCTTAAAAAACCTATGTATATCTGTCAGCCACCACTGAAGCTGCAAAAGAAAAAGGCTTTATCTGGGGCTCAAACCCGTTCCCCTTAATTAAGCCCGTCACTTCCTTTATCATGTCGCAGGTAGCTCCTTTTTCACCGACATCAGCATGGATATAGCGAAATTGATACTTTGGCAGAGGAGATAAACTATTTACCGCGTTATCTAATTTCTCCCTTAAATACAACGCAAACTCGCAAGACAACAACACCTCTTCCAGTATTCTCTGCTTAAAGTTATAGAACTTACGATTTTGATAATATATTTTCTTCAAAAAAAATCTTCCCCCTTCCCCTACCCTTAAAACAACAACTGCCACCGGGAAATGGGGATCTTCAGACGAAGAAGAATCGCAGCCAACTATAACATCATAAAACATTTCCGGTTTCTCTAAGATATAGGCGATTATTTCTCCGATGACTTCATTAAATTTTAAATCCCCTCTAGTGGGATTAAAAAAATTACCTTCTAAAAATTTCTCCATAGATTATTTAACCTATCAGAAGACAGAATAAAAATCAATTCTTCCCGAAAGAATCTACGATTCTAATAAATTCCTTGGGGTTTAAAGAAGCTCCGCCGATCAAAAGCCCCTGAAAACCAGCCTTTTTCACAAACCCTTCAGCATTTTGAGAATTGACGCTGCCGCCGTATATAATGGAAGTTTCTTCTTCTAAAACACTTTTAATTAAATTTCTCATCTTTTCCGCCCCCTCCAAGTCATAAGGGTTCCCCGTGCCGATGGCGGAAATAGGCTCGAAAGCTACGATTATTTTCCTAAATTCCTCCCTCTTGATGTCTGCTAAGTCTTTTTTGAGCTGAGCCATATTATCAATACAGAGAATAGGTTTTAACCCTTCCTTCAAAACAGATATAATCTTCTTATTTATCATTTCATCCGTTTCTCCTAAATGCTTTCTTCGCTCCGAATGTCCGATAATAACATACTCTATCCCAAACCCCTTAAGCATTGTAAGCGAAATCTCTCCCGTAAAAGCCCCCTTTTCTTCCCAAAAAGAATTTTGAGCTCCGATTTTAATATCTTTTAAAAGAGACGAATTAAAAATTGAGAAATAAATATAGGGAGGACATACCACAACTTCTGCGTCTTTGATGTCCTTTACTCCTTCGGCTACAGAATTGAAAAGCTGTTCAGCTTCAGCTAAAGTCCCGGGATTCATTTTCCAATTGGCAACAATTAGTGGCTTCATTGTTTTTTCAGATATTCTGCCGCTTTTTCAGGCTCAATAGTGGATATTTCCATTCTTGTACCTATTTCAAACCCTGCCCAGGTTCCGGTCTTAGGTAAAATAGTCCAGTGCCAGTGATAATGGGAATAATCTTTGCCGTCGCAAGGAGCCGCATGAAGATAAAAGTTATAGGGAGGATCGTTAAGAGCCTTGTAAATCTTATTCAACACGGCATGCAAAGCTTCGGCCAAACTCCACTTTTCGTTTTCGGTAATTCTTTCAAAATTGCTTAAGTGATGTTTCGGAGAAATAATGACTTCAAAAGCCGCCTTTGAAGCAAAAGGACACACGGCTGAAAAATCCTTGTTCTCAAAGACGATTCTCTTTTTGAATTTGTTTTCCAAATTATTCATTTCGCAATAAATACATTTCCTACCTTTCTTGAAATACTTCTCTGAGTTCGAAAGGGATTTTTGAAGGTCAACGTCAACCAAAGGAGTGGTTATTATCTGAGAGTGAGGATGGGGCTGGGAAGCTCCGGCCTCTACTCCGTGGTTATGGAAAATTGAAATATAATTTACCAGTTTTTTATCCATCAAATCCAGATACCTGTCCTGATAGCTGTCTATCACCTCTTTAACTTTATTTACCGGCAAAAGAGCTAAAGATTTCTGGTGGTCTCTGGTTAAAACTAGTTCGCAAAACCCGACCGCATTCATCTTTTTATAGAGATTCCCCTCAGTCTCCTCGTCCAAATCAGGGTGAGGTAAAAAGGCAGGAAACTTATTCGGTATAACCATAGTAGTCCAACCAGAAGGAATCTTGTCTCCTTTTATCTTTTTACCCGAAACATAAACAGCTATCGGTTTTCCAACCTTTCCCGGTCTGCAAAAAGGACATTCTTTCTTGCTTATCTTGCCCTTTTCCCTTCTTTCCTTTTTAAAAATCTCCGGCCTCTTGGCGCGACCCGTAGCAATCACAACCCAGTCTTTAGAGACCAAATCAAGCCTAAGTTCAGACGGAAAGCTAAATTTTTTATTCTTGCTTTTTTTTACCATAAATTTTTCACTAAAAATTTACAGGGCTCCGCTGGCGGGAATCATATATCCCTTTTAATGACGTCCTCCCCGCCCCAAGGGGCGAGGTTTCCCCGAGGGAGGACGACATATCGTCGCCCTCTCATCTCCGGGTTAAAATCCGAATTTTTCCCGGGCGACGCTATAAATTTAACCTTATTTCGAAGAAACAAGATTTCTTGAAAACATTAAACGAAATCTTATTTTCAACAAATCAAAAGCCATACTGATCATTGAGCTGGGTTTTACTTTGCTTCCCAAATCATTTTTCCAAATAACAGGGACCTCTTTTATTTTATATCCCATTCTTTCTCCGATAATCAAAATTTCAGGATCGAAAGAGAAATGAGAAATGACTGATTTCGGAAAAATATTCTCAGCAGCTCTTTTGGAAAATCCCTTAAACCCGCATTGAGTATCCTCCAAATTCCATAAACCAAGGACCAGTTTCCTGTATAATTTGAATCCATCGCCAAGGATAAACTGTCTCAACCAAGGCTGGGGAGGATTCAAAACAGCTCCTTTAATATCTCTGGAACCTATAACAATGTCAAAGCCGGCCTTAAACGCAGGCCACATTTTTTCAACCTGATCTATGGTCGTTGAGTTATCAGCATCGGTGAATATTCTGTAATCCCCGGAGGCCTCCAGCATACCTCTCTTCACAGCAGATCCCTTGCCTCCCTTGTTTGAACCCTCAATCAATCTCAGCCCTTTAATCTGAATGGCTAGCTTTTTAACAATTTCTGCAGTCTTATCGGTAGATCCGTTCTCAACAACCAAAATCTCATAGTCATAATTCTGACTTTTCAAATAATTATCAATATCTGCAAGAGTCCCTGGCAGACGTTTTTCCTCGTTATAAGCCGGAATAATTACGGATAGATACATATTAGGCTATTTTACAACAAATTAAGCAAAAAAAATAGGGTATTCAGTCAAAAGGCTGAAACCCCTGCTTGGATTACCGGCTCCATCGAAAAACGGATAAGAATATAGCAAGATACGAACACTAAAATACAAATGGCACAGAGGATTGCCGTGTTGCGAAGGTCAGTTCTGAAGACCTTGACCAATGCGACAAACAGCACGAGGAATATGGCAATGATTAAAACTATCGTCAACTCAAAACTCATGAAACACTCCTTATCAAATTTTTAATGACGCCTGGTTGGATTATAAAGCACTTTGAGCCAAAGTCAATATCTGATACCCCCCTTTCGTAACAGCAATAGTATGTTCAAAATGACAGGACAAAGAGCCGTCTTTTGTAATCCAGCCGTGCTCATCCCTTGATTTTTTTAACCTCCAGCTGCCAACCGTAACCATAGGCTCTATGCATAAAACCATGCCTTCTTTTAATACGACGTTGGCATCTCCTGAAAATTTAACCTTGTCTACCGTCTCTTTATCAAAAGAAACGGAATTTAGGATCTCCGGCGCTTCATGAAGTTCCTTGCCGATTCCATGCCCGCAAAGCTCGCGAACAACCCCAAATCCCCTGCTTTCAACATATTTCTGAACAGCCCTGCTGATGTCGCCTATCTTATTTCCTGGTTTAACTTTCTCAATGCCTATTTCCAAAGCCTTTTCCGTAACATCAATTAACCTTTGGGTTTCTGGCTTTATCTTTGAAACAGGGAAAGTTTTGGCCATGTCGGTATGAAACCCCTTATAAAATATGCCGATATCCAGAGAGATAATATCTCCCTCTTTCAATTTTCTACCAGAAGGAACAGCGTGAACGATTTCATCATTTATTGAAGTACATAGGCAGGCAGGATAGGCTTTTTCAGGAGCGCTGTCATCTGCAACGTTATAGTCTTTGAAAGAGCATTTGCCGCCATACTTTAAAACAAGGTCTTCTGCGACCTTGTCCAACTCTTTGGTGGAAATTCCCGGCTCCACTCTCTTTCCCAGCTCTTCCATAATCTTGGCCAGAATCTTGCCCCCTTCTGTCATTATTTCAATTTCTTTTCTGGTTTTAATTGATATCATTTAAAAACCTTTAAAATATCCGAAAAAACTTCTGCAACGGATTGCTCTCCATTAATCTCCTTTATCTTTAATCCCTGTTTTTTAAAATAGCCTATCAATGGGTATGTCCTCTCTTCATATTCCCTCAATCTGATTTTAATGGTTTCTGGCGTATCATCCTTGCGGAACAATAATTCTGAACCGTCAATCGGACAATGTTTCAGGCCGATAGTCTCTTCGGAATATAGAATAGGATGACGCATCAATTCGCAGGCTTTTCGGTGAGAATTTCTTTTAATAGATTCTTCAGAACTTAATTTAATGGAAATTACCCTTATATTATTTGTCCCATACAACTTTTTTAAAAGAGGGATTACTTCTTTCCCTTCGTATAGAGTTCTGGGAGAACCGCAGGTGACTATTCCTTTTCCCTCTTTATTTAGCCCAATAATTTTATTCTTTATCCAGAAAGCAATCAAAGGAGGACTCATCAATATCCCCCTCTCTCTCAATTTTTTCTCCTCTAAGAGAAAATATTTTTTACCCTTTACTGAAACAAAATCGTTTTTACCTGCACAATCTAAATTGCTTTCAATAATTTTGCTGGTTTCCAAATGATAGATATTCAGTCTTTCAGATAAAAGCTCAGCCTGAGTCCCTTTACCTGACCCCGGCGGCCCGATAATAATAACCGCTAATTTAGAACATTTTTTCATAATAAAAACTTCAAAATGTTTCGTATTCTCTCATTTGCAGTTGAGATTTAATCTGGCGAATGGTTTCCAAAACTACGGAGACCACGATAAGCAAAGAGGTTCCTCCAACCAAAAAGCTAAATTGCTGTATATTGGTTACCCCCTGGACAATGGAAGGCAAAACGGCAATCAACCCCAAGAACAAGGCCCCAATAAGTAAAACCCTGTTCAAGATAAAATACATGAAGTTAGCCGTACTCTCTCCCGGTCTTATGCCCGGCACAAACCCTCCCATTTTCTGAAGATTCTGAGAAATAGCTTTAGGATCAAAGGTAACGGCCGTATAGAAATAAGTAAACAGAACTACCAAAGCAAAATACAATATTCCGTTAATCCAGGTATTCTGCAAAAAATTACTTACGCTTTGGGCAATAGCTCCGATCTGGCCTGAAGATCCTCCCAAAAAACTGGCTATCATTGAAGGGATAAGCAGAATTGACATGGCAAATATGATAGGGATAACTCCTGCCGGATTAATATTCAAAGGCAGATAAGTGGAAACGCCTCCATACATTTTCTGTCCCCTCACCCTTTTCGCATAGGAAACCGGAATATTACGCCGGGCTTCGTTCACCAAAACAACCCCGGCAATAATCGCAAGAGACATGGCAAAAAAGATTATGACGTTTGGAATCTGAGAAGCTCCTGCCGTCTGTATTTGGACGGCCAACTGGCGGAGACTGTTCGGGAAATCAGCGATAATACCTGCAAAAATCAAAAGAGAGACTCCGTTACCAATTCCTTTCTCAGAGATAATCTCTCCCAACCACATCAAAAACAAACTGCCGGCAGTTATGGTCAAAATTGAAGTGGCAAGAAGAGACGGAGTTAAACCGCTTATCACGCCCTGGCGCTGAAAAAGAGCGAGCATGGCGTATCCCTGAAGGGCTGCCAAGGGAACGGTGGCTATTCTACAATACTGATTGAATTTCTGCCTGCCTGCCTCCCCTTCTTCCTTATATATCTTCTCCAATTGGGGAAAAATCATCGTTAAAAGCTGAAAGATAATGGTAGCGGTAATATAAGGCCCTAAGCCCAACATAACCAGAGAAAGATTATCCAAAGCTCCTCCGGTGAACATATTGAGAAGACCAAACATCTGAAATTGATTGAAAAAATTCTTAATATTTTCGGCGCTTATTCCAGGAATCGGAATATTAGCCATTATCCTGAAAACGACAAAAACCCCCAATACAAAGAGGATTTTATTACGTAAATCGCGAAGTTTAAATATTTGAGCTACTTTTTCGTACCACATTTTATTTTACAGAGCCTCCTGCCGCTTCAACGGATTTTTTAGCTCCTTCTGAAAAACTGCATCCTTCAAAATTCAAAGGCTTTTCAACCTTCCCTCCCAGAATCTTGACCTTGGGAAGCTCTCCCTTTACTTTACGAATTAATTTCTTTTGAAGCAAGGTTTGGGATGAAATAATGTCTCCTGGGTCAAAACTCTTATTCAAAATCCCCAAACTCAAAATTGCCAGCCTTAATTTCTGTTCTTTGTCTATTGATTTAAATCTGTATCCTCTCAACTTAGGATATTTTTTAATAAGCTCTCGGATAACCGGTTTAAATTTCCTTCCTGCCCTGGATTTCTGACCTTTTATTCCCCTGCCCGAATAGCATCCCCGCTTTCCTCCCCGGCCTACTCTTTTTATCCTCCTTGATTTGTGTTTTGGACGAATTTCGTGAATCTGCATATTATTTCTTTATTTCTTTTGCCTTTAGTTTCTGCAAAGCTTTTATGGTAGCCAAAGCATTATTCAACTTGTTCCCCGTTCTTCCTAAAACCTTTGAAGAAATATTTTTAATACCGGACAAAGTGCAAATGACTCTTACCGTTCCTCCTGCTACCAAACCTCTGCCCTTTTTCTGGGGCTTCAATAAAATTCTGGATGCACCGAATTTAGCTTCAACCTGGTGTAAAATAGTATCTTTAACGATAGCCACCAAAATCATATTCTTTTTGGACAAGCGGGTCGCTTTTTCAACGGCCTGAGCCACATCTAATCCGGTTGCCACCCCGACTCCGATTTTGCCGTTATGATTCCCGCTGACGATAACCGCTCTGAAACCCATTCTTTTACCTCCGGCTCTGACATGGGTAACTCTGGCCAAATCCAAAAGCTTTGATTCAAATTCTTTATCTACCGGCTTTCGGCTGGAAAACCTGTTGAAAGACGAGACTCTAACAAAACCGTCGCTTTTTGGCTTTTCTTCTGTTTTTTCAGTTTTTGGTGTTGGATCTTTTTTAATCATAAAATTAATATTATGGGAAACTAGAACTTCAGACCTCCTTCTCTGGCTCCGTCAGCCAAAGCTTTTACTCTGCCGTGATACTGGTATCCTCCCCTGTCAAAGATAACCTTTTCAATCTTTAACTCAGCGGCTTTTTCAGCGACCAATTTACCGACCTCGAAAGCGATTGCCTTTTTCCCGGATAATTTAGCCTCTCCTTCTGCAGTTTTCTTGGTTGAAGCCTTTACCTTTATACCTTTATCGCTGACATTCACCAGAGTCTTTCCTTTATTATCATCTATAAGCTGGCCGTATATATGTTTGTTTGACCTGAAAACGCAAAATCGCGGGATCTTAACGCTTCCTAAAATCTTGGCTCTGACTCTTTTATGCCTTCTTGCTCTTTTTTCCTGTTTCTTCAACATAATTTTATATATAAATTAACCTGCCGAAGCTACCGCCTTCTTCCCGACTTTCTTCCTGACAATCTCTCCGACATATCTTATGCCTTTTCCCTTATAGGGCTCTGGTTTCTTTGTTTTGCGAATTATGGCTGCCATTTGGCCTACCATTTCCTTATCAATGCCGGAAATAGTGATAATATTTTTTTCTACCAGGAATTTTATGCCTTCTGGAGCTTTTATCTTCACCGTGTGGCTGAAACCTACGAACAATTCAATGCTTCCGTCTGCTAAAATCGCAGCCTTATATCCTATTCCCTCTATCTGAAGCTTTTTTTCAAATCCCGAAACCACTCCAGAAATCATATTGGATATCTCAGCCCTGACAGTTCCCCAAAAAGCCCTGATTTTTTTATCCGAGGTCTCTTTGGAAAGAGAAACAAAAACCTGATTTTCTTTCACTTCAACCTTTACTTCAAACGGAAAAATTCTGGTCAATTCCCCTTTCGGACCTTTTATTTTTACCGCCCTTCCTTCCACTTTCGCTTCAACTCCCTGGGGTATTAAAATTGGTTTTTTGCCTATTCGACTCATAATATTACCAAACTTCACAAATTAACTCTCCTCCGACTTTTTGCTTTCTGGCTTCTTTATTGGTCATCAAACCCTTGGACGTAGAAAGTATGGAAATACCATACCCCCCTCTCACATTCTTTATATTCTTTGACTGGACATAGATTCTCTGGCCAGGTTTTGAAATTACCTTCAAACCGGAAACCGCCGGAGACTTATCGTCATATTTTAAAGCTATCTCAATAATTTTCCTTGTTTTCTTCCCCTTTTTCTCGGCTTTTCCGACAAAATCGTTCTTTTCCAGAATCTTTGCTATTTCAAGATTCATATTGGAGAAAGGAACCTCAACCGTTTCCTTTTGAACGGCTTGAGCGTTTCTTATTCTATTTAACATGTCTGCTATTGGATACATATTTTTACCAGCTTGATTTTTTAACTCCAGGAATTAATCCCTGATTAGCCATTTCACGAAAACAAATACGGCATAAACCGAACTTTCTCATGTATGCCCTCTTTCTGCCGCATCTGAAACAGCGCCTGACTATTCGGCTTGAATATTTTGGCTTCTTTTTTGATTTTACTTCTTGTCCTGTTGTAGACATTTTTTTAAATTATTTCTTAACCGGAAAACCCATTAATCTTAAAAGCTCTATACCTTCTTCCTTGTTTTTTGAAGTCGTGGCTATAACCACCTCTAAACCGAATATATTCTTTGCTCTTTCGGGCGACACCTCGGGGAAGATTATGTGTTCTTTTATCCCGATTGTAAGATTGCCGGTATTATCAAAAGATTTCTGGTCAATTCCCTGAAAATCACGGGAACGAGGAAGAGTAATATGGATCAATCTATCCAAGAAATCATACATTTTCTTTCCTCTCAAAGTTACGGCTGCTCCTATTTTCAATCCTTCCCGGAGCTTAAAGCTGGCTATCGATTTTTTAGCTTGGGTCAAAACAGGTTTCTGACCGCAAACCTGGGCCATTTCCTCAAGAATATTGGCAATAAACTTTTTCCCTTCGTCAGAAGTCTTTGTATTTATAAGCCGGCCAAACCCGCTGTTTACGATCACTTTATCAACCTTGGGAACGGCTAAAGCATTTTTATAACCGAACTTCTCCATCATAGCAGGAATAACTTCTCTTTGGTATTTTTCTTTTAGTTTGGTAATCATAAATTTTTGGTAAAAAATTTACAGGGCCCCATCGTGATGGGAATTATAAAAGTTTAAAACTCCTGTTCACATTTTTTACAAACTCTGACTTTTTTACCGGCCACTGATTTATAACCGACTCTTACCGCCTTTCCGCATTTCGGACAAATAAGCTTCACGTTTGAAACCTGAACTAAACCCGGCAACTCGACTATCTGGCCCTTTTCCCCTGATTTCTTGGGTTTCTGGTGTTTTTTCCTCAAATTAATCCCTTCAACCAAAATTCTCTCTTCTTTCGGAACGGATTTTAAGACCTTTCCTTTCTTATTCCTGTCTTTACCCGATATTATTAAAACTTGGTCTCCTTTTTTAATCTTCATAAATTGAATGAAATGAAATTTATATCCGAAGATATATTTCTTTAAACTAATTCTTGGGCTAAACCGGCTATTTTATCAAATCCTTTTTCTTTTAATTCTTTAGCTATGGGGCCCAGGATTCTTCCTCCTTTCGGTTCTTTGGTTTTTGCATCAAGTATAACGCAGGCATTGTCATCAAACCTGATGTATGAGCCGTCCGGTCTCCTGTATTCTTTTCTCTGCCTCACTATCACTGCTCTAACCACGTCATGCTTTTTTACCAGCCTTCTGGGTTCGGCAACCTTTACCGCTCCCACGATAATATCTCCCAATTGGGCGTATCTCTTCCTGTATCCGAATAAAACATGAAAACACTGGAGTATCTTTGCTCCGGAATTATCAGCGACTTTTAACATTGTTCTCGGTTGAATCATGATAGTGTAAAATTATTTTTCGGATTCTTCTTTCTCTTTAATTTCATCTTTAGCAAACTCTACGGCCTCCTCATGGTTATCTCCGGAAGAAGCGCTGGATATCTTTTTGATAACCTTCCATTTCTTGTCTTTTGAAATAGGGGTGCATTCTTCAATCAAAACTAAATCTCCTATTTGGTATTCTTTTTCATTTGCTTCGGCCTTGTAATTCGTATTAATCTTGTATCTCTTCCTGTATTTTGGGTGCTCCTTTATTCTTTCAGCCTGAACCACAACGGTCTTTTGCATCTTATTTGAAACTATTTTTCCGATTATTTGTCTCTTTGGCATAAAATTACTGCTTTAATAAAGTTAAAATTCTGGCTACGTCCTTTTTAATGTGGCGAATCTCGCTCACATTCTTTACTTTTCCTCCGGCCAAATCAAACCTAAGCTGCCTCAGTTTCTCTCTCAAATCCTGTAAAAGTTTCTGTAATTCCTCTTTTGATTTTGTACGCAATTCAGATGTTTCCATATTATTTCTTGATAAATTTTGTTTTAATAGGCAGCTTATCAGAAGCCATCTTAAAAGCCTCTCTGGCCATCTCTTCTTTAATACCTTCCAATTCAAAAATTATCCTGCCAGGTTTTATGGGAAAAGCATAATGGTCAACAGCTCCTTTTCCTCCTCCCATCGGAACTTCTGTCCCTTTTCTGGTAATGGGTTTGTCAGGAAAAATCCTGATCCATAACTTACCTCCCTTTCTCAAATATCTCAAAATCGTTCTCCTGGCTGCCTCAAGCTGACGAGCTGTAATCCAAATGGTTTCCAAGGATTTTAAGCCAAAAGAGCCGAAAGCCAGCTCGGTTCCGCGAGTTTCCAAACCTCTTGAGCGACCCTTTCGCCACTTCCTGTGTTTTACTCTTTTTGGCATTAATATGGCCATAAATTTATGAAATAAATTTGACAGGGCTCCCGTGCATATAATACATTAATCGCGCGGGATGCATAATTTTTAATCAAATTTTTCTCCCTTATATATCCAAACTTTTATCCCTATTGCTCCGTAAGTACAGCGGGCAGTCCCCTGGGAATAATCAATATCGGCCCTTATGGTTTGGCGAGGCATCCTGCCTTTTTTCAGCCATTCAGTTCTGGCAATTTCAGAACCGTTTAACCTTCCCGCCACTTCTAGTCTGCAGCCTTCCACTCCTTTCACGCTCATTATTTTTTCCAAAGACTGCTTTAAAACCTTTCTGAAAGGCATTCTTTTTTCAATCTGCTGGGCAATGCTTTGAGCAACCAGAGAAGCTGATCCCAAAGGATTTTTAATCTCTCTGATTTCAAGTTTTATCTCTCTTTTCCCTTTCTGGTCCTTTTTACTCTCAATAGGCAGAAGAATCTTATCCAGCTGTTTCTTTAATAATTCAATCCCCTCTCCTCCCCGTCCGATAATCAAACCCGGCCTGGCCGTAGTTATAATAATATTTATTCTGTCGGCAATTCTTTCTATCTCAATTTTTTCCACGCTGAACTTCCCTATCGTCTTTTGTAAAAACCCTCTTATTATAAAATCCTCCTCCAGGTATTTATGGGGTTCCTTCCCGTAATATCCACGCGAATCCCAGCTGGCCATATCCTTTATTCTGAATGATTTTGGATGGACTTTATGTGTCATAATTAAAAAGTTTCTCTTCTAAAAATTCTCTTTGAAAGACCTTTTCCCGACAAAGAGGGTTTAGCCTTTTCTCTTTCTGGCTTGTATTTTACCTGAGGTTTCTTGTCTAAAACCTCTTCTTCTTTCTGTTTTTTAACCTCTTCTGACGGCTCTTCCGACTTCTTTGTTTTCTTAGCCTTGGTCTTTTTGGCTGTTATCTCGCTTAAAACAAGAATTATGTGGGAAGTTTTTTTCTGAATTTCGTTAGCTCTTCCTCTTGATCGGGGCATCCATCTTTTAAGTTTCGGACCTTCATTAACCATAATCTTTGAAATGAAAAGGTTTCTTTCTTCAATCTGAAAATTATTCTTAGCGTTAGCAACAGCCTGTTTTAAAAGCTTTTGCACGTCTTTTGCCGCCTTTTTTATCGTAAAATTCAAAATCCTCTGAGCTTCCTCAACCTTTTTCCCCCTGACCAGGTCTACAACCAATCTTACTTTTCTCGGGGCTATTCTTAAATAACTGAGCTTTGCTTTAATTTCCATATATATTATTCCTGTTTTTTAACTTTATCAGCTTCTTTCTGAGCTACTCCTGATTCCAATTCTCTCTGCATTCTCCCTCCATGACGGTGGAATTTAGTGCTTGGAGAAAATTCTCCCAGTCTGTGCCCTACCATTTCCTCAACAATTTTTATAGTAATAAAATCTTTGCCGTTATGGACTCCAAAAGTAAAACCTACCATTTCCGGAGAAATCGTGCAGGCTCTGGACCAGGTTTTTATTATATCTCCCGGCTTTGCCTTCTTTATCTTCTCTAATAATCTTTCATCTACATATGGGCCTTTTTTAAGACTTCTTGGCATAAAATTTAAATAAATTTATCTCGGTCTCCTTGATACGATAAATCTGTCTGTCCACTTCTTCTTTCTGGTTTTTATCCCTCTGGCCGGCTTTCCCCAGGGAGTTTTAGGATGCTTCAATCCAATACCTGTTCTACCCTCTCCTCCGCCGTGAGGATGATCGCAGGGATTCATCGCGCTTCCTCTTACGGTTGGCCTCCAGCCCTTTAATCTCTTAATACCCGCTTTGCCAATAATTTCAAACTTCTTTCCGGCATGAGAAACCTGGCCTATTGAAGCAAAACATTCAGAAGAAACTCTTCTTGTTTCTTTTGAAGGCATTTGCAAAAGACAGGATCCTTCTTCGTTAGCCAGAACATTAGCAGAAGACCCGGCGCTTCTGGCCATCCTTCCTCCTTTTGAAGCTTCCAGCTCTATATTATATATCTGGGTTCCTACCGGTATATTCTTTAATTTCATTCTGTTTCCCAATTTTACTGCTGCGCTTTCTGAACAAATTATCTCTTCTCCGACTTTTAAGCCCTCTGGCAGCAAAATATATCTTTTGTCTCCGTCTTTGTATTCAACCAAAGCCAGAAATCCGGTTCTGTTCGGATCATATTCAATAGCGACAACCTTACCCTGAATTCCAAGCTTTTCCTGTCCGAAATCAACAATCCTATATAGCTTTTTCACCCCTCCGCCCCGATGGCGAATGGTAATTCTGCCGCTATTTGACCTGCCGGAATTTCTTTTCAAAGAAACGAGAAGCTTTCTCTCCGGATCTTTTTTTGTAAATTTAAATCTTGTCATAATTTTGAACGAAGTTCTAAGTTGACAGGGTTCCCGTTTGCGGGATGCATATTATCTCGGTAATACCTCTATTTTCTGTCCGCTGATTATCTTAACAATGGCCTTCTTGTATCCTTTTCTAACCCCCACTGTCTTGCCCAATCTCCTGCTCTTTTCGGGGACATTAATAATTTTAACATTTATGACTTTAACTCCATATAAATCCTCAACCGCTCTTTTTATCTCAATCTTATTGGCTTCGCTAAAAACCCTGAAAATATACTGGTTTTTTTCAAGCAAATCAGTTGCTTTTTCGGAGACATGAGGAGTTTTTAAAATCTTGTAAGCTTTATCCGTCTTTTTTTCTTTCTTTATCTTCGGGACATCAACTTTTTTCTCAACTGTCTGCGCAGGCAAAACAGAGGGCCTCGCCTCTTTTTTTTCTACAGCCTTCTTTTCTTTCCTCGGCTGTTTCTTTTCCTCTTTTAGTTTTTTAAAAATATTAAAAGCCATATTTAAAAATTACTTCTTTTTCTTTCTGGTCTTTGCCGCTTTCTTTGAAGATTTTCTTACGGCCTTCTTCGGCTTTTCCTTGACTTCTTCTTTGACTTCTTTTTCTGTAAAAGTCTTTTGGATAACCTTAATTGATTCCTTGGGAAGAACCAGGTATTTAAAAGAAAGCAGATCAAAAACGTTCAAATCCCTCGACTGGAGAGTTTTCGCAAAAGGAATATTCCTGGCAGCCAGTATCAGATCATTATCCATTTCGGGCAAAGCTATCAAACAACTTTTGCCTTTTAAAGGAAGCTTATTCAAAATATCAGCCATTAATTTTGTTTTTAATTTCTCTACTTTTAAAGATTCCACTACCACCAAAAAACCATTCCTGAATTTTTCTGATAGAGCCATGAACAAGGCCTTTCTCTTCATCTGGCTTGGAATTTTTTTCTTAAAATTAGCTTCTTTGGTCGGGCCGAATGTGGCTCCGCCCCCTTTCCATAAAGGAGAACGTATTGAACCGTGCCTGGCACGGCCGGTTCCTTTCTGGGCCCAGGGTTTTTTACCTCCGCCCGAAACTTCTCCTCTTCCCTTTGTATGAGCTATAACCTGTCTTCTGTTGGCCATTTGGGAGACCAAAACCTGATGCATCAAATCCTGGCTTAATTTGACGTCAAAAATCTCCTTTGGCAGCAAAGTTTCTCCTGTTTTTTCGCCTTTTTGGTTATATACGTCTGTTTTCATAATTTAAAACGAAGTTTTAAATTGACAGGGCTCACGCGCATATAATACATTAACCGCGCGGGATGCATAAATCATTATTCCTCTGATTTGATTTCCAAAAGAGTCCCTCTTCTGCCCGGTACCGACCCTTCTACAACGATTAAATTATTTTCCTTGTCTATTTTAACTATTCTGTTTTTTATTGTTTTTCTCTGATTTCCTCCCCGGCCTGCCATTTTTTTCCCTTTAACAACTCTCTGAGGGGTAGAACTCCCGATAGAGCCTGGGGCCCTCAATTCGTGCTTTGTGCCGTGAGTAGATGGCCTGCCGTGAAACCCCCATTTTTTAACCACGCCGGCAAAACCTTTTCCTTTTGAAATGCCGGAAACCTTCACTATGTCGTTATCCTGAAAAATAGAAACATTAACCTCATCCCCGGCTTTGTACTTTGAAACGTCAATATCTCCCCTGAATTCCTTTACAAATCGAAACGGCTTTGATTTTAAAGACTTCGTTATCTTTTTATCCTTCAATTTTTCAGTGCCCAGCTGAACTGCCTCATATCCGTCTTTATCTTTGTTCTTCACCTGTAAAATCTGGCAGGAATCCGCCTCAATCAAAGTCACCGGAATCTGATTCCCTTTCTCGTCAAAAAACTGCGACATTGATATTTTTTTTCCTAATATGAATTTCATATACACTCAACGAAAAGCTGGGCAACTGCCCAGCTTCAAAGGCAATTATATTTTTCAACAAAATTAAATTTTATTAAGGATTAAAACCATAATTTACTGGATAACCCTACTTACATTTACATTTTGATTTCGATATCCACGCCGGCTGGCAAATTTAAATTCATCAAAGCATCAATAACCTTGGGATTTGGACTGATAACATCAATCAATCTCTTGTGGACCCTCATTTCAAACTGCTCCCTGGCGTCCTTGTGGACGAAAGTAGAACGGTTGACGGTATACTTGTGAGTTTCTGTCGGTAAGGGAATAGGGCCTAAAATATCAACTCCATAGCGCTGAGCCGTCTCGATGATTTGCTTGGCTGAGTTATCAATTACTTTATGATCATAAGCCCGGAGCTTAATGCGGAGCTTCGGCTTTACTTCTTCAGCTGCGACTGTTTTTTTCTTTGCCATCTTGAAAGAACGTTATTTATTAAACGTCAAGTCCCAAAAATGAATTTGGGACTTGCATTTTACTTCGTTATCTTGGTAATGACTCCTGCTCCCACTGTTTTTCCGCCTTCTCTGATGGCGAATTTCTGCTTCTCTTCCATAGCAACCGGAGTGATCAATTTGATGTTTATATTAACCGTATCTCCTGGCATGACCATCTCGGTTCCTTCAGGCAAAGTGACGTCTCCTGTAACATCAGTGGTTTTAAAATAGAACTGAGGCTTATATCCGGTAAAAAATGGGGTATGTCTGCCTCCCTCTTCCTTGGTTAGAATGAAAACTTCCGCTGTAAATTCGGTGTGAGGAGTAATGCTTCCCGGTTTAGCCAATACCTGGCCTCTTTCAACGGCTTCTTTGTCTAAACCCCTTAAAAGAATACCTACATTGTCTCCGGCCTGCCCTTCGTCCAGCATCTTCTGGAACATTTCAATGGAAACGGCTGTAGTTTTTGAGGTAGGCTTAATTCCCACCAATTCCACTTCATCGTTTGGTTTGACAACGCCTCTCTCTATTCTGCCCGTGGCTACTGTTCCTCTGCCGGCAATTGAGAAAACATCTTCAATAGCCATCAAAAACGGCTTATCTTTTTCTCTGACAGGTTCTGGGATATAATCATCCACCGCTTTCACTAAATCCAAAATAGGTTTTGCCCATTCATCATCAGCAGTTTTTACATCAAGGGCTTTCAAAGCAGACCCCCTGATTATTGGTATTTCATCTCCAGGAAAATTATATTTCTTCAAAAGCTCTCTCATTTCAGATTCAACTAAATTGATAATTTCCGGATCATCAACCGCATCGCATTTGTTCAAAAATACAACCATGCTCGGAAGACCTACCTGTCTGGCTAAAAGAATATGCTCTCTGGTCTGAGGCATAGGGCCGTCAACGGCTGAAACAACCAAAATTGCTCCATCCATCTGGGCGGCTCCGGTAATCATGTTCTTGATGAAATCTGCGTGTCCCGGACAGTCAATATGGGCGTAATGCCTTTTTTCTGTCTCGTATTCCAAGTGCGAAATTGAAATAGTAACACCTCTCGCCTTTTCTTCGGGAGCTGCGTCTATTTCATCAACGCTCTTTATCGGACTTGTCCTAAAACCCTTCAAGGCTAAAACCTTAAGGATGGCTGCGGTCAAGGTTGTCTTTCCGTGATCAACGTGACCGATGGTGCCGATATTAACGTGGGGCTTTCCCCTAACGAATTTTTCTTTCTCTGCCATATATTTTTTTATTTTCGAACCTCGGTGAGAAATCAAGGTTCTCGCTTATCGAGGTTCTTATTATATTATTTATTTCTGAACGAAGTGAAGAAACAAGGTTCTGCCACGCAGGTTCTTATTTATATATGATATATATTATTGGATATTTAAGCTTTTGTCAATGTTAATAATTGACTTATTTCCTTTTGCCATCAACTATCTCTTGGGCGACATTTGAAGGGACTTCTTCGTAATGGTCAAACTCCATTGTAAAAGTTCCTCTGCCTTCTGTCAAGCTCCTTATAGAGGTGGCGTAACCGAACATTTCAGATAAAGGAACCTTGGCGTCAATCACCTTTAAATTGACCCTGTCCTTGGTTTCTTCAATTTTGCCCCGTCTTGAAGCCAAATCTCCGATGGTATCTCCTAAAAAGTCAAAAGGAATGACAACTTCAAGCTTCATTATGGGCTCCAATAAGATAGGCTTAGCCTTTTTTGCCGCTGACTGCAAAGCCATACTGCCGGCTATCTTAAAAGCAATTTCTGAAGAATCAACTTCGTGAAAAGAACCGTCATAAAGGGTTACCTCCATATCAACTAAAGGATAACCGGCTACCACTCCTTTTTCTTCAGCTTCCTTGACTCCTTTTTCAATCGCCGAGATATATTCTTTCGGAATTACTCCTCCTTTGATTTCATCTATAAACTCTATTCCCTGGCCTCTTTCTTTAGGTTTTACTTTTAACCAGACATGTCCATACTGACCGCGGCCTCCTGACTGCCTAATATATTTCCCTTCAGCCTCTGCTTCGTTTTTGATTGTCTCTTTATAGGCTACTTGAGGCCTGCCGACGTTAGCTTCAACTTTGAATTCTCTTTTCATTCTGTCAACCAAAACATCCAAATGAAGCTCTCCCATACCAGAAATAATTGTTTCCCCGGTTTCTACGTCTCCCTTTACTCTGAAAGTCGGGTCTTCTTCGGCCAACCTTCTCAAAGCCAAAGCCATCTTTTCCTGATCAACCTTGGTTTTCGGTTCGATTCTGATACCGATAACGGGCTCTGGGAAAGTAATTTTTTCCAAAATAATTGGGTTTGCTTCGTCGCACAAAGTGTGGCCGGTTGAAGTATTTTTCAAACCGACGGTAGCCGCGATATCTCCGGCAAAAAGCTCTTCCACCTCCTCTCTTGAATTAGCATGCATCCTGAGAATTCTGCCGATTCTTTCCTTTTCTCCGGTTGTTGAGTTAAATAAATAAGAACCCTTTGTCAAAATACCTGAATAAACCCTGAAAAAAGTTAAAGTTCCCACATAAGGATCAGCAGCAACTTTAAAAGCTAGGGCCGCAAACGGCTCTGAATCTAAAAGCTTCCTTTCAACTTCAGCCCCGGTTTTAGGATCAGTTCCTACAACAGGAGGTAAATCAGCCGGGCTTGGAAGATAATAGCAGACAGCGTCAATTACCGGCTGGACTCCCTTGTTTTTTAAAGAAGAACCGCAAAAAACCGGCATTAATCTTGACTCTATCGTCGCTTTTCTCAAAACTTTTCTTAATTCTTCAATAGAGATTTCTCCCTTGTTTAAATATTTATCCATTAAAGCTTCGTCTTCAGAAACTATCTTCTCAATCATTTTTTCTCTCCAAGCTTTGGCATCTTCCAATAAGTCAGCCGGAATTTCTTCTGTCTTTACGATATCTCCCTGGTCTCCTTCAAATCTTATGGCCTTCATATTGAACAAATCAATGACTCCTTTGAAGTTGCCTTCAGCTCCTATTGGAATCTGCAAAGCTACGGCATTAGGAGATAATTTCTGCCAAATGGATTCAATACTTCTTTCAAAAGAAGCTCCCATTCTATCCATTTTATTTATGAAACAAATACGGGGAACATTAAACTTGTCAGCCTGTCTCCAAACAGTTTCTGACTGGGGCTCCACTCCGGCTACTCCGTCAAAAACAACTACTCCCCCGTCCAAAACTCTCAGACTGCGCTGAACTTCAGCCGTAAAATCAATATGGCCGGGAGTATCAATGATGTTTATTCTGTATTCGTTCTCTTTGGTTTTCGGCAAATCGCTTGGAGTCCAAAAACAAGTAGTGGCAGCAGACGTAATTGTGATCCCTCTCTCTCTTTCCTGAATCATCCAATCCATGGCGGTGTTTCCCTCGTCAATATCCCCTATTTTATGAGTAATTCCCGTATAAAACAAAACTCGCTCGGTAGTGGTTGTTTTACCGGCGTCAATATGGGCAATAATGCCTATATCACGATATCTTTCTATTGGATAAGATCTGGGCATAAATTTTTAAAAATCTACCAGGCAAAATGGGCGAATGCTCTATTGGCTTCGGCCATCCTGTGGGTATCTAATTTTTTCTTTATTGCAGACCCCTCGTTATTTGAACCCAAGATAAGCTCCTCGGCTATCTTTTCAGCCATAGGTTTCCCTTTTTTCGCTTTGGCGGCTGTGATTATCCATCTGACAGACAAAGCAAATCTTCTGCCTTCAGGAACCTCTCTGGGAACCTGATAAGTCGCTCCCCCGATTCTTTTTGGCTTTACTTCCAAAACCGGGCCGACATTCTGAAGCGCTAAATCAAAAATTTCCAAAGGATCTTTTTTCGTTTTCTCTTTGATAATATCAAAAGCCTTATAAACTATTTTTCTGGCTATAGTTTTCTTTCCTCTGCGCATTATCTGATTTATAAACTTAGCAACAACAACGCTGCCGTAAACCGGATCTGGCGGAGGTGTTCTTTTTATTTTTTTCTTTCTTCGAGACATAATCAAAACCAAAAATTATTTAGTTTCCCTTTTTGTTCCGTATTTTGACCTCTCCTGCTTTCTTCCTTCCACTCCTCCTGTATCCAAAACTCCTCTGACGATATGATATCTTACTCCAGGCAGATCTTTTACCCTTCCCCCACGGATAACGACTATTGAATGCTCCTGTAAATTGTGTCCTTCTCCCGGGATATAGGCGGTAACTTCTTTGCCGCTGGTCAGACGGACTCTGGCCACTTTTCTTAAGGCAGAGTTGGGTTTTTTAGGAGTAACGGTAAAAACTTTCAGACAAATTCCTCTTTTAAAAGGGGAAAAACTTTCAAACGGCCTGTTTTTTAAAGGATTAAATCCGTATGACAAAGCCGGGGTCTTACTTTTCCTCTGATCCTTTTTTCTGCCTCTTTTTATCAATTGGTGGATTGTCGGCATATTTTTCAAAAAAAATTATGCGCAAAGCGCCTGTAAAATATAACTTACCAAAAATAATTTTATATGTCAAATGCCAAAAGGCACTCCGGTGACCAAAATATATAGGAAGCCGGCTCCTTTAAAGACGATGTCTAATCCGAAAAAAATGAACAGCAACAGGATAAAAAATGAATATTTTTGCAAAAGAATCCTAAAACCCGACAATCTGTTCCCTAAAAAAGTGAAAAGAATGTGAGAACCGTCCAAGGGAGGAATGGGAATTAGATTAAATATAGCCCAGGCGAAATTATAGACTGCAATAATGCTGAAAAGCAGAACTAAAGACTGGGGCAAAGCGACAAATCTTATCAGCAAACCAAAGATTACGGCTAATGAGAAATTAGTCATAGGTCCTGCTAAAGATACCTTCAGCATCCCCCATTTCTGGTCTCTTAGATTAAAAGGGTTAACCGGAACCGGTTTCGCCCAGCCGAAAATAGGACCCTTGCCCAAGGTGAATAATAAAAGCAAAAGAGGCAGAACAATCGTGCCAAAAGGGTCAATATGTTTTAAAGGGTTTAATGTCAAACGACCCGCGTCTTTAGCCGTAGAGTCCCCCAAAGCACTGGCAACGCTGCCATGGGCTATCTCATGGATAACAATTGAAAAAAATAAAACAATTAGGGAGAATATTGTCAATAACATTTTTCTATGATAGCATATTAACGTATGACAAAACAATGCACAATTTGCGGAAAAAAATATAATTCATCTTGGACGCTGGTAAAGCTCAGGGGAAAATACAATCCGACTTCAAAGAAAAAACAGAAACCTAATCTCCAGTGGACAAGATTACCTTCCGGGAAAAGAGTTTTAGCTTGCACAAAGTGCATCAAAGCCCAGGGAAAGAAAAAATAATCAGTTATTGATCTTTCTTATAATCTCTCCTAAACAATTTTTGAAATTCTTAGAAAATAAATCAGACGGATAAATTCCGATGAGTTTTAAGTTTCTCTCGCCACACAATTTCTGTTTTATTTTAATAATTCTATCGTAATTTTTATTTAATCCCTGGAGTCCGAAATACTCAATTCGAATATTATTCACGGCGAAATCAGCGGTCATTTTCCCATTTGGGTAAGGATAATTTTTCTCGTGGCTAATCTTATTTTTATTCAACCAATCATCTATAATTTTTTCTGCGAAAGAATCACAAATATGACCGTCTTTGGCGGTAAATTTCTTTGAGAATATAACCTGATTAGGTTCAAATCCGGCCAATTTGATGGCATTATTCCAACTTCCAAACCTCTTTTTATACTCTCCATACATATTGAATTCTCGTTTCAACGGAATTCTCCCATTCTTCTTATAAAAATTAACTATCTTGCCGATAAGCATCTTCTTTGTATATTTATTTTTAAATTGATAAGGAACGAGATATTTTAAAGCTCTATTTCTTCTCTCCTCTCTTTCTTTTCTAGTAAGCATAAACGAGGGGATGAAGCATCCCTTATTTATTCTGTCATTAATCGCCTTTTTCTGAATTTCAGTTAAAATTATTCCTTTTGTCCACAAGCAAGCAGTGCCAGAAGAAACGCCTACTTCTTTAGCAATTTCCCTGTGCGTTAATCCGTTTTTTCTCAAATCCCTAACTTTCCGCCTGGTTTCTATATTATATCTTCTTCCATTATTCATATTATTTTATTATACTAAATTAAACGGGGCGTAGTATAATGGCTATTATACAGGGCTGGGGGTCCTGGGATTGGAGTTCAATTCTCCACGCCCCGAATTATAAAAATATATCTGATAAAAAATTATAAGTAAAATAAAAAACTCCGACTAAAATCGGGATTTTTTAGCGACCCTGTCTTTCTTCTAGGTAATTCTTCTGGAGAAAAATCCAAGTGGGTGTCTTAAATACAACCCGCAGGCCGTATTGAATCTGACTCCCTGAATAAATATTTGTCCCAGAATTAGACTGGAAGAGGCAGGGCCCCGTTAGAAACTATTTTTAATTCCCAAGGGGGCACTCCCCGTGCTTCTTAATGTATTTTACCTTTTTACAAACAATCTAGTCAATGCCCAAAACCTCTGTCATCTGTTTGATAAGAGAAACAACCACCGGAGCGGCCAACAAACTGTAAGATTGGACTCCTTCGTTGTCCTGGATGGTCCAGGGCTTCTCAATTGTCTTCACTCTTTTCGCTTTGCTGTCCCATTCAAAATAGTATTCAGGAGTAATTTCATAATCATCAACGTATTTCTTGGCATCTTTGACGGGAACCGAGTTTCTCAAAAGAACTTTCGGCATTCCGTAAAGAGACAATGACTTTTCCATGAGCTTTTGGTCCAAAATCAGCCTATTTT
>Ga0172375_10002431_pt1 | contig 28987 bp, 25 predicted proteins | sample LakKiv1m_FD_114537 | JGI IMG/M metagenome (GOLD analysis project Ga0172375, IMG submission 114537) | Freshwater microbial communities from Kabuno Bay, South-Kivu, Congo - kab_092012_11.1m | ecosystem: Environmental > Aquatic > Freshwater > Lake | place: Democratic Republic of the Congo... | reverse complement strand
TTAAAGTGTTTGTTTGCACTCATATTTTAACTGTTAGGACTCAGGTTTTTTTATTTAAAGCAAACTATGGGACAGCAGTGGCGTTCAGCCACTTTTTTTATGACAAAGCGGACAAAAAAGCTACAATCTGTAGCAGGACTCTACTGTTTGTCCTCTCAAAAATCCTGAAAAATAAATCAAATAGCAACAACTCAACTTGATAAACCATAACAAGAAGGAGACAGGAGATGTGGACACTTATTGTGGCTATCGTGATTGGTTTTATTGCAGGTCTTATCGCCCGTGCCATCCATCCAGGTGATGATAAAGCAGGCTTTATTATGACCACCTTACTCGGGATCGCCGGTTCACTGTTGGCCACTTACGGCGGTCGCTTCCTCGGTCTGTATGATGAAAACTCAGCTGCCGGCTTTATTGCCTCAGTAATTGGTGCGCTGATTATTCTGTTTATCTATAATATGATTTCCAAACGCTCACATCGCGTTTAAATCAATAAAAAAGCACCGTTCATTCGCCGGTGCTTTTTTATGGTCTAAAATCTGACTTTTAACAATCTGAGCTTAGAGTCCGAATTCCTTGAAAATCTGCTCGATCTGCGCAGCAGGGTAGGCGCCCATCACCTTAAAACCATTCGAGAAAATAATGGCCGGTGTACCGTTTAGTCCCAGGCTTTGCGCCAGTTTCAGATTACGCTGAATCGGATTGGCACAGGGCTGGCTCGCACGCGGGCTAAGGCCTTTGGCAATCAGGTTTTCCCAGGCCTGGGCCGGATTGGCTTCACAATACACCTGCTGCGAAGGGCGTACCGATTGTGCCTTTAACGGTAAAATAAAGGTGTAAATGGTGACATCATTGAGTTTTTTCAGCTCTACTTCCAGCTGTTTGCAATACGGGCAATTTGGGTCAGAAAAGATGGCAAGCTGACGTTTACCCGTCCCTCGAACCGTTTTTAAGGCATCTTGTAGCGGCAGTTTTTTCCAGTCGATGCTGTTTTGTTGCACCAGCAGTGCTTTGGTCAAATTCTGCTGGTCGCTTAAACGAATCATGGAACCGGCCAGAATATGCTTGGAATCTTCATTCAGATAGACCACCTGGCCCTGCATTGAACCGCTATAAATCCCGCGCATTTCAGTGGCCTGAATATTCTGGATGTCCAGGTTTGGATGTAGCTGCTTTAAATTGGCTTTGACCGTGTCGACATTGGCCAGTGCCAGCGTTGAGCTCATCGCGAGCGCTGCCAGCAAGAATGCGTGTTTAAACATAGTGAAATCTTGTCTTTATCAATCCTTGCCCGATTCTAATCTTAAATCGGGGCAAAGATTTAACTTTCATCAGAGAAATTTACCGAATCACTACAGCATCGACAATGGCGTTTCACGTGGAACATAAACCGGATGAATCGAGTTAATTTCAATTGAGACATGCACAATTTCCTCATGCACTGACAGTGCCGTGCGGATTTGATCGGCATTTAATTCATCTTCAGTTTCTACGGCCAGAATACAGGAAAACTTGTCACGACCGACTTTCCAGACATGCAGATCGGTGATGTTGACTGTTCCCGGCAGCTCGGCAATCACCTCGCGAATTTCCTCCACCACCGGATGATCCATTTCAGCATCCAGCAAGGTCCGTCCGGTTTCCTGAATCAGGCCCCAGGCCCAGCGCGCCACCAGAATTGAACCCACAATACCCAGCACCGCATCCAGAAAATCCCAGCCCCAGAACTTGCCGGCAATTAAGGCTACAATCGCAAAAATGGAGGTCACAGCATCGGCCACCACATGCATAAACGCAGCTTTCTGGTTTAAGTCATGTGCTCCCGCTGTATGTGTATGCGCATGTCCATGCCCGGACTCATGGTGATGGTGATGGTGATGGTGATGGTGATGGTGATGGTGATGGTGACCATCATCATGCAGTAACCAGGCACAAATCAAGTTGACCAGTAGGCCTAAAACCGCAATCGGAATGGCTTCGTTATAATGAATATTGACCGGGAAAAATAAGCGTTCTACCGAATGAAACGCCATAAAACCGGCCACCACAAGCAATAAAATGGCGCTGCTATAACCGGCCAGAATCTCAATTTTCCAAGTACCAAAGCTAAAACGGGCATCCTGGGCATAATGACGCGCCGCCCGATAGGCCACATAGGCCAGCCCCAAAGCCAGCATATGCGAGCTCATATGCCAGCCATCGGCCAGAAGTGCCATCGAGTTAAAAATCCAGCCGCCAATAATCTCTAAAAGCATCATGACACCGGTTAATATCGCGGCATATAATATACGCTTCTGGGCCAGTGGATTGCCTTCATCAAACTGATGGTGATGGATACGGTGAGAAACATGATTTTGCATGGGGAGAATCGTCCAATATACTCCCCCATAGTATATTTGAAATTAAGGTGAAGTGTGGGCCATTTACATACAGATAAAAAAGTTTTAAATCGCATCAAGCGTTTACAAGGTCAGATCAGTGCGGTGGAACAGTCCATTCATGATCCGGAAAAAGGCTGTATCGAAGTATTACAGCAGGTGGCTGCGATTAAAGGCGCGGTTAACGGGCTGATGAATGAGCTGATTGAATCGCATTTGCGCCATCATGTCATTGGCGATGAGGTCGAGGTCAATGAAGTTGAAATGGATGAATTTTTAAAATTGTTAAAACGCTATACCTAAGCCCATCTTTCGATTGACCCACGAAATTCCTGCCTTTACACTGAAACGATCTTTTCTCATATCATGATACCTGAGCCAAAAAGCTGAGGTATTTTTTATTCTCTCATGTCAAACGCTCAATCGTGGCAGCCGTTTTTAATGATCAGCCTGGCGCTGTGTATTGGTACCGTTGGAACCGCACTGGCCAGTCCTTTATATCCCCTGTATCAGGAGCTGTGGCAGCTGCTGCCGAGTCATATTACCTATCTGTTTGTGGCCTATATGTTCGGTTGTCTGGCCACTTTACTGTTTCTGGGGCGAACCAGTAACCGCTTTGGTTTTGTTCGCAGCTTGCAGGTCGGTATTGTCCTGGTCACGATTGGACTGATACTGTCAGCCTGGGCGCCGACAGCACTGTATTTGGGCCTCGGCCGCTTTATTATTGGGATTGCCTCCGGACTGATTACCACTTCTGCCATGCTGGGGCTGATGAATGTAGTGCCCGATAGCCATAAGCTGCTGGCGCCGCAGCTCAGCTCGATTATTACCGCAATTGGCTTTGGTTTAGGGCCATTTCTGGGCGGTGTAATTGCCCAGTTTGCCGAGCAGCCGCTGGTCACACCTTATCTTCCGGTGATTGTTAGTGCCATTTTCTGTGGGCTGGGCCTGTTCAAGCTAAAGCAGCCTGCCTTTGAACAGCAGCCGTTTTCGATTTATCCCAAATTGCAAACCCCGGATACGCCGTATCAGGCTGCTTTTTTCCTGGTCAGTCTGGCCGCCTTTTGTGCCTTTGCCGGCTTTAGTCTGTTCGCTTCGCTGTCGCCGTCATTTGTGCAGGATATTTTGCCCTGGCATGGGCCACTGGTCAGTGGTGTAGCAATTTCCGCGATTTTAATTATTTCAGCCATCGTCCAGTTTTTTGCCCGTAGTGTACTGCCTGCCACGGCCTTGCGTTGGGGTCTCTATGCGCTGCTCGGCAGTCTGCTTCTGCTGGGTCTGTGTATGTCGCTGCAATGGAGTCCGCTGTTCTTTGTCAGTGATGTGCTGGTCGGCATTGGGCATGGCTTGAGCTTATTGGGCGCCTTTGGCCTGATTCACCAGATGAGTCAGCCGCATAACCGCGCTGCAATTATGTCCAGTTATCTGTTTATTGCCTATCTGGGCACCATTGTACCGATTATTGCGGTGGGCTATTTATCAGACCATTTTGGCTTAAGTGTGGGTATTATCAGCTTCTGTATGCTGATTGGGCTGCTTTGCCTCAGCCTGATCTGGCAACAGCGCAAAGTATTAACCTTTTAAATTGAAGCTGTTGAGTCTGGCATGAGCAGGCACCCCTCGGCCTGATTCTTGGTGTCGACAGACTACACCGCCAATCAGATGCTGACCACATCAATATCCGCCAGATGATTGAATAGTTTTATTTCTGTGTACCGGGTTGATGTTCCAGCTCTTTCATTAAAAAGTAGTTTAAAAAGGTCCGAATGACCGCAATAATCGCCAGTTTGATCAGGCTGTCCATATCCGGATCGACCGTGGTGGCCAGAATATCTGCGGCCGGATTTTAGCTGAACCAGCACCATTAAGGTTTTGACCAGACCAATCACCACACAGACCACCGAGATAAACTCGAGCAACAGCTGCAGCACACTCACTAAAGCAACCAGTGACTCACGTAAATCAACCACCTCCAGCATGCCACACCTCCGGCAGTGTTTTTGTTGAACTGCATTCAGGATTTTATTGGAACAACTTGTAGGTTATTCACTCATCATAGCCTGAATATCGGGCAATAGAAGCGCGGATGGCAAGATGTAAACTGCTGCATACAATGTGACAGGCTGTTCCCTTAGAGTATACGAAACCCTTTAGGCTGAAATGACGAGATTGCCTGATAAAAAGCAATAAAAAAGCACCAGGTGGCTAACACCTGATGCTTTTAAATGCATAGCAAACTCAAAGCGTGCTGCGCTTATTTTCCAATACAGAAAGAACCGAAAATTTTACCCAACAGATCATCGGCACTAAAATCGCCGGTAATTTCACCTAGGGCATTTTGCGCCAGACGCAGGGATTCAGCCACCAGCTCACCGGCATGATAATCCACCAGCTGCTCGCGCGCTTCGGCCAGATAGTACTGGGTGCGCTTCATTGCGTCTAAATGACGAGTTCGGGCAATAAAGGTATCTTCTTCCGGCTGGAAGCCTGCATGCGCTGTAATCGCATCTATGAGCGATTGAACACCGGTTTCCTGCTTGGCCGACACGGTAATATGACGAAAGCCCTGATAATCACCTATTTCTGCTGCAGCACCAGTCAAATCTGCTTTATTACCAATCAGCATCAGACGTTTGGGTTCCAGATGATCGGCGAAATATTCCTGGGCCAATTGCAGCGGATCTTCACCCTGACTCAGGTCATAGACCAGCAGCAATAAATCGGCCTGTTCAATTTCTTTAATCGCGCGGCGGATGCCTTCTTTTTCCACCACATCACCGGTTTCCCGTAAACCGGCGGTATCGGTCAGGGTAATCGGCAAACCATTTAAGGTGATTTTTTCATGCAGCACATCACGCGTGGTACCAGCAATATCGGTCACAATCGCCCGTTCAATCCCGGCTAAAGCATTCAGTAAAGATGATTTTCCGGCATTCGGTTTACCGGCAATCACCACCTGCAAACCTTCACGCAGCAATTGTCCCTGACGCGCCGATTGCTGTACCGCGGTGACTGAGCTGGCAACATCATCCAGTAGGGCCAGAATTTTGCCATCGGCCAGAAAATCAATTTCTTCTTCCGGAAAATCAATCGCTGCTTCCACATGCAAACGCAGATGAATCAGTTTTTCTAAAACCGTATTGACCTTGGTCGAAAATGCGCCTTGCAGGGAGCGTACCGCTGAACGTGCTGCGGCCTGCGAAGTGGCGTCAATCAGGTCGGCAATCGCTTCGGCCTGTACCAGATCGAGCTTGCCATTTTCAAAGGCGCGCATGGAAAATTCACCAGCTTTGGCCGCGGTCGCACCGAGTTCCAGCAAACGTGCCAGCAGGGCATTTTGAATGACCGGGCCACCATGACCTTGCAGTTCCACCACGTCTTCACCGGTAAAGGAGTTTGGATTGGGGAAACAAATCACCAAACCTTCATCCATCACTTCACCGCTAGCATCATAAAACTGACGGAAGCCGGCAAAACGGGCTTTCGGCAGCTGCTTTTGGGTTAAGGCTTCAGCAATGGCATAGGATTTAGGACCAGACAGGCGAATTACCCCCACACCGCCACGCCCGGGTGGAGTGGCAATCGCAGCAATTGTTGTGGTTTGGGTCAGCATAAATTCACCTGTCGTAATGCTTAAAGTCGGGCCAAAAAAAATCCGCCTAAGAGTATCATCTTAAGCGGATTTATTCAGCTCGTCAGTACAACTTAGTTGACTGGGGTCGCTTCATCACGTTTGGCACGGTCTTTCTCAACAGATTTGTTGATCAGGCCTTGCTGCAAGATGGTGATCAGGTTGTTGACAATCCAGTACAACACCAGACCGGCCGGGAAGAACAGCAGGAATACAGTAAAGATCACCGGCATAATGCGGAAGACTTTAGCCTGCATAGGATCGGTCGGCTGCGGGTTCAGCATTTGCTGGATATACATGGTCGCACCCATGATCAGCGGCAAGATAAACCAAGGGTCCATTGCCGATAAATCCTGAATCCAGAGTAACCATGGCGCATGACGCAGCTCTACAGATTCCATCAGTACCCAGTACAGGGCCAGGAAGATTGGCATTTGCAGTAACAGCGGTAAACAGCCGGCCAGCGGATTGACCTGTTCACGTTTGTACAGGGCCATCATCTCTTGCGAGAAGCGCATCCGGTCTTCACCGAACTCTTCTTTCATGCGCTGCATTTCTGGCGCAATCACACGCATTTTCGCCATAGAGCGGTAGCTCTTCGACGATAATGGCCACAGAATCAGTTTCACCAGAATGGTCAACAGAATAATTGCCCAGCCCCAGTTACCCACTAAGCCGTGGAAGAATTCCAGTCCCACAAACAGCAATTTGGCAATTGGCCATAACCAGCCATAATCCACAGTCTGATTCAGACCGGTGGCCAGATCTTTCAGCTCTGACTGGATTTTTGGACCGCTATAGAAGGTCGCGTCGACTTCTGCCACTGTACCTGCCGGCACATTAATGGTTGGCGACGTAAAGCCGATAATATTCATATTATCGCCTGATTTACGCGATTCTAGCTTGGCGCTATACGGTTGGCCATCGGCCTGGGTCAGTTTCAGGTTACCCGGCACCCATGCACTCACGAAGTAGTGCTGTACCACCGCAACCCAGCCGCCAGTCGCTTCAACATTCAGTTTTTCTTCAGTGAAGTTGTCGAATTTCAGCTTGTTGTAGTGTTCATCCGGTGTCCCCCAGGCGCCGCCCAGGAAGGTACCCAAAGTGAAAATGCCCTGGTCCGATTTACCCGGATCATCCGAGTTATCACGTTTGATCTGACCAAACATTTGACCTTGCCAGTTCTGGCCACTGCGGTTCACCACTTTATGGTTGACCACAATCGGATATTCGCCTTGCTTGAAGCTAAAGGTCTTGATGATTTCTACACCATCAGCGGTTTTGTATACCATTGGTACATTTAACACTTTCACCGCTTCACCGTCCTGATTCTGAACGGCTTTGGCATCTTCCAGGCTATAGCTTAATTTTTCAACTTCATAGCTTGGACGGCCATTACGGCTGCTGTCTGGTCCATTCAGACCAATCAGGCCTGACTGAGCGACATAGGTACGTTTGTCATCGCTTTCAAGCATTACAAACGGTGCATCACTGTCTTTATTTTTGTCATGATTGAGTAATTCAACACGAACAATATCACCACCTTTTGGATTGATCCAAAGATGATAAAGGTCAGTTTGTACTGAAATAAGCTGCTGACTTACAGGTGCAGTGGCATCTGTGGTTTGAGTCTGCTGCGCTGAAATATTTGCCTGCGGTACATCAGAAGCTGCTGTAGCGGTTTGGCCATTTGGCAAATCTGCAGACACTTCATGTGAAACCACCGCAGCCTGTTGCTGTGGCTGGGTTTCAGCATTTCCATAATCTTTTTGCCAAGCCAAAATGAGCAAATAAGCGACAACAAACATGGCCCCGAGAATTGCAATCCTGGCCCATTGTTGCATATCTATTACCCCAAGTGGTTAGAGTGATTTTGGTTCAATAAACGTTCACGAAAGGGTACAGCAATGTGACCCGTTTGAGAATCTATTTGCTGAAATGAAATAAAACGAATTGCTTTGGCCGGTACAGGGTCATAACCCGAACCACCCCACGGATGACAACGACAGATACGTCTGGTCGCCAGCCACACACCACGTCCGGACCCATGGATCTGGACTGCTTCCAGGGCATATTGAGAACAGGTTGGAATATAGCGACAACGTGGTCCAAGAAGCGGACTAATCGCAATCTGATAGAAACGAATCAACCAATGCAGTAAACGTACCATTGGTCATCTCTACTGATGTGGGGAGGGAGCTATTTTAGAATGCTTTTTGGCAAGGCGGTGCAATTTCTGCCAAGCAAATTGTAATTGCTGATGTAACTCTGCATTTGGCACTGTTTCAATCCCCATTTTGGGCATCACCACAATATCCAGTACAGCCAATTGCTGTTGATGCAGGCGAAAACTTTCGCGAGCAAGTCGTTTTACTCGATTTCTTTCGTGTGCACGACGCACTTTTTTCTTGGCAACAACAATACCCAAACGGCTGTTCAGCAGTTCGGACGGTTTTGCTAGAAATAAGAAATGGGGTTGATGCACTTTAAAAAGCGCACCATCAAACACATCTTTATAATCGGCAGCACAGCGTATACGAAGCTCTGTGCTGAAGCCATAAAGTGATGTCATAACACCCAAGTCGATGCAGCGTGACTGATTAAACAGTTAAGCTGTGACGACCTTTTGCACGACGGCGAGCTAATACTTGACGACCAGCTTTAGTAGCCATACGAGCACGGAAACCATGAACGCGTTTACGCTTTAATTCAGATGGTTGGAATGTACGTTTCATGTCGAAACTCCAAAAATGATCTTTCTATAAAGGTCCGCGATTTTAGTGCTCATTGCTTGAGCTGTCAATCAAAAACACGGTTTTCCTTTAAATAAGCCTGATTTTTATAAAAGGCCTTAAGTTTCTTCAATAATAGGTAATTGTACATATTTCGGCTTATTCACAAGCTATCCCATTGTTAAAACATAAAAAATAAGTTATAAACAATATTATTCACATAATTATCCACAAGATCATGTGAATAAATTTATTCTCTGCAGGTTTAAATTTAAATTTATTTTCAGTTTATCCACATCCAAGCACGCTCTAATATATAAATTCAAATTTATAAATTTAAATTTATTCTTATTAGGGTGGCTTTTTTATGTGGAAAAGCAATTTTTAAATTTAAAAAACATAGACTTTGCATGTGGATAACTGTGTTTTTATATTTTTAATACATTGTGGATAACTTTATGCTATATTTCATCCACAGCTTGCGGATAAACTTATCCACACCAGCTTTTAAATTTAAATTTAGATCTTGATGTTTGTTTTTTGGCTAAATTCGCTCAATTTCTCATGACAGATGTGGATAACTTGGTTAGAATGGCGACCCGCTTGCAGCGGACGAATGCGTTTTAAATTTAAAATGGAATGAATAGGGGTTTTCACATGCTTTGGACGGACTGCTTAAATCGCTTGCGACAAGAGCTCTCTGGGAATGTCTTTACGATGTGGATTCGCCCATTAGTTGCAGAAGAATCAGAAGATACTTTACGTTTATATGCACCGAACCCGTATTGGACCCGCTATATTCAGGAACACCATCTTGAGCTGATCACGATTCTGGCCGAACAACTGTCTGAAGGACGGGTACGTAAAGTTGAAATCCTGGTCGATTCCCGTCCGGGCGCCATTTTATCGGCCAGTGAACAGCCGGCGACCACTACCGCTGCTTTAGAGTCAGCACCGGCACCGGTCAGCCGTCCAAAAAAGGACAAAGAAGAGAGTGGCAGCAAAAACAGCCGCAAGCGTCAGTTAAACCCTTTATTTACCTTTTCTTTATTTGTAGAAGGCCGTTCTAACCAGATGGCGGCAGAAACCTGCCGTAAAGTATTGACCCATCTGGGCGCTTCACAACATAACCCGCTATTTTTATATGGCCCGACCGGTCTGGGTAAAACCCACTTGATGCAGGCAGTGGGAAATGCCTTGTTGCAGGCCAAGCCAAATGCCCGGGTCATGTATATGACTGCTGAAAGCTTTGTACATGACTTTGTCAGCTCGCTACAGCAGGGTAAGGTCGAAGAATTCAAGAAAAATTGCCGTTCACTCGATCTGCTCTTGGTTGATGACATTCATTTGCTGGCCGGTAAAGAGGCCAGTCTGGTGGAATTCTTCTATACCTTTAATGCCTTATTGGATGAATCTAAGCAGATTATTCTGACGTCAGACCGTTATCCAAAAGAACTGACCGAACTGGACCCACGTCTGGTATCGCGTTTTTCCTGGGGCCTGTCGGTGGGGGTAGAACCGCCCGATATTGAAACCCGGATTGAAATTCTATTAAAGAAAGCCGAAAGCAGTGGCGTCGATTTACCGCGCAACTGTGCCTTGTTTATTGCCCAGCAGGTGGTCGCCAACGTGCGTGAACTGGAAGGCGCCTTAAATAAGGTGGTCGCGATTTCCCGTTTTAAAGGCACCGTGATTGATCTGGATGTGGTGCGTGAATCTCTAAAAGATGTGCTGGCGATTCGTGCGCGTACCATCAGTACCGAAAATATCCAGCGTGTGGTCAGTGAATATTTCCGTATTCCACTGAAAGAATTGGTCGGGCCAAAACGTACCCGGATTTATGCCCGTCCACGGCAGCTGGCGATGGGGCTGGCCCGTGAACTGACCGGTGACAGTTTCCCCGAAATTGGCATGGCTTTTGGTGGTCGTGACCACAGTACCGTGATGCATGCCTGCGAGAAAGTACAAAGCCTTCGCGAAGAAGATCCAATCTTCAACGAGGACTATAAAAACCTGCAACGCCTGTTGCAAAGTTAGGCCGGTTTGGTCAAATTCTGTTCTTGCAATGCGGCATATTCTGCCGCATAGTACACTGCTAAAAAATTAATTTTTATCTTCATCATCTTCAGTTGTTAGAGGAATGTACCGTGCGTTTAAAAATCGCCAAAGAAAGCTTACTCAATGTTCTATCACATGTTGTAGGAGCGGTTGAACGTCGCCATACGTTAAACATTTTATCTAACGTGAAAGTTCAGGTGACCGAACAGGCGCTGACCATTACCGGTTCCGATCTGGAAGTTGAGCTGGTGGCCAGTACGGTTCTGGCTGAAGGTGCATGTTTACAGGCGGGTGAGACCACAGTGCCGGCACGTAAACTGATGGATATCTGTAAATCTTTGCCGACTGCGGCTTTAATTGACCTGCAGATTACTGAAGATCAGCGCTGTATTTTAAAATCAGGCAACAGCCGTTTCGTGTTGGGCACTTTACCAGCCGAAGATTATCCGTTATTGGCCACTGAAAATACTCAAGGCACACAGGTAGCGGTGACCCAGCGTGAATTAAAACGTTTATTTGAAAAAACCGCCTTTGCCATGGCTGTGCAGGATGTACGTTTCTATTTGACCGGCACCTTGCTGGAAATTGATGAAAACCAGCTGCGCGCTGTGACTACCGATGGCCACCGTTTGGCATTATGTGAAACCGGTGCCTCTTCAAATGCGACGCAGCCAATTCAGGCGATTGTGCCACGTAAAGCCGTGGGTGAATTACAGCGTTTGCTCAGTATTGAAGATGAGCAACTATCCCTGTTAATTGGTCGTGAACTGTTAAATGTAACTATTTCCGTGCCGAGTCGTGACAAAGAGCAGGGTGATATTACCGTGCGTTTCACCACCAAGTTAATTGACGGTAAATTCCCGGATTACCGCCGTGTGATTCCACGTGGTGGCGATAAGGTGGTGATGATTGCACATGACGTGTTCAAGCAGTCGTTACAGCGTGTGGCGATTTTAAGTAATGAAAAATTACGCGGCGTATTCCTGAACTTTAATGCAGATTCACTACAATTACGCGCCAACAACCCGGAGCAGGATGAAGCGATTGAAGACCTGGCCGTGCAATACAACAATGCACCGCTGGAAATGTCGTTCAATGCCCAGTATCTGCTGGATGTATTAGGTGCACTGGATGGTGATGATGTGGCAATGACCATGACCGAAGCCAACCAGTCGGTACTGGTACAGGACCCGGCGCAGCAAGATCAAACCTATGTTGTGATGCCGATGCGTGTCTAAGCTTGTATGTGATCTGACACGATTATGCATATTACGCGTTTAAATATAGAACGTGTTCGAAACTTAAAAGCGGTTGCACTCGTCGGGTTGCAGCCGTTTAATGTCTTTTATGGTGCCAATGGCTCCGGTAAAACCTCGATTCTGGAAGCCATTCATTTACTGGCCACCGGTCGTTCCTTTCGTACCCATATCCCCAAAAACTATATTCAGCATGATGCCCAGGAGGCGATTGTATTTGCCCAATCGCCCACCGAAAAAATTGGCATGCAAAAACTGCTGTCTGGTGAACAGCTGATTAAGGTCAATGGCGATCATATTGCCACCCAGGGACAGCTGGCCAAACTGCTGCCGCTACAACTGATTGATCCGCAAAGTACCGATATTATCGACCACGGCGCCAAACCGCGACGCCAGCTGCTGGACTGGATGATGTTCCACGTGGAACCAGAGTTTTATCATGCCTGGCAATACTATTCGCGGGCCTTAAAACAGCGTAACAGCTTACTAAAAACCCGGCGTCATTTAAGCCTGCCTGAGCTGGAACCGTGGAACCAGATGCTGAGCCAGTATGGTGAAATGCTGCATCTGCAACGCTACAGTATTATCGAGCAGTGGCAGCACTATTTTCAGCAGGATTTACAGCAGTTGTTGCCCGATTTAAATATTCGCCTGGAATACCATCCGGGATTTCATCCGGAACCGGGTTTAATGAGCGATTTGGTCAATCATCATCAGAAAGATGTGGAACGCCGCTATACCGAATATGGACCGCATCGCGCAGATTTACGTTTAAAAACAGCGACGGGCGATGCCGATGTGGTGCTGTCACGCGGACAAAAAAAGTTATTGATCATGGCTTTAAAACTGTCACAGATTGCAATGCTGCATGCGTGCAATAAGGAAACTGTGGTATTATTAGATGATCTGACAGCAGAATTAGATTTAACCGCGCAACGACGTTTAATTGAGCGATTGAGCCAACTTGGTAGTCAAGTTTTTATTACCACCTTAGACCATGAATCAGTGCAGAATCACTTACATGATTTGTCTATTTCCTATCAATTATTCAATGTTGAAAACGGTACTGTTCAAGTTGTTGTGCAATAGTTTTTTATCTTTGGATAGACCAGTTTTTACTAGGGAGAAACCATGAGTTCAGAAGATCAATCTGCCACTCAAACAGAACAAACCAATGAAAAGGCTTATGATTCCTCTAGTATCAAAGTATTACGTGGCCTAGATGCTGTTCGTAAACGCCCGGGCATGTATATCGGTGATACAGATGATGGTACCGGTTTGCACCACATGGTGTTCGAGGTGGTCGATAACGCGATTGACGAAGCGCTTGCCGGCCATTGTGACGAGATTCTAGTCACTATTCATGAAGATGAATCGGTATCTGTGGCCGATAACGGTCGCGGTATTCCAACTGACATTCACCCGGAAGAAGGCGTATCGGCTGCCGAGGTAATTCTGACCATCCTGCACGCCGGCGGTAAGTTCGACGACAACAGTTATAAAGTGTCGGGCGGTCTGCACGGGGTCGGGGTATCAGTGGTAAACGCCCTGTCGAGCAAACTGGAACTGACCATTAAACGTGCTGGTCAGATTCATCAGCAGGAATACCGTCATGGTGATCCGCAATATCCATTAACCGTGGTTGGTGAAACAGAAGAGACCGGAACCATGGTTCGTTTCTGGCCAAGCGCCGAGACTTTCAGCCAGACCATTTTTAATGTTGATATTCTGGCGCGCCGTTTACGTGAGCTGTCGTTCCTGAATGCCGGTGTACGTATTGTCCTGAAAGATGAGCGTATTAACCTGGAACATATCTATGATTATGAAGGTGGTCTGTCCGAGTTCGTGAAATACATTAACGAAGGCAAAAATCATCTGAATGATATTTTCCATTTTACCGTGCAGGCAGAAAATGGCATTGGGGTTGAAGTTGCGTTGCAATGGAATGATTCTTATCAGGAAAATGTGCGCTGCTTTACCAACAATATTCCGCAAAAAGATGGCGGTACCCATTTAGCCGGTTTCCGTGCTGCGTTGACCCGTGGTTTAAACAGCTACATGGAAAACGAAAACCTGCTCAAAAAAGAGAAGGTGGTGGTTTCCGGGGATGACGCACGTGAAGGTTTGACCGCGATTATTTCGGTGAAAGTGCCTGATCCAAAATTCTCTTCACAGACCAAAGAAAAACTGGTGTCGAGTGAAGTGAAACCTGCGGTCGAGCAGGCTATGAATAAATCCTTCTCGGAATATTTACTGGAAAACCCGCAAGCAGCCAAATCAATTGCCGGCAAGATTATTGATGCAGCGCGTGCCCGTGATGCAGCGCGTAAAGCACGTGAAATGACCCGTCGTAAGAGCGCGCTGGATATTGCCGGTTTACCGGGTAAACTGGCCGATTGTCAGGAAAAAGATCCGGCTTTATCTGAACTGTATCTGGTCGAGGGTGACTCTGCGGGTGGTTCAGCCAAGCAAGGCCGTAACCGTAAAATGCAGGCGATTTTACCGCTAAAAGGTAAAATCCTGAACGTGGAACGTGCCCGTTTTGACAAGATGATTTCATCGGCAGAAGTCGGCACCTTAATTACTGCACTGGGCTGCGGAATTGGCCGTGAAGAATATAACCCGGACAAGCTGCGTTATCACAAAATCATTATCATGACCGATGCCGACGTCGATGGTTCGCACATCCGTACCTTGCTGCTGACGTTCTTCTTTCGTCAAATGCCGGAGCTGGTGGAACGTGGTCATATCTATATTGCCCAGCCACCGCTGTACAAGTTGAAAAAAGGTAAGCAGGAACAGTACATTAAAGACAATGAAGCATTGGAAACCTATCTGATTTCCAATGCCATTGATGAACTGGCCCTGCATGTCAGCGCAGATGCACCGGCGATTCGTGGTGAAGCACTGGCTTCAGTGATTGCCGATTATCAGACTTCGCAAAAGAGCCTGAGCCGTTTAACCTTGCGTTATCCAGCCAGCCTGTTAGATGGTTTGCTGGCGCAAGAGGCGTTCAAACTGGATCAGGCGCATGATCTGGATTATGTACAGACTTGGGGTGAGCAGTTATGTGCCTATATCGCGGCCACCCAAAGCAGTTTACGTCCTGAACTCAGCATCGAAACCTTTGACAAAGAAGATGCAGAAGGACAAAAATCTGCGATTTACTGGCCACGTATTACCATTTATGTGCATAACCTGCCACATGCCTATTTGCTGGATGCCGGTTTACTCGGTTCAGGTGAGTACGCACGTTTGCTGAAGAACTCGAAGAGCTGGTTTAGCCTGATTGAAGAAGGCGCGTACTTGCAAAAAGGCGAGCGCAAGATTCAGGTCAACAGCTTCCATCAGGTCTGGCAGCATATTCTGCAGGACTCACGCCGCGGCATGATGATCCAGCGTTATAAAGGTCTGGGTGAAATGAATGCCGAGCAGCTTTGGGAAACCACCATGGACCCGGAAAACCGTCATATGCTGCAGGTGACCATTGAAGATGCGATTGAAGCAGACCGGATGTTCTCGTGTTTAATGGGCGATGATGTGGAACCACGTCGTGCCTTTATTGAAGAAAATGCCCTGAATGCCGATATTGATGCCTAAGCGGCATGATTCAAAAAAAGCGCCTAGAAGGCGCTTTTTATTTTTTTAGTACATTTACGGTGTCAGAATGACTTTACGACAGTCTTCTTCCTTCTTATCAAAAATACGGTAACCTTCCGCAGCATCTTCCAGTTTCATGCGATGGGTAATAATCACATCTGGAGACAGATCTCCATTTTCAATATGTTCGAGCAACTGCGGCAAGTATTTATGCACATGGGTTTGTCCCATTTTAAAAGTCAAACCTTTGTCAAAGGCATCACCAAACAGGAAGCCATGAATTGGACCGGCATAAACCCCCGGTACACTCACCACACCGCCGCGTCGGACTGCTGCAATACATTGTCTGAGCGCTGAACCACTCGAACCTTCTAATTTCAGGTTGGTCATTACGGTTTCCAGAACACTACCTTTGGCTTCGAAACCAACGGCATCAATAACCGCGTCAACACCACGATAACCTGCTGTATTTTGAATAATAAATTCAGCTGCATCGACTTCATCAAAGTTGACCGGAATGACCCCATAGGTTTGATGAGCAAATCGCAAGCGATAAGGGTGATGGTCTACCATGAAGATCTGTTCGGCACCGAGCATCCGTGCACAAGCTGCAGATAACAGACCGACTGGACCAGCACCATAAATTGCCACTGTAGAACCACGGGTGACTTGAGCATTGGTTACTGCCTGCCAGGCTGTTGGCAGAATATCGGTCAGGAATAATACTTTTTCATCAGGCAAGGAGCCGGGAACCTTAAACGGTCCGACATTACCTTTGGGAATCCGCACATATTCAGCCTGACCACCCGGAACACCACCATACAGGTGGCTAAAGCCAAACAAGGCCGCTCCTGGTGGAATCTGTTTTTTATTGAGAATTGCACCACGACCCGTATTGGTATTTTCACAGGCAGCCATGAGTTCATGTTCACAGAAAAAACAGTGACCGCATGCAATGACAAAGGGAATGATCACCCGGTCACCTTTTTTGACTTCTGTCACTGCAGGGCCGACTTCTTCTACAACTCCCATAAATTCATGGCCGAAAATATCACCGTCTTCAGTGGCCGGGATTTTACCCCGGTATAGATGTAGATCTGAGCCACAGATAGCGGTGGCTGTCACCCTTAAAATAACGTCATCTGGTTCCTGAATCACTGGATCTGGAACAGATTCAACTCGTACATCCCGAGCACCATGATAGGTAAGAGCACGCATGCGGATTTCCTCTCTAGTTCAACATAAATAGTCTCAAATAAGGCTGCTGATTATTAAAAAGCCTTTTTATTAGAGCCTTATAACCTGACCTAAAGCTGTAAATTAATGTATGAAATAAGGAAGCCGAGTGTTTAAACAATAAACTTATATAGTACTTGCGTAATTCACTACAAAATATGTCAAAAATCGAGTAAATGATTAACAAAGCTGAGAAGTGTAGGAAAATAGGTAAGAGAAAAGATTTACTAATAGCAGAGAAAATATAAACCCATAAAAAAAGGATCAGTAACTGTAGTTACTGATCCTTGAAGCTTTAAATGAATATTAAAATTAACTTTCCTGGAAAGACTGTTCCAGTTCTTCTAATTCCATCATCAGTTCCAGCATGGTTTCTTCGGCCTGTTCCAGCGTGGTTTTTAAGCTGGTCTGTTCATTCATCAGCTTGAGCAAATCTTCTTTACGCGAAGCTTCATACAGCCTGCTGTCAGCCAGCTGTTCTTCAATACTGGCCAGACGGGGCTGGATTTTTTCAATCTGGCTTTCACATTGTTCAATTTTTTTCCGCAGCGGACGGGTTTCTTCACGGCGCTGCGCCGCCAGTTTACGCTGTGCTTCTTTATCAACTTTGGCGGGTGCGGCAGTCTTGCTGGTACTGGCGCTAGCCTGTGCCAATGCAGTTTGGGCATTGATCTGCTGCTGGCGTGCCTCACGTAACCATTTGGCATAATCCTGCAAATCACCGGCAAATTCGGTACAGCGTCCGGCATGCACCAACAGCAGGTCATCACAGACACTGGCAATCAGTTGGCGTTCGTGCGATACCAGTACCACCGCGCCTTCAAAGTCCTGTAAGGCCATGCTTAGGGCATGACGCATGTCTAAATCCAGATGGTTGGTCGGTTCATCCAGAATCAGTACATTCGGGCGCTGCCAGACGATCAGGGCTAAAGCCAGACGGGCGCGTTCACCACCGGAAAAGCTTTCGCACGGGGTATCCATACGCTCACCGCTAAAACCGAAACTGCCGAGGAACGAACGTAGGGTGGCTTCACTGATCTGTTTGTCGGCCAGACGTGACAATTGCAGCATCGGGCTGGCTTGCGCGTCTAGTGCATCCATCTGATGCTGGGCAAAGTAACCAATATTTAGCAGTTCAGAGGCTTTGCGCTGGCCATTTAATAGTGCTAAATCACCGACCAGTGATTTAATCAGGGTGGATTTACCCGCGCCGTTCATGCCCAGCAGGCCAATACGCGAGCTTGGGGTAATCTGCAGACTGATTTTGCTGGCAATACTTTTGCCCGGATAGCCAATCTCAGCCTGATCCAGAGTCAGTAAGGGTGAACTCATTTTGGTGGGTTCACGGAAACTGAAGGTAAACGGGGTATCGACATGCGCCGGTGCCAGCAACTGCATTTTTTCCAGCTGTTTAATCCGGCTTTGCGCCTGACGCGCCTTGGTGGCTTTGGCTTTAAAACGGTCAATAAATTTTTGCAGATGTGCGCGGGCTTCGACCTGCTTTTCAAAGGCCTGTTGCTGCTGGGCCAGACGTTCACTGCGGGTCACTTCAAAGGTCGAGTAATTGCCGGTATATAAGGTCAGTTCCTGATTTTCGATATGCAGGATATGATCGGTCACTGCATCGAGAAAATCGCGGTCATGTGAAATCAGGATTAAGGTGCCTTCATAGGCATTGAGCCAGTCTTCAAGCCATAAAATGGCATCTAAATCCAAGTGGTTGGTCGGCTCATCTAGGAGTAGTAAGTCGGAGCGGCTCATCAGGGTGCGCGCCAGATTTAAACGCATCCGCCATCCACCGGAGAAACTGGAGACATCTAGGCGCAGCTGATGTTCCATAAAACCGAGACCAGCCATTAACTGGGCGGCTTTAGATGGGGCAGAATAGCCATGAATTTCATCAAAATGGCCATGTAATTGCGCCAGTTCGCTGTCACTGAGCTGTTCAGGTTGTGCCAGCTGTTTCTGAATCTGCCAGTATTCTTCATCACCCGATAACACAAAATCCAGCGCCGGCATATCCAGGGCTTTGACTTCCTGGGCCATATGCGCAACGGTCCAGCCCGACGGACGGGTCAGGCTGCCTTCATCTGCCCCCAGTTCTCCCAATAAGGCGGCAAATAAGGTCGATTTGCCGGCGCCATTGACTCCGGTGAGGCCAACTTTCCAACCCGGATGGATCTGCATGGACGCTTTTTGAAATAAGACACGACCACCACGGCGTAAAGAGACTTGGTCAAATTGAATCATTGGACTCACTAAACTCAGGAACAGAATGCGCCTATTCTAAAGGATGCGCTCTGGAAAACAAAAAGCTGGCGCAGTTTATTTCAGGTGCTATAGCAACACATCGAAAAAAATAATGAAAAAGCGGCCACCGTGTCATCTATCGGAAAGCGGCTATGCAGGGTTTTTTTATAAAACCAAGCCCGATATATTAAAATTTCTGATGAAAAACAAAAACAAATGTACGGTGATAAAAATGAAAAACGGAGTTTTGTTGTTGTCGACACTGGCCTTGTGTGGCGTCAGTGGCCTGGCTCAGGCCAATCCGCAGGTCTGTGTTTTTGATCTGTTGGGACGGGCCGGAGAATCCTATAAATTGCTGGAAGAATGGGCCGTGGCCAGCAAGCGCTGGGGCAGCAATGTCAGTCTGAAAGCCTATCAGGATGAAGCCTAGGTTGAGCGGGACTTTAAGGCGGGCAAGTGTGATGGCGCTTATATGACTTCAATGCGGGCGCGGCAATACAATAAATTTGCTGGTTCAATTGATGCGCTAGGCGGTGTGCCAAGTAATAGCATTGCCCAGAAAGCCATTAGCTATGTGCTGGACCGGCGCAATAACCGCCGTCTGGTGACCCGGATTGGTCAGGAAACCTTTGAAGTGGCTGGCATCGGCCAGATTGGTTCGGCCTATATTTTTGTTAAAGATCGGGCCATGAACTCGGTTGAGCACATCAAAAACCGGAAATTTGCGATTCTGCATTATGATCCGGCACAAAAAATGATGGTGGAACGAGTCGGCGGTATTGCGGTCGATTCCGGTATTTCCAATTTTGTGCGTAAGTTTAATCAGGGCGAGGTTGATATTGTGGCCGCACCGGCCTATGCCTTTAAACCGCTGGAAATTGAAAAAGGTCTGGGCACACGCGGCGCCATGATTGATTTTCCGGTGGTGAATGTCACGGCGGACCTGATTATCCGGCCAGAAAAATTTGCAGAGGGTTTTGCAGTGCAGTCCCGGCGCTGGTTTGTCCAGCAGATTCCGAAAAACTTTGCCATGGTAAAACGTCTGGAAGCGGAAATTCCGAATAAATACCGCACCCGACTCAGCAAGGAAGATCAGGACAAATACCAGAAACTGTTACGTGATGGCCGCATCGAACTGACCGAAAAAGGCATTTATGATGGCTCGATGATGCGGGTCCTGAAACGGGCACGTTGCACGGTAGAACGCACCAATTTTGAATGTTCACTTGGCGGCGAATAGAGGAAATGGTTATAAGTTTGTAAAAAAGTGGCCACGATGTGTAAATTTTCACCGCGCTGCCTAAAATTTTTAAGCCATTGAAAATACTGCTGATCTCTGTAATTTGTGGGTTTGAGATCAGCAGCTGTATAAATTGAATTGGTCACGCTTTAAAAATATTTGGAGTAAAAGCTCTATTTTTTTAAAAACAAGTTGCTTAATATTCAGCAAGTGTATGGACACTCTTGATGAAAGACGATTCTGTAAGGACAAATACAATGAAAAAAACAATTCTCGCGCTTTCTGCACTGGCTACTTTGGGTATGGCCAGCAATGCTCAGGCAGCCAAGGTCGATGTATGTATCTTCGATTTACTCGGCAAATCTGGTGAATCTTATCAAATGGCCCAGGAATGGGCGCTGGCCGCGAAAGGCTGGGGCGCAGACATCAACCTGATTCCCCGTCAGGATGAAGCCGTGGCCGATAACGACTTTAAAGCTGGCAAATGTGATGCGGTTTTCCTGACTGCGATGCGTGCCCGGCAGTACAATAAATTTGCCGGTTCAATTGATGCGCTGGGCGGTGTGCCCAGCAATGCCATTGCCCAACGTGCGATTACCTTTGCACTGGACAAACGTAATGCCGGCAAAATGGTCACCAATCTGGGGGGAAAAAAATATGAAGTGGCGGGAATTGCACCTTTAGGTTCAGCCTTTATTTTTGTCCGTGACAAGAATATTGATTCAATTGAAAAAGCTGCCGGCAAGAAATTTGCGGTACTGGGCTATGACGATGCACAAAAAATTATGGTGCAACGTGTTGGTGCACAGGCAGTGATCTCCGATGTCTCTAACTTTGTGGCGAAATTTAATAATGGTCAGGTCGATATGGTCGGTGCGCCAGCCTATGCCTATAAGCCGCTGGAAATCTATAAAGGCTTGGGCAGCAAAGGTGCCATGTTTAATTTCCCGGTGCTGCATGTGACGGCTGATTTAGTGATTAGTCCGGAGAAATTCCCGGCCGGTTTTGGCCAGAAATCGCGTGACTGGTTCTCGAAAAACCTGCCAAAAAGTTTGGGCATGATTAAACGTCTGGAAGCAGGTATTCCGGCCAAATACAAAATGAACCTGAGCGCGGAAGAAAAAACCAAATACCAGAAGCTGTTACGTGAGGGGCGGATGGATATGACCAAACGCGGTATTTATGATGCGTCGATGATGAGCGTACTCAAACGTGCCCGCTGTTCTGTCGATAAAGCCAACTTCGAGTGTTCACTGGGCGGTGAATAAGCTTCATTTTGAAGGAAAAACAACCCGGCATCTGTGCCGGGTTGTTGTGTCTGGAACCCTGTCACTTGGGCCATTGCAGTTCAGGTCAAATCACGTAAGCTAATCAAAAATAATAGTTTCATCTTTGTCCAAGCCTAAAAAAAATAGAGATGAGTTGTTTCATCCAAGGCATACAGACAGGAGGAGCAGGAGAGCGTGATCTCCCAAAGGTAAAAAGAACAAGGATGGATAGGCAAAAACAGCTTTTTAAAATATTAAACACGATTCAGTACAACTGAAAACAACAAGAACAGCGATAAAGGAAAGATCAATGAAATATTATGCTCAAGGCATCGCACTGGCTGCAGTGATGGGACTCGGTGCGACTGCAGCACAGGCCAAGCAGACAGTGTGTGTCTTTGATTTAGTGGGAAAAAGTGGCGATGTGTATGCGCTGATGCTGGACTATCAGCTGGCAGCCAAAGCCTGGGGCGCCGATATTGAACTGCGTGTCGGGCAGAATGAAGCGGTAATTGCCGAAGATTTTAAAGCCGGTAAATGTGACGGGATTAGTGTCACCGGTATGCGCGGGCGTCAATTTAACAACTTTACCGGTTCTCTGGATGCGATTGGTGCAATTCCCGATTTAAATCTGGCGGTCAAAGTCATGCAGGGGCTGGCCAGTCCGAAATTTTCCCGCTTTATGACTCAAGGCCAGTATGAAGTGGCTGGCGTGGTGCCTGTCGGTGATGCCTTTTTAATGGTCAATGACCGCAGTATTAATACCGTGGCCAAAGCTGCCGGTAAAAAAATTGCGGTCCTGGATTATGACCAGGCACAAAAAATTATGGTGCAGCAGATTGGCGCGCAGGCAGTCAGTTCAGATGTCACCAACTTCGGCAGTAAATTCAATAACGGTCAGGTCGATATTATTGGTGCGCCGGCCGCCGTGTTTAAGCCACTGGAGCTGCATAAGGGCCTGGGCAGTAAAGGCGCGATTGTGAATTATCCGATTTTACAGGTGACTGGCAATATTATTATTCGTCCGAACAAGTTTCCGGCCGGTTTTGGCCAAAAATCACGGGAATGGGTCAAAGGCCAATTACCGCGTGCCTTTAACATCTTGGGTAAAATGAAAGCCGATATTCCACAAAAATACTGGATGAATATTCCGGCAGCCGACAAACCGGGCTATCAGAAGATGATGCGTGAGGCGCGGATTGACCTGACCAAACGTGGTATTTATGACAAACGCATGATGAAGCTGCTGTGGCAATTCCGCTGTAAGCAGGACCCGAAAAACTTCGAATGCGGCCTGCAGGATGAGAATTACAAATAATCTTGATAAAATTAGTCTGAATTGACTTTGAATTGAACATGACTGACCATATATTGGGTATGTTATACTTGATATGTGGTCTTTTCTGTTAAAAGACATTTGAATCGAACGAGGAATCCGACATGAATGCCCAAGCCCTTGTGCTGACTGACAATGCTGCGAACAAAGTACGCCAATTGCGTGACAGTGAAGGCAACCAAGATTTAATGTTACGCGTTTATGTGACCGGTGGTGGTTGTTCGGGCTTCTCTTACGGCTTTAACTTTGCTGAAAGCATGAATGAAGATGATGCTGAATTCGTGAATGGTGACGTAAAAATGCTGGTCGATTCACTCAGCTATCAATATCTGGTCGGTTCAGTGGTGGACTATTTAGAAGGTCTGGAAGGTTCACGTTTTGTGGTTCAAAATCCGAATGCCACGACTACGTGTGGCTGTGGTTCTTCTTTCTCGATTTAAGCAGAATTTTAAAATACTAAGCCCTCTATTGAGGGCTTTTTTTAATATCTTTTTTAATATAAAGAGATTGGTCTAGACTGCGGTCAATGTTCCTAAAATCCGGTAGCCTTTGGCCCCGGTCACAGCCGGGAAATTGCCACTTTGCTGGTTGAGAAAACGCATCGCCAGCCAGGCAAAAGCAGTGGCTTCCACCCAGGTCGGGTTAATGCCTAAATCTGCGGTGGTCTGTACACTCCACTCATGTTTGCGTAAGCGCCAGCGCAGCTGTTCCAGTAAATAGGAGTTATAGGCACCGCCACCACAGACATAGACTTCACCGGTGTCCATGCCGGAGCGGTAAATGGCTTTTTTAATCGCCCGAGTGGTCAGCTTTAACAAGGTGGCCTGCACATTTTCTGGGGTATCTTCCAGTTCCTGATAGGCCAGGTCATTGCGCCAGTCGGCAATCTGTTCATCCAGCCATTCCAGATTAAAATCTTCACGGCCGGTACTTTTTGGCGGCTCTTTGGAAAAATATTCATGTGCCTGCAGCCGGTCCAGCAGGCTGCGAATTGGTTGGCCATAAGCCGCCCAATTCCCGTTTTCATCATAAGGCTGGCCGGTGTAGCGTTCACACCAGGCATCCATCAGGATATTGGCCGGGCCGGTATCAAAACCATAGACTTTTTCCGGTTGCCCGGCAGGCAACATGCTGACATTGGCAATCCCGCCCAAATTCAGAATGACCCGGTGGATACTGTCATGCTGGAACACATCGTGATGAAAAGCCGGCACCAAAGGGGCGCCTTGTCCACCAGCAGCCATATCACGCCGGCGGAAATCCGAGACCACCGGTAGCTGGGTTATTTCGGTAATAATATTCGGATCGCCAATTTGCAGGGTAAAGCCATGTTCAGGCCGATGGCGGATGGTCTGGCCATGTGAACCAATGGCACGAATCTGGCTGCGATCAAGCTGGTGTTCTTCAATCAGGCGGTTAATGCCATGTCCGATCATTTGCGCTAGCGCCACATCGGCCTTGCCCATCCGGTCAATTTCATTGTCATCTGGCAGGGTTAGGGCCATCAGTTCATCGCGTAAATCGGGATCGAAGCTCAGGGTCAGGGTGGCATGAAGCTGTAAAGGATCAAAAGAAGCAGCAACAATATCGACACCATCCATACTTGTGCCGGTCATTACCCCAATATAGATCGCTGTCATGGTTATTCTTAAGCCTGCAATGTGCTGAAAAAGTGTTAGTATATCGCACAAATTGAATAACTGATGTGTTTGGGTTTTGTGATGTCAAATTTCTTGCCAGCTGAAGAACAACTTGCCCTCATCCAACGAGGTACGCATGAAATTATTTCTGAAGAAGATCTTCTAAAGAAATTAAAAGAGAACCGTCCTTTAAAAATTAAAGCGGGCTTTGACCCGACTGCACCTGACCTGCATTTGGGGCATACGGTTTTAATTAACAAGCTGAAAGTGTTCCAGGATTTGGGTCACGAGGTCTTCTTCCTGATTGGTGACTATACGGCCATGATTGGTGACCCGACCGGTAAGAGCGCGACCCGTCCGCCGTTGTCACGCGAGCAGGTACTGGAAAACGCCAAAACCTATCAGGAACAGGTGTTCAAGATTCTTGATCCAAACAAAACCCAAGTGGTGTTTAACTCGGAATGGTTTGCTAGCAAAACTGCGGCCGATTTAATTCAACTGGCCTCACAGCAAACCGTGGCGCGTATGCTGGAGCGTGATGACTTCACCAAGCGTTATAACAACCAGCAACCAATTGCGATTCACGAATTCCTGTATCCGCTGGTACAAGGGTATGATTCGGTGGCTTTAGAAGCTGACGTAGAGTTGGGTGGTACTGACCAGACCTTTAACCTGCTAATGGGCCGTACCTTGCAGGGCCGTTATAATCAGGAAGCACAGGTGTGTATTACCGTGCCAATTCTGGAAGGTTTAGATGGCGTGAACAAGATGTCTAAATCTTTAGGCAACTATATTGGTGTATTTGATGCACCGGGCGCGATGTATCAGAAAGTCCTCTCTATGCCGGATTCATTGATTGAGCGTTATTTCGATCTGCTCAGCTTCAAGTCTGTGGCAGAAATCCAGCAGTTACTGAAAGAAGTGGCTGAAGGCCGTAACCCGCAGGATGTGAAAAAGATTCTGGCGCTGGAACTGGTCGAGCGTTTCCACGGTGCAGAAGCTGCAGCCAATGCGCATAAAGGTGCCGGTAACCTGATTACCGAAGGTGAATTGCCAGAAGGCACACCAGAAGTGACCATTTCACGTGGCGAATATGGCGGCGAGATTTTCATTGCTTCTATTTTACGTGCAGCAGGTTTAACCAAAAACGCGGCGCAAGCCAAAGATGCAGTCGGTCGTGGTGCAGTGAAAGTTGATTGGCAACCAGTCGATGCCTCATTCTCGGTGAAAGAAAACGTGACCTTGATTGTGCAGGCCAGTAAAAAAGCCATTGCCAAAGTCACCTTTACCGACTAAAAACGCAGTTAAGTATTTGAATTAAAAAGCAGGCTTCGGTCTGCTTTTTTTATGATATTGCTTATAAGATATTTAAATATTTAAATTTAAAAAAAACCTTATAAAAACAAGAATTAAATTTTTCCGATTGTCTTGATTTTGTCATATTTTATGTTTAAGATTTATCCGTCTAAATATGTGGTGTCTACATATCTAGAGGGTAAATTGCTATTTGATGACGTTTCATCCCCAAGAAGCGCAGAAATAGCCGAAAATAATAATGACAATAACATATGGATCCGTAAAAGATTCAACTCCGAGGGAGAGATTTTGGGAGAGATCTCTTTCTTTTTTTTATCCAAAATTTAGCCTTTGACCTGAAAAAAGCGGTTTTTTGTGCAGCTGGAGCGGTATCTGCCCATGGTTGCCCGCTGCAAAAATCCGGCGTATAAATAAATCCGGATCATCATTTCCATATAAAAAATAAACTCGAGCCAGAGGGCGCGCATGTATTCCTATAATACCGATACCCATGACCAGCAGCTGGATGCCATTTTACGTTTCCTGTTTGAATATCAGCCGCAAAGTGAAAAGCAGTTTGCCTATCATCCGGTCAAGACACTGTTTGAGCAATTGGAGCTGTCAGCCATGTATCAGCTATTTGCCCTGATTCACGAGCAACTGCCGCGCAAAGCCAGACTACTGTTTGCGGCCGAAGATTATCGCGGTAAACAGGCACTGGTTTTAGAGGTGATGCAGCATATTCGCGAACGGGTTTAACTATTGTCATGAAATCTTGATCATTTTTTCATCTGCTTTACATGTTCAGGCCACAGACTCAGACAAACAATTCCAATTAAAACACTGAGTCTCAGGGTAATTGCCAGATGAACGTATTGAATAAAAAAACCATATTATCAATAGCCTGTCTTTCTGTTTTCATGACAGCCTGCGGGGATAATGACCGTCAGACTACTGCACCGACACCAGTAGTCGAGGGCAAAGCCGTTGAACTGAATATTCTGCATATCAATGACCATCACTCCCATTTAGATGAAGAGCACTGGAACTTTAGCCTGGCACAAGGGGCTGGGGAAGAAAATTATAGCGTCAGCCGGGGTGGTTTTGCCCGTGTCGCCGGTTTAATCAACCGTCTGGCAGAGGAATATCCGAATGTGATTAAACTGCACAGTGGTGATGCGATTACTGGCGATCTGTATTTCAACCTTTCTGAAGGTAAGGCCGATGCAGATGCCATGAATACGGTCTGCTTTGACAGTTTTGTGCTGGGTAATCATGAATTTGATGCCAAAGATGCAGGCCTACAGAAATTTATTAACTATCTGGATGCCGGTAACTGTGCCACACCGACCCGTATTGTATCGGCCAATGTGAATTTCGGCTCATCTTCGCCGCTGTATCAGACTCAGCGCATTGAAAAGTCTTTTATATTTGAACGTGACGGTGAAAAGTTTGCCATTATTGGCCTGACCATTGCCGATAAAACCAAAAATGCCTCTCAGCCGAACAGTGACACTACGTTTGCCAATGAAATTGAAGCGGCTCAACAGGAAATTGACCGCCTGAAAGCTCAAGGCATCCACAAGATTATCCTGCAAACCCATACCGGTTTTGCCCTGGATCAGCAACTGGCTGCAGCTTTAACTGATGTTGATGTAATTGTCGGTGGTGACTCACATACTTTATTGGGTCCGGACAGTTTAGAGGCGGTCGGCCTGAGTCCGAGTGGTGCGTATCCGACCCAAGCGCGAAATAAAGATGGTGATCTGGTCTGTATTGCCCAGGCCTGGCAGTACAGCTATGTGGTGGGTGATTTAAAGGTCAAGTTCAACCCGCAAGGTCAGGTGGAGCAGTGTAGTGGCACACCGCAAATTTTAGTGGGCGATGACTTTAAGCGTGAAAATACCGAGAGCAAACAGTTTGAAGCCCTAAATGCAACCGAACAGGCGGCGCTGCTGGAGCGTTTTAAAGCGGCGAATATTCCGATGCAGGTGGTCAGCCCATATACTGCGACCTTAAATGTGCTGCTGCCATATCAACAACAGAAACAGAATTTTGCCAGCACGGTGGTGGCTCAGGCAACCGACAACCTGTGTTTACGCCGTGTACCGGGGACGCAGCGCGATACCAGCCGTTCTAGCCTGGGCGATATCTGTAACCAGAATCCGCATGTCATTGCCCATGGCGGCGATATTCAGCAGATGATTGCCGAAGCCTTCTTGCAACAGGGTAAAGCGTACTTTGATGCCGATCTGTCGTTCCAGAATGGTGGTGGGGTGCGTGTAGATGTCGCGGCAGGCCCAGTTACGGTTGAGAAAATCTATCAGGTACTGCCATTTAAAAATACACTGGTCCGTCTGGATATGACCGGTGCAGAAATTAAAGCCACGCTGGAAGATGCGATTAGCGGTGTGGTCGAGCAGAGAAATACTGGTAGTTATCCATATACTGGTGGTTTACGCTGGCAGGTAGATTTAACCCAGGCCAAAGGGCAGCGTATTAGCCAGCTGGAAGTGCGTAATGCAAGCGGTAGTTATGAGGCACTGGTCTTGGATCGAACCTATAAAGTGGTGACTATTGACTTCCTGGCCAATGGACAGGACTACTATAGCAGCATGAAAGAGGTGACAGGCGAGCGCCGTATGGATGTGGGCCTCGATTATGCCGAAGCGTTTTTACAGTATGTCGAGCGCTTACCGGGAACAACCGGACAAAAAGCACTCGGTAAATTGCCAACAGCGGATTACAGCACGCAGAAATTTACTGAATAAGATAAAAAGAAAGCCAGCAAAAAAATCCCGTTCGCGGGATTTTTTCTTTTGAATTGTGCAAAAAATAATTGAAAAACCGGTTTTTTTAGCCGTTTCGTAGAAAAAAGATACATACGTGAAAAATAAAGTGAATTGGGGCTTGCAATGATTCTGAAATCCTCTAGAATACACGCCATACCGACGAGATAGACGGAAACGAAGGAAGCACGAAGTGCTGAGTTGTTAAGTTTATTAAGTCCAGCTTCTGGCACTGACGAGGTGTTGGAAAGATCATTAAGAGATTATGAAGAACAAC
>Ga0172375_10002430_pt1 | contig 28991 bp, 33 predicted proteins | sample LakKiv1m_FD_114537 | JGI IMG/M metagenome (GOLD analysis project Ga0172375, IMG submission 114537) | Freshwater microbial communities from Kabuno Bay, South-Kivu, Congo - kab_092012_11.1m | ecosystem: Environmental > Aquatic > Freshwater > Lake | place: Democratic Republic of the Congo... | reverse complement strand
TCTCGATATAGAGGTCCTGGGCATCCCCATAGGAGTTGGTCGCTCCGATGGCGATCCGGTCGGTGCGGCCCGCCACCATGCCCGGCGTCCCCGGGATCGTCACGCCGACCGCCCGGATCCGGGGTGTGATCAACCCGGTCGGATACCACGGTCCGGGAAGGATCCGGGCGTCGAGGTGCGGGTCGTTGGCCAGAATAGGCTTGCCGCTTGCCGAAAGGGCGCCGCCGGTCACCCAGTTGTTGCTCCCTATGTGGAGAGAAAAGTCCGCCTCGCTGAGCAGGTCCTTCATCCGGGAATCAGCGGCGAGGTTCAGGCGGGGCCGGCCGGATTCCGGTCCTCTTTGCGATCTCTTTTCCGGAAGGAGGTCGTCGGGATTGACGTTGACTGGGAAGATCTCCCGGACCTTCGCCTCGCCCAGTGTCTCCGCCAGCATCTGGGCGATCACTTCGGTCTTCAGATTGGCGGCGGAATTCCATCCCATGTAATAGAGGATCACCAGGGAGTCGGCGACGCTCCAGGGCTCCGGCTTGATCCCGGAGAGCCGAAACTCGATGGGGAGATCCTTGCCCTCGGCGATAAAGGCATTGATGCCGTCGATGTAATTCTGGAAGATCCTCCTTGTCCGCTCATTGAGAAGCTTCTCGTGCCTCTTCGCCTGCCGCACAAAGCCGATCGTCCGCATCAGGGTGTCGCTCTTTTTCCCCTTCTCGCCGACCAGCTCGGCGATCCTGCCTGAGGCGAAGAGCCGCGTGAGCTGCATCGGAAAGAGCCGGTCCTGGGCGGTGACGAATCCCTGGGCCCGGATGAGATCGTCCTCATTGGCCGCATAGATGAAAGCCATCCCCTTCTCGTCGCGGAGGACCTTCACCTCCGCCTTCAGACCCGGGACGATCAGCCGCCCTCCGCGATCGAAATCATTGAGGTAGGGCAGCGCCAGAACCACAGCCAGAGCCACAGCGGCGATAAAGACGACCACAGCCGCAATCCCTTTGAGCCATCGCATCGTTCTTCTCCTTTTCCGCGAGTATCTGGGGTTTCCTGCACCCTGATCCATGCACCATCACCGATTACACTTACGAGCCGATCATATGGGTTTCACGGATTCTTCCGCAGCGATGCCCCTTTCAGCAAGAAAATTCGTCATCCAAGACTTTATGCCCTGGTGTTCGGCTGGCTCGACTCCCCCTATTTTTCAGGTTCGTCAGGCAACTGAGCGCCATGCCATACAGCTACGATCCATAGGGTATCCTCCTTAATCTTATAGAAGAAACGATAAGGAGTTACGATAACTTCACGAAAAGGAAGTTCCGGAAACTCCGGCAGTTTTCTTCCCGAGTCCGGAAATTTCTTGAGACGGCGTAAAGACGTCTCCGCCTTCTGCCGAAAAGTGACTGCCGCAGATGGTTTGTCGTGGTGAATATAGGCAATGGCTTCAAGAAACTGGCGGCGGGCTGTGGGGGTAAAGAGGATTCTCAAAGTTTGGCGGCCTCAAGATAACGGTCAGCTTCCTTTAGCACATCGTCGAGCTCATGGCCCTTTCCTGCCGCTATTTCTTTCTCGCCTTTGGCCAGTAGCCGCAAAATATCCATTTCATCCTGTGCGTTCTTATAGACTTCCATGCTGACCATGACGGCGGCTGCCCTTCCACGCTGAGTAATGAAAACGGGTTCCCTCGAAGACGAAACACTCTTCACCACATCGCTGGCGTTTTGTCTGAGATCGGAAATGGGTATAATTTTCGGTGCGCTTGGCATTGGTTGTACCTCCTATAACAGTTTCCATTGTAGTATCAATTGTACTTTCAATAGATTATTTGTCAAGGAGTTCTTTCACATTTTTAGGCGAATACAGAGTTCACCGGGAGTGTATGCGGCGAACCGGTGAAACGGCTCGTTGGCCGAATCTGTCTTAAATATCGAGGGCAAAACGTATTGCACGCCCGACTTGAACCATTTTTTGCAGAGGCAAGAATGTGATCAATGCTCCAAGCATCCTTTTGGAAACAGTCTGCAAGTGATCGCAATTGACAGCACAATCCTGGGGCATGCCGTCGGCCTTCGAGAGAAATACCTCGGAAGGTATATTCCGGATTGTCGTTGTGATGGGAGCGATTGTTACTTCTCCGAGGTATTCCAACACAGAATCGCGGGTCAGGATTAAAACCGGCCGCTTTTTATCCGGCGGCATGAACTTGTACCAGCGTATTTCGCCGTGTTTCATTCATCACCCCAAGCCTGCTCAGCCTCCCAACCGGAGAACTCATCGGCAGCAACGGGGTATCGCTCGTACCCCCGGCGATGCTTGTGTTCCAGTTGTTCAAGGGTACAGCGCGCAAGGGCGTCGCGGAGCGCCTTTCTTGTGAAAGCAGAACGACTCGTTCGGAGCTCCTTTGACACGCGATCCACCGCTGTTACAAGATCATCATCAAGTGTCATCTGAATGGTTCTCATATCGCACCCCTATAATGTGGCTTTTTATAGCTATAATAATCCACATTACAGGCCATGTCAAATCCATCTTCTCGGCGAACAACAAATCAGCCGCTGGTCAGTAGAACATATCGATACGATGAAGCGTTCTCAGAGATTGATCGCCATTGTCACCGGTCGATTGAGATGAACTGTTTGCCAAGTTATTTCTCAAACAAGCCCCATGCTTCTTTGTAAGGACTTAGCTTCTGCCGTTGTTCCTCATTTGAACAGTACACAGCACAAGACTTCAACCAATCCATCTTCATCTTTTCAACGTCTGGAGCTGGAATAACAAACACTTCGGGTCGCGTAGTTACGTTAGAAAAATCTCGATAGAAGAGAAGGACAAAGAACAGGTTTTTCTTTAAGGATAGATCTTCTGTACCCACACCCCATTTGCCGCCTCCACGAATTGTCTTCACAGAAATTCGAATGGGGTCTCCCTTCTTCTTTTCGGCAAGAATATCAACGGATTTAGCGTTTCCGAGTGTAAGAGCCGGCTCGTAGCCGAGCCTATACAATGTCTCCATCACAAAGAACTCGCCTGCCATGCCGGACTCATGCGTGGATTTTTTAAGCATCATCTTCTCTCCATGGTAAAAGGCGGACATGTGCGGTGGCCGGAAGCCGAAGACTAGAGGCCTTCCGAACCATGCCCTCTGGTTCGCCCCCGACCTTCATCGTTTACCGGTACGCCAGAGCCGCCCGATGCCACCGCCCTATATATTTGTCTTTCAATAGCCTTTCATCATTTTCTACGAATTCTGTGCACCAGCCAAGCAGTCCATCCCATAGCTTCACGTCGCCGGGTGCATGGAGAGACCAGCCGAGTTCTTCGAGAGTTGAATTCGCCTTCGTGCTGTTTCGGAGCATGGATGTCGAGACGATATTGTCCTCATGGTCTTCGCCGCCGCGTGCAACCGGCACGATGTGGTCCAAGGTGGGGTAGAGTTCCCAATATGCCTGATGGGTTTCCTCCATTTTCCAATTTCGATGGAAGGGAAAATCGTCCGGTAGCAGAGCTGTGAGAACACGAAGGACCGGCGGGAATACGAGAAGGTCGCCGGAATATCGGTCAACGAAGCCGTCGCGCACGAATACGCGAAGTGCCTGTGCCTCAGTGTGCCTTCGCACTACAGCTGGCGGCGGCGGAACGAATGGATATTCCTGACGAGCGATCCCCGAGGCTTCAAAAGCACCCCGAGACAACAGAACCTCACATATGGTTTTGATGCTCTCTGCCTTGGTTTTCATTTCATCTATCTGGGCGAACGCCCGGGTCAGCCAGAGGAGGTGCGTTTTTTCCTGCCGTTCGGCTGCACCCGGTTATCCTGCTTTGATGGCCATTCTCCCTCTATGTATTGATGAATCACCCCGGAAATGAGGGTCTGGTAAGGGACACCCATCTCCATCGCTTTCTTCTGAATGCCCCGGTAGTCATGGTCGTAAAGACGTATCGTTACCCGCTTGTTCTTAACCAATGTCTTTTTTGCCGTAGCCTTAATGACTCCAATCTCTTTCCTTGATGGAGCGGCGAGCTTCATCTTGCCTTGTTCATAGGCATCGAGAATGTCCTTTTCTTCTTTATCGTATTTCATGGGATTAACTCTCCTTCCCTTTCTTGTATGCTTTTCAGCCTTCAGCCGCTCTTTTTTAATATTTCAGACCTGGCTTTCAGTGAGAACGAAGTCCTTCCTTGAGGCGACAGCAGAAAGCAGCTGACTCAGTTTTAAAACTGTCGGCACAGTTCTGCCTTGTTCGTAGCGAGCATAGGTATTGAGGGATTTCGAACCCAGTTTCCGCGCAACCTCGGCCAGAGACAGGCCTGACTTCATCCTCTCGCGTCGGAGAAGGAAGGCCGTGAGCGTAGATTCATCCGACGCACCGATCTCAAAATAGCCGCCTTTCCCAGGAAAGAGATGAACCTTGAAATGAGGTTTACTGACGAGTGTTTCAATCGCATCACCGATCATATCAAAGGCTTCCTTCTTCGTTCGCCCCTGAGAAACCACGCCCAGAATGGGAACTTCAATAGCCCAATACCGGCCTGACTTGAATACTCTTCCAATGAATCTCATAGCTAATCTCCTCCGGCTTCCTTGAGGATTGCCTTGGCTGTATATTCGTTGTTCGAATATACACCTATATGTGTAATTGTCAAGGCTCGCCCCGAGTCCGGCTGTATCTGAGGTTCTATATTGGCGAACGCGTAGCTGAGATGTGCGAGTGAAACGAGCATCCTTCTTCAGCCCGTTGTTATACGAGGACACTTTATTTCCAGTGCTAAAGATTGTTCAATAATCGCCGGTTTCAAAGAAGCTTCCCAAAAGACCGGCCGCTTTGTCAGTTAGGTCAATATTCCAAACAAAGTAAAAAATAGCCTGAAGCGACAAGATGAATGCTAATGCTAAACAGGCCCGTATCACAGCATACCATGACCTGGACTCGATATATTTAGATTTTATCGACTGAATAAGAGATATTAATCCTTTCTTCGATTCAGAGACAAAGGCTAACGCAATCTCTTGCAGTTGGCGCTTCCCCAGCGTTTTCAAAAAGCTCTCAAGTTCAGTTCTCTTGTCCTGTTGATCCGCTTGGCTTTCATTCCATTTACCAGTATATTCTAAGCTTTCTGCCATTTCAGCAATTCTTGCATTCCGCAAAATGTAATCAGTAACAAACTTGGCTTGTGTATCTATTTGATCGCAGTTTCTAAGAAATTCGTAAAGGAGTTCCCTGTTGATGCGAAAATACTCATCATGAGGGAAATATCCTTGATCGAGGAATCGTTGAATGCCCAAGCTTCGGACATATAAGTCTCCAGCTACAATAGTAGGGCTATTAAAAATAACGCCAGTGAGGTCAACGTCGAATTTCGGGGCTCTTAAATCTAGGGATAGAATTTTCTTTGTAATATCAATGGTTGGATCATAGCTGAATATTTTTTTGGCGTCTATCTTCTCAAGGCACAAGATCAGCTCTGAGACATCATTCACTGCCGCGTATCTATGCTTGAAGATGTAATAAGCAAAAAAGAAACCCATCAGAAAGAGAATGAATGCCCTCATAGCGAATTCTCATGTTCCCTTTTTGTATAACAATATTGGTTAGTTCCCCACTATCGGAGAATAATTTGTTATTCCAGGATCATATTTCTGCATGCCGGTACGGATCATCTAGTAATAAGGACTAAAAGCGAACTTGGTAAAATCCGGCAGATTCGTCCAGTTTTCGGGCAGGGTCCCTATAAGCAAAAAACCCCGTCTTTGATGAAGACAGGGTTTTGTCGGACAGTCCATATATCCCTCCAGTATCGTGATACAGGATGGAACATCGTCAATGGCCGTTTATATTTCGGGCTTTTCTATCACCATTTGTGTTTCAGGTCTACTATAATCACTGCGATTTATCGCTTCGACACTTTCGGAAGAAACCCTTCTGCTTCCCATCCGCCTGCCTCACAAAAACAAGGGCGGTCGAAAGGTCAGGATTCATAGCACAAAGTCCGCGGCCGCCTCGCCCGCGACATAGCCTGTGGAGAAGGCCGCCTGGAGGTTGTAGCCCCCTGTATCGGCGTCGATGTCCATCACCTCGCCGCAGAAGAAAAGGCCGGGGATCAGGCGCGAGGCCATGGTCCGGGGATCGATCTCCTTGAGGGAAACCCCGCCGGCCGTGACGATCGCCGAGGTGAGGGGAAGGGGGCCCTTGATGTTGAAGCGCAGGGACTTCAGAAGGGCAAGGAGCCGCTCCCGCTCCGGGGCGCTGATCTGGCCGCCGGGCCTGTCCGGGGGGATGCCCGAGAGCTCCACGAAGACCTCGACCATCTTGTGGGGGAGGAGCCCTGCCAGGAGATGGCGGAAGCCCCGCTTCCCGTATTGGTCGAAGTCGCGCTGAAGCCTGGCGCGGAGGACCTCCGCGGTAAGGGCGGGTTTGAGATCGATCGAGACGCTGACCGGCCCTTCCGCAAGGGCGTCCACGACAGCGAGGCTCATCAGGAGCGTGATCGGCCCGCCGATCCCGAAATGGGTGAAGAGCATCTCCCCCATGCGGCTTTCGATCACTACAGAGCGCCGCCTTTTCGTCTCCAGGCCCCGGCCGATGTCTTTCATGGGCGTGAGGCCGGGATCGATGGCTGTGGCCTCGCCGCGAAACGCGGTCAGCCGGACGTTCCGGAGGCTCACCCCCTGCATCGCCTTGGCCCGCTCGACCTCCGCGACGACAAGCGACACAAGGGCCGGGCGGAGCTGGGTCACGCTGTGGCCGAGGGCGGCGGCGATCCGGTACCCGTCGCCGGCAGAGCCGGTCGCGGGCCAAGTGGCCCCGCCCGCGGCGAGGATGACGGCAGCAGCCGGGATCGCCCCCTTTTCCGTCCGCACAGCCGCGATGAGGCCGTCACGAAGATCGAGCCCTGTCACGGCTAGATTTGTCCGCAGCTCCACGCCATGATCCTTCAGATAGCGCTGGAAGGCCTTCACGACATCCCCTGCGTCGTCGGAAACGGGAAAGATCCGCCCGCCCCGCTCGACCTTGGTCTCGACCCCATAACGTCCGAGAAAGGCGAGGAGCTCCTCCCTGAAGAAACGGCGAAAGGCGCCGTGGAGGAAGCGGCCGTTCGGGCCGTACATGGGGATGAAGCCGTCGATATCCCGGGCGTTCGTCAGGTTGCAGCGGCTCTTGCCGCTGATCAGGATCTTCTTTCCCGGCCCGTCGGTCTTCTCCAGGAGGAGGACCTTTGCGCCCGCCTCCGCGGCCCTGCCGGCGGCCATCAGCCCCCCTGCGCCCGCGCCGACGACGATCACGCGGCCGGCCTGTTCGCTATGGATCGGTATGCCGACCATCGCCTTCCTCCGCGGCGCCGCACGCGCCCTTGAGGATGATCCGCCTGAGGAGCTCCCAGTCGATGTCGTTGTGCAGACAGTCATATCTGCTCGTCACGATCACCTGGGGGATGACCTTCCTCTTCTTCAGCCGGACCCCTTTGAGCGTGATCGGCGTCGAACGGATGCCCTTTTCGATCTCGAAATCGCACGCCCCCCCGACCGCAGCCCGGATCTTTTTTCTCTGGATGAGCCGTTTGGTGAAGTTCGTGCTGGGCGAGATGTAGAACTGCCACCCCTGCTCCTCGCACAGGGTGCGGATCTCGCCGCAGCGGCAATCCTTGCACTTCAGGCAGAGGACCCCTTCCTCCTTGGAGAAACGGGCCTTGCACTCCTCGCCGATCAGGCAATGGGGAAGGACTACCGCCTTTTCAGACGCCGGGATCCGATCGAATTCTTCCCGGTAATAGGCATTGGCGATGTGGGAGATGTCGTAGCGTATCCCCAGCCGTCCCAGGAAAGAACGCCAGGGAAAGAAGAAAAAGGCGGATATGAACTTGAGTCTGCTGCAGTCCCGGGTCATCGAAGCTTTCCGCTATGTGTCCGAATTCGCATAAGGAAATATACGCCACCTGTATGGCTCAGATCGATACCAGAAAGGGGGGCGGAAAGCAATCCCTTTGCCTTTTTTACCTATCCGTAAGGAAATATCTATGGTATGGTTCCGTGGGTTTTGCCACGCATTTTCTCTTTTCCAAAGGGCCATCTTGGGGCGGTGGAGGCGGACTTGAACTACAGAAAGACGATCTTTGTGGTGAATCCTCATGCGGGAAACGGGGCGACAGGCAGGGAATGGCCTCTGATCAGCAAAAGGGCAGGGGAGCTCCTGGGTTCTTTCGAGGCCTGCCTCACCCGGGGACCGGGAGACGCCACCCGCATCACCAGGGACCATCTCCTTCGGGGCGCCGACCGGGTCATCTGCGTCGGCGGGGACGGAACGCTCAACGAGGTGGTCAACGGATTCTTGGATGAAAACGCCCTCCCTCGAAAGGACACGGTCCTCGGATTCCTTCCCAATGGAACCGGGTGCGATTTCAGCCGGACCATGCCCATCCCTTCCGGGATGGAGGCCTCCCTTGAGACCATCTGCGAGGACCATATCCACACCATTGATCTGGGACAGATCCGCTACCTGGACCATCAGGGGCGCCCCTGCAGCAGATACTTCCACAATATCGCAAGCTTCGGCCTCGGCGGGGAGGTCGTGGACCGGGTGAACCGGACAAGCAAATCCTTCGGCCCGTTTCTCACCTTTATCTGGGGGACCCTGGTCTCCCTGTTCGCGTACGGGAAAAAGCAGGTCCGCATCCGCGTGGATGACGCAGAGGAGCAGACCGTGGAGGTGCTCAATATCGCCATCGCCAACGGCCGCTACCACGGCGGCGGGATGCTCGTCGCGCCCGATGCCGTCACCGACGACGGGCTCTTCCACGTGACCGTCATCGGTGCGATGAGCCTTCCTCTGGTCTTCTGGCACCTCCCCAAACTCTACCTCGGGGGGATCGAGCGGATACGCCAGGTCTCCCGGCTGACCGGGAAAAGGGTGACGGCCTCCTCGGAGCAGCGGGTCCTGCTGGATATCGACGGGGAGCAGCCCGGGACCCTGCCTGCAGAGCTTACGATCATCCCCGGCTGCCTGAAGATGATCGTGAAAAAACCTGCCTGATGACAATTGCCCATTTCCAAGATGGTGAAAAACTCCTCAGTGTCTGGGGAATAGTTCACCAATCCACCTGTCTGCACGGCCTTACCGGACGAATTCGATTCAAAGAGAAAACATTTTTAATTTCATAACATTGACTTGATTTACGCCTCTCTCCATCAAGATGGCACACCCCTTGCCTTAGAACCGGACAGCCAAGAAGAGATGGAAGGACGGTATGTAAGATGAAGCGTTTTGGGGCCATGGCAGCAGGTTTGATATGGATATGTTTCACACTGGCATTCGCCGCCGACAAGACACCGCCTGCTCCGCTCCTCCCTCCCCGGGTGCCGGAGATGAGCACCGCCGGCAAGGTCCTGGAGGTGTCCGATAAGGTCCTCAAAATCGAGCGGACACTGAAGGAAAAGGTGGAAACCATGGAATTTTCCTTGGAGAAATCTTTCCCTGATCTCAAGGTGGGCGATCAGATCAAGGTGAGCTACCGTGAAAAAGAGGGCCGCAACATCCTGATCCGTGTGGCTCCGGCCAAGAAAACGGCTGTGCAGAAACCGAAAAAGGAGGCAAAGCCGTCATCTCCGGCAATGCCCCAGGGGGCGCCGGCCACAAAATAGCAGCAAGGCAAAAGATGCGTTTTTCCCTTGACCTTTGCCGGTCAGGGAGGTAAGGGGTGCTTCCCCGCCGTACGCCGGTTGCCGGCCGGGCGGTGGAAATTGCATAAACCAAATTAAAAGAGGAGGATTTAAGATGAAACGTTTGATGGTATTGGTTATTGGGTTGGCTTTCCTGTTCACCACATCCGCCATTGCAGCCGATGCAAAGAAGGACGCAGCGCCCGCAGCACCCGCTGCAGCGACTGAGCCTGCAAAGGACACCAAGAAGGACGAGAAGAAGGCCGAAAAGAAGGCTGCCAAGAAGGACGCCAAGAAGGCCGAAAAGAAGGACGCCAAGAAGGACGCCAAGAAGGCTGACAAGAAGGACGCCAAGAAGGCCGAAAAGAAGGAAGTGAAGGAAGAGAAGAAGGAAGCAGCTCCGGCGAAATAATTTTTCTCTTATTCGTCAAAAGGCGTTCAGGGTGCGGGGAGGATTCCCCGCACCTTTTTTTTCGATCCGACGGGGAACGGCGAAAAGACATGCCCCTGGATCTTCCGAGCTTTTCAAAATCGGGCCGATACTGTAGTATTCCTTGCCACACATCCGAACGTGCATTTTTCTACCGGTCCGGTCTATAAGGAGCAGGGAAAACCGGGAATTCCGGAAATCACCCGTCAGAGGGCGATCCATGACAGTACGCACACGCTTGATGATCCTGATCGTTCTGGGGCTGACCGTCACGATGGCGATCTGGGGGTGGGTCCAGATCCGGATGCTGGACCAGATACTGGTGGAACAGCAGGGGAAGCGACTCTCCAGCGTTGCAGAGACGGTCAGCACCTACTATCAGCGTTTCCCGACCCGTCAGGGGCTCTCCACCCTCGACACCACACTTAAGGAGCAGGTCCAGACCGACGTGCGCCTGGCCCGCATCGATATCTTTACCGTTGTGAGCTACGATATCGATTACATCGAATACATCGCCGGCGCCAGCCGCGTCAGATACGAATGGCCGGAGAGTCTGGTGAGCTCCGTGGCGGCGTCGCGCAAACCCCAGTATATCCGGCTGCAGATCGACGACGGTCCGGCCGTGGGGCTCCTGTATCCTGTCATCTCCGAGAAGTCCCGGACGACCCAGTTCGTCGTCGGGGTGATCAACTTCAGCCGGGTGAACGTCGAAATCCTCTCCCGCGCCCAGCGCCTGCTGGTCATCAGCACGATCGGGCTTCTGGTCTTCATCCTGCTGGTCCTTGTCGCCAGCTACCGCTGGCTCATCGGCCGGCCGCTCAGCATCATCATCCGAACGATAGACGAATTTCAGACCGGGCAGTATGTCAAGCGGATCCCCATCACCCGCCGGGACGAATGGGGGCATCTGGCGGAACACTTCAATTCGATGGCCCAGGAGATCGAGCGGGTTCTGGCCAGGAATCAGGAGCTGACCCGAAGCCTGGAGGACCGGGTCCAGGAGGCAACCCGCAGGGTCGTCGAGCTCCAGAGGCAGGTCAACCAGCTCCAGCAGCTCACCGCCCTGGGCTATCTCACCGCCACGCTGGCGCATGACCTGGGAACGCCGCTCCATTCCATCGCCGGTCTGGCCAGTCTCCTCAAGGAGAAGGGGGACAGGCCGCCGGACGAGACCCGCAAACTGGAGCTGATCGTCCAGCAGACCCAGCGCCTCAACGCCGTTATCCAGAATGTCCGGCGCGCCACCCGCCCGCCCGAGCCCCACTTTGAGGCGGTCGGTGTCCCGGAACTCCTCAACGAAACCCTGTCTCTCGTCGAGCCGCTCGTGCGGAAGGCAGGCATCGAACTCCAGATCCATATCGATGAACACATCCCGCAGATCAACGCAGACCGCTCCCGCGTTCAGACCGCCCTGTTCAACCTGATCCAGAACGCCATGGAGGCGATGCCGGAGGGGGGGCGGATCACGGTTTTCGCAAAAACCGATCTGGAAAAAAAAGAAGTATCGCTCACGGTCCAGGACACGGGTATCGGGATCCCGCCGGAGCTGATGGAGAGGATCTACGAGCCCTTCTTCAGCACGCACCAAGAGGAGAGACTGCGCGGACTGGGGCTGGCCATCGTTCAGGACATCATCAAGATCCACGGAGGCCGCATCGCCATCGAAAGCCGGCCGCAAGAGGGGACAAAAATCACCCTGACATTCCCGAAAAAATAGGGACAGCGCCCATTTATTGTGTACAGCAGTGACTATATAAAAATGAAAAATGGGCGCTGTCCCTATTTTTTCAGACCGTAACGCTGGATCTTGTTCCGCAGGGTTTTGCGGTCGATCCCCAGCCGCTGAGCGGTCCGGCTCTGATTCCAGGCCGTGCTCTCCAGGGTCTGGAGGATCTGCTGCCGTTCCGCCATTTCGAGAGGCGACAGGAGGGTGTTCTCCTCGCCGCGGGAGGGATGAAACTTCGCAGGGAGATTCTCGGGAAGGATGACGGTGAAGGGGGAAAGGAGCAGGGTTTGCCGCAGGATGTTTTCCAGCTCGCGGACGTTCCCCGGCCAGTCGTAGGTCATCAGCAGCTCCATCGCCTCGTCCGAGATGCGGACCGTGGGATACCCCCATTTCTTCAGGAAGGATTCTATGAGCTGTGGGAGGTCTTCCTTGTGCGCCCGCAGCGGCGGCACCTGCAGGCGGACAACGAAGCGGTACAGGAGATCCGACCTGAACCGGGAGGCCCTGGCCTCCTCGTCGATGTCCCGGTTCGCCGCCGCCACCACCCGGACCCCCACATGCCTCGCCTCGTGACCGCCCAGCCGCCTGATCTCTCCGTTTTGCATGAAGCGCAGGAGTTTCCCCTGGAGCCCCTGCGACATCTCGGTGATCTCATCCAGAAAGATGGTGCCGTGCTGCGCCGCTTCCAAAAGCCCCGTATGCACATGATCGGCCCCGGTGAAGGCCCCCTTTTCATAACCGAACAGCTCCGACTCGAGGAGGGTCTCCGGGATGGCGCTGCAGTTGACCGTGAGGAAAGGCTTATCCCGCCTGGAACTCAAGTGATGCAGGGAACGGGCCGTCAACTCCTTGCCGGTCCCGCTCTCGCCGGTGATCAGGACGCTCGCTGAGGCTTCGGCGACCCGGGCGATCTGCTTGTAGAAATCGACCATCACCGCGGAAGAGCCGATGAAATGCGCCTCCTGCCGGTCCTCCGGCTGACCTTTGATCCAATGCTGCTGCAGATCGCGGACCTCGAGCACCTTCTGGACCATCGCGCGGATCGCCTCCGGCGAAAACGGTTTGCTGATATAATCCCAGGCGCCCAGCCCCAGGGCCTCCATCGTCGTTTCCAGGGACCCGAAGGCGGTCATCAGGATGACCGGGAGTTGCGGCCATTTTTCATGCACCTGCCTGAGGAACTGCAGACCGTCGATATCCGGCATCCGGATATCGGACAGGAGCAGATCATAACACGTCAGATCCCCTTCCAGGACCTCCCGGGCGGAGGTGAAGGAATCCACCTCGTAGCCGGTCCGCAGCAGGGCCTCCTGGAGAAACTCGCAAGCCACCGCGTCGTCGTCGATCACCAGAATCTTGACCTTATCCCCTTGTCTACCCAAGCCCCTTCTCCGCCATGTAATGGGCCAGATCCGCCACCCGGCAGGAGTAGCCCCATTCGTTGTCATACCAGGCAACCACCTTGGCCATGTTGCCCTGAAGCACCTGTGTGAACTCCAGATCCACGACGGAAGAATGGAAATCCCCCTTGAAGTCCATCGACACAAGGGGATCTTCCTCGCAGGCCATGATCCCCTTGAGCCCTTTACGGGCGGCCTCACAGAGGACCTCCCTGAGCCTGTCCGTCGTTGTTTTGGTCTTGAGCTCGGCCACGAAATCGACGATGGAAACCGTCGGTGTCGGCACCCGGAGCGAATAGCCGTCGAACCGACCGGCGAGGTCCGGAATGACCAGGGCAAGGGCCTTTGCCGCACCGGTCGTCGTAGGGATGATATTCATCGCGGCGGCCCTGGCGCGCCGAAGATCCCTGTGGGGGAGATCCAGGATGCGCTGGTCGTTCGTGTAGGAGTGGACCGTCGTCATCATCCCCTTCTCGATGCCGAACGCCCTGTGGACGACCATGACCGGCGGGGCCAGACAGTTTGTCGTACAGGAGGCATTGGAAACGATATGATGCCTCTTGGGTTGATAGCGCTTATGGTTCACCCCCATGACGACCGTCAGGTCCTCCTCCTTGGCAGGGGCGGTGATAATCACCTTCTTGGCACCGGCCTCAAGGTGGGCGGCGGCCTTCGGACCGGTCAGGAACAGGCCGGTACTCTCGATCACAATATCGACCCCCTCGTCGTCCCAGGGAATGGTCGCAGGATCACGAAAAGCCAGGCTCTTGATCGGCCGACCGTCGATGATGAATCTATCCTTTTTGATACCGATCTTGCCTGGAAAGCGGCCGTAGTTGGTGTCGTACTTGAACAGGTGGGCGTTCGTCGCCACGTCAAAGAGGTCATTGACCGCCACGACTTGAAGGGATTCGGGATAACGGGACAAGACGGCCTTGAGAACCTGGCGCCCGATCCGGCCAAAGCCATTGATACCGAGACGAATCATACGACCTCCTTTCAGTTGTCGTCGATGCGATACTTGTGCGCCGCCATCAGATCGCAGCGGGTTTGGAGCGTCTTGTGCATGGAGGCGTTGTCCAGGGCGATTGCGCTGAGATTGGCGACCGCCTTGAGGAACTTGAGCTCATCGTCGCGGAACTTACGGATCTTGTCCGCATAGACCCGAAGCACTCCGATCGTCCGTTTCTCCAGCATCAGGGGGACGACAAGAACGGACCGGATCCCTTCCGCCTTGGCCATCGCACCATACTGAAAATCCTTGGCGGTCTGGGCATCCCTGAGCCAGATGGATTTTCCCTTGAGAACCTTGCGGTCAAGGCCGCTCTGTGCGATGAGAATCGGCCCCTTGCGGACATATCCCTTGGACAGGCCGCTGGCGGCGCCGAGCACCAGCATCCGGTTGCGGGAATCCAACAGGCGGATGCTGCTCGCCTTGACCCCCATCGCCCTGACGACGCCCTGCACGATCTTTTCCAAGACCTTCGACGGCTCCAGGGAAGCATTGATCACCCTTGCCACGTCATACAGTGCCGCAAAATAATCGACATCCTTTCCTTTCATCTCCCCGCCTCCTGTTTGCCTTTTCCCGTCATGCCGCCCTTTATCGCAGAATCCCCAGCCCGATCAGGAGAATCGTCGCCCCGGCGAGCCAACCGATCATGGGCTTCACCGGCCGATTCTCCTCCCTGCTGCCATAGATAAGAAGGTATCCGGGAATCATGAGGCACAAGATCCCCTCCTTGGCGCTCTTCTTGAACGCCTTCAGCGCGACGATGTCCTGGCAGACGAGCATGATCAGAAATCCGATCAGGACTATATTTGAATTCATGTCACCCACTGGTCTTCCTTCCTCAACCCTTTTAAGGGTCGGTATTTTCACGCAGCATCTCCCGCCTTCCGGCAGCGAGGGATTATACCGAAAGGTCAAAAAAATATCCAGGCATGCCCCTTATTCCCCTTCCGCCATCTCCGCAAGCGCCACCCGCTCCAGAATCCGGATCGTCCGGCCGTCCATCGCAAGGATCCCCGCGTTGCTCATCTTCCGGATCGTCCGCGACAGGGCTTCCGGCGTGGCACCCATGATCTTGGCGAGCTCCCTTTGCGTGATGGTCAATTCCAAGCGGTCGCTCTTTTCTCCCCCCTCTCTGGTCATGGCATGGAGCAGGAAGGACGCGAGCCGCTGCGGGATCTCTTTCAGGGAGAGGGATTCGATGAGGCTCATGGATTCCTTGAGACGGTCGGAGAGGAGCTGGATGATGTTCAGAAGCAGGCGGGGTTCGCTCGTGGCAACCTCCTCCATCACCTGACCGGGGATCTCGAGGATGCCGCTCTCTTCGAGCGCCATGACATTGGCCGGAAAGGAATCGACGGCAAAGGCCGTGCACATCCCGAAAGGATCCCCCGGCCTGAGAAGATGGAGGGTCTGCTCCCTTCCCTCCGGTGAGCTCTTGTACAGCTTTGCCTGCCCGGTCACGATGACATAAAAGGCATGGGCGGGGTCCGTCTCTCCGATGAACATCTCCCCTGCCTTGTACGTCCTGTATCGGGCCCTCTCGGCCAAAAACCTCAATTTCTCCGCCGGGACTCCCTGGAATAGATCCAGCTTCTGCATCTGTTTCAAAATGTCCATACACTTCCTTTTTCGTTAATCCAGATCAATGACCCTTCGCACCATAAGGCGTATTCAGACAGCCGGAAACAGAAACCTTTTAGCACAGGGGGCGCCGGTAAACAAATATTAAGGGTGGAAAGAGGTGATTTGCCTCATTCTGGGGACTATCGATGTATTACTCATTTACGCGAAGGCGACGGAAAAGAATTGCATGGAGCGGTGCCGGGATGTATAAGTAGACTGCCATGGTTCAACCACCAAAGCAGGATCATTTGGGCAGGAACGATGACAAAAGAAGAAAAGATCGAAGCCATCCAGCAGCGGGCCAAAAAGAATTTCACCCTGGGGTACAATTGTGCGGAATGTGTCGCTGAGGCGGTGCTCGGCGAGATCGACACGGGCCTTCCCCCGGAAGTGAAGAGAGTGGCCACCGGCTTCGGCGGAGGCATCGGGCTCTTCGGCGATACCTGCGGGGCCATTGCGGGCGCGGTGATTGCCGTCGGCGCAGTGCACGGCCGCAGCGCCCTGCCGCAGGGGGAGGGCAAGGAGGCGGTGAGAAAGGCGGCCGACCAATTGTACGGGAAACCCGGACTTTACCGGCTTTTCAATCAGATCCCCCATCAATTCAAGAAGAAATACGGCTTTACCTTGTGCCGGGACCTGACCTCTCGGTGGCACGAAAACTGGCTTTGCCGCGATCATGCACTCCATTGCCGAGGGATCATCATGGACGCCGCGGCCATTGCGGCAGAGCTGATCCTGACGGAACGGGATGAGGCGGCCTCGCGGCCCTTTGGCAGCAACGTGGAAAACCTCACAGATCCGGACCCCGATCCATCCGACAGGGTGACTTGAGGAACCGTACCGGGAGCAGGTTGCGCCTGATCGCCTCGCCAAGTGGGGACGGATTTTGAAAGCACGGAAACCCTTGCAGGATCGCCGATGAGAGTCTTGCTGGTCGAAGATGACGCAAAAATCGCCTCTTTCATCGTCAAAGGTCTGAAAGCGGCGGGATATGCCGTGGACCACGCCCCGGACGGCGAGGAGGGGCTTCGCCTCGCCCTGACGGAACCGTACGATGCGGCCGTCATCGATCTTATGCTGCCTCTGAGAAACGGCCTGACGTTGATCAGGGAGATGCGCACCCAAAGGGTGAATACCCCTGTGTTGATTCTGAGCGCAAGGGGTTCGGTGGACGACCGGGTGAGGGGATTGGAGACAGGCGGAGACGACTATCTTACCAAGCCCTTTGCCTTCTCGGAACTTCTGGCCCGTGTGCAGGCCCTGATCCGCAGGGCAAGCGGCATTGCGGATCCAACCCGGCTGAGCGTCGGGGATCTATCCGTGAACCTCCTCACCCGTGAGGTCCTGCGGGGGGGAAAACGCATCGAGCTGCAACCGCGGGAGTTTTCTCTGCTCGAATACCTGATGCGCAACGCGGGCAGGATCGTCTCCAAAACGATGATCATGGAGCATGTCTGGGACTACCATTTCGACCCCCAGACCAACGTGGTAGAGGCCAGAATCAGCAGGCTGCGGGACAAGATCGATCGAGACAGCGATCAAAAACTGATCCATACCGTTCGGGGAGCAGGATATGTCCTCAAAGAAACCGGGGCGCTTCCGCAATAGCCTCACCTTCCGCCTGACCCTTTGGTACGCCGGTATCTTCACGGTATCCTCCTTCGTTGCCTTTTTCCTTTTTTACCAACTCATCCTCTCCGTAGTTCAAGACAAGACGGATCAGGAGCTCTCCAATCAGGCAGGGCAGTTTTCAGCGGTTTTGAGCGAACACGGGATCGAGGCTGTCGAAAAGCTGGCCCTTTTCGAGGCCCAGGCAGCGGGAGAGAAGAAGGTCTTTTTCCGTCTTCTCTACCTCACCGGACAGGTTTTTTCCTCCTCCAACATGACCTATTGGAAGGATATCCCTATCCAAAAAGAGGCGATCAGGAAACTGCTCGGCGGGACCGAAGGGATTTTCGAAACCGTCATCCTGACGACCCGCCGGGACCAGGTGCGCATCCTCTATGCCGTGATCGGCCCCGGCGTCATCCTTCAGGTCGGCCAGTCCATGGAAAACTCCACACGGATCCTTGACGCCTTTCAGGGGGTTTTTCTGGTGACGATGGCGCTTCTCATCGGCCTGGCGACAGGGGTCGGCTGGTTCATGGCACGGCGGGCGGTTTCAGGCGTCGAGGCAATCACCAGAACCGCCCAGGGGATCTCAGGGGGGACGCTTGAAAGGAGGGTCCCCCTGAAGGGACGAGGCGACGAGATCGATCTACTGGCCATGACCTTCAATCAGATGCTGGACCGTATCCAGTCGCTGGTATCCGAGATCCGGCAGATGGGGGACGACATCGCCCACGACCTGAAGAGTCCGCTCACCCGGATCAGGGGCATGGCCGAGATCGCGTTGACTACCGGCAAATCGCCGTCCGAGTATGAAGCCATGGCGGCAAGCACCATCGAGGAGTGCGACCGCCTTCTGGATAACATCAACACCATGCTGATGATCTCCAAGACGGAAGCGGGCGTGGAGAAGCCCTCCCGCGAAAGGATCGATCTGGCTCTTTTTGTCCGGGACGCCTGCGAACTTTTCGGGACAACGGCCGAAGACAAGGGCTTGACCTTGTCCTGTGACGTCCCGGAGGAATGTGTGATCAGGGGGGATGCCGGAATGATCCAGCGCCTGCTTTCGAATCTCCTGGACAATGCAATCAAGTACACCCCTGCTGGAGGAACAGTGGAGGTTTCTCTTTCGGAAATCAAAGGACAAGGCGCAACCCTGACGGTCAAAGACACTGGGATCGGCATTTCCAAAAGGGACCTGCCCCACATCTTCGAGCGTTTCTACCGGGGAGACCAGAGCCGCTCCGAGTCCGGAGCAGGCCTGGGACTGAGCCTGGCCAAGGCCATCGTCCTCGCCCATGGCGGGAATATCACAGTGGAGAGCCGGCCTCACGAGGGGAGCGCCTTTACCGTGACACTCCCGCATTCGGAAAAAGACGCGTCCGTTTAAACCCTTCCTTTTTTCCCAAATCGCAAACACTGTCGATGCATTGCCAAACCTGACCAAACGGTAATCTTCCGATCATCCTCCCGTTAAGTTCGATCCTTATAATGGGTCTCAAAGAGGGGCTCTCATCGGCCCGAGATCGCAACTCAGAAGGAGGATAAATCATGAAAACCAAAAATATCAAGATCGTATGGATCACCCTGCTTTTGGCGGGCGCGGCCATCGGGTTCGGTTACGGGATAGCCGCAACGGCAAAAACCGGAGAAGTGCAAGCCGCCACGCAGACAGCCGCCTTTGCCGGATCACCTATGGTGCCGGGTAATTTCAGCGAGTTGGCTGAAAAGGTGCGGCCCGGAGTGGTCAACATCCAGGTCAGTAAAAAGGTGAAGCCGGCCGGATTGGAAAGGTTCCGGGGAAATCCCTTCGGCGACCGGGACCCGTTTGGGGAGTTCTTCGGCCCCTTCGGAAACAACTCCCCCGACAGGAGACAGCAGGGGGTGGGCTCCGGTTTCATCATGAGCAAGGAAGGATATATCCTGACCAACAACCATGTCGTCGAAGACGCGGACCAGATCAAGGTGAAGCTGGCCGGCGGAAAGGAGTTCAACGGGAAGGTCATCGGCCGGGATCCCAAGACCGACCTTGCCCTCATCAAGATCGATGCGGCGGCGGAACTTCAGCCCCTCAATCTGGGTAATTCCGATGAGCTGAAGGTAGGCAACTGGGTGGTGGCCGTAGGAAGCCCCTTTGGACTGGAACAGACCGTGACCGCGGGAATCGTCAGCGCCAAGGGTAGGGTCATCGGCTCCGGTCCTTACGACAACTTCATCCAGACCGATGCATCCATCAATCCCGGCAACAGCGGCGGCCCGCTGATCAACCTGCAAGGGGAGGTCGTGGGGATCAACACGGCCATCATCGCCTCCGGCCAGGGGATCGGTTTTGCGATCCCCATCAACATGGCCAGGGAGATCGCGCCCCAGCTTCAGAAGCGGGGACACGTGACCCGGGGGCTCTTGGGTGTCGCCATCCAGGATGTGACCCCGGAGTTGGCCAAGTCTTTGGGTCTCAAGGAGAATAAAGGGGCCCTCGTCTCGCAGGTGGTCCCGGGCGGTCCTGCCGAAAAGGCGGGGATCGAGCAGGGGGATGTCATCGTGAATTTCGACGGACGGACAGTCGGCGATTCGAAGGATCTTCCCCGGATCGTCGCCTCGACGCCGGTGGGAAAAAGCGTCACGGTGAAGCTCCTCCGGGACGGAAAAGAGGTCGAACGCCAGGCAAAGGTCGGTGAAATGGAGGATCAAAATGGATCGGAAACGCCTAAAAACCCGATCCACCCCTCTTTGGGGATGACGGTGCAGAATCTGACGCCGCAGATTGCACGTGAACTCGGCCTGAAAAAATCCGCCGGCGTGGTCGTGACCGGGATCGAGCCCGGAAGCGCGGCAGAGGAGGCAACGATCCAGGTCGGCGATGTTATTCAATCGGTCAATCGGATACCGGTCAAGAACGTGGAGGATTTTGTGAAGATCGTTGAAAAGGACAAAGGCAAGGGGAGCCTCCTGCTGCTTGTCCAGAGAGGCCAGAACAACCTGTTTGCGGCTGTAACCCCCAGGTGAGACAGCCGCTCCGGCGTCGGGTCGGCGGAGTGATACACCCCCTCCTCCGTCGGCCCGGCGTTTTTAGAGGAAGCATCGAGAGCGCGGAAGCCGACGCGGGCGGTGAGAAAATAGGCGACCGGTCCGATTGACATCGCGAACCACTTCTTCTATATTGTCCGAACCGAAACCCAAGGAGCCGGATCTATGAATACAGGTCCTGAACTTCGACTCTATACGCGGATCGGCTGAGCGACCTGCGCCGCGGCGAAGGAGTTTCTTTCGCGACACCACATCGAATACCTCTCTCGGGACGTCTTTACGGACCCCGAGGCAAAAGCGGAGTGGGAGGCCCTGAGGCTGGAAACGCTTCCCTGCGCCGTTCAGGGGGACCGCCACGTCCTGATCCTGCATACCGATCAGCTGCGGTCCTTTCTAGGCCTTCATGCCTCGCAGGCCGCGGCCTCGTACCGGGAGATGGCCGGCGCAATGAACCGGATCCTCCTGGCGGTGGAAAAGGCCGTGCTTCAGGTCCCCTCCGAACGGCTGTCGGACCCCACCCCCAACCGGGGCAGGGATCTGCGGGAGCTGGTCTTCAACATCCACGATCGCATCCCGCCGATGGCCGCCTCCCTGGACTCGGGAACCTACGACTGGAAGCACGGGGACGATTACAGCCGCAGCCGCCGTTTCCTCGTATCGGACGAGCTGGGGCGGTTCTGCTCGGAGGTGAGAGAGGCCTGGTTCCAGCGCGCCTCACGGGTGGGAGACGATGCGGCCTATGAGATGGTGCAGACCCGTCGCGGTCCGGTCACCCATCTCCAGCTCCTGGAATCGCAGGCCTTCCACGCGGCTCAGCATCTCCGCCAGATTTACGTGTTCATGCGGCAGATCGGGATGACGCCCGCCCACGAGATGACCGCAGCGGAGATGGCCCCGGTCGTCCTGGGCGAACAGGTATTTTAGGAGGCAGTCATGACCCGAACCATCGTGGCACTGGATGGGGTGACCTACAATCAGGCTCTGGAAACAGGAATGCTCTCCACCCTTTCCAAAGCCCGGGAAAAGGGGATGATCTGGGGGATCAAGGTGAGCGACATGCTCTACTCGGGCGATGTGACCAAGATCCTCTCCTCGCTGAAGGACGAATTCAAGCTGGGGGTTATGGTTGACGTCAAACTGCACGACATCCCCTCCACCATGGAAAACGGCATCGGCAAACTGGTCGCTGCCGGGGCCAATATCGTGACGATCCACTGCTCGTCGAATTACAGGCCGAAAAATACCGGCCTGCTCAAATACATCGCCGGCGTGACGGCGCTGACCTCTTTTACAGACCTCGAAATCAAGTGGATCTATGACAAGACCTATGAAGAGATCGTTCGGGCCTTTTCGGACATCGCCCTGATGAACAGCTATGAATATATCGTGGGCTCCGTGAAGGAGATGAATTACATCCAGGACAATCCCCTGAAGAAGATCTGCACAGGGATCAGGCCCTCCTGGTACCAAGAGAGGCACGATCAAGTCCGAATCGCCTCCGTGAAGGAGGCCCTGCGGACTGAGGCCGACTTCATCGTGATAGGCCGCCCGATCACGGCTGCCAATAACGTCATGGAAGCGATCGAACGGGTCTGTTCCGAACTTCAGTAGCAAGACCGCCCGACACCCCGGTCATGGAGTCTTCCATCCCGTCATGTGAGGTCATGCGATGCGCTTATCCGACACCCTGAAAAAGGCCTCTCAACTCTTCCCGTGCAAAGAGGCCATCGTCTGCGGCGGCAAAAGGTGGACCTACAGGGAATTTTTCGAGCGGCTGAGCCGCTTCTCCCGCTACCTGCAAAACGCAGGCATCGAAAAGGGCGACCGGGTCGCCATCCTCCATCCGAACTGCCACTGCTTTCTGGAGACATACTACGCCGTCGCCCTGATAGGAGCAGCGGCCGTCCCCCTGAATTACCGTCTCTCCCCGGCGGAGATCCGTCTGATCATGAACGACAGCGGCGCCCGGATTCTGGTTGCCGATCCCCGGTTCAGACAGACCGTCGAGCAGGTCCGGACCGACCTGCCGTCCCTGGAAAAGGTGGTCTGGACGGGAGAACGGACGGCCGATCTTCCGGCAGGAGAGCAGGATCTGCGCTATGAAGAGATCGCGGCCACAGGACCGCCGCAGGTAGCGGATGTTGACGTCAAGGAAACGGACATCGCCCAGATCTACTATACCAGCGGTACGACCGGTCGCCCCAAAGGGGTGATGCTGACCCACAAAAATGTGGTGACCCATGCCCTGGGAACCATCGCGGAGCTGCATCTCACCGACCGGGACGTCTGGCTTCACGCGGCACCCCTGTTCCACCTGGCGGACGCCTGGGCAACATGGGCCATCACCTGGATCGGCGGCACCCACGTGCTGGTGGGCGAGTTCGATCCCCCGGCCGTCCTGGCCGCCATGGAAAGGGAAAAGGTGACCCTGACGAACCTGATCCCCACCATGCTCAATATGCTGGTGAACGATCCTCGGGTGAAGGAGTTCGATTACAGCCGCCTGCGGGTTCTGCTCAGCGGCGGGGCCCCCATCGCGCCGGAAGTGGTCCGCAGGATCGTGGACACCTTCGGGTGCGACTATATCCAGACCTACGGGATGACCGAAACCAGCCCTTATCTGACCCTTTCCCTGCTCAAGGGGCACCTGCTGCAGAGGCCGCCCGCGGAACAGCTGCGCTTCAAATCCAAGACAGGCCGGGAGTTCATCGCCGTGGAACTGAAGGTCGTCGCGGACGACGGCCGTCAGATCGCAAGGGATGAAAAGGAGGTCGGGGAAATCATCGTCCGGGGCGATACCGTGACGCCGGGTTACTGGCAGCTGCCGGAGGAGACGGCACGGGCGATCAGGAACGGCTGGCTCTACACGGGCGATATGGCCGTGATGGATGAAGAGGGGTATGTGACGATCGTGGACCGGCGCAAGGACATGATCGTGACCGGCGGGGAAAATGTCTATTCCACGGAGGTGGAAAACACCCTCTACCAGCACCCGGCTATCCTGGAGTGCGCGGTGGTCGGCGTCCCCGACCAGAAGTGGGGAGAGGCGGTCCAGGGGATCGTGGTTCTCAAATCCGGCCGCAAGGCCACGGAGGAGGAGCTGATCCGATTCTGCAAGGAGCGAATCGCCCGGTATAAGGCGCCCAAGGCCATCGACTTCGTAACGGCCATACCCAAAACCGGCTCAGGCAAGATCGAAAAGAAGAAGTTGCGGGATTTCTACTGGACGGACAAGGAGAAAAAGGTCCAGTAGCCGCTTCGAGAAAAGCCTCTGCCGCTTCCGGAACAAACCTCACTGTGCTGAATCCTCCTCGCGTAAATCGGCGGTGGGGAAGCCAAGATCCGATCGGACATCGATCGGGAAACGAAAGACCCTTTGGATTGAAAGGAGGGGCATCATGAATGTACTTATTGTCTACTATTCCATGTATGGCCACATCCATCGGATGGCCGAAGCCGTAAAGGAAGGGGCGGTCAGCGTGAAGGGCGCCGATGTCCAGCTCTGCCGCGTCCCGGAAACCCTGCCGGACGAAGTCCTGGAAAAAAAGGGGGCCCTGGAAGCGAAAAAGGCCTTTGCTCATATCCCGGTCTGCAGGGTGGACGATTTGGCCGCGGCGGATGCGATCCTCTTCGGGACCCCCACCCGCTTCGGAAACATGTGCGGCCAGATGCGACAGTTTCTGGACGCCACCGGCGGACTCTGGTCCAAAGGCGCCCTTGTCGGCAAGGTGGGCAGTGTCTTCACCAGCAGTGCGACCCAGCATGGGGGCCAGGAATCGACGATCCTTTCCTTCCACATCACACTGCTCCACCACGGCATGGTGATCGTCGGCCTCCCCTATGCCTTCGCGGGGCAGGCGCGCATCGACGAGATGACAGGGGGATCGCCTTACGGGGCTTCCACGATCGTCGGCGGCGACGGCAGCCGGATGCCGAGCGAAAACGAACTGGCCGCGGCACGCTACCAGGGCAGGCATGTTGCGCAGATCGCGGCCAAGTTGTTCCAATAAGGCGGCAAAGGCAGATAGCAGGATCCAGGAGGGCCGGGCGTGTCCGATATTGTACTGCGCACCATCGAGCTGACAAAGCGATACAAGAACCGACTCGCTGTGGATCATCTGAACCTGGAGGTCCGGCGGGGCGACGTGTTCGGTTTCCTCGGGCCCAACGGTGCGGGCAAAAGCACGACCATCAGGATGATTCTGCACCTCATCTTCCCTTCGGAAGGGGACGTGGAGATGTTCGGCGTGTCGCTCAGAAAGGCCAGGCACAGCGCCCTGGCAAAGGTGGGGGCGGTGGTTGAAAAACCGGCGTTTTACAACCACCTGTCCGCCCTGCGCAACCTGGAGGTCCTGGGAGGGCTGCAGGGACCGGTGAGCCGCCGCCGGATCATGGCGCAGCTCGAACAGGTCGGTCTGGCGGACAGGGCCGATGATCCGGTGAAGACCTATTCCCACGGGATGAACCAGCGCCTTGGCCTGGCGCTGATCCTGCTGAACGAACCGGAGCTGGTGATCCTCGACGAGCCGACGACCGGTCTCGATCCGCAGGGGATGAAGGAGGTGCGGGAACTCATCCAGGGACTTGCCCGCGAACGCGGGGTGACGATCTTCCTCTCCTCTCATCTGCTGTATGAAGTCGAGTTGATCGCCACCCGGATGGCGATCATCCACCAGGGCAGGCTCCGTGTGGAGGGAAGCGTCCGGGATCTCCTCACGAAGGGGCAGTCATCCGTGCTGCTGAAGACGGACCGGCCGGAGGAGGCCTTGCAGTTTCTCAAGGCAATTCCATCCTGCCGGTCCGTAACGATCCAGGGTGACGGCATCCACGTAGAACTCGGCCCGGAGGGGATCCCGGAGCTCACCAGGCAATTGGTCGATGCCGGATTCAAAGTGAACGGCCTGATCCCCCAGAGGACCCTGGAGACCTATTTCCTGAACCTGATCGAGGGGCATCAGTGATGAGGGGGACATCCCAAGTAAAAGGCCGAAGAAAGGACACGTCATGCTGCGTCTTATCCGGTTTGAACTGATCAAGACCTTTACACGCTGGCGCACCTATATCGGCTTTTTGGCCTTTGGGATGATCGTCCCTCTGGTGGTGGCAGGTCTGAAGCTGGGCGGGAAGTATTCCTTTGAGCGCCACCTGCTTTCCGTGCTGCAGAACGATTTCGTGATCGGCGGTAATGTCCTGAACGGCTGGTTCTTCGGCCTTTTCTTCATGGGCGCCCTCTGGGTCCATATCCCGATCGTCCTGACCATTGTGGCCGGAGACAAGATCGCCGGAGAGGGAAATGCAGGCACCTTCCGTTTCCTTCTCACCCACGCGGTTTCCAGAACCAGGATCATCACGGCCAAGTTCATCGTCACCTTGATCTACACGGCGCTCATCGTCCTTTTCATCGGCGGGCTGACGCTGGGCCTGTCCCTTTGGGCCTTCGGCAGCGGCGACCTGCTGATCATCCGCAAGGGGATTCTTGTCATCCCGGAAGCGCGGCTGCCGGAACACTTTCTGATGGCTTACGCTCTGGCCACCCTGGCGATGTTCGTCGTCTCTTCGCTCAGTTTCCTGTTCTCGGCCCTGACCGATAACTCCATCGGCCCCATCATCGCCACCATGGCGGTTATCATCGTCAGCATCATTATCATCAGCCTGCCTTTTGAATTGTTCCAGGCGATACGCCCGTACCTGTTCGTCAACTACTTCGATGTCTGGCAGAAGGTGTTCGACGATCCGATCCCCTGGGGCGTCATCCGGAGCCAAGTCATCATCCTGGCCGGTTTCATCCTCGCCTTTTTCCTGGCCGCGGTGATCTATTTTTCCAGAAAGGACATCCTTTCATAAATGAAGCCATTTATCCAAAACAGATGGTTGCCGCTTTTCCTGCTTCTTGTCTCTGTGGTCCCGGCGTCGGCGGCAACCCCGGACAGGCCCGGTGTGAAGCGCGCGCCGGACCCCGGGCAGGTCTTCACCGAGCTTACAAAGCCTTATCTGGAGCTGAACGACTACACCGTCAGGATTCAGGCAAAGATCGACATGCCGACCATCCGTATCCCGGATTTCACCGCGATCCTCTATTTCAAGAAACCCGACAAGTTCCACATCGAAACCAGGAGTTTTGCGCCGATCCCCCGGGAGAGCGGGGTGTTCAATCCTTTCCAGTTCGATCCCCAAAAGAATCTGATCACCTACCTCAGGAACGAGACGCTCGACGGGACCGCAGCGGACGTGTTTCGGGTGGAGCCCCTGGAAGCCAAGTCGCTTATCAGGTATTACCATGTCTGGGTCGGGGGAATCCCGGGGCGGATCCTGCGGGTGGAAAGCCTCTCGGTCAAAGGGACAAAAGCGCAGGTGAAACCCACTTACAGTAAAGCAGGACCAGGTCCGGGAAAATGGCTTCTGCCGGAAAAGGTCCAGGTCCATCTCATCTTTCCCGAAGGGATGTACAATGCCGATACCTCATCGTTTACCACCAAAGACAATCCCTTTTCCGCGGGCATACGCCGACTCGACGATGTGTCCGGGGAAGGGGACATCCTTCTTTCCTACAGCGAATGGCAGATCAATACCGGCCTCGACGACCGCCTGTTCCAAAAAGACAAAAAATAGCGGTGCGAAACGGATACAAGGGGCGATGGTGGTCTCCGTCATCGTCAATGATAAGGCTTTTCTAAAAAGACAGTTGACAAAAGCCCTCTGCGATATTAATATCGTATTACGATAACGAGTATCGATATTAAAGCCCGAGGCTTCTTTTTGTGAGGTAAAAAATGGAATATATCGTCGTGTGTCTGGTCGCCGCTCTGGTGTCGCTGCTCACCCTGTTTTCCGGTTTCGGTCTGGGCACCGCACTCATGCCGGCCTTTGCCCTGTTCTTCCCGCTGCCGGTGGCCATCGCCGCAACAGCGGTGATCCACCTGGCCAACAATATCTTTAAGGTCTTTTTGGTCGGCAGCAAGGCCGATTGGGGCGTTGTGGCGCGTTTCGCCATCCCCGGCGCCCTTGCCGCACTGATCGGGGCGGCACTCCTGGACCTGTTCGCGCACCTGCCGCCGCTGTTTAGCTATTCCTTCGGCGGCCGCACATATGATGTCACCGTCATCAAGCTCGTCGTCGGGGTGCTGATCATCGGCTTTGCCCTGTTCGAGCTGCTGCCGGCGTTTCGCCGGCTCTCTTTCGACCGCAGATACCTGCCGCTGGGGGGCCTTCTTTCCGGCTTCTTCGGCGGCCTTACAGGGAACCAAGGTGCGCTGCGCTCGGCGTTTCTAATCAAGAGCGGGTTGGAAAAAGAGGCGTTCATCGGGACCGGCACGGTCTCGGCCGTGATCGTCGATGTCGCCCGTATGTTGGTGTATGGACTGAGCTTTTATACTTCCAGATTTACCGATTTGGATGGAATCTGGCCGCTGGTCTTTTCAGCCACCCTGGCGGCGTTCCTCGGGGCCTTCCTGGGAAAGCGCCTGATCAAGACGATGACCCTGTCCGCGATCCAGCTCCTGGTCGGGATCATGCTGGTGACGATCGGATTGGGAATGACGATCGGGCTGCTGTAGCGGTCACACGATAACCGCGGCAAAGGAAGGATGATGACGACAAAAAACGGCAACAAAAAAAACCCCGTATGCAACACCTGCACACTCAAGCTGGCATCGATCGCTTATCGCCGCGCCCCCTGGTTTCGGCTCTTTCGGGAGCCGCTCAGATTCGGAATGCGCTTCCTGTCCTTACTGCACCGGGTGGATCCTTCCGAGTACGAAATGCGCACCCCTCACTGCGGCGGCTGCATCCGCTTCTACAAGCTCTCGCTCAAAGAAAAATCCGCCCTCTTCCGCTGGATGAACGACCGGGTCAATCCCCTCTTCGATGCGCTCCTGGAACGGATCGTGACCGAGGAAGAAATCGGACAGGCCAAGGCGTACGCCCGGGCAGCCTCAAACGGCGATGTCACACCGGAAGCGGCAAAAGGGTGGATGGAGGGATTGTATACGGGTTTCAAATCCAAAAGAGGCGTATAAGTCACCTCTTATCGGATCGGCCTTGCTTTAGGTACGCTCCGTGCGCCGATCACAGTTCCTTGATGATCTCTTCGTATAACTCTTCGATCTTGTTTTTTATCTCGTTGAGCAGTTTCCTTCCCTTGGGCGTGATCCGGTAATATTTGCGCTGTTTGTGCTGCACCGTTCGGGTCTCAACGGACAGGTACCCTCCGTTTTCCATCTTGGCCAGTGTGGGGTAGAGGGTGCCCGGGCCGATGGTGTAATCATGGCGGGCCAGCTCCTTGATCAAGCCGATACCGAAGACTTCCTCCTTGCTCGCATGGTACAGGATATGGAGTTTGACAAACGCCAATTCAAGGTCACGGATCATGACGTCTCCTTTTATCCGTTTTCGTTATCTGAAGGTAACGTCAAGAGTTTTGTGTCAGAGATAAGAGGAAGGGGCCTCCTGCTTTGTTTTTGAAGTTTTCATGGGCGAAGATGGCATAGAGGATTCTGTCCATACTGGTTCTATCGGAGAAGACG
>Ga0172375_10002429_pt1 | contig 28994 bp, 27 predicted proteins | sample LakKiv1m_FD_114537 | JGI IMG/M metagenome (GOLD analysis project Ga0172375, IMG submission 114537) | Freshwater microbial communities from Kabuno Bay, South-Kivu, Congo - kab_092012_11.1m | ecosystem: Environmental > Aquatic > Freshwater > Lake | place: Democratic Republic of the Congo... | reverse complement strand
TCGACTGGCTCACCATAACTAAATGCTCCTTTCCCTTCGGTAACATCAATTATGGCGCAACCGCTCTTATTATGCCTATATGCCTTCCCTCCTTCGGTAACATCTAATGTGGCGCAATTCGCTCCATGAACTCTCATCGTTTAAGGTCTGGTACCTTCTCTCTTCCTTGATATAGTTCCAGTCTTTCTCATTTTGATAATAAATCTGGATATCTTCCGCCTCTAATATGTTTAAGATTTCATTATCGTGATAGTTCGATTCGTCATAATCCGTTAACGCTTTCTGGGCCATCTCGGAATAGATTTCGTTCAACTCCAGCAATGTATCATTAATTTCAGATGTCAAAGCTATCGCACTCAGGCCTATTCGCCTGGCCTCCCGCAGGGTTATCGGGTAGGAATGCGAAGGATAGTTCGAATTCAAATGCTTACTGATCCGGTCAGCCAGTTTGTCGTTCTTAATATGGTAAGACAGTATTTCTTTACAGATTTGTGTAGATAAAGAGCTCGACCTGTCGATCGCGCCAACGACAAGCGGATGGATGTATTTGAAAATATCCGAGTACGGATTGACATCATTCGGCCTGCGGTTGGAATTCCACAATTTCACAATGCGGAATAATTCATCCTGGCTCACGCTAACTTTCCTGTTGTCGCGGGCATCTATTGGAGAGAGATCGTGCGTCAAAGAGGAATCAATAGCTGTCAGGTGGGCCAGTGGCCCCATCCTGACCTCATCTGCGCCCACGGCGATCATTGTTGCCGCCGAGGCACATTCCAGGGGAACTAACGCAACGACCTTCTTATAGTATTCCCTGATCAAGTTCGTAATCCTCAGAGTCGGCTCAACATCACCGCCGCTTGACTTGATGAAAATGACTATTCCGCTGCTTGGCCCGATCTTCTTCAACACTTTGTAAAGCGCAATGACGTCATTCTCGCAGATATTGCCGCGGTCAGAGGTCCAATAGCTGATAAATTTTGATTTCAGGCTCTTTTGAAGGTGCGAAATTATCTTTTGCGATTTGGCGAACAACAGGGGCGGCTGCTTAATCCTGGCTTTAGAAAACTTGTTCTTTTCCATGACCATTCCTTTCCAGATACTGCCAACGCCCGGCAGGGCGAGTTCTAGCCGGCCTGCCGCTGTCGGCGATATTCCCATACATTTTGTCCATTGATACGATACGTGACTTTCGAATGCTTGAATACCTCCAGTTCCGCAACCTGATACTCGGGCATTTGCTGCCAGAATTCCAGCGGTATCACAAATTTCCCTTTGAGGGCTTCAGTCGTGATGTACTGATCAGCCTCGGGCACGTTACTTTCAAAATCAGTCACCAGGAGCCCTCTATGGACCGGACCAGAAACATGTATCAACGATTCACCATGAAGGTCGTCCAGGAGCCGTCGGCGTCCAACGATGTAAGCCCATAGACACAAAGGCACTGCCCAGCCTGCCGGCAGCGCTAACCTCCCCAACAGTAATAAGCCTCTGTCACCCTGCGCAACACAATAACCACCCCAGCAAAGCTGTATTATGGCGGCACCAATTGCTATAGCCAGCACAGGCTCCATGGCCGACCGCAGCCGGTTACGAATAGCCAGTTCTGCTTCCCCCGACAGATCATTCATTATTGCCGGCCTTTCACCTTCGAAACCTTTTTAAACCAGTCTCGAATCGCTTTCCTTTCCGGAATATCCCTGAGCACCCAGGTGTCGGTGTGATCAGTAAAGGGCAGCGCCTGGAATGTAAAATTGCCCTCAGGCAGAGCCTTCTCCAGATATTCCCTGGTCTCTGCAATGGAGCGTTCGTGGCTTATGAACTGGGGCCGGTTTTTGAGCCTTTTTATTCTTACAGCGGCGGCCTTCCGGTCACTCTCCGGGTATTCCCATGCCCGGACTCCATCATAGTGACTGTGGCAGATGAATCCCCGCCACAGCCCGGCAATATCATCATCGTGAAGTCCGATGTAATTGCAGGCTATTGATCCGCGTGAGAATCCCGCAATAAAAACATTTGACGAATCACCGCCATATTCGGCGCACACTTGCCTGACTGTCTGCCTGCAGTAATCGACGGTTGCCTCGACATCACCCCACCAAGTTACGGCATTCTTACGGTTCTTTTTATCCACGAATGGCATGCAGATCCAAATGACTCCATTGCCGCCAGAGATACCGTACCCCAGGTTGCTTTCATCAACCGTTCCAGGGCTTGTCTCCCACTTGTTTCCGGCGTACTCAATAATGACCGGATACTTCCCTCCCTTCTTCCAGTCGAGAGGCAGATAGAGGGCGTGATAGACATCGGTCCCTTCATAGCCGGGTAAAACCATTCTAACCCGTTTTCCAGGGGCTGGCGCTTCTCTTGTAACCGGAGGCGTGGTCAGGTCCTTGACAACCTTTTCAAGATCCATGGCGGACAAACACTGGATTGAGGCAAGAATTACAAGTAATGTAATGATTCTATTCATGACCTTCCACGGCCAACATCAGTCTCGCATGCGATTTGTCGCGAGGGATCAGTTCTTCGATTATAAGTCAATGTGACTCTTCTTGATCCTTTCATATAACTGAACCGCCCCCAGCCCGCCTTGTCACGCTTATTCCAAAAACGGACAGTTCAAGCACTGTTACGGCTTTTTCGCCTGAGTCGGAACAGGAAGAACAGCACCAGCGGCACACCCCAGAGCACAGATGGTGCCGGCGCAGGTTTGGCATTGTCGAACTCCAGGGCATGGTTGGCGCTGAGTGCCTGCTGCTCTTTGCGCGCAAGCGTAACTTCCTGCGCGGTTGTTTCCACAACCACAAACGCAGTCTCGGGAACCATGATGCCTGTCTCGCGGGCTTTTGCCACGATGCCGGGAAGTTCCATATCTATCCGCCGCGGCTCCAAACCCAGCGCGCGGTGCCGGCCCCAGAGATCAACACCAGCGCCATACACCGGGTCGGCACACCTGGCCGCCTGGCCGATGGACCGGAACGCGTTCTGCACCGGATCCCAGCATTCCCACTCACCCTGCCCCGCCCCGGCCGGCACTATAACCATGCCGCTGTCCCCGGCCGCCGGAAGCAGTTCCAGGGCTTTCCCCTTTCTAACCGCGATAACCGGCGCAGATTCAAGAGTCCCTGGCAGCTTCGTTTGCGTGCTTCCGTCTTCAAAAGACACCCTCTGCCAGGTACCGGATGAACATACAATGTATGCAGGCATGTCCGGAACCAGTCGCGCAAAGGCTTCCAGCCCGCCGAGCTTCACGGCACTGGATCCAACCGATGGTACTATGACAAAAACAGGCGCCGAAGATGCAGACAACGTCGCTCCGCCTGCCGCCTTGTCCCGCTCTGCAAGCAGGATCCGGGCCATAACCCGTTCAGGACAAAACCCGCCCTGGTACGGAAGCGTCACAGGCAGACCAAGCATTGCAAGGGCCGCCTCGCGGGTCTTTGCACTGCCAGGCATGTCTTCCTGCTCGTAGTTGGCCCATGTTACCTGGATGTCCTGCACGGAAACAGGCAGCGAAGAAATGACATCCTTCGCAAGAAGCACACTCTGCACCACCGTTACCGATGCTGTGGCCGAACGGTCAAGTATGATGTGGGCAGCCAGGGGACGCACAAATTGCGGTAAGCCTTTCTTTGCGGATTGCGGCACAACCAGCGCTTCGCTCCCTGAAGTCGACACCATGATTGAAGACGGGGGTTCAGTTCCTTCCGCAGTGCAGAGAGCAACCTGCGTATCCTGGATCCGAATCACCGGCTGCAGTGCTGCAGGGAACCGGAATGTTATGCCGCATCTCCGTCTCTGCCCCGAATCAAAAGGATACACCCGCAGCATCAGGCAGTTGTCGTCCTTGTAGATAAACAGGCCGGGATCACGCCTGGTCATGTCCCGGATCATCTCGTAAACCCAGATTGCTGTTTTCTTCTCACGGAGCTGGGCCCATTTGTTAGTCCCGTTGACATCAATCCAGAATCCTGAAACCAGCACGCCTTCCGGAACGGTAACAGGCGCCACGAACTCGCCGTTGTTCCTGTTGCCGTTCTCCAGGGCCAGCCTGACCTCGACTTCCATGACATCGTTAGTCGCCCGGCCTGTGACTTCCGGTACGCCCATTTTGACATCGTGCGTAACTCCGGCACCGCGGGTGGTGCGCGTGCCCTGGAACCCGCCGCCCAGGAAACCGCGTCCCCACAATGATGAATCACTTCTTCCCAGAGGCGCTTCGCCAAGCAGGCTGCGGCGGATGAGATCAACCTTGGCATCAGGCAGGACGAGTCCGCGAAAAACCAGGGCGCTGTATGTGTCGGTGAGATACGGAAGGAATATGCCGTTCTTTACGTCTTCCATGTGTCGCAACGCCCGCGAGAGCCGGTGCGTATTAATGCCGACAGACTTGGTCCTGTAGTCCGGGCTGAAGACTGTATCCACCGCCCGGCCAAGTGTCCGGCGGTCGTTTTCGCACCGGGCCAGGAAGACGGCAGGGATAACCAGCAGGCATGCTGCACACAGCACAACAACGCGCCGGAGTCCGTACCACTGGACCAGCGTCCGGCCCTGCTCCATCAGCAGCTTTCCATGAATCACGAGAAGGAATATGGGGGCAAGGATCAGCACACCTGCCCCGGCGGCAATCATGGCAAGAAGCGACAGCGGAAAGAACGGAAGAAAAACCAGGAAGAAATAAAGCGAGAAGGGAAAGAAGATCGCCCGCGCAATCCAGCCGGCGGTGGACAAGCGTGACTCGGCGCGGAATGGAATAAGCAGCGCCACGCCGTTGAGAACAGTCAGGACATAAACAGTAACGTCCTGGAAATCATAGGGAAATGGAATACCGGAATTCAGGGCAAGGCCGCCCAATGGCGCTGCCAGCCCGGCCGCCAGGGGAAGAACCCACTCGGACCAGCGCTGGCAGGAAATGGCCCCGTGCAGGCGTAACAACAGCTTGAGAAACGCCACAAGCACCAGCGCCGTTGCCACGATGAGCCCGAAAATAAGAAGATATTGAAAACCATTCCACGAGAAACTGAACGCGCGCGTAAGGCGGGAAAGGACCATGCCTACTATATACGCAGCCACGGGTATGCCCACGAGAAGGCCAAAGGATATGCCTATATCGGCGCCGCGCGAAAGCCCAGTTTCAACGCGCGCAAGCCCCACCAGTACAAGGAAAATGACCGGCATAATCAGGGAGAACTGGTAGAACATTATTTCCGTTTCAGGCAGCATCCAAAGCGAGACTGCTGATGGAATCAACTGATCCATGTTGTCCAGGAAGAACCAGAGGTAACTCACATGCAGCACCAATGCACCGGCCGCATACCACGGCCCGATGTTCTGCCTGCGTATAATCCAGCCGGCCAGACCCACCAGACCGCAGATCAGCAGTGTCGCCTCGAACAATCCGAGCTGCATGGCAATCGCTCTCTGCGTATCTGAAAGATCCCCGCGAACCAGGACCCACGCCCTCAGGTTCAGCCACAACAGAACGAGCTGCGGCAACACCCACGCCCAGGCAAACCAGATTCCGCTCAACCGTCCGTTTCGCTGACCTTCCTGCTCTGTCATGGTGTCCTCCGTGATTTCGTCAATTCGTCCGTCATCCTCCACCGGGTCATCCCCCAGAAGACGGCGGTCAGTACCAGTAAGAACGTCGCAATTCCCGTCATAAGATGAATGCCGGGCCCCAGCGCAGGAGGCAGAACCACACATGCCCACCGGTCGGCATGCCAGCATGATACAAGCCTGACGGCATTGGCAGTGACGGTAATAATCCAGGCAAGCGGCAGTACTGCCAGCTGGCTGACCAGCGGCCAGCGGCGCCAGAACATCAGCAGGCTCAGGAATCCGGCGAGCAGGGAGCAGAAATCAGCCGCAGCACAGGCGGGTACAACAGCCAGATCAAAGGCAGGTCCCCTTAGCCGGTAGCAGTCCGCTTCCACTGTGCAGGGCGCTCCGGTTATCAGCGCCGCAATATGCGCCGCCGGCGCGCAGAAACCGGTAAGGCGGACGCGCTCCGGCGTGCTTATGGTCACAACGGCCAGCATCAGGGCAAGAGCAGTAGTAACGGCGCCGGCAATGAACATCCGCCTCGAAACCGCTTTGCGATTGCTGTCCTTCATGGCTTATATTCCCCGTTTCGCCGCCTGATCGAAGAAGTGTTATCACACTTGGCCCTGATATTCATCTATGAAATGCAATCACTGTCGTGCGCTCCAAGGGAATGTAACCGCCGATGAACACCGATTATAAGAATTGGCGCCTTTGGCGCCATGGAGCCGCATGATGCATTTCGAGCCTTCAACGAAAACATCTCTTAATCCTGGCCACAGGCCAGGTGTAGACATGTTGTGCATTTCGCCTCTTTGAGGAAAGATTTTGCGTTCCGCCTTCGTTCAGAAACTACGGCGTGACAAGCAGACTTTTCTGATTTGGCCCCGATCAATCGGGGCCATTGACGACCGCGTGATGCATTTGGTGCCTTAAATGGAATATTTTGTGTCAGATGCCCCAAGAAACAAGGCGTTCGCAGGCGGGGCTAGATATGCATCTGCACCGCCTGCGACAACGATGTTTATTGGAGCATATCACGAAAAAGATTCCATTCCAAATGCATCACGCTTTCCGGCAGAAGAAACCATTGAAAGAAGCAACTCAATAACGCGGACAGGAAAGACATGAACGGCTTTGAGCGCTCATCATCCTGCTGCGCCACCTGCGCATGGACTCGCCATTCCAAACCTCGTCAAACCGGCCCGCGGCGGCATTCCCCATGACATCCTTCGGCGCGCAATTGCACGGCGTAACCTCCCCGCCAGCCCCGACAACAGCAATCCGCCACGGCGCCAGGCAGTGGGTGTGTGCCTTGAACCTTGAAGCAAGGTCACCCGGCTTCCGCACCCTGCATCGCATGAAAGAATCCCGGCATGAGTCAAGGTCATGAAAGTGCGGTGACACCAGGAGAACATGCTTCTCCTTCGCATATTGAATTGCCCCGGCGAGTTCCTCCGTGACACTGGCGGCGCACAACGACTGGCCCAGGTTTTCCTCAAAGTTTGCGTCTGTAACCGCGACTGCCGCCAGACCGGCATTCGCCGCCAAATCAATAATCCCCTTCAAGTCCCCGGCATTTGCCCCGGAAAGTGTCACAAATACAGACTTGCGGAGGCTATCCGGCACTGACCTGAAATTCCTGAGAACGATGTCAAGCGAGGCCCCGCCGCGCAGTTCCTTGAAACGGCCAGGAACTGTTGTATCAATGCTGAACGTAACCTCCGACAGCCCGCGGCCGCGCAGGTCAGAGAGAGTGTTTGGATCTGCAAGCAGTCCATTGGTAACAAGCTTGGTTTTGACTGACCTGCTTGCCGCATGTTCTACAAAAGTACCCAGCCCGGGATGCAGAAGGGGCTCCCCCAGCCCTACAAAGAAGAGCTCGCGGACGTATTCAAGCTCACCGGTAATCTTTTTAAAGACAGCCGGCTCCATGTCCATTTCCCTGATGTGATCGCGGTACAGCGTCCGCGCGCAAAGCGGACACCGGAGCTGGCACCGCGTCGTGATTTCAAGATCAAGCCTGGCTGGAGGAGGAGCATCCGTTCCAAGTTGAAGGGCCGAAAGTGAAGAACCCTGGTCCTGCCCGGCGAGGCGGCAGCGCACGCCAGGATCAAGATAGCGACGGCCATAATTCCTGGACGCAATGTATTCCATCAGTGAATGCCGGAATGACGGACTTCTGTTAAGGTCATGCTCCGCGGAAGGAACGACCACAACAGGAAAAGGGAGTCTCTGGGCCTGTTTTACCGGGACATAGCAATCATCGTCACCGACAAAATGAACGCTTTCAGTTTTGACCTCGCCGGCCAGGCTGGAAGACTGCCTGAGGAAACTGGCGACAAGCGCCATTGTTGTCGCAGAAATTCCTTCAACAGCGGGAGCGCGGGGAGTAAAATCCCTGAAGAAAGGAGGACAGGCAAGCAGAATAAGCCCTTCTACTTTGCAGCGCAGCGCCGCCTGAATGCACGCCGCCGCGCCAAGGGAATGTCCTGCCAGGATCGTCGGCGCGCCGGAAGCGAGCCGGACAATTTCTTTCACCCAGGCCTCACCTCCATCTGCATCCAGCGACGGCATATCAAGGGCCACTGGTTCAATGCCCAGAGTTTCAAGGCCGGGAAAGACAGGCTTCCACCAGCTGGACCGGCTACCGATGCCGTGTACAAGAATCGCCCGCATTCTCCTCTTCAAATAATCTCCTCCACACTGCGGAGCACCAGCGCCCGGGTATCGCATGCACGAAGCCTCTTCTGCATTATCCCAAGGCCGTCGAATTTACTCCTGTTGTTCAGCATCCCGCTGATGAGTTCGCCGAAGTCAAGCGACTCTGCAGCATTAACATACTGACTTGGATGGCCGAGGTAAATGGTGTTGTAAACCACAACATTTCCACAGCCGGCAAGCTGTAGGTCCAACCCGTTATTCACCTGCTCCGGCTGCATGGGAACAACAAGGGACGGCACGGCATGAAGGAGGTTCATATAACAGACACCTGTGCCCCCAGTGCAGACAACCAGGTTAGATATTCCCGTCGCCGCAGAGGGAGAGATGAACGGCAGGCTGACAACCCTGCCTGAATACTCACCCAGGCCAGTGTCTTCGAATCCGCTTATAAGCACTCTCAATCCGGCCTTCATTGCACCGGCTGTTACATGCTCCATGATCTTCTTTTCAAGATGGAATGTCCCGCAATTCATGTAGACAACCGGATCGGAATCGTTACGTTTCCACGGCAGGTTGTTTCCGTTTGTGTCCCAGCCGTTCCAGATGACAGGACCTGTAAAACGATAACTTGGTGGAAGATGGTTCAACCGGCACATTTCCGGTATCTCGTATATAAGATTAAGGTCACCTTCCAGCAGCTCGCCTGGCATAAGAGGGAGGACCTGACCTCTCCTCGCCCTTGAAGGATGAAACACCTTCGCGGCAAAATTCCAGAAAAGGTTGAAAAGATGCTTCTGCCTGGCCCGTCCGGCCGATTCCTCGTCATCAAATCCGAGAACCCCCTTATATGCCGGGAGCATGCACGCACCGTTCACGCAAACCCGGGGAATCCCCCCTGAACTCATGGACGAAATGTAATCAAAGATACCGATAATGAGATCGGGCTTTATCTGCCTAATCAGCTCTTCCTGCGAGCAAACGCAGGCTTCAATGTATTCGCTGTCCGAGAACCACTGAAGACATGGGAACGAAATACCGGACGGTTCCCACATTTCGTGAACGACATGACAGTGCGGATGGAAGCGTGACGCCCACTCAAGGCGCGCCCTGGATATCCCGATATGAATTTCATAACCAGCCGCTTCAAGCCAATCCGCTATGGAAAATGACCGGCCAAGGTGAGAAAGGGTATTGGTGTTAGGGAATATCAGGACTTTCTTTTTTCGTCTCACAGCAACCGCTCTCCGCCTTTCAGGGAAAGCGGTATTATTACAGGTTACTATATTCGAATAACAGCTTTTCCCGCAGCAGAGATTTGGAATGCGGCGGCTTGACGCCCCCGTAACGAAAGTATTACGCCCCCTTCCCAGGGGTGTAATTCAATATAGTGGAGAGATTTCCCAATTCTTTTTTCCGCGTCTTCGCGGAATGGAAACCGCAGGCGGCATTTCGTTGCCCGAAGGGACGGAGAAACGGTATGTGGATTTTGCGATGCCGGCACGGCGTTTGACGCCCGAGGTATACTGGTGTATCCGAGGGCGTCAACAACAAAGCCGGCGCGCAAAAAGACACATGCCGGCTTCGCCGCGAAATGCCAACTGCTTCTCCCCGCCCATAAATATGATTTACTCCACCCTCCCGCCATCATTGACTTAAACGATACTGTTAAGCATTATAACCCGAAACAGATGAAACCCGGCCTTGATTCAAAAGTCGTGCTGCTCGTCCACCCGCTTGGCTACCAGGCCAACGCGGCGGGCAATGACATTGTCCGCTTCGCCAACATGATGCCGCCAATCGGCCTTGCCAGCCTGGCTGCGTGGCTGGACAAACAGGGCTTTGAATCAATCATCGTCGATTTCTTTGCCCGGCCTGATTCCCTCCAGCGAACAAGGGAGATATTGAACGACAGGAAGCCCGCGATCATGGGCATAAGCTGCACAACATCCAGTTTCCATGACGGAGCGCTCATCGCCGAGATGGCCAAATCTATTCTACCCGGCATCAAGACAGTGGTCGGCGGGCCGCACGCTTCCGCGCTCAAGGCCAGAGCGCTTGAAGGCTTCCCTTCCATCGACTTTGCTGTCGTGGGGGAAGGCGAGGAAACACTTGCGGAACTTGCTTCCGGCGGATGGGAACGTCCGGAAAACGTAAAGGGCCTGGTTTACCGTGACCAGGACGGGAAACCGCAATTCAACGGTTATCGCGACAAAGCGCTCGAGCTCGACTCGCTTCCTTTTCCTGCGTACGGGAAACTTGACGGATACCCGCACGCCTACAAACTGCCGATTTTCAACTATCCGCGCGTTCCGAACACCAGCTGTATTTCAAGCCGGGGCTGTCCTTATTCCTGCACTTACTGCGACCGCTCCGTCTTCGGCCGCAGCTTCAGGTATAACTCGGCCGATTACATGCTCGAACATGTGCGGCTTCTCAGGGAACGGTTCGGCGTCAGGCACATCAACTTCTACGATGACAACTTTACTTTCAACAGGAAGCGCATTGACGCATTTACTGGCAGGCTCATCGAAAGCAAAATGGGCATCACCTATAACTGCGCCGCCCGCGCCGAACACCTTGACGATGCCCTGCTCAGCCAGATGAAGGCATCAGGCTGCTGGATGATCAGCCTCGGAATAGAGACTGGTGATCCAGCCCTGCTCTCCCAGCACCGCCAGAACGCCGACCTTGACCTCCTTCGTGACCGGATCATGATGATCAAGCGTGCAGGAATCAGGATGAAGGGCCTTTTCATGATGGGCCTGCCGGGCGAAAGCGAAGCAAGCATCCGGAACAGCATGGAATATGTTGCATCCCTGCCTATTGACGACATCAACCTTGCAAAATTCACCCCCTTCCCCGGTTCACCGCTCTACGAGAACATCAGGGAGCTCGGCACATTTGATGAAGACTGGCGCAAGATGGACTGCATGCACTTCCAGTTCATCCCGAAAGGCATGACCCGAGAACAGCTTGACCTGCTCTTCCAGGAATTTTACAGGAGACACTTCATGCGGCCGCGGACCATGTGGGATTACACAACGATGATCTGGCGTTCCCCCGACAGCTGGAAACGTTTCTGGCAAAGCGCCGGAAGTTTCCTCCGTTTTGCGTTCAGCAACAAACGCCTCGGTTCGGGGGAGAAATGAGACGGATAGGCTACAGACTACAGACCACAGACTACAGGCTACAGTCCACAGTCCACAGCCCACAGTCTCTCCTCTGCGTGCTCTGCGAGAAACTTCTTAGTCATTTATCAACCCTTCCCTCCGTCATTCGTAATTCGTCATTCGTAATTCGTAATTTCTTTTCTGCCTTCCGCCTTTTACTCTGCGCCTTTGCGCCTCTGTGCCTCTTCTCTTCCTGCTGCTCCATCCCGCCTGTCCCTCCCGGCCCGAACCCGGTTGTCCGGTTCCTCATCACCTTCGATGACGGGCCCAGCGGATGGAAAGGCCACAACCCGACGCTTTCAATCCTCGACTCGCTTGCAACAAACGATGTTCAACCCGGCATTGTCGCAATCTTCTTCCTCCAGACCCACCACCCGCACGGAGCCGACACACCAATAGGACAGGAAACAATGCTGGAGGTTCCCAGGCACGGGCAGATCACGGGCATTCACAGCGTATCTCCACAGGGACACATCGACCACACGAAGATGTCGACGAACGATCTGGTTGCCAGGCTGATCGAGGCAAAACAGATCCTGAAGAAAATCTCAGGAACAGAACCCGTTTTTGTCCGGCCGCCCTATGGGGTATCGAACCCGGTGACACGGGCAATTTACAGGGAACTCAATCTCAACATTCTGATGGCGGACGTTCCTGCCCATGACGGGGTAATCTACGGTGTCAACAGCAGTCCAACACGCCGCAGCCATATACGAAAACTGCTGGCATCTGTCAGGCAGAAACTCGTTGAACATCCCGACGGACCCAAACCATACCCTGTAATTGTGGCGTTTCATGATGTAAATCCCTACACAGCCCGCCACATGACCGAATACCTGCGCATCCTAAGGGAGGAAGCCGCACGCGTCGGGCTGGATCTTCCGGAGAAGCCATTCTACGGAACACGAGATGAGTCCACGGCAGCCGCAATGAGCCGGATTCTCCCGGCAGATAAACCGGGCAGCCCCCGCTAATACTCGGAGCAGACCAAAAGAGTCACAATCAATTCCTCTCCTTTGCGCCCTTTGCGTCCTCACTTCGCGCTTCTTTGCGTTGAATATCTAAAAAAGATTTCTCAACGCGAAGCTCGCTAAGACAAAGACGCAAGGGCCCAACGAATAGGCATTGACAAAACAAACACAGACATGTTGAATTGCACGAGTCTAAAAACGAAAGGACTTAAACATGAGCCGTAAGACTTCTTCTCTTCTTTCAATCGCAGCCCTCTTTGCAGTCTCAATCCTCGGCCAGGGTTGCGCAACAAACCGGGGCGTTCTCGATGTCAGGATGACTGTCCCCCCCAACCCGTCCTCAGGCAAACTTGTCCGCCTTGCCAAGGTCACCGACCAGCGCAAGTTTGAAGCGGCACCGCGCAGCGCATCCATTCCGTCGCTTCGTGGTAACGATGCCTTTGACAAATCGATTACAATCAGGGCAATCGCGCGAAAGAGAAACGGCTATGGCAAGGCTCTCGGCGATATAGTCCTGCCGGAAGGCCGCACAGTGGAGGACCTTGTCAGGGAAGCCCTGATCACCTCATTCCGCGAAAGCGGTTATCGCGTCACGGAATCAACCTCTGCACAGCCGGATGAGATTCCAGTCGAAGCCGAAATTGAACAGTTCTGGGCGTGGGTTACCCCTGGATTCTGGGCAATGGGCATGGAATTTGAAGCCATAGTCAAGATCAAGGGTAACGTCGCTTCCTTCAGCAATGGCGAGACAGTCCGCGGATACGTTGAACTCCATACCCAGGCGGCAGGCACAAGGGCATGGACAAATGTCATCCAAAAAGGCATCGACGACTTCATCTCCAACGTAAAGCGGTCACTGAAGAAATGAAAAGCGCCTTGCGCCTGGGGGTTTCTTTACAGGGTAAATCGTGAAAGTTCTACTGGTCAGGCCGCATCTTTGCCTGAAAGTTGCCAGGGCTTTTTACAAGTTCCTCCACCTTGAGCCGCTGGACCTTGAAATCGTTGCCGGCGGAATAGACCTGAAACACGAAACGCTGATCCTCGATCTCACGCTGACCGGTTCACCAATCCCTGATTTCAAGAAGACAATCGGACAGTTTGAACCGGACGTAATCGGATTCGGCGGCTATTCAAACCAGGCGGAGACCGTAAAGGAACTGGCTCGGCTGGCCAGGCAGCTGCGGCCGGGAGTAAAGGTTATTGCAGGCGGCGTGCATGCAACAATTGTTCCTGACGATTACAAGCTCCCTGGAATTATCGATATCGTGGTGCGAGGCGAAGGGGCAACCGCCATGCAGACCCTTCTGCCCCTGATCGAATCGAATTTGCCAATTCCGGAAACCGAAAGCCTGCTTACCACAGCTTCGCTGAATTTCAATTCCCTCGCTGCATCCAATCCGCCGCCTCTGCCGGAATACGACAAGATACCGCTGCCGCGCAGGGAACTCACTGACCTTAACCGCTATTTCTGCATCTGGGGCGGTGCCTCCAGGACAAGGGTTCCGACCATTTTCCCGCGCGTGGCAACCGTGCGCACCAGCACCGGCTGCCCTCACCGCTGTAATTTCTGCGTGGTGCATTTCCTTGCGAACGGAAAATACCTCCAGCGCACCCCGGAAAGCGTGGTCAACGAGATCGCCGCCCTGCCCCAGGACCATATCTACTTTGTTGATGACGAAATGTTCATCAACGCGGCTCGCGCGGAAGCAATTGCAAACCTTCTCCTGCAGAGGGGAATCCGCAAACATTACATCAGCTGGGCCCGCAGTGACACCATATGCCGGCACGTCGAACTTTTCAGGTTGTGGAAACGTGCCGGACTGGACCTGGTTTACGTTGGAATGGAATCAATGGAGGAAGAAAACCTCAGGAGTTACAGTAAAGGCTACGATCCTGAAACCAACAGGCGCGCTGTTGAAATTCTCCGCGAGCTCGACATAGTCCTGCATGCCGCGTTTATGGTTAACCCCGGTTTTGATGCCGCCGACTTTATAAACATCAGGAAAACAATTGAGATGGTGGCGCCTGCAGAAATCTCTTTTACCGTATTCTCCCCTCCGCCAGGAACAAGCCTGTGGAATGAAAACAAAAGCCGCTTCATCTGCAGCAACCCGTACGCCTTCTATGACTGCATGCACACGATCCTGCCGGCAAAGCTGCCCCTGAAAACCTTCTACCGCTACTTTTCCCTGCTTTATCTCTTCGGCATGAGGCAAAATCCCTGGCGGGCCCGCCGCATTTTTCCACCGCTGAAGGACTTTATCCATGTTTTTGCATCAGGGGCAAAATGCGGCTACGCGCTCCGGACAATCTACAAGGATTACGACAAATCACTCTGGTAGGGTCTCTGCCGCGCTTCGGAATGAAATACAGAACCCGTGTCCCTGAAATGAGATCATTTAAGGTAGGGCTGGTTCGCCGAACCCGCCGTAATTATTAAAACTTTCGGCGGCGCGTTGAGCCAACGCGCCCTACCATGGATAATGTGATGATAGCAGCACGAACAATCTCCCGGGAATACAACATCAGGGTTAGATGCGCTTCAGCTTTCCGCTTTCAGTGGATTCAAGCTTATCAACAAAAGTAAAAGACTTTGGAACCTGGTGCGCGGCAAGGCGCGCGAAGCAGAACCGGCGCAATTCATTCACCTCAGGTCTCACAGCACCTGTCCTGATAACCACTTTCGCGCAGGGCATCTGCCCGTATACCGGGTGTGATTCACCGTAAACAAGGCTTTCTTTAACCGCGGGGTGCCCGGCCAGAACTTCCTCGACTTCACCGGGAAATACTTTCATGCCCGCAAAATTAATAACGCTCTTTTCGCGTGCAACAATCGTCAGGTTTCCATCCTTATCCAGCCGGCCCACATCGCCGGTATAGAACCAGCCATCCTTCAATACTTCCGCCCGGCTGGCCCAGGGAGAAACATAGGCATCGAAAAGCCCCTTGCCGCGAAGATGGATCATTCCCACCCCATCCCTGTCAGGTTCCACGATGCAAACCTCATATCCAGGCAGGACGGGTCCAAGGCTCCCGCGCTGTTTCACTCCGACACCAATGCAAGGCAGTCCTACTTCGATGATCCCGTAAGCCTCGGTCAATTCAAAACCGAATTTCCCGGAGAAAGCAGCCGCAATATCACTGCTCAGCTTCATGGCGGTGGAAACAGCCAGCCGCACACCCGAAAGCGCTCCGGCCGGCACCAGCGGCGAAGTTGCAAGAAGGTGATAATGAAACGGAGACGCGTAGAATACCGTTCCTCTTCGGCGGCCGGCAAGAGTCAAAAACGATTCAGGAAACGGCTGCCTGCAGATCAGGATGGCCGCCCCGCGCCTCAGGTAGAGAAGGATCGTAACCACGAAATGAAAACTCATTGAAAGCACCCACACGACCGAGTCTTCCGCGGTGATACGCATCCCCTGGTCGGCAGCATCGGTCCGCTCCACGATTGTCTCATGCGACAGCAGTATACCTTTGCTGTTCCCCGTCGTGCCCGACGAGAACCGGATAAAAGCGGGATTCACGCGTTCATATGCCCCGGGCAGGTCATTCCTGGCAACCCTCCTGCGCAGGCAGAAAACACGCTCAACAAAGCCGCCGCATTCAAGCTTCTGTCCCTGCCCCGAGGCAAGCGAGGCAGCGTCATAAAGAAGAAAACCCGCATCCATCCGGTCGAGGACTTTCTCAAGCTCGTTCGCCATCAGGGAGGGCGAAACCGGCACCACCACTGAACCAGCATCAAGGATCGCCAGGCTTCCGATGATATAATCAGCGCAGTCCTCGCATAGGAACGCAACACGGTCCAGCGGTTTGACGCCAGCAGATTTCAGACATTCTGCCACACTGCCAACCGCGGAAAGCAGTGCTTCATATGACAGCTCGACAGAGCCATCGACGACCGCTGTTTTCCCGGCAAGGCCCGCTGTTTCACTGCGAATTACATCAACTATGTTGCAATTCTGCATCTTTAATTCTCTCCCGGAACCATTCCCGCCGCCTCTTTACCCGCGGCTTCGCCCAGGGCCATGCACGTGCCCATGACACGGGTTGATCCCAGCGCCGCGGATGATACCGAGATACAGCGGCCCGCACAAAGTAGATTATCAACAGCGGCAGCCCTGAGACAACGCAGAGGAATCTCGTAGAACTCGCCTGCAGGCAGGTATTTATATTTCGGGCCGCGCTTCTGGTCCCACATCTCTATCGGCCAGGCGTTCCTGGCGACTCCATCCGGAAACTTCCGGCCGGAGAGGACGTCTGCTTCGGTCAGCGTGTATTCGCCCTTCAGCCGCGCCCCTTCACGTTCCATTACTTCAGTTGACATCTCGACCACAGCGGCATTTCGGAATTCCGGTAGCCTGCTTTTAAGGCAGTCAAGCACTGCCGAGACAGCTTCCCCGGCTTCCATTCCGGCATGCAGTGACCCAGGCAGCAGGCTCAGTTTACACAGGCCCTCGCCGCGCACGTCACCGGGAGTGAAGAAACTAAATCGCAAACCAGCCGGCAGTTTGCCGTCGGCTTCAGCCAGCCGCAGTACATAAGGCACACGTATTGCAAGCGTTTCATCGGCACCCTTCAGGCCATTAACGCGCACTGTGCAGCCAGCCAGCTGCCGCTCATTCTCCGGTGCCACCTCGTGAAGCAGGGGCGATGACCTGATCACAACACCATCTCCCGAACAATCGACAACAATGCGGGGAACTATATCACCCTGGCTGGTTTCCACGGAAGTGATCCGCCTGCCATCAATTGACACTCCTTGTACAGTCGTATTGAAAAGCGACTGTACCCTGTCCTCGGCCTTAAGAAGCTCTGCAAGCGCTTTGGAGAACCTGGCAGAATCATAAGGGAGGACATCCACCCGCCCGATTCTCCTTGCCCTGGAAACTCCCGGGACCCCGCCAAGGCGATTACAGATATCGCCGGTCAGTCCAGGATTAAGAAGTTCATCGGACAAACCGCTGCCGTTTAAATATAGCCCGCAGATCTGCCAATGCAGGTCCGTCACGCCGCAGCCGCCAGGAAAGGCGTTTCTCTCAACGATCACAGTGCCGGCACCTTCCCGCGCCGCCGCAACCGCCGCAGGCACACCTGCACTGCCTGCGCCGACAACCAGCACATCGCATCGAAGCGTCATAACAATTGTCTCACCCTGTTTTCCACGGCACTTACTTCTTCACGGCTCATCAAGCCATCCACAAAAGACAATGTGGCATTCATCTTTTTCCCATACTGGTTGACTACAAAGCCCAGGCCGGGAGGCAGGGGTACCAGCGGCATATGATAAAGGTTTTCGACGTCGGCCTCCATGAACTTCTGCGGCCTGTACCCGCCCTTGCCAACGCAGGAAAAGCCGCAAGACGCAAACTCCCCCTTGAAGGGACGTAACAGCACCCACCCGAACACATTCAAAGGAAGTATCCTCATCACCATGCTGGATTCAGAAATCGCCAGGGGAAAGCTGCTTTTGATCTGATCGTACATCTGTGTCCTCAGGGTCTCAAGCACCTGCTTCCTGTCACCGGCAAGAAAAACCGGTATCCTGAAAAGAAGGAATGAAATGTTGTTGAAGAACAGTTTTGCCTTCGCGTTATCAGGAGTCCTGAGATCCACTGAAACCGAGAAGACATACTCTTCTTCACCGGAGCATCCCCTCGCCTTGAAGACGTCGTGCAGCGCAGTTACAGCCGTACCCAGGAGGTACGGCATCAGCATCATGAATCCGGCCTCTTTCTCGGCACGGGCCGTGATTGCCACTGTCTCCTCCTCGCTGAACTCCATGATACTGAAACGGAATTTGCGTCCCTTTAACGGTGCTGGCCGCGGCAGGACTGCCAGCGGTTTCTTCGTCAGCTCAAGCAGCATCCGGACTAAAAGCCTGCCGTAATCAAACTTTTTAATCCAATCCGACAGGTGTGCCGGCTCGGTCAGGGAGATGCCGTCTATCCTCGCACTGCAGTCATGCCCCTTCTGCCAGCACTGGAAAATATCAAGCAAGGACTCGGCGCCCCGTGCATCAAAAAGAAAATGATCAAATCTCATCGCGAGGCAGTGCCGGTCGGCGCCAATGTGAAAGACCCGGAATACAAGGTGCTCGCGCGACTCCGTAAAAGGCGTATTGGCACTCTGCTCGAGCGCCGCATGCATCTCGCTTTCGGAAACAGTGCTGATCTCAACTCTAACAGGGACCTGGCTGCCTCGACGCGGAATCTTCCAGTACGGCGCAAGGTTCCAGCAGCGCGCAGGACGCCCCCTAAGAACGGGAAACATTTTCGCGAAACCGGCTACAGCCGACATGAATTTTGCATCATCAAAAGGACCACGCAGCTCAAGCACAATCTGGGATGCATTACTGCCGCCGGTATACCTGCGGCTGATGCAGTCAAGCGCCGCCACTATCCAGTCCATACCCGTCAGGTATCTCTTCTTTTTCGAATAAGGCAGGCTGATTCTCATGACCGTGGACCTGTACAGATCCGGCTGGCAAGGGCATGTATGGTCTGAAAGTCCTCACGTGTCAGGCCCGACTCGATCAGCCTCATGCCAAATGTCTTTTCGACAAAAACCAGGATCTCGACAAAACCCATTGAGTCAAGTCCAAGCGAAGGCAAAGGCACATCAGGCTTGATTGCAGAAGGATCGGAACACAGGATGATTGCGATCTCCTCTACCAGTTTCTTCTCTACGTCCCGAACAGACATTTTCTCCATATAAGAAAACCCCTTCCTGAAGAAACAGACATCAATGCATGAGCCGGACAGTTCTTCCCTGGCCCCTGCAATCAAGCCGTAAGCAAAGCACATTGCTTACCGGTCCTGCAACAGTTTCGCTACAGATATTGACACAATGCGGATTGTCCTGGACCGGGCACGCATAACGCATCTGGCGTTTCACGACAAGGGCACCCGCTGCCGCCTGGAACGCACTGCCCGTCATAATACTGCCAAATACCGGCATATAGGAAGCCGCCTGCATTCCGCCGGCAACAGCAACCCGGTAACCGGATTCGTCACCGCTCATACCAGAATTATCGGTCAACAGCAAGCCGCTGCCTGCCGGGAATGATCCCGGCGTAAAATCACCCGGCTCTACTGCCGCATACGCCGCTCCCGAAGTTTCGCGGGTAAGAAGGAAGAACACACTGCCCTCGCCGGGAACCGCTTCCGGCGACAGGGAAAATGCAAAAGGCTTGATGCGTCCGTCCTTTGCCGGTTTCAACATGCGGCCGCAGGCATATTCCATGACCGTACCGAGCTCGTCCACGGCACCTACCAGAACTGAATCGCAGCGCTTTTCATCGAGCCATGCCCGGGCCAGCAGCAGCGCGTCGTGAAAAGCAAAATGGAAATGGGTCATCGTCAGCGTCGGACCGCGCACGTCCAGGGTCATCGCCACGTACGAGGCCGCCGCATTGTGCACCGAATGCGAGAACGCCGTGGGCGAAACCGCGGCATCGCCGAAGTCAATGATGCCGTCGAGGAAGTTGAATGTCGTGACATGGGGCCCCAGCGCCGTGGCGATTATGACACCCAGCCGCTGCTTATCAAGACTGCCGGCCAGCCCGCTGTCCTGGATCGCGTCCGATGCAGCCAGCACCGACATCCTCACGAACCTGTCCGCGCGGCGGGCCTTTGCGAGCACAGCCTTGTCCGTCAGTGTCTCCGCCGAAACCGGATATACAGGAAGACGCGAATCAAGCCCGCGAACCTCGACTTCGGATGGAGGAACCCAGCCCTCCTGGAGGGCCTGTTCCAGCGAGGCAATGCCCCTGCCCCTGGAGAATACGATTCCCATGCCCGCTATGTTCACGAACACCTCCCGATCACAAGCGATGCATTGTTGCCGCCAAAAGCAAGCGAGGTTGATACAGCATACTGGCCGGTAATTGCAGTCCTCTCGCGGACTGCCCCGATTGGGATTTCGTCGTCCTTATTCTCGAACCCGGCGCTGGCAGGAATCCAGCCTTCACGCAGCGCAAGTGCGCTGAAGACCGCCTCGAGCGCGCCAGCCGCCCCTAGCGTGTGCCCGGTATAACCCTTCGTGGAAAGAACTTTTGCGTCCGTGCCGAAAACCCTGGCAAGGACACTGCCCTCAACCTTGTCGTTGTCACGGGTGGCTGTACCGTGGGCGTTGACAAAACAGACTTCCGACGGCTGGACTCCCGCCTCGGCAAGACTGCCCCGCACGGCCGTTTCGAGACCGCTGCCATCAGGACGCGGAGCCGTAAGATGGTGTGCATCGCAGGCTGCGCCGTAACCTGCGACAAAAAGACCTGGCACGGCGCCACGGGCACGGGCCGACCTTTCCGATTCAAGAATGACAACACCCGCCCCCTCCCCGAGATTCAAGCCTTCGCGGTCCCTGTCATACGGCCGGCAGGGTTTGTGGCTGAATACACTTAACGAGCCGAACCCGCACAGCGGAATACGGTTCAACTCATCCCCGCCCCCGGCGATAACCAGGTCGCAGATGCCGTTCCGGATCCACGAAAGAGCGACGCCGATCGCGTCTGAACTGGAGGAACACGCGTTGACGACAGTAACGGCAGGACCTGTCGCGCGGAGTTCAGCGGACACGACTTCGGCAAGGTTGCCCTTGAGGAAGTTCTCCACCGGTTCCATGCCGGCGGCACCTTCCTTGCGGTAGGACTGGTAGAAATCAACGTCATTGAGCTGGCTCGCGACCGTCGTGCCCATGCACACTCCGACGCGGCGGCCTGACATATCCCGGTCGAGACCGGCTCCGGCCAGGGCCTCGTCAAGTGCCGTGAGAACCAGTTGAATCGTGCGGGATTTGTACTTTGAAGAATAAACGAACGGGCGGCGTACTTCGAAGACGGGATAATCCAGCGAGGAGGCGAAAAGTGTAACTTTACCGAGATTACGGCGTCCAGCGGCAAAACATTCCAGAGTCTCAGCGATATCACCACCGGCAGCGGAGATGGCCCCCATGCCGGTGACAAAGACCGGTTGAATCACTTTTTACCCTCTTTGTAGTCGTAGATGTAGTTGGCGACGGTATTGACGGACCGGAAAATCTCGCGGCCTTTTTCCATGTCCTTGATTTCCACGCCGAAGTGGCGCTGAAGGATCACCACGATCTCAACCGCGTCGAGGGAATCCAAGCCCAGACCCTCACCGAAAAGAGCGTCATCATCCTTTATCTGCTCAGGCTTAACGCCTTCAAGGTTAAGGTTGCTTACCAGCAATTCTTTCAGCTTCGCCCTGATGGCCGCCAATTCTTCTTCCCGCGATATTCCCGGCATCGATACCCCCAAAGTTATTACTGGAACCATTTCTTACGGCTCTGGTATTTACCACAAGACAATCCCGATATACCAGTCATTTTCATCTGTAAGGTGGATTTCCCGGAATTGAAGCCACAGATGATTCGGAAACCTGCCCGGCGACATAGCGCCACGGCTACAACAGGAAAGAACAACAATATGCACTCCTGTAGCCACGCCGCTGCCAGCCTGCCCCAAGCCCCGTTGGCTGGCAGTTGCCGGCGTGTTCAGAGAATTTCCAGGGCATGCCTGAATGGCGCTAAGTTAAGAACATTCCCGTCAGACCCACCCCCCGCTTCGCGGACCCCTCCAAGGAGGGGAACTCTTTGAATGACGTACGTTTACCTTGAATCCCCTCCTCTGGAGGGGTGCCCGAGGGGCGGGGTGGGTTTCGTCTATTCCTCTGGAAATTACGAAGTTTTTTTCATAATCTTTGACTAAAACGATTCCGTCGAAGTCATCGACAAAATGAAGGGACTTCAGCCTTATGAAGATCATATCAGAGCGGGGGCTGGAAAAAGGCAGATTGTTCGAATTCGACACTCTCCCATCCACAAACCTGTGGGCGATGGAACATATCATGTCGCTGGCGCATGGAGACGTGATATGGGCCGGCAGGCAGACAGCGGGAAAAGGACGATTTGACAGGAGCTGGATTGCCCTTGAAAACCGGTGTGTGACCTTATCCGTCATCCTCGACCCTGGTCGTTGCAATGCCGACTTTATCTCAACTGTCAGCCAGGTTACCGCACTTGCTGTCGCAGGAATGCTCGGGAAATTCTCAATACACGCTATGGTTAAGTGGCCGAACGACGTTATGGCAGGCGGAAGGAAGATTTCAGGAATACTTGCCGAACGCGACACCGGAACCGGCTTGCTGGTTCTCGGCATCGGCATCAACGTTAACATGACTGCTGATGATTTTGCCAGTGCCAGCCTTATGCAGCCTGCCACATCGATGAAAATTGAAACACACTTCGATTACGACGTCTTCGAAGTAACAAGAACCTTTATTATCGAACTGGAAAGATCCATCAAGCCCCCTTTCTCGGCCGAGGCATGGAACGACAGGGATTTCCTCAAAGGCAAAACAATAGAAATCCGTGGCGCTGACGAGGTGATAACCGGCCGGTATGCCGGTATTGACGAAACAGGCCGGCTCCGGCTGACAGCTAATTCGGGACAAACACAGCTCTTCTGGAGCGGCGACGTTTCTGTCCGACCCGCCTGAATGCCCTGCAAGTTGGATACTGGATGCTGGATTCTGACTTATGATTTCTCTCTCCTTCGAAATTGGTTATTCTCAGCCACTGGCTGATCCGCCTGAGGCAGAAGTATTCAATATTCGATATTGGACGTTCTCTTCTTTCTTCTATCGGAGTCCATCTGTGTTCATCCCTGCCAGCCAACGGGGCTTGGGACAGGCGGGTGCGGTTACAAATCTTTGCCTCTCCTGCCTTTTCCGTAGTCGCTTCCCGTCGTCGTCGCCTTGCGACCGTAGTCGGCTTCCCGTTGTCCGTGCTTTGCTCCCGTCGCCTTCCGTAGTCGGTGCCCTGCACCCCTGTCTTCTGCCTTGATCTCCTCCCGGACCTGAAGTAATAATGTCCTCACGTGGGAGACAGGATCGGCGACTGAATGAATGAGCAACGGGCTCATCGGGACGAAAAGGTTCTTCAGTTCTGGAAAGACTACAAAGAGGCGCTGGACGGCGAAGGCGTACCACAAGGAACCACGCAGTTCTACATGCGCGATGTCGACCGCTACATCAGGACAACGGACGGCACCAGGCTCAAACAGCAGGACAGCCGCGATGTCGAATTCTACCTGGTGCAGCTCTTCAAGGAAAACAAACTCGACGAATGGCAGTACATCCAGGCAGTCGAAGCCATCCGCATACTCTTCCTCATAGTCGTAAAGGCCGAGTGGGCCGCAAAATTCCCGTGGAAGGAATGGCACGCCCCGCACCTCAATCTCCCCTCCAAGCTTGAACTGTCCGACGACGATGCAGGTGAATGGCGCCCGCAAATCAAGCGCGAATACTTCAAGGACGAAGTCTGCAATTTCAAGGCACGGGAAATGTTCACCCGGCACTTCGACAAGCTGAAAACCGAGATAAGGAAGAAACACTACTCCATCCGCACGGAACAGTCCTACGAGGCATGGCTCGCCCGGTTCATTGTCTTCAATGACTACAAGGACCCAGTCCTCCTCTGCGCGCGCAATGTCTCGGAATACCTGGACTACCTTGCAACCGTGAAGAAAATATCCGCCAGCACCCAGAACCAGGCCCTCTGCGCCCTGGTATTCTTCTGGAAACACTGCGTCGGGATCGAACTCGGCGAACTCGGCCAGTTCGAGTACGCGAAGAAACCCGCACGGATCCCGGTCGTCCTAACCCGGGAGGAAATCAAGGCTTTTTTCCTGCACATCTCAGGAATCCACGAACTCATGGCCGGCCTGCTCTACGGTGCCGGGCTTCGAGTAATGGAGTGCGTCAGGCTCCGGATCAAGGACATCGACTTCAGCGCCGGCCAGATTGTCGTTCGCAGCGGAAAAGGAGACAAGGACAGGATCACCACCCTCCCGAAAAACTACGAATCAAGACTCAAGGAGCACATAGCAAAGGTAAAAACACTTTTCGAATCCGACAGGAAGAACGGCGTTGCGGATGTCTACATCTGGCCTTCCATGGAACGCAAATGTCCCAATCTCGGAAAGGAATGGGGCTGGCAATATCTCTTCCCAGCCGCCGGTTTCTCAACCGACCCCCGTAGCGGGAAAATACGCCGGCACCACATCAACGAACAGGTCATCCAACGGGCAGTGAGAGAGGCTTCCAGGGAAGCCGGGCTGGTAAAGGACGTGCACTGCCACACCCTTCGCCACAGTTTTGCAACACACCTGCTCGAAGCGGGGTACGACATTCGTACAGTCCAGGAACTGCTCGGCCACGTCGACGTCTCAACCACAATGATCTACACCCACGTCCTCAACAGACCCGGCCTCGCCGTAAAAAGCCCCGCCGACTTCAGCTGATCCCCGCTTCCCACATCCGGTTTCTCTGCTTCAACGTTCGCGCTTAGGGGACAGCACAGTTAGCGACGGTAGCCTGCAGCGCTTTGTTCGCCGATGATTTCGTTGAGTCCTTCGATGATATGGCTCATTTCGTCATCTGAGACGTGGCCCATACGTTTGCCAAGGCGTTCAGCTGAGAGGGTCCGAATTTGACTGATCTTCACCCATGTTGGCTTGGGCAGCGAACAACTGTTGATTTCAAGCGTCAAAGGGAAGCCAGCTCGTTGTGGTTGACTTGTTAGCGCCATCGCAATGACGGTGCCTGATCGATCATTGAAGATTTCAGGGCTGAGGATCAATACCGGCCGAAGTCCGGCTTGCTCATGCCCCTTGACCGGGTTCAGATCGGCCCAAAGAATATCGCCTCTTAGTATTCTGGCCATACTGCGACCTCGCCTGACATTCCGTCCTCGGCAAATGCCTTTTCGGCCTTGGCATCGAGTTTTGCGCACTCCCTGGCCAGGCGGTTAACAGAAAGTCTGTCGACTTTTTCTCTTACAGCCTCCTGAATGGCACGACTGCGATTAGGAAATACGTGCCGTCGAACGAGTCGATCGAGCTCGCCGAGAATGTCCTGTTCAATGGTGATTGCTATCTTTGCTACTGCCATACATACCTCCAATTGATAACGGTATGACTATACATCATACCGCTTTTCGAATGCAATCATATTTTATTGGGCGGGCAGGTTTTATCCCTCTCCCTCCAAGTCTTCCGCAGTCGTCCCCGCCTCCCTCGCCTCTCCATACTTCGACATTGGTTATTCAGTATTTGATATTCGATATTGGGTTGTTCCCTCAGATCTTCCGTCGTCGGTGCCCTGTATCTGAGTTCATCTGTGTTTATCTGTGGTTACAAATCTTCTCTCTACAGTTCTTCCTCTCATCCTTCATCCCGACTCCGAACCCGTAGTCGTTTTCCGTAGCCCTTGTTCCTCTCACTTCCTCTGCCCTTTCCTCTCCCTTCAGGGGAGAGGACTAATGGCGCGCTTCGCGCCATGAAGGTGAGGGTGGTCACCGTTGTCGATTCCCGTAGTCGTCTTCCGTCGTCGGTGCCACGCACCCGTCGTCGGCTTCCCGTTGTCCTTCTTCCTTATTTTCAACCAAAACCCTTGTATTCTGCCTGTTGGCCGCCTAGAATTTATCCAGAAGCTGGTCGTTCTGCACCTATGGCGCCAGAGGCCCTGCGAAGGCGCATAATTAACGGGCACGGAGTCTATCCCGGAATGACGAAGAAACGGCGTTTTCTAAGAAAAAGCGGGTTTTTGTTCAAAAAGAATGACAAAATAGAGTAGTATACAATAGTTTATACAACTGGTTGCTACGAATGGTTTATACGTCTGGTTGTATAAACTATGTTGGGAACACAAAAATGAAAAGAGCAATCATAGTTGGACTTGTTCTTGGTTTTCTTTGGCTTGCCCTCACACCAAGCCTCGTTCTCGTAAATCTGGCTCCTCCACAGCAAACGATTGCTTCGTTCGCCAAGCATGGATGTGTTTTGCCTCCGTTTTCCGAACCATTCTATCGACACATCACGCTCCTGAGACTGGGCATACTGGGTCTCGTCGCATCCATTTTCTCCGTGGCGATTCTTCTTCGGAATCAAGATACGCCCTGGCAACATGTCCGACTTTTGGCGGCGCTTTGCATATGGCAAATCCTCATGCTATTCCTTTTCCTTATAGTTCTCCTCCCTTGCTTCAGAATGGGAGAAGTTGTCAGATGAAGAAAGGTTCCCAACAAGTTTTTGCAGGGTACCGTCGCTAACCGCGCCGTCCCCTGAAAATGTGCGTTCGATGCCATGAAACATGAAGAGAATTGAACAAACAATTCTGATCGTCACATTCCTCGCCTTCTCGTGGTTTGCCATGCAAGCAGTACATGAATTTGGACACGTCGCCGGAGGATTCCTAACTAAGGCTGAAGTGTCAAAAGTTGCCCTGCATCCATGCATCATTTCCCGGACAGACCTCGGCCACAACCCACATCCACTGCTTGTCGTGTGGGCTGGCCCAGTAGTCGGCTCTGCCCTTCCCTTGCTTGCCTTTCTGTTGGCCAAGGTCTGCCGGAACTCCGGCGTCTATCTGTTTCGTTTCTTTGCCGGTTTCTGCCTCATTGCAAATGGCGTCTATATTGCTTTCGGTCCTTCAGATGGTGCAGCCGACACCGAAGTCATGATGCAATACGGCTCACCTCGCTGGATCATGATCACCTTTGGCTTTCTCACGGCGTCACTGGGGTTGTATCTTTGGAACCATCAGGGACAGCACTTTGGTCTTGGCGAAGCAAAAGGAATGGTGAGCCGGAAAGCAACTATTGCTTCAGCATTGCTCCTTGTGGCAATAGTTGGAATTGAATTGATGATCGGAAGCAAATAAGAAAGCATCGAACCAGTTTCTGGAGCGTATTCTTCGACCCGCGGCGGGTCTCGAAACGCACAGAATGACGTTAGGTGAAAGAAATGAAAACACGTGAATTTGCAGAACTTGCAATACGATTGACGGGCCTCGTATTTATCCTAATTGCTTTTTCGTATCTACTAGGGCTTATCCTTACCCTTGTAGCATGTCTGAATCCTGAATCACGACGGTGGGCCGCACCGCAGTTGGCTGTATTCTGTCCAATGGTTGTGGATGGCCTTATGGGGATCATCCTATTCAGACTGAGCAAGCCATTGTCACGCCTCATAACTCGCGGGCTTGACGAAAACGCTACATTTGGTTTTTCTCTTGAGGCACTTCAGTCGTGGTCAATTGCTCTATCCGGTTTAGTTATTGCGATATTACCAATTCCAAAGCTATTCCAAATCATCGCGCGACGCATTGTGGATATTCAAATGAAGGTCTACTATTCGTCGTGCTGGCCAACGGACAATGTGGAAATGATATGTTTCTTCTTTCAATTCTTGCTTGGTGTTGCGGTGTTTCTCGGCGCATCAGGACTTCTGGGATTAAGAAAGAAGTTTCGAGCTTTTGGAGCATCAACAACAACCGGAAAAAGCACCTAACAAGTTTTTGAACGCGATTCTTCAACCCGCGCGACGCGGGTTTCGAACGCGTTAAAATGACCGTTGGGGATTGAAGACATAAATGAATGAGAAAGCTGGAGAAATGCTGCCACATAATATTGGACCTATCATTATTGTTGACCCTCCTATTTGGGGTAATTCCGTGATTCTCATTGCCGTGTTAATAACGTTAGTTCTTTTGATTTGGTCAGTTGTGTCCGCATTTAAAAACAGAGAAGACACTCGAAAATCAGAAAAGATTAAACAGATTCTAAGATTCGCTACCGCGATGCTCTTTCTGATCGGTCTCATCGACTTCCTAGTATCTCTTGCCGACACATTCCAATGGGTAGCAAATGTAAATTCAGGAACAAACAGAGATTGTATTTTCGCCACGCGCATGGCTGAACTCTTGCATCCTTTAATCATCACAACCGGCCTCTCAGGCATCATGTTCCTAGTTAGCCTGACAATGCCCTGGAAGAAGAAATTGAAAGAATTAAAAGAGGAATCCCCAACCAGTTTTTGAACGCGATTCTCGAGCCCAGCGGCTCTCGAACGCGTTAAAATGACCGTTGGATGTAGAGATGAAGGTACGGAAAACAATATTGGTCACTGCGGCGATCGTAGTCCTTCTTTCCCTCATGGGGGCAACATGGATTTGGTACAACTGCTTTGGACCAGGTTACTATTCCGAACTGAGGGCCGTGGTTGCCGAGTTTTGGAACATCCCAGGAGTTGAAGTTCGCGGTGCCGACGGGAATCACGACATCACATTGGAACACATTTGGGCGACCGTTCATGTGGCAGGGAAAGGCCGAATGACCTTCTTGGCACTCACCACAGAATCGTTCAAGGCAGGGGAACATGTTCAGTTGTCAGAAATCGGACCATATCGATTTGAGGTCAACGGAACCGGATATGTCGGCGTAGTCAAGAGCGCCACTGGAGAACCTGTCCGTTCTCAATTCTATTGCGAGTGGATTGACATAGGCCCAAAGGGTGAATGCGCACAGGTCCTTCCCTTCAGCGTGCGAAGCGTGCCTGAGGCCATTGCGCGGTTCGACGACATCTGCGCGGCACTTTCCACTTGGCCGCTGAAGCCCGACGCGAAGCATTTCAAGGACAGCAAAGGAAGCGACTACAGCATATAGTCCTCAGGTAAAACGCGTGCGCCAGGATGAACTTAAGACCCGCTGCATGACACGCATCCGCAAACCATGGCCAGTTGAACGTGCATTCACAGGTAACGGTTAAATCATGTTTATACGG
>Ga0172375_10002427_pt1 | contig 29001 bp, 38 predicted proteins | sample LakKiv1m_FD_114537 | JGI IMG/M metagenome (GOLD analysis project Ga0172375, IMG submission 114537) | Freshwater microbial communities from Kabuno Bay, South-Kivu, Congo - kab_092012_11.1m | ecosystem: Environmental > Aquatic > Freshwater > Lake | place: Democratic Republic of the Congo... | reverse complement strand
GGACGTACAGCCGGCCGCCGACGAGGACGTACAGCCGGCCGCCGACGAGGACGTACAGCCGGCCGCCGACGACGTGGCGGACGATCGGTTTTTTATCGCTCCCGGGCGTGCAATAACCAGCATGCGCGGCGTGTTGGGCCCCGGGGACGAAACGTTCGACAAGGATTTCCCGGCCGGGGGCGCCACGATTGCCGATCTTATCGGCCGCGGTTATATTGTGCGGGGTTAACGCGTGGGGATTCGTACGCTTGCCGAATTAGATCTCGGGCATATCCTCGAGGATTCGTTCGCCGGTGCGGGCTGGCCAATAACGCTCGTCGCGCCGAGCGGGGCCTCGGCCGCGCTTGTCGGATTCTCGGCGGATATATCCCAGCTAATAGATCCGGACACCGGGCAAACGGTTAGCGGTCGGCTCGCGACGATTGCTCTCCGGATATCCAGCATAACGACGGCCTTACCCGGCCTCGATTTACCGTACGGGATCGCCGAAAATAATTCGGCGCCGTGGCGCGTTACGTTTGCCAATATCGGCGGGGCGTCGTTTACTTTTAAAGTCGTTAAATCTATGCCGGATCGTACCGTCGGCGTTTTATCGTGTGTACTCGAGGCGTACCGATGATCGGGTCATTAATCGACAAGTCGGATAATTTCGAGCTCGTGCGCGCGCAGATCGCGAACGTTATCGCGCTTGAAACGGCGTCCCAGCAAGCAAAGGCCACGGCCGGTAGTAAAAATGCGGCGTTGTGGAAATTGCGAGTATACGAGGAACGCGCTAACCCGTGGGAGCAATATCCCGGGCTCGCCGGCGAGGATATGAGTCCGATCGTTAATATCTGGACGGGGGGCGTTGATTTTGACGCGGCGGCGAGTAATTTAATCGAACGCCAGCGCGCCGAGGGAACGTTTAACATAGATTGTTACGGGTGCGGCGTTTCCTCGCCGGTAACAGGCGGACACGTCCCGGGCGATTATCAAGCCTCGATTACGGCCCAGCGCGCGGCGCGCCTCGTTCGTAATATTCTCATGTCCGATCAATATGTTTTTTTAGCGATACCGTCGATTGTTGCCCGCCGGTGGATTTCTTCAATAAAATTTTTTCAGCCGCAAGCAAACACGGGCACGATCGAAAATATGGTTGCGTGTCGAATAGATTTTCGCGTTATGTTTAACGAGTATGCGCCCCAGCTTACCCCGGAAATTATCGAGGAAATAGGGGTCGCGATAAAACGCTCGCCCGACGGCGCGGTGTTGGCCGAGGCCGAGTATATATTTACCAATTAATCGGGAGGTTGCATTATGGGAATTTCGACCGCGATCGATCCCTCCGCCGTTGCGCGCGTGATAGGGATCAAAACAGAGTACAAAGATTTACGCCCGGGTAATATCCTTTTTCTGCCGCAAAGAATTGCAATCGTCGGGCAGGGCACAACGGCCGCGACGTACGCGCTTACAAAAAGGCAGATAACAAGCGCGATCGAGGCCGGCGAGGTTTACGGGTACGGTTCGCCGATACATCTCGCCGCCCGGCAGTTATTCCCGGTTAACGGCGACGGCGTCGGCTCGATTCCCGTAACCGTGTATCCTCTCGACGACGCGCAAACCGGCGTCGCCTCCAGCGGGGATATTACCCCGAGCGGGACGCCCACGGCGGCCGGCGGGTATTACGTGCTCGTAAATAATATTCGCTCCGCGGCGTTTGTTATTTCGGTCGGTATGTCCGTCGAGCAAATGATCGACGCTATGGTCGCGGCGATTAATGCCGTCCCGGAAATGCCGGTTATTGCCACAGATAATACGACCGTGCTCGTACTGGCCTCGAAGTGGAAAGGCGTAAGCGCGAACGATATCAAGGTCGCTGTTACGGGGCCGACGACGTACGGCGTAAGTTTTGCGATCACACAACCGACCGGCGGGCTCGTTAACCCGGACGTCGATACGGCCCTCGCGCTTATCGGCCCGGTTTGGGAAACGCTGGTTATTAACTGCCTCGATATCGCCGATACGACGACGCTCGGGAAGTATTACACGGCGGGGGCGGGGCGTTGGGGCGCGCAGGTGCGTAAACCGTTTGTCGTTTTTACAGGTAATACCGCGACCGCGGTCGCCGACGCGACGACGGTATCCGACGCGCGAAAAACCGATAACGTTAACGCGCAGATCGTACTTCCGGGATCCGCCGAGCTCCCGCTCGTCGTGGCCGCGCGGGCCGTTTCGCGTATCGCCGTCCGGGCAAACAGTAACCCAGCTTTTGATTTCGGCGGGCTCGATCTGGCCGGCTTGACGCCCGGCGCCGACGGGAGCCAATGGCTTTACGCCTCTCGCGACGCGGCCGTTAAAAAGGGATCCTCGACCGTTGAGATCCGGGACGGCGTCGCGGTGCTCGGCGACGTGGTAACGTTTTATCATCCGGCAAACGATCCGCTCCCGGCGTACCGGTACGTCATCGATATTATCAAGCTCCAGAATATTATTTTTAATATCGACCTTATTTTTACCGCCCCGGAATGGAACGGCGCGCCGCTTATCCCGGACGTACAGCCGACAATAAACCGGGCCGCAAAAAAGCCGCGTATGGCGCGCGCCGCGATTGGCGCCGTTGCGGACAGCCTCGGGCTTAACGCTATAATCAGCGATCCGGCCATAACCAAAAACGGGACGGTCGCCGAGATTGACGACCAGAATCCGAAACGGTTAAACGTTGTCGTCCCGGTCGCGCTCGCGGGAAATACAAATATTATCTCGATCGATTTGCAGTTCGGATTTTATTTCGGTACGTCCGCGATCGTGGCGTAACGATTAACCCTTTTGTACGGAGGTTACTAACATGGTCGGCGGAAGTATTATCGAGGTATCGTTAAAGGGTCGCATTTTTGCGGTTGCGGCCGACGCGGAATCTAATCGCAAGTTGGGCGGTTGGGAAAATGAAGTACAGGCGAACGGCGACGGATCCGCGCGTATCATTAAAACCCGCGTGCCCTTGTCGATCGACGGTTTGACGCTCGAGGTTGACGACGCGCGCGGCGATCACGAGTTTTTGCAGGGCCTCGCAAATGAGTTTGATTTTTTCCCGATCTCGATAACGTACGCGTCGAACGATACGTATTCGGGCCGGGCGATTATCTCGGGCGAGTTGCAATATAGCAGTAAAAACGGTACGGCGGCGGTTTCTCTCAATGGCCCCGGCGTGCTCGAACGGCAGGGTTAACAGCATACAAGGGTTTTAATTTACGCGGCGCGGGGTTGCCCTTGCCCTTACCCGGATACTCGGGGCGTCGCGTTATTTAAAAAGGGCGCAATTATGGACGCGGAAAAAATCAAAATTAATGCGGAGTTGGCGGGGGTGGAGTTTGAACGATGGGCCGAGGCTATGGATCTCGATCACGACGCCGAGGTTATGGACGAGGACGATCGGAAAAGTTTTGATCGGCAAAAACGGCGAATCGTGCGCGAGATTATGCGCGGATCGCTGGTTATCAATGAAAATGGCGAGGCCGAATTTACGCCGCGTAACCCCGAGTCGAAGTATACCGAAACGATCGTTTTTCACGAGCGGACGGGCGCGTCGATTATGGCGCTCGATCGGTATAAAAAAGATCAAGCCGCGGCGAAAACGTACGCAATGCTCGGCGATATTTGCCGCGTCCCGCCGAAAACGTTCTCGGGCCTTGTAGGTAACGATTGTAAAGTATGCGAGGCGCTGTTCGCGCTTTTAATGGATTAGCCCGGAGCCGATTGATCCGGGCAGGGGACGGGAGGTTCGACGAGTCCGGGCAATGGCCCGCGGTATACGCCGAAATGCTTTTACAGATCTCGGCGGATTATCCCGGGCTACCGGATCCGCGAACGTTAACGGCCGCGCAAATACGTTTTTTTTATTTCGGGCTCGACGCGACGCTCCGAAAATATCACGCGAAACGGACGGAAAAAAATGTCTGATAGGTTTTCGATCGAGGCGATTTTTAAAGCAGTCGACCGGGTAACGGTGCCGGTTTCAAAAATGCAAAACAGCCTCGGAAAATTCGCGCGTAAAGCCTCCCGGGAAATGGACGCCCTCGACAAGTCGTTCTCGGGTTTTAATTCAAAACTGAAAACGGCGGCGGGGTATATGACCGCCGCGGCCGCCGCGGCCGGTTACGGGTTGTCGAAAGTTATCGGGATCGGCGCCGATTTTGAACAAGCGATAACCGACGTCGGCGCCGTGTCATTAATGACGCGCGATCAGATAAAGCCGCTCGAGGATCTCGCGTTAAAGCTCGGGGCCGAAACAAAATTTACAGCCGCGGAGGCCGCAAACGCAATGGAAATAATGGGCCGGGCTGGTTACGAAATGAACGATATTATTTCCGGTACGCCGGCGATACTTGCCGCGGCCGCGGCCGAGGGTATAACGATCGCCGAGTCGGCGGATCACGTAGCGAACGCGTTAAAGGGTATGGGGCTCGAAACAACCGACGCGGCCCGCGTTGCCGACGTGCTCGCGTACGCGTCGGTTAAAACTAATTCGAGCATATCGTCGCTCGGCGAATCATTAAGTAACGTCGCCGGGACGGCGCGCACGCTCGGCGTACCTCTCGAGGAAACAGTCGCCGCGGTTGCGTTGTTACAGGACGTCGGTCTCGACGCCTCGGTCGCGGGCTCGGCGTTTAATACCATGTTAACAAAAATGGCAAAACCGACAAAAGAGATTCGCGCGCAAATGAAAAAATGGGGCATATCTTTTAAAACAGCAAAAGGCGATATGCTTCCGCTCGAGGGGGTGTTAGAACAGTTGGCGAAAGCCTCGGATAAAGCCGGGGGCAATTTCGATCAAGTCGCATTTTTCGCGGATCTCGTTGGCGTGCGCGGACAAAAAGCCGCGCAAAATTTAGCCGACCTGTTTAAAAAAGGGAAAGTTAAAGAGCTTACCGCCGAGCTTTATAAAGCGCAGGGGAAAGCCGAGGAAATGGCGCGTTTACGCATGAATACTTTAAAGGGCGATTTTGAGGTATTAACGTCCGAGCTCGATTCGATCGCGATTAAAATAACCGAAATGCAATCGGGCCCGCTCCGGGGCGTTGTGCAGGGCTTTACCGAGTGGGTTACGCAAAACGAGGATTTAATCGCGCAGAATGTCGCCAGCGTGTTAACAACGATTTTTAATATACTGAAATTTATCGTTGAGTACCGCGTCGCGCTCGCGACGATAGTCGGCCTATACGTCGGCCTCGCCGCCGCGGTTAAAATCAGTACGCTCGCCATGTCCGCGTTTAATGCCGTTTGCATGCTTAACCCGGTCGTATTACTCGGCGCGGCGATTGTCGGTATCGGTGTCGGCCTCGGATATATGATTTCAAAACTCGAGATCGTCGATAAAGTTGTGGGTCGAATACTCGAAAAAATTCCGGCGATTGGCGCCGTTGCGGATTTAGCATTTAATATGTTTGGGCAGCGCGAGAACGTGCTCGAAAGGAGCGCAAACGACGCGGCGTATAAACGTTTAGCTGAACAGCGCAAAGCAAAAAAAGGCGCCCGGGTTGTTACGCCGGCCGACCGGGTTAGCGAGTCCACGCGTACCGAGCGTAACGTCGTCGATATTAATTTACCTAATGCGCCGGCGGGGACGACGGTAAAACAATCGAATCCGATCCCGGGCGTTAATTTGCCGCGGGGATTTGCGGGGGCGTATTAATGTCTTTTATTGATAGGTTACAAACAGCCTCGTATAAATCGCCGTCCGGATCCGTGCATACGTTCGCGTATACAAAGCTCGAGCGCGCCGTCGAACATCGGGTCGGCGTGTTTGAGTTCGCCGGAATCGACGGTACGCTACATCAGGACAAAGGCGTCGGCGGCGAAACATACCCGTTAACGATATATTTTTCCGGGCCGGATTATGACAAGGCCGCGGACGCTTTTTTAACAGCGACAAAAGAACGCGGCCCCGGCGTGCTCGTCCATCCGCGTTGGGGTAAACGTCGCGTACAAATAGTATCCGGGCCGACGCAAGTCGAGGAATTCGTACGCGGCGCCGGTGAGGCTATTTTTAACGTTACGTTTCAAGAGTCGCTCGAGCGCGAGTACCCCGAGGTCGGCTCGGCCTCCGAGTTCGGCGTCCCGGCGGATATCGACGATCTCGAGGCGGCGGCCGCCGATAATTTCGGTAAAAATGTTTTTCTCGAAACGCTTGCCGATATAAACAAATTTAAGGACGATATGCTCGTTAAAATAAACGCGGTAAAAACCACGCTCGCCGAGGCCGTCGCCCCGGTCGACGAGGTCGCCGGCGAATTTTTTAAAACGTTAAACTCAATGTCGACGGGCCTCGATTCGTTTGTTTCGACGCCGTCCGGGTTCGCGCGTTCGTTGTTTAATGTTATGCGCCTCCCGGCGCGAATTACCGGTCGGCTCGATTTAAAATTACAGGGTTTTTCCGGGTTACTTTCCGCGCTGGTACCGCCCTCGAATCCGTCGCCGAATCGCGCGACAAAAAATCGGTATTTGATCGACGGCGTTGTCGGTACCGGTGCCGTCGTCGGGGTTTCCGAGGGCATTAATCAAGCAATAACTAACACGTCGCGGGTAAAAAGATCCGATTCCGGGCGCGCGGTTATTACTGTCCCGGCGATAACGAGCGGGTTTCGCACGCGTGCCGAGGTTCTCGCGGCCGCGTTGTATTTGCGTAACGCGACCTCGGCCGTTATATCGTACCTCGACGGCGGGCAAACGCTTTTTAAATCCTCGCCGTTGTTCGACGCTTACGTACAAGCGCTATCCGAGTACGATCCGCTCGCGGAGGTTTCGGCCCGGGTAATTAAAACGGCGCTCGATCTCTCGTTCGATTTGCCGACCGAGCGTAAAATTACCCTCCCGGCGCCGGCCACGGTTCCCGAGTTGTGTTATAGATTTTACGGATCCGTCGACGACGCGGCGCTCGATTATTTCATATTAACAAACGGGTTAACCGGGGATAATATACTACTGATACCCCGGGGCCGCGAGGTCGTGTTTTATGCTTGATACGCTCGACGTATACGTTAGCGATCAAAAGTTACGTTTTTTTTCCGGGTTTTCTTTAATGGATTCGATCGACGAGGTCGGCGGATCGTTTGGCTTTACGTCGCCGTTTTTCCCGGAGTCCCGGGCGTATCGCGATTTATTCAAACCGTTTAAATACCAGCGCGTTAGAATCGATATCGGCGGCGACCGCGTGTTTACGGGCCGCGTTGAGTCCGTCGATCCGTCGGCGTCCGAAAGCTCGTCGGAGGTAGCGATCGCCGGCCGGAGTTTACCGGGCGTACTCGTCGACGTTACTTTCGAGTACGACGATTTCCCGCTACAATTTACAAGCGCCGGATTAAAAGAAATTGCGGACAAGCTCGTCGCCGGATATGATTTCGCCGCCGTGTTTGAATCCTCGCCCGGGGCTATTTTTAGCGAGGCAGGGCCGACGTCGCCGACGGAAACGATTTTTATTTTTATTCAAAACTTAGCGCGCCAGCGCCAGTTACTCATGGGGCAGACCGCCGCCGGCGATTTATTATTCCGCCGGGCTGTATCGTCCGGGCGCGTTGTCGCGGTGCTTAAAGAGGGCCAGCAAGGCGTTATTGTTTCCGGTGCGAATTACAACGGGGCCGCGAGGTTCTCGTCGATAGAATCTTTTGGGCAGGAGTACGGCGTTAACGACAATTATTCCCGGGCCGTCGATCGCGCGCTCGCGGGGGTTCGCCGGCCGAAAGCTATACAGGCAAACGACACAAATGAGGCGAATATATCACAGTCCGCCGAGTGGGCCTTATCGGCGCAAATAGCCGAGGCGATTACCGTCCCGTTACAGGTCGAGGGGTGGCGCGATCCGAATCGTAAATTATGGTCGGTTAATACGCTTTTGAATTTAACGGCCCCGTCGATTATGATTTATAAACCGTTTACTTTTTTAATTAAATCGGTTACGTTTAAGCGGGACGATAATAAGGATATAACCGAGCTCGCGTTAACGATTCCCGGCGCGTATAGCGGAAAGCTCCCGGAGGCGTACCCGTGGGACGATTAGCAAAAATAATTAAATCGTTTGCCGATAAAATATCCGGCACCGGGTCGAGCGCCCAGCTTGTCGCCGTCGAGGAATTCCGCGGCGATCAACGTAAAGCGCAAGTGTTTGGCCCGTGTAACGAGGATTTCGCCCCGCCGGCCGGTATCGAGGCGGTAACGTTTCCGCTCGGCAGGGGGCGCGGGCAATTAACGGCGCTCGGGTTTCATAACCAAAAGATCGCGCCGACGGCGATCGCCGGCGAACGGCGTGTATTTAGCACCGGGGCCGACGGCGCCGCGGTAAAAGCCGAGGTTTTTTTAAAACAGGACGGGACTATTTTAATCAAAAACCCGAAATGTACGATAACGATAACCACGGCCGGCGTGGTTACTCTCGTTACCGACGACGAGATCGATTTCTCGAATCCGGGCGGATATATCGAATTGACAAAAGCGGGTAAGTTAACGTCGATCGTCGAGGACGATGTTAAATTTTCGGCCGATGGGGAATCCGTTTTAACTCTCGGCGATGACGGCGTCGCGACAATCGGATCAACGTCGCAGATCGGTTTTCTTATTGGGTCGATATTAGCCCCGTCGGGTTTTATTTTTATGGATTCGACGGGGGCGGTTACGATTTACGGGGGGTTGTCTGCAACCGTACAGGCCCCGACTATTAATTTACAAGGCAATGTAAATATAACGGGTAACGTAACGTCGACGGGGACGTTTCAAAATAACGGCGTTAATATCGGGTCGACGCATGTTCACGGCGGCGTACAACGTGGATCCGTTAATACGTACGTCCCGCAATAATTCGGAGGTGTTGCTATGTACGACGGCGACGTTGCTTTACGATTGACAAACGACGGCGGAATGATAAAATACAGTAACGGCCAGCCGATACTTGACGCCGGCGGGCTCGAAAACGCGGTATTAATTTCGCTGTTTACTCGCGAGGGCTGGCACGGTAATGCGCTCGACGAAAATTTCCCGGAAAAGCAAATACAATCCGATTTTGAGTCGTACCTCGACGGCCGCCCGTCGTCCCGGGCGTTGCGGTATATCGAGGATTCGGGGCGGCGCGCCCTCGCGTGGCTTGTCGACCTCGGCGTCGCCCGGGAGGTATTAGTTACGGCGACGGCCCCGGAGCGTAACCGGGTTAATATAATTATCGAGGTTTTTAAACCGGATCAAACCGATCCGACGCGCTTTAAATACGCGCTTAACTGGACGGCCGGAGCCGCGGCCGGCCCGATAAATACGGGGGTTTCGTAAATGCCGTTACCGACGTTACCGACGACGCAAGAAATACGCGACCGTATTATAACCGATATCGAATCGCAGATCGGGCAAACGACGCCCTCGTTTTACAAGGCATTTAATCGCGTGCTCGCGACGGCGCTCGCGCTGGTTTACGTGATAATTTACAAGTATGGTTGTTGGGCGTATCAACAAATTTTTACAGTAACGCAAGACGACGAGTCCCTCGAGCGTAAGGGCGCGCAATATGGTATCGCACGCGTCGCCGCCACGACCGCCCGGTTAACTGCAAACGTTACGGGCACAATCGGACAATTTATTCCGGAGGGTACGACGTACCGCGGATCGGTAAACGGGTTAATTTACGCGGTCGAAACGACGGTCGAATTTATAACCGGATCGGCGGTTATAACGATTAATTGTTTAACCCCGGGGGCCGCGGGTAATTTACTCGTCGGCGGTACATTAACGATAATGAGTCCGATACCGAGCGTTGACAACTCGGCGACGGTTGCGTCCGTACTAACCACGGCCGCGGATCGCGAATCGCTCGAGGCGTACCGGACGCGTATTTCCGATTTTGAAAAACGCCCTCCGCAGGGCGGAGCATTAACCGACTATATCCTATGGGCCCGGGAGGTCGCCGGGGTAACGCGCGCGTTTGCGTGGGGTAAACGCGAGGTCGGATCTATAACGCAAGGGTACGTATGCGTTTATCCATTAACGGATAATTACGCGTCCCGGATTCCGGATTCCGCAAAGCTCGCCGAGGTTCTCGCCTATATTGATTCGCCCAGCCGGGCGCCGTGTCAAGCGGTAGCGATCGAAGTTCTCGCAATGACCGAGCGGACGTTTACCGTTACGTTTTCGGCATTGTCGCCGAATACCGCCGATATAAGATCGGCCATTACCGCGAATATCACGTCGTTTTTACTTTCCCGCGAGCCGAAACAATTTCTCGATCAACTCGACGTACGTAACGTAATATCGCGATCAATGATCGAGGCGGTATGTATTGAGTCGGGGGCGGAGTATATGACGCTCGCGCTCTGCATTAATGGAAACGCGAGTCCGATCGAATCGCATACGCTTGCATATAACGAGTTATGTAAATTATCGTCGGTAACTTTCCCGTGATAGATTTATACGAGGTCGTAAAAAAACAATTTCCGACCGGGCGCGCGTGGGCGTTTGCCGGCACGTATTCCCGCGGCCTGTTGCTCGGCCTCGCGCGCGAGCCGGAACGCATGGTCGAGTTTTTGCGCGGTATCGTTCTCGAGTCAAACCCCGGCACGGCCGAGGCGACGTTACAGGAGTGGTTTAATCAATACGACGCCGCATATAAAACAGCCGGCGCCGTATCCGTTAAACGCGCGCAAATGGTCGCGCGGTGGATCGCGCTCGGCGGGCAGGATATTATTTATTTACAAAACGCATTGAATCAAGCCGGTTATGGATCCGTTACTATCGTCGAGGGTGTACCGCCGACGGATACTTTTGTTTTTTATTTGCAAGGCACATTAAACACGACCGAGGACGCGCTCGGTTTGTCGGCGCTTGTTCAGCGGTTAAGCCCGGCGCATTGCGCTCCGGATTATACGGGGATCGCGCTCGATCTCAACGTATACGGCGCCGCCGTGTGCGGTAAAGGCCGATGCACTGCGTCATAATTTACGACGGGGGTTTTTAAAATGTTTAGAACAGCGGCGCAAGATTCAAGCGGCGGTATGTATGTTAATATAAACGTCGGCACCGGTACGCCCGGGACGGTGCTCGACGCCGTCGACCGCAACATAACGCAAGAGGAATTAGTTAACGCCGTCGTTTCTGCCGCGCAAACGCTCGATCCGACCGGGGTCGACGAGTATCAACTCGCCCGGGCGCTATCAATAATCGGCGCCTCCGCGAGCTCGTGTTATGATACCGGCGCCGTTAATGCGTACGCGCCGACGCCGCTATTAACGTCGATGATAAAGCCGACGGCGTATTCAATGATGCACGGTTTTGTTATTTTCTTTAAAGTGTCGGCGGATAATACCGGCGCTTGTACGTGTAATTATGCCGGGCTCGGTGCAAAAAGTATAACCATGCGTACGGGTTCGGCCCCGGCCGCCGGGGTAATTACCGAAACGGTTTTTTTAATATACAATCTAACAAACGATCGTTGGGAGTATTTATTCTCGAGTAAATCGGCCTCGGCCGGCGTCGCCTCGTTAACCGGCGAATCCGGCGTCGTTACTATCGGCGGTACGCCGTCGATCCCGCATATATCCCTTACCGCCGGGGGCATAAGTACCGCAAAACTCGCGGCCGGCGCCGTTGAGTTCTCGAAATGTTCGGATAGTTCGACCGAGGCGTTAAACGTTAAAAAGCGCCTCGCGAAAGCGTGGATAAATTTTAACGGTGTTACTGGTAGTATCCGCGACGATTTCAATATAACGAGCATTACAAAGGTTAGTACCGCACATTATACGGTTACGCTCGACGTCGATATGCCCTCGGCGAATTACGTCGTACTTACTGGAGTCGCGCAAGACGCGGACGACGAAACGGGCGCGATTGATAACGTATCGGTTTATAACCTTGCCGCGGGGTCGTTCTCGATAGTTGCGTACAATTCCGGCGACCGGGGCGATCTTGAAAACATACTTTTACTTGTACTCGGGGATTAAAAAATATGTCGGACGTAATTATTTACGCGGATAGTTTCGGACGGGTTTCGCTGGTACGCTCGTCGATAAAAAAGACGGCGGGCGATATAGCGGCGCGCGTCGTGCCGGCGGGGGTTCCTTATTGGATCGTTAGCGAAAGCGCCCTCCCGGATCAAGAATTTTTTGACGCGTGGGAGCTCGATCCGGATACGCTCGGGCCGGCCGACGGCGTCGGAGGGGCAGGGGTATGATAAAATTAAATCAAGTTCGGCTCGTCGAACAGGTTTCGCGAGATTTTAATTTACTGTTAACGCGGGCGATGGATGCGACCGCGAAGTCGCGCGGATACGACGGTATCGTTTCGCTATGCTCGTACGTTAATAGCGGGAATCCGACGTACGCCGCCGAGGCCGGCGCCGGGATCGCATACCGGGACGCGGCGTGCGCGTATCTCGTCGATACTATATCACGTATTAGCGCGGGCACATTGCCGGCGCCGAGTAAAGCGGAGTTTACGGCCGGTATTCCCGGTATCGTATGGCCGGAATAATTTTTTTTAACTCGAGGGGGATTTATGGAAAATATTTTAACCGTGTCCGAGATTATTCAGATCTGCATACTTATTGCGTCCCTCGGGGTGTTTTACTCGAAAATGGTTCGGGCGTTTGATCGTATCGTACAAAAGGTTGATCGCCACGACAAAATTTTATTTACAGAAAAAGGCGAGGTCGACGTGCTCACGTACCGCGGATTATCATTGTACCGCGAATCGTGCCCGAATACCTTGCGGGTTAACATACTCGAGCATGACGTCGGGTGCTTAAAAGAAAGGGTCGGAATATGATCGGTAATGCTATCGCCGGGGCGTTTCCGACGTCTCCGTTTGCGACGGATAAACATTTTCAAGAGCTCGGCCATAGCATGCAATCGCGCACGGGTGCCGGGCTGGCCCGGGTTAATTTGCGTTTTAATTAACGTACAGTACGCGGGGTTTTATGTCTGAAATTCGCGAATCGGAAGTCGGTAACGACGGCACGATCGAGCCCGAGATCGGCTCGGGCATTGCGCCGCCGTCGATATTAGCATTTAGTCCGTCGTTTTTCGCGGACTATACCGCCGGGCAAATTAACGCGGCGGTCGGCGGTAATAAAACGGCGACGTTTACCGCGTCCCGGAGCTCGTCGAATCCGGCGTCGTATGTTGATACGACGGGGGTTATCAGGTATACGACGACGTCGGACGTACCGCGATTTGTTGGCGGGTGGTACGATAAAAACGGATTTATCCGCGAGCGCGGCGTATTAATTGAATCGGCCGCGACAAACATAATCCCTAATCCGGATACGGTCGCCGCGTGGACGGCGAGCGGGTGCTCGGTTTCCGCGGGGGTAATTACCGCTCCGGACGGTACGCCCTCCGGTATGGATCGAATCGACGTAACGCTCGCCCGGGGCGTTTTATCCCGTGTTTTTACAGTTACGGCTAATACGTGGTATTGCTTCTCGTTTCACGCGGCCCCGGGGAGCATTTCGCAGGGTGTCGCCGCCGCATATCGTAACGATACCGGCGTTTTATTGGCGAGTGATTCGTACGTTTTACCGGCCGGATTTAGTCGACACTTTTTATTATTTAAAACTCCCGTCGGAGTAACATCGGTGCGGGTTGTGATACTCGATAACGCGAGCGCGCACGCGGTCGGATCTTTTTACGCGTGGGGCGTTCAGCTTACCGCGGGTATCGGGTGCTCGTCGTATATACCCGGGGCGTTAACTCGCAACCGGGACGTATTGCGGTATCCATTCGCGGGTAATTCGATCGCATCGGCCGGGGCGGTATACGCGTCGTTTCGTACAATGTCCGATTTTAACGACGGGGCGAGTTTACTCATTGTATTTGTGCAATCGGTATTCGGAAGTTACGGCCTCGGCGGGTCTTTGGATCCGATGCTCGGGTACGGATCTTTTTCTCAAGTTAGTTTTAATTTTAAAGTCAACTCGGAATATCCGTCGACGATATCAAATAGATTTAAAAAACACGGGTGCGGGTATGCGTTTTCAAATAATCCGGCGTCCGGGCGTGGCGTCGAGGAATATTATAACGCCGGTATCGAGCGCGCGCGGGCGGCCGATCGCTGGACGACGATCGCCCCGGTTGATATTTATGTCGGGATGATGGACGTCGGATCACAAAGTTTTTTAATTAAAAAAGTCGCGCTGTTTGCCTCGCAGAAAACAGCCGCGGAAATGCTACAAATACACAATGCTTTATTTTAACGGGGGCCCCGTATGTACCGGAGCGCGATTGTCGTAACGTCGTTACTTAAAAAAACAGGATTCGGCGGTATCGAAATACTATACCCGGATTTCCCGGTCGAAGTTTTCGGCGGCGACGTTGCGCGCGACGGGCGTATCGTAACGCATTTAATAGATCGGATCGAGTTTGAGGGGTACCCGGTAATATGTAAAATCGACGTACGCGTCGAGGATTTCGCGGCGATCGAGGCGCTCCCGGGGTATATAGGTACCGATCCGGCTATCGTTTGTACCGATCCGCGCTATCTCGAACATTGGCCGCAGGGCGGGCGCTTTTGCGCGTGGGAAACGGGGGAGTTTTGAACAGTTGCGCGGGGTGTACTAAGTATATAAAAAATAATATAGGGCGGCGTGTTATTGAGCTCGAGGCGCTTGTTAATTCGTTCGAGCGCCGCGTTTGCTTAACAATGCACGACGGGGCAAAAGTTACGGCCGAGCATATCGTCTGGGACGTTGAAATAATGCGTAAACTTTTAAACGATATAAACGAGCGCGGATTACGCGCCGTCGTGCACGGGTAAAAAAACATGCGTACGGTATTCGACACGTTAAAGTATTTTACATATGGCGAGAAGTGGGGCGCCCCGGAGCGCATATCGGGGCTGTTGCTTTTAACGCTCGATCGCGTGCGCGAGTCGCTCGGTCATACGATCGTTATACATTGCGGTTACGAGGCGGCCGGGCGCGTTGCGAACAGCCAGCATACTATTGGAAACGCCGTCGACTATCACGTCGAGGGGATCCCGTTTTACGACGCGTATACAATGCAATCCGCTATTTTTGATTTTTTGCAAATATCGGATCGGATCGGGTTCGGCATATATCCCGATTGGAATACGCCCGGGTTTCATTTAGACGTGCGCGGTACTCGCGCCCGTTGGGGTGCCGTGCATGCGCGCGACGCGCAGGGTAATAAACTGTATAACGGCCGCGCGCCCGTTTGGAATTATATCGGCATAGAGGCGGCCGCCGAGTATGCGCTTAAAAAGTTACCGCGGCCGTTATAACAACGGCGCCCAGCCAATAAAACCCGCGTCGAATATCGCCTCCGCAAAAATAAATAATCGAGGCCCCGGCCGAAATTAAAATCTGCGTTGTCGGTAAAATTTTGTCCATATCTCGCGCTCGTTTTCTGATAAATGACAATGTTTATATTTTCGCCCGGATCCGCAGGGGCATGCGGAATTACGCCCTATTTTAACCGGGCGTATATACGTCCGGCCGGCGAGGGGGAAAAAGAATAATAAAACGGATCCGATAATTTTTTTTATGTTCATATATTCGCTCTTTTTATTTTTTGTATCGTTTACCGCGCCAGCCCCCGGAGGCGCGCACCGGCCAGCCGACCGCCCACGCCGGCAGGGTTGACATAATGCCCTCGAGCTCGGCAACCGATCCGAATCCTTCCGGCACCTCGGCGACGATTTCGTCGTGGACGTGTAAAACAATCGGATACCCGGCGCGATCGAGGGCGAGCATTGCGTTTGCCAATATATCCCGGGACGTCGCCTGTACGATATTTTCGGTTAATTTTCCGCCATACGTCCGGAGTCGCCTCCAGCCGCGCGCGCCGCTTTTATTGTCGGAATTATTTCCGAGGTACGTTAACCCGAGTACCTGTTTACCGCCGGCCGTGCGATCCGGGACAAGCTCGGGCGCGTGGTACGCGATCTCGCGCCCGGACGGGAGCCGGCAATAAAGCACGCCGCCGCGTGTCTGGTACTGTATCGATCTGTAAAAATAAACTTGCCCGGGATCCTCGACGGCCCGGATCGCCGCGCGCTCGACGCCGTACCAAAAATCGACGATCGCCGGCGAGGCCGTGCGCCATGCTCGGACAGCTTTTAAAATATCCTCGTCGGATCCGATATGTTTATCGGCCCCGAATTGTTTCCACGCGCCCACGCCTCCGCCGTATCCCGAGGCGAGCTCGGCGACCTTGCCGATTTTGTTTCGCGTCGGGTGGTGCTCGCCGGTGTTTTTTTTATGCTCGATATAATGCTCGAACGGTATACCGGTTATACGCGACGCCGACGTTTCGTAAATCATGCCGTGCGTTTTAAATACCTCGGATCGCCACGCCTCGCCGGCGAGCTCGGCCAGCACGACGGCCTCGATCGCGGTATAATCCGAGCATATAAGATCTTTACCGGGCCCGGCGACAAAAAGCCCGCGTAAACAGCCGGCCACGGCCTCGAGGGCGTTTTTATAAACAAGTTCGACCGTCGGCAGGGATCGGAGCGCGATAACGTCGAGCGCGGCCTCCACGGCGGCCGGGTTCCATTCCGCGCCGATATTCGGGCCGGAGCGCGGGAGGTTTTGCGGTTGCGGCCCGCGGCCGGCCCAGCGCCCCGTACGCTCGGCGCCGCAAAAGGCGAATAGATCCCGGAGCCGGCCGTCCCGGCATAGCCGGCGGGATATGGCGGCCGTTTTTTTAACGCTCGCCGACGATAATATTTCGCGGATCTCGAGCGCGCGGCGGGCCCGGGGGTCGAGATCCGGCCGGCGTAAATGATACGCGACCGTATCCGAGTCGAGGGCGTATATCGGGCAATCGATCCCGGCGAGCCAATTTTGTAACTTTGCGATTTCGGAGGCGCTCGTTACGGCCCCGTTTGTTAAAATCATTAACTCCCGGGTGTATTTATAATCGGCTTGTCGGACGATCTCGATACAGTTATCGAGCGCGGACGTGTCAATACAAACGCCCCGGGCGTTTATTCGCTGATCGAGATACCACGTCGAAAGCTCGACCGGTGATAATTCGGGCGTACGGCGTCGTATTTCGGCCTCGGCGGCGATATCTTGCAAATTATAGGCATACAGGCGGGCGGCGTCCGCGGTGTCGTCCTCGGGGCGTATACGCCGCCGTGTGTCGTTTTTCGAGGGGTTCCGCGGTATCGAAAACTTACGTAACAAGCGGGCGCCGTCCGCGCTTTTTTTAATGTCGGCCCCGAGCGCGACGCCGGCGCCCTCGAGGGATCCCGGGACAGAAAACGCGCGGGCCCGGGCCATTGAACAGCGCAAAAGCCGGAGCGGTAATTCGGGCCAGCCGAGGCGAGCCGCGGCCACGTTGCGCCATATATAAAACTCAAACGCGGAGTTATGCGCCTCGACAAGTCCGCCGGCCCGGATATGCTCGAACAGGTCGGCCGGATCCGGGAGGCCCGGGGCCCAAAAACGCGAGCCCCGTCCGTCCGGAAGTTCATACGCGAGAGATAGAATTTCGGTCGATTCGTGCTCCGAATAAACAGCCGCGCCGACCGCGCCGATCCCGTGGGGCGGCGAGGCCGCGATCGATTCCCAGCGGTTACGATCCGGGTTAAAAATATACCCGGCCTCGGAATACGTTTCGAAATCGATACGGGCCACGCGGTCGGGCGGCGGCGGGGGCGGCGGCGTGTTTATTATCATGCGACCGGGAGCCCTGCGATTTGCGCGTCATTCCATCCGGCCGCGCGTAAATCGGCCTCCGGGTACGCGACGCCGTTAACCATGCGGCGAATAACGGGCGCCGGTGCGGCCGGTGCGGCCGGTGCGGCCGGTGCGGCCGGTGCGGCCGGTGCTCCGGGCCGCAAGAAATCCGGCGCCGGGGTGTATGCCGGCATAGCTCCGGCGGCCGGTGCGGCCGGCCCGACGGGGGCGCCGACGGGGGTCGTATCGAGCACGGCGCCAGCCGGGAGCGTGGCGGGCGTGGCCCCGAAAGTATCCGCCGCGGACGCGCCGCCATCGGATATAATCGGCTGGCCGGCCCGGTACAGTTCGCACAACTCCGGGTTAATATACATGCCGGGGGTTTGTCGGGAGTCGTTGCTTTTAACCGACAATACGAGCCGGATATAATCGCCGGTTTTTATCTCGGCGGGATTCTGTATTACTTGATGCGCCTCGTATTTGCCGAAATGAAAACAACGGATCGAAAGCTCGGTCGTGGCTTTAATAATCCAATGCCCGGGAAAGCCCTCGGAATCGCGCGGGATCTTGCCGCGTTTATTCGGTACCGTCGAATCGCCGTCGGTTACTTTCCACGCGAACGCTGGCGCGTTATATTCGCCGGCCGGCCATGCGGAGGCGCCGGTCGTCCATATAGCGCGGCCCCAGTCGGTTTGATTCCAATGCGCTTCCGGGCCTTTTGGGATAGCGATCGCGACAAACGTTTGTAACCGCGGGGTTATACCGTCCGCGCGCATTTTCGGCGTATTCGTACGGTCGTCGATAACGGGGTTTGATTTCATCGGGTGCCCTTGAACGAGCCGGCCGACGGGTGAAGTGATTTGAATCATAAAAAAGCCTCCTTGATACGGTTTGTATTTTCCGGCTCGAGTTTAAAGCCGGCGTTTTCTCGGGTCGTATACCCGGCGATTATGTTCGCAGGGATCCCGAGTTTTTTAGCTTGTGCCGGGGTTTTTACTCCCGGGTTTGACAGGTCGACGTTAAACAGTTCGCCGAGTTTTAAAACGTTTTCGATTTGCGCGCTCCACGCCTCGCGCCCGTACGCCGGTTTCGAGCACCAGCCGGGCACGACGGCCCCGGTTTTAATGGCCGCGAATACGCGCTCCGAGTACGCCGTATCGAGCGCCCGGAGTTGATCGAGCGCCCGGCGGATTATTGTTAATTGCGTACCGAGCGCCCCGGGCGGAAGCTCGGCCGGGAGTTCGAGCGTCGCGGCCTCGTACAGTTGCAAGCCGGCCACGCGGGCGGCCTCGCACGCATGCCGGCCCGGGCAGTATTTACAATGCGGGCCGGATTGCGCGACCGGGTTCGGGCCGAGCGCCACGGTTGCGGCGTGCTCGAGCCGGTTAACGTACGCGCGCAGGGCGCCGCCCGTTGTGCACCACGTACGCACAGGGCCGAGCCGATGATACGCCCGGGGCTGTACGACGCGAAATTCGACGTATAACTCCGCGTCATGGACGATATCGAGTAAATCAAGCAAACCGGAAAAATAATTTATTAATTGCCAATTCTCGAACGGTTCGACGACGATATACCCGAATTTATACTCCCATAGGATCAACGTCCGACGCGCCGGAGCGTATAAAAACCGGTCGAGCGTGCCGAATGATTCCGCGTGTATTCTCGGGCATCGAAGCGCGACCTCGCCGGCGGTATGTAGCGGCGTATCGTGTACCGATAATGTTTTTACCGTCGATAAAAAATCGTCGGAGTATAAACGGGCGCCGGCGATCATATCCTCGGTAACGGTTTCGCCGTCGATTTCCGGGCCGACAAGCGTATACATATCGTTAAACGTCGGCGTAAAATTTTCGCCGGTAACTAGTATGCGCCGAGCCTCGTCGATAATACGCTCCGCGACCGCATGCGCGCACCGGCCCGCTCGAGCGGCGGCGGTTTCCTCGTCGCTCGAATACATAAGGGCGGCCGTTACGCACATGGGGCAATTAACCCATGCGGCGGCGGAGCTCGGGGGTATTAGTGCATGCCCGGGCATAATTCCCTCCACAACGTCGGAATAAGATCCGCGCGCATCGCCAGCAAGGGCAGGGACGCGACGCCGTGTTTTTGTAGCGTTGCGTTAATATGCTCGGTCGGTATTCCGCGCATTATAAGCGCGCCGACAAATTCCGAAAACGTCGCCGGAATTTTTTCGCCCTCGGGTGCGATCGGTGCGATCGGTGCGATCGGTGCGGCCGGTGCGGCCGGTGCGGCCGGTGCGGCCGGTGCGGCCGGTGCGGCCAGCGGGTTATCTGCGGCGAGCATTACGGCGGCGCCGGGCGATACGCTAACCCCGGGGCCAAAAAGCGCGGCCGCGTCGGCCGGTGCGGCCGGTGCGACGGGTGCGGCCGGCGACGGTATGTTCATAAGGGCGCGGAGCTCGGCCCGTACCTGCTCGACGAGCGCAGGATCGACGCCGCGTTTAGTGCGCCACGCTCCGCCGGCGATTTTTGCCCGGGTGCGCGAGTGTATACGCTCGTCCCACGGGAGGCCGGCCGAATCCGTTTCGACGACGCCGAGGTCGACCGGTGCGATCGGTGCGATCGGTGCGATCGGTGCGATCGGTGCGACGGGTGCGACCGGTGCGACCGGTGCGGCCGGTGCGGCCGGTGCGGCCGGTGCGGCCGGGAGCGCGGGCGTCGCTCCGGTTTTATCGATAATGATTCCGGAGCTCGCGGCGAGTTGTGCGGCCGGTTTGCCGGCGGCGACTATCGCGACGAGGGACGAAATAATTTCGTCGGCGCGATCGTTAGGGATCGGGATTGTGATTGTTACGTCCATACGTGTTACCTCCTTGTAATGGGTTAAAAAAATTTTGTTGACACGTACGGTAATATAGCATATAAACGGCGTTGTCAATACAAAATTTTAATTTTTTTCGGATTAAAAAATAAATGCTCCGGCCGTATCAAGCAAATTTAAAATCGGAAATTATAACGCGCTGGTCGTCCGGCGATAAAAACGTACTCGCGGTATTACCGACGGGCGGCGGTAAAACAGTCGTGTTTTCCGATATCATTCGGGGAGTTAATGCTCCGGCGTGCGCGGTAGCGCATCGCCAAGAGCTCGTTTGTCAAATTTCCGCGGCGTTAAATCGCGAGCACGTATTCCACAAAATAATTGGGCCCCGGAATATTATAAAACTTGCCGTATCGGTACATATTACGGATTATAATAAATCGTACTATCGCCCGGACGCGCTCGTCGCAGTCGCCGGGGTCGATACATTAATACGACGCGGGCCCGCGCTGGCCCCGTGGTGTCAATCGGTGCGTTTATGGGTTATGGACGAGGCGCACCACGTTTTAAAAAGCAATAAATGGGGCGCCGCGGTTGAAATGTTTTCTAACGCCCGGGGCCTCGGTGTTACGGCCACGCCCACGCGCGCGGACGGCCGCGGCCTCGGTCGGCATGCGGACGGGTTTTTCGATTCGTTAATTACCGGGCCCGGCATGCGTGAATTAATCGACGCTGGATTTTTATCGGATTACCGAGTATTCGCTCCGCCCGCGGATATCGATCTCGCGGCGATCCGTATAACGGCCGGCGGGGATTACGATCGCGCCTCGGCGGCGCGGGCTGTTCGTCGATCTCGAGTAATTGGCGACGTCGTCGAACATTATAAAAAAATCGCCCCGGGTAAACTCGGCGTAACGTTCGCCCCGGACGTTGAAACGGCCGGAATTATAGCGGATCGTTTTAACGCCGCGAGGGTGCCGGCGGCCGTTGTTACCGCGGAAACGCCCGACGCCGAGCGCGTTAATGTATTGCGTAAATTTGCCCGCCGGGATCTGTTACAGCTTGTCAACGTTGATTTGTTCGGCGAGGGTTTCGATTTGCCGGCGATCGAAGTCGTATCAATGGCCCGGCCGACGCAAAGTTATGCCCTATTCGCGCAACAATTCGGCCGGGCGTTACGCCCGCTCGAGGGAAAAAGCCACGCCGTTATAATCGATCACGTATCGAACGTTATTCGCCACGGCCTCCCGGACGGCGCGCGCGTTTGGACGCTCGACCGCCGGGATCGTACGGCACGCGCCGCGAACGACGGGGCAATACCGTGCCGCGTTTGCGCGAAATGCCTCGGGGTGTACGAGCGCGTTTTACTCGCGTGTCCGTATTGCGGCGAGCTTTATATCCCGGCCGCCCGATCGACGCCGGAACAAGTCGACGGCGATCTCGTCGAGCTCGATTCGATCGCGCTCGCGCGGTTGCGGGGCCTCGTCGATCGTGTCGATATGCCGGCCCCGTTGTTCGCGGCGGAATTGCGCGCAAAGGGCGCGCCGTTTTTGGGCGAGCTCGCGCATACAAAAAGGCACGTTAAACAGCAAGACGCGCAAGCGGTTTTACGGTATTCAATAGCATGTTGGGGCGGGTTACAACGGGCCCTCGGCCGGCCGGATCGGGAAAGTTATAAAAGGTTTTTTTTTAAATACGGCGTCGACGTATTAACAGCGCAGTCGCTCGGGGAACCGGCGGCCCTACTATTGGCGGAGCGCATTAACGAGGATTTAAAAACATGCTGACACAATGGGCGGTTAAACATGGTATTCCGGCGACGGCGCTCGACGATTTAAAACGCCTCGTCGGAATCGACGAGGCGGAGGTCGTATTACCGTCGATCGTTAAAACCGAGGCCGACGTTATGGCCCTCGCGCGGATCGAGGCGAGCCGGGCCGGCGCGCGTTTATTCCGAAATAATGTCGGGGCCGCGTATACGGACAACGGCGATTTTATTCGGTACGGCCTCGCGAACGATTCGGCGAAATTAAACGTGGTAATAAAGTCGTCGGATCTGATAGGGATACGCCCGGTTTTAATTACGCCGAATTTTGTCGGCCATACTATCGGGCAGTTTATCGCGCGGGAGTGCAAGGCGCCCGGCTGGACGTTTGCCGGCACCGAGCGCGAGCGCGCTCAATTACGATTTATTGAGCTTGTTATTTCGCTCGGAGGCGACGCAAAATTTATATGCGGAGGGTTCTCGAAATGAAACGTAAACATCGGGTTTTAATTGACACGGCGGGGCGTATGGCGGCCCGTATCGGCCTCGTTAATATATCGCAGTACGATTTATGTCGCGAGGCGGGCGTACCGGAGGGGTCGTTTAAACACGTTACCGGGAAATCGTTCGGCGAATTTATTACCGAGCTTTATAAATCCGGAGTTCCGGTCGAGGCGCGCGACGTAACAAAAACGCGCGTAAATCCCGAGTTACGCCGGGCGCTTATTTTATCGCTCGCCCTCGAGCACGCCGAGCGCGTGGGCTGGAATACGATAACACGGGGGGGCGTCGCGATCGCCGCGAATGTTTCGGCCGGCACGGTTACGCATTATTTCGGGACGATCGACGGCCTCCGGGACGCTGTTTTATGCGAGGCGATAACCCGCGGGCGGCCCCGGGTCGTCGCGCAAGCGTTGAGCGTTTCGCATCCGCGCGCGCTCCGGGCGCCCCGGGAATTAATCGAACGCGCCGCGGCGATTATTTCGACGGGGGAGGCGCGCGTATGAATCGATTTTCGGAGTTAACAAACGTAAAACAGTTTATTTTATGGACGATCCGCGACGGGCGGAAATTCCCGATTAACTACAATACCGCGCAGATATCCGACGCGCACGATCCGGCCGCGTGGCTGGACGCGGCCACGGCGGCGCAGATTTTACCGGCGTACGGCCCCGGGTACGGGATCGGGTTTGTATTTACCGAGTCCGATCCGTTCTTTTTTATCGACGTCGACAAGTGCCGGACGCCCTCCGGCGAATGGTCGCCGCTCGCGCTGGAAATGGTCGCCGCGTTCCCGGAGGCGCTCGTCGAAATATCGCAGTCCGGGCAGGGCCTCCATATTATCGGCAGTTATTCCGGGCCCCGGCCGGAGCACGCGTGCAAAAATACCGGCCTCGGCCTCGAGCTCTACACGGCGAAACGGTTTGTCGCGTTGACCGGGATTGAAATCCGCGGGCGCGCGGGCGCCGATTGCACGGCCGCATTAAACGCCGTTATCGCGAAGTATTTCGCCGGCCGGGATTGCGCCGCCGGGCCCTCGCGAGGCTGGACGGATACGCCGGTCGAGGGTTATACGTCCACGCTTACCGACGACGAGTTGATCGTTAGAGCGTGTGCCTCGGTTTCGCCCGCCGCGGCGTTTACGGGGCGATCGTTCTCGGCGTTATGGGCCGGCGATACGAGCGGGTACGACGACGACGAGTCAAGCGCCGATATGGCGCTCGCCGTGCATTTAGCTTTCTGGACGGGCGCGAATTGCGAGCGGATCCGGGAGTTAATGTTCCGATCCGGCCTCGTGCGCGACAAGTGGGCCCGCAAGGATTATATACAACGGACGATTATAAACGCGTGCTCGAGCACTAAGGATTATTTTAGCGTTAAAAAAGAGATCCCGGCGCCGCCGGCCGGGGCGGTTGCGTTACGCGGATCCCAAAAACAAAAATTATCCGGCTCGGAAATTCGCGCTAAAAAATTCGCGGAATTTACCGACGAGATCCCGGCGACGTTAAAACAAATTTCAAGTGCAAAATTTTGGATCGATAACGCGGCCACGCCGGCCGCCGAGCTCGCCGGAAAAATAACCCCGGATATGGATACGCAAACAACAACGGCGCGCCTCGTATCCGGGATACAGTATTTACCGGCGCCGCAACAAATAGCGCATTTTAAGGGGTGCACGTACGTTAAGGATCAGCATCGAATACTTACCCCGGACGGATCGCTATTAAAACCGGAACAATTTAACGCGGTGTACGGCGGATATACGTTTCAACTCGACGAGGAAAAAACGACGCGAAAAGCGTTCGAGGCGTTTACCGAATCACAACTCGCGCGATTCCCAAAAGCCGACGCGGCCACGTTTCGGCCGGATCTTAAACCCGGGGAAATAATCGACGCGTGCGGCCAGCGCCTCGTTAACTCGTACGTCGATATATGCACGCCGCGCGCCCCGGGCGATCCGTCGCCGTTTCTCGATCATTTAAAAAAGGTGCTTCCGGATCCGCGCGATCGGGAAATTTTACTCGCGTGGCTCGCCGCCGTCGTGCAATACAAAGGCGTTAAATTCAAATGGTCGCCGTTGTTACAGGGCGCCGAGGGTAACGGAAAGTCGCTGTTTACGTTTGTTTTGATCGAGGCGATCGGCCGCCGTTATGCTCACGTCCCGCCGGCGAGTGAAATCGGCGAAAAATTTAACTCGTGGTTATTTAATACGATCGTTATCGGGATCGAGGATATACAGGTCGCCGAGCATAAACGCGAATTACTCGAGATATTAAAACCGATGATAACCGGGGATTGGCAATCGAGCCGCTTAATGCAATCCGAGCGATCAATGCGGGACGTATGCTGTAATTTTATTTTCAACTCAAACCATAAAGACGCCGTACGTAAAACACAAAACGACCGCCGGTTCGCCGTATTCTACACGGCACAGCAAACGCACGAGGATATAGTACGCGACGGTATGGCCGGCGATTATTTCCCGCGCTTGTACGATTGGTTAAAAAATCAGGGCGGTTATGCTATCGTACACGAGTTTTTAGCAACCTATAAGATCCCGGCGAAATTTAACCCGGCGACCGATTGCCAGCGCGCACCGATTACCAGCAGTACCGGCGAGGCGGTTACGGCGTCGCTCGGATCCGCCGAGCAAGAGATCCTCGAGGCGATCGACGAGGGCCGTATCGGATTCGCCGGCGGGTGGATCTCGTCGATCGCGGTCGACGATCTTTTGCACCGGCTCCGCTTGTCGCGTGCTATTCCGCCAAATAAGCGCCGGGCGCTTTTACAGGATCTCGGGTTCGATTGGCATCCGGCCCTTAAAGACGGCCGCGTTAATAATCCGACGGCGGTCGACGGCGGAAAAAAACCACGATTATTTATAAAATGCGGTCATATACACGCGCAATTAACGACGGCGGCCGAAGTTTTAAAGCATTATATCGCCGCGCAGATTCCGACCGAGGATAAAAGCGGTTGCGCTTTTAAACAAGCCGCGGTATAATCGGGCCTCCAGTACCGTATTTTTTTTAATTGGCGGGCTGGCCCCCGAGGGCCGGCCCGCCGCATATCCGAGGGGGACGTATGAAAAAACCCGATCGAGGAATTAAATCAAAACGGATACTCGCGTCGATATTCGGTTTTATAGGTATGGCCGGCGGCGCCGCGCTAAGTACCGGGGCCGTACCTCCGCAATACGTCCCGGCCGTTGCTATCGGTACCGCCGTCGCAAGCGGAGCCGCGTCCGCGCTGGCCGGTAAATCAAAAGTCGACGATAACAAAAAATACGCCGCCGAAATCGCGGCCGCGGTTGTCGCGGCGAAAACTGCCGGGGGCGAAAGTGCTCGAGATTAAAACCGTCCCGTACGCGTGGGCCCGGCCGGCGATCCGTGTCGGCGATTTTATCGGGTGCCGCGGCGATAACTTTATACAAACGTCGATTCAGAAATTACGCGGCGGGCTTTACGATATGTCGCACGCCGCGCCGGTTATCGGTGATACGACGTCGACGTTACCGTTTGTCGTCGTATTCGACGCGCTCGGAAAAGGCATGCGCCGGAATCGATTGTCGAAAGTTTACGAGCGCGATCACGGCCGCATATTTTGGGCCCCGGTAAAAAATACCGATGAACAGCGCCTCGAGATTGTACGGCTCGCCGAGGATCTGTTACGCAAAAAAGTTAAATACGATTTTTTATCGACCGGCCTCGCGTGGATCCGCCCGATATTTTTAAACGTGTCCCGGCTTAACTGTTCGGAGTCTTTTTGGTGGCTCCAGCGAAAAGTTGGCCGGGCCGAGCCGCGGTTTTACGATTCTAAAATTTACGCGTGGTTGCATGAGTTGATTACCCCGAGCGGCGGGCGGTTCGACGATTACGATCGTCGCGAAATTGCGCCCGTCCCGGGCGATTGCCCGGAGTGGATCGGGGCGACGGAATTGTACGAGCTTATTTTTTAAAGTATTCGCGCGGGCCGGGGTTTACCCTCCTTACCCGGCCCCAGCGGCGCCCCGGGTGTAATGCCGGCACGCGGGGCGCCGCCCTCCTTTTATTTTTCCTCGCGCATTATTTCGAGTATCATATCGCGCGCGCCGTCCCGGGCCCGTATCCGGAGCCGGGCCGCGTTTAATTTATCCTCGCACGCTTGACAATAACCGTTTGATCGCCGGGTTAATGTTTTACAGCCGGGGAAACGACAGGGGGCCTCCGGGTTGCGCGGGATTATCGTCGCCGCGTGGGCGCTCTCAACGTATCGTATTTTTTTACGACGCGCGAGCGAATTCGCGCACGGGTTACAAGCATGATCCGGCCGGTTAAATGAATCGCGGAAACGGATATCGCGCGGCCGGCCGCAATGCTCGCACCGGACGACGACACGCCGGGAGCTTTTCGGCGATAGTTTCCGGGGGTCGTTACCGTGCGAGCGGATCGATTCTTTAATTAAAAGCATACGGGGGGCTCCGGGGGCTCGGCGTAAATAAAAGATTTTAACTCGCGGTTTTCATTCGTAAGATCAACGATTCGGATCCCGGCGAATACGAGCGCGATTAAAAGAATAAACGCGAAAATATCCGAGGCGGTTATTTTCATCGGCGGGCCCTCCGGAGTAACGCGTCGTCGATCAAAAGTTCGATCGTAAAACTCCACGAGTGTGAGATTTCGCCGGCGTATTTATCGAGCCGCTCCGATATCGCCGGCGGGAGTTTTAAGCTAATCGGCCGCGTTTTCGACGCCCGGGAATAACGCCCGGGATCTTTTATCGGCGGGTTATCGAGCGCGTCGATCAAAAGGGTTTTAATCATATTCGATCGCGATCGATTTTCGCGTACGGCGGTATTATCGATATCGGCGAGCGCCCGTTTGCTTAATGTAAACGAGTATCCATTTTCACGCATGATTTTTAATCCTCCCAGCATATAACCGGGGAATCAACGTCGGCGAGCTCCGCCCACGCCGCCCCGGCGTTAATAACGTCCAATATATCGCCGATCGGGCATCGCTTGACGCCCCCGGTTATTTCAACTCCCGGGAGCCAATCGAACGAGCCCACGCGGCGCGATCGGTAGTATACCGGGGCCCCGGGTACGACGAGCGCCGAATCGCGGCGCGGGCCCTCGGCTAACCGGTGCCGGGGTAATACATACCGTAAAATCTGTATTCCGTTTTTAGTGGTGTTTGCGTCGACGATTTGCATACGTTCGGCCCTCCCGGGTTAAAGGTTATGCGCTGGCCGGCGCTCCGGGTAATATACCAAAAGATCCGGCCGGGGCGCTATTACATTTTATTCGGGCGGCGTTGTATATTGTTGAGCGCGCAATATAGCTGTTTATAAATATCGAGCGCGCCGGCGGCGGATTTAAAAACGTGCCGGCTTGTACCGATATCGAGCGAATATTCGACGCGGCCCTCGTCGAACGTGTCCTCGCATACCCGGAGTTGATTAACGCCGTCCGGCCCGGGGAATCCGCCGAGCATTTCATTACGGGACACTATGTTATTACTTGCCATTGTTTCGCCTCCCGCCGGCGCCCGGGCGCGGGGCCCGGGCCGGCTGTTAAGTGGTTACTGATTAAATACGAGGATAAACGCCCGGGGCGCCCGGGGCGATTCCGACGCCGTAACGTCGAGGCCGGCCGACGTCATTAAATAAGAGATCGCCGGCCGATCGATTCCGAGGTTGTGCGGTACGTCCTGAAGTTTAGCAAAAAATACCGCGTCGTCGCCGCACGCATTAAACAGGTCGCGCGGGTTTTTAAAGTGTTTCGGTTTTTCCATTGTACTGCCTCCTTTGTTTGAATTATGCCGGCCCGGAGGCCGGCGATTTAGTGCCTAGCGTATTACCTCGACGCCGGGTTCGCGGTGTTTGTTTGCGTCGTATTCGTCGAGCCTCCCGCCGGCCCGGGCGATCGGCCCGGGCTCGGCTGTTAAGTGGTTTACTATTCGCACCGATCAAACAACGGGATCGGGTTCTCGTACGGGAAACGCGAGTCGCACGCGTAAATAAACGCGCCGCCGTGCATGTACCATTTATCGGCATGGTCGGCCGGTTTCGCGCAAACGCGCTGGACGCGGGCGTTATAATTAATTTTATCGTACGGGACGACGTCGCGGGACAATACGTTTAATGTCCCGTGCGCCGTGTTAATAAACAACTCGACGGCCGGGACGTCGTCGCTCGGCGAAAAAATTTCCGGGATATGCTCGCCAATTAGCACGACGCTTTTAAATTTAGCGCTCGCGCCGTCGTTTGAACAATTCCCGAGTTTTGAATCGTAAACCGTGCAGATCAAGCCTTTTTTATTCATTGT